>Ga0302278_10003805_pt1 | contig 16135 bp, 9 predicted proteins | sample III_Bog_N3_2_FD_194543 | JGI IMG/M metagenome (GOLD analysis project Ga0302278, IMG submission 194543) | Peat permafrost microbial communities from Stordalen Mire near Abisko, Sweden - III_Bog_N3_2 | ecosystem: Environmental > Terrestrial > Soil > Wetlands > Peat | place: Sweden: Abisko...
CCGCCAAGAGAGAGGGTCGCCGCTCCCATGGTGGCGGTGAAACCCGCGCTTGAATTGGCCAGCGCATAGACGTCCATATCCAGCTTGGTCATGGTGGAATTCAGGGTGACGCCGTTGTAGCTGGTGCCGTCCAGCTGAAGCGTCTCCACGTTCTCGACGAGTTGGATGCTGCTGGCAGTCTGCATCGCTAAGTTCAGTGTCGTGGCCACGACACTGTCGGTCAGTTCTAAAACGGCAGTGCTGGAATTGCCATCAAGCAGCCCCATACCGCTGATGTCCGCAAGACTGCCGACAATGAGATCGCCGCCGGTAGCGCCCACGAAAGAGCCCCCGACCATCAAAGCCGCAGAGGTGCCGTTGATCGACATCCACTTGCCGTCGGACCAATAAACCTCGCCGGAACCGAGAAGGATCGTTTCGCTGTTGCCCGCTTCCGACGTGACGTTCTGCAGCAGCAGGCTGTTCGAGGTCATCCCGATCTCTCGGGCAATTGCCGTCATTCCAGACAGAACCACCGTACCTTCCGCCAAATTGACGGTGTCGGTTACTCCGCTGGCGAAGACATTTGTCCAACTGTGCCAGCCGGCATTGGCCATGCTGACCGTATCCGTTCCGCCGCCGCCGATCAAGGTCGAGGGATCGGCGCTGGCCGACAGGACGAAGGTGTCGTTTCCGCCGGTGCCTTCAATGGCGGCAACGTTCTGGAACAAGATAGAGCTGGTGCCGTTCCAGCCCTGGACTTCGCCGAAGCTGCCACTGCTGGGCATGACAATCAGCGCCCCCGTCCCTTCACGCCCCAGGTCCTGAAGGTCCATGGTGATGCCCGAGACGACATTCCAGCCGGTGCCGATAATCTCGCCGCCGTCATAGCTCATGCGGATATCGTTGAAATGGCTCAGGTTGCCTTCAAGAACGTCGGTAAAGCCCGATCCATTCTGATAATCGTGCATGGCATAGGCCGTGGTGCCGACGGCCAGGATGGGGATGGCGGCATAGGAGCCGTCGGCAAAGGTCCAATTCTCCAGAAGGGTGCTGGTCGAGAAGTTGATGAACAGCCCGCCGGTAGCGTCGCTATAGTCCAAGGTGCTGTAGCCCGAACTGGCGATATAGGTGTCGTTGCCCAGGCTGGAGCGCAGATAGCTGCCAAAGTTGGAGGCGGTAATCACGTCGTTATGGGCCGAACCGCGAATATCGGTGACGCCATAAAGCATATCGGTGTGGCCATTATCGTGAATGACCGTCCCGGTCAGCATCACCGTTTCCAGAATCCCCCCGGCAGCGCCGGTTTGGACGACGACGGTATTCCCACTCTGAATGTCACTCAGGTTGGCGGTGATGCCGGTCGAGCTGTTGGAATAATCGGCCATCACCGCCGTGGTCGTGTGGTACGTGCCGGAATCGCTGAACACACCCATGGTGAGAGTACCGGTCACCTGACTGGCGATGCCGGCATTGACGATGACGTTATTGCCGTGGCCGGCGCGATAGGCGACCTCGCCGTTATTCTGATTGGCCGAAACCCCGTACCTGCCGCCGATAAAGGTATCGCCGTTGTTGGTTCCAACCACCTCGGAGATATTCATCAGATAGTCGGTGGAGTTAAAGCCATAGACCTCTTCGACGTTGGTGAAGCTGCCGCCTTGGCTGCCGTCGTTGACGGTCAGGCTATAGTAGGCGCTCAGGTTGGCGGTGATGCCATAACCAGCCAGAGCCGCCGTGGTACCGGCGTAATAGACAGTGTTGCTGCTGTTATTCGTCCCCGAACTGCCGATCACCACATTGTTCGAACCATAGATGAAGAAATCGTCGCCCGCCGACGTATCATTTCCCAAAATGGCGCTGGAGCTGCCCAGGAACAGCATATGGTCCGAGATGCCAACCAGCATGTCGTCGGCGCTGGTGCCGGTCATCACATACATGGATGTAAGGCCGGTCGTCGCGCCGATCAGGCTGATAGCTTCTTGCTCGCCGCTTTTGACGAAAATGCCGCCATTGCCGTCCTGCAGACTGTCGGTGATCTGCAGGGTGTCGTAGTTATCGATGTAGTAATCCTTGAACACCGTCTGGCCACCGCCGCCGGAGTCATTGAACGTGATGATCAGGTCGTTGCCGCTCCTCGATGCGGTTTCCAGCCCCACTTGACCATCGGCAGACAACAGGTTCACGGCCCCGGCGACATTGTCCAAATAGACCGTCTCGGCGTGATAATCCTGGGTGATGATCATCTCGTTGGTGTGGGCGCCAAAGAAGATCTGATCGGCGCCGCCATGACCGACAAAGGTGGTGCTGGCGCCGCTGCCGGCCACCAGGGTATTGGCGTTCTGATTGCCCACCAGGGTCGAATCGGCCCCTGCGCCGCCGATGGCGTTATTGACCCCGGACACATAGTCAGAGGCCAAGGTAGCGCCCGAACTATCCGTCAGCAGCAGCTCATGGGCCGAGGGAAAGAGTATGGAGCTGCGCAGATCCACGAACAGATTGGCGGTCACCGCCGACAGGTCCAGCACCTGATTGTCCGCAACGCCGCCGCCATTGACCACCACATGGCCCAGAGACGTGCTTTGCAGCTTGAAGATGTCCGAGCCGCCGCCGCCCATCAGGGTTTGATTACCTGAACCGGCGATCAGGGTGTTGCCGGCGTTCAGGGTCACCGACATGGCGCTGCCGGTCACAACCGTTTCCAACGAGCCCGAGGCGATGTCCAACCCACCCAGCAGGGTATCGCTATTGCTGCCGCCGATCAGGGTATTAAGATCAGTGGTCGAGGCGCTGAAATAGGGATTCACCTCGCTGATCACACCGCTGCTGGTGCTCAGAAAAAGGTAATGACCGTCATCGCTGAAGGACAGGCCATTGCTATGCTGATCCCCCGCAAGCGAAGTCAGATTGACCGTGGTCTTGGTGGTGGTGTCATAAAGCACCGCCGTCGAATTGGTGCCGTCGGTATTCCAATAGGCCAGGAAGCGGCCATTGGCGGAGATGGCCGAATCCGTCGTCGTCGAAGTCAGCTGCAGACTGCTGCCACCGTTCTTGGTGCTGACATAAAAGTCACCTGTGCTGGTGGAGTAGACATAGCCCTGGCCGTCGCCCTCCACCTCGAACGAGGTCACGCCGGTCTTCAGCTGAATAGCGCCGCCCACCACCATCCCGTCATCGGACAGAACCATCGACGACAGAACGCCAGCACTGTTCAGCAGGAAGACATCCTTGCCGTCGGCGGCGAAAGCCAGCTGGTTTACCCCGGACCCCAGCAAGGTTTCCGAGATCACATTGCCGGTCCGGGTATTGACCAGGACCAGGCCATAGGTGCCGCCGTCATTCTGATAATTGTCGATATAGGCGATCAGATGACCGTCGTTAGACATGGCATAGGCCGTGCTAACGGTGGAGTTATAGATGTAATGGCTGCCGACGCCGATCTGATGGGCTTTATTCTCGTCGGCATTGTAGAAATAAAGCGAGCTGGTGTCGGTATAAAGCGCCTCGCGGCCATTGTCCGACAGCTCGAAACTGGTGACGGAGCCGCCCTTCGGGGTCATATCCTGGGCGGTCTGGGCCGAGCCGTTCCAAACCTCGCGGTAGACCTCGCTGTTGCTGAAATAGGCCAGATAATGGCCGTTGCCGCTCACGCCTTCGAAATTCGCCGCCGCCAGCTGGGTAGCCCCCGAGGCATCCTTCACGGCTGTGCCGACGGCGCTCATGGCGTCGGCGTCGGCCTGAGAGAACCACGAGCCCGCCAGAATGGCGGTGCCGCTGACGTCCTGAATCACATCCGCGCCGATGCCGCCGGCGATCTTCTCGAAATTATAGAAGGTCACCGAGCCGCCGTCGCCGCTGGTCATGGTGCCGGTGGTGCCGGTCAGAGTGATGCTCAGATTGCTGGCGGTGTCGGCGAACAGACTATCCTGCCCTGATCCGCCGTCCAGAGTGACGCTGCCGGTCAGATGCTGGGTATTGCGGCTCAGAAGCTGGAAATTGTCGCTGTGGCTGCTGCCGGCGATGATCTCGAAATTGGTCAGAAGATCGGTGCCGATCCCGCTGCCCCAAGCCGTGCCCGAGGTCAGGGCCGAATCGCCCAGCACCAGGGTGATGCTGCCGGAAACGCTCTGATAAGACAGAAGATTGACGCCGCTGCCGCCATCGAACACATCGCTGCCGTTGCCCGCGACGATGGTGTCATTGCCGGCGCCGCCGTAAAGGCTGTCGCTAAGATTGTCGGCGATCAGGGTGTCATTGCCGGAACTGCCGACCACCACCTCGATGTTGGTCAACCAATCGTTAGCAATGCCAAGGCCCGAGGCCGTGCCAAAGTCATTGGCGTTCAGTTGCACCAGCACGCCGGTGGTTTGGGTATGAAAATCGATGATGTTCTGGCCATAGCCGCCATCGATGGTCTCGGCACCGCTGCCCATCAAGAACAGATCGGCCCCGGTTGAGCCCACGATAGATTCGATATTGAGAGCGCTCAAAATGCCGGTGCCGGTCATGGCGCTACTGGTCAGATTGACCGTGGTCCCACTATGCAACAACAGAGTATCGACACCGCCGCCACCGTCCAGGCTAAGGTTCAAACCAGCGGTGTAATTGAACTGGTCGTTGCCCGAGGTGCCGACGATATGGTGAAACCCCTGGGCCGAGGCGTCCTTGAGATAGCCGTTGCTATTGACATGGGCCAGATTGACCGTGGACATGGTCAAATCGATGGTCGCACCGTGGGTATCCTGATGCAGGCTGAGAGTGGGCGTGCTGCTGTCAGGGCTGGCCTGGGTGTTGGCGTAAAGTGCTACCGTTCCGAACAGACCGTCGGTCGAATGATTGTCTAAATACTCGACAAGATCGACCGTCGCCGCATTGCCGTTGGCAAGAATGGTCCAATTGGTATGGGCGAGAACGTCGGTTCCCTGCTGGGATTCCATATAGACGGTCTCGGCATTGCCGCCGCTCAGGACGTAAGTGCCGTTGCTGCCGCTGATCGTGGAAGCCACCGTCGAGTTACTCAGGGCCACAGTGGTCGTATGGGTGACGGTCGGCGTGGTCGTGGTCGTCGTGGTTGGGCTCGAAACCGGCGCCACAGACACAGGCGCCACAGGAGCCACCGGCGCTGGCACCACAGGCGCCACCGGTGTCACAGGAGCCGTAGGGATGGTCGGGACCGGCACCAGGGGATCGCTGGGAAGAGCCGACGGGACGGTGCCGGGAGCATCCGGAGCCAAAGGAGCCTCAGGAGCCTCGGCCGGTGCCGCCGGTGCAGGGGCAGCTGGCGCCGCTGGTGCTGCTGGTGCTGCCGGTGCTGCCGGTGCTGCCGGTGCTGCCGGTGCTGCCGCAGGCTTATCCCCGCTCGACGTCGCAGCCGCAGCGGCGGGAGCAGCCGGCTTTTCGCCATTCTGCCCCTGCTGCCCCGATGACGGCTGGGCGGTCGCGTTACCATTGGTGGCGCTGGTGTTGATATGCGGATCAGAGGTCGGCTGGGCCGGGCGATTTTCCTGGACGTTATGCAGGTCCGGCATCAACTGATGCAGCTGAGAAGGCGGCATGACCACCGGCGTCGGCGGCGCCTGGAAGGCGCTGGACATCTGGATCGCCTGGTTGGGCTGGGTCATGACCTGAGGCGGGCCGCCCTGGGTGGCAATGACAATCTGACCGACACCGCCATCGTCATCGCTCAGCAGAGCGATGGTGTTCTGGCTGCCTTCCGCCGCCGCCGTACCGGCTACGGTGGTGCCACGAATACCGATGGTCATGACCGGCGTTTTCACCGACATGGCATCCGGAGCCGATTTGGCGATCTGGCCGGAGACGAACGAGAAAGTCCCCTGCACCACCGACATGCTGGAGTGGCCGGTGTGGGCTTGCGGGTCATAGACCAGTTCGTCCATGACCATGCGGCCATTTTTGCCCAAGCTGAAGGTGGAGCGGTCGGCGAAGACGATACCCACCGAGCCGTCGCCGGCAGTTTCCAGGACATCGCCCTGAAAGACCGTAGCGCCTTGCTGCAAGGTCTCAACATTGCCGTCCAGATGGTGAACCTTCACCACGCCGGCCAGCTTCTGAATCTCGCCGATGGCATGCAACTGGGTCTGGGGCGCACCGTCCTGGGCCCATTGGCCCGGAGCAATGGCGCCAGCCAGCCGGGCAGCCAGATCGGAATGGATAACGCCGCCGGTGCCGGAAATCAGATCGGGGGGATTGTGGCTGGAGAAATAATCCCGCACCACCACCTCGTGGCCGTCCTTGCCCACCAGCAGAAGATCACCGCCGACGCGGTGAAAATCCGCTGTCAGCAGGAAGTTGCCGCCGGGGACTTCCAGGCCATGACCAGACTCAACCGTCAGGACCGTTGGGGACGGGCTGAAGCCGGCAAGAGCGGATTTGGCGGTTAGGTCAAAGATGGACGTACTGTGAGTCATGGCCCGCACCCTCGGCCAATGTCAGCCTTAATCCATGGTAGAATATTCCCCATTAAAGGAGCGATAAACAAGAATCCAGACGGAATACCTGGGTATACATTCGTCATGACGGCATTTTTCCCCCTGGTGGGGAAAAGTGCCGAAATCATGCGTCTTCCTGGGGTTTTCTTGGGGGACTAATTCAGGAGGCTTATGGGGCCAGCGGCAGAGTCACCGTGAAGCAATTTCCCCACCCTGGGGTTGAGTCCACCTCGATTTGGCCGCCATGACGTTCGGCGATCTTCTTGCAGATGGCCAGACCGATGCCGGTCCATGCGCAGCGCCCCGTTGCGGGCGAGTTCCAGATAGCTGCGGGTCTCTGCGTCCAGGCTTTGCCCCAGGCTGCGCTCCAGCAGCGAGACATAGCCGGTGATCGAGCGCAAAGGCTGGCGCAGATCGTGGCTGGCCACATAGGCGAACTGCTCCAGCTCGGCGTTGGAGCGTTGCAGCTCCTTCTTTTGCGAGATCAGCAGCTCTTCGGTCTTTTTCTGCGCGGTGATGCGGTCAAACGAGGTCTCGAATTCGGTGTCGAGGATCTCGTGGCGCCGCAGGGCCTCCAGCCTTTCCCGTTCGTTTTCGGGCAATTCGGCGATTTTCATCTGACGCTCTTCCCTTATGGCCGTCTTATGACGGTCCGTCTTTATTCGTGGGGCACTATCTTAGTGCGAGTTATAGCTTTATGGTAGAACATCATGAGTGCTTGTTGATGCCTCAGGTAGGGTGAGGAAGAAAGTCGAGCCGACATTGGGTTGAGATTCCACCCAGATACTGCCGCCATGCTGTTCGACGATTCGCTTGCAAATGGCCAGCCCGATCCCGGTGCCCGAGTAACTTTGGCCGCCATGCAGGCGCTGAAAAATAATAAAAATCCGCTCGAAATATTCCGGCTCGATGCCCATGCCGTTGTCTTGCACCGACAGGCGCCAAAGCGGGCCGTCGCGGTCGGCCTTGATATGGATCTCGGGGGTGATCCCGGGGCGGGAGAACTTGATGGCGTTGCTGATCAGGTTTTGGAACAGTTCGATCAGCTGGATACGGTTTCCCTGCACATTGGGGAGCGGATCGATCCGCAAGACAGCTTGGCGTTCGTCGATCAGGCTGCGCAGGTTGTCGCAGACATCCTGGGCGACTCCGCTCAGCTCCACTGGGCCATGGATGGTCTGGCGATTGGTCATGCGGGCGTAAGTCAGCAGGTCCTTGACCAGATCGCTCATGCGCTTGGCACTTCCGACGATGAAGGCGAGAAACTCCCGCTCATCCTCGTTCAGCCGCTCGCCCAGACGCCGCTCCAGCAATTGCGAGAAGGCGACGACGGAGCGCACGGGCTCTTGCAGGTCATGGGAGGCGACATAGGCGAAGCGTTCCAGCTCCGTATTGGTGCGGGCCAGATAGTCCAGGCTTTGGCGGAGTTTCTCTTCGGCTTCCTTGCGTTCGCTGATGTCGGCGAAGGTGGCGACCAGACCCGTCATTTTGCCGTCGCTGATGGTCGGCAGGCAGACCACGTCGGCGGGGAAGCTGCTGCCGTCGTGTCTTTGCAAGGCAATCTCGCGCTTGATCCCGGCAGTCTCGGCGGTCACCGAAAAGGTCTGGCCCGAGGCGATCAGCTCGGCAGCCGGGCGACCGACCAGGGTACCTTCGCTCTTGCCGATGATCTCCAGGGCGGCTTTGTTGGCGAAGGTGATGATGCCCTCGCCGTCCAGGCCGCAAACTCCTTCGCCGACGGCTTGCAGGATCAGCCGGGTGCGGTTCACGGAATCTTGCAGTTCCAGCTCGGTTCGCTGGCGGGCCAGGGTCGAGCCGATGATGGCCGCCACCCCCAGCAGGGCTTCGAGCAGATGGGGCGGAGGCATCTGCTGATCGGCATAGCCGACCACCATGGTGGTTTCCAGCTGGCCCTCCATGGTCACCGGCAGCAGGACCCAAACGGCGGGATGGGGCGTTTGGGTTTCCTCGATGGCCATGAAGCCATTGTCGCGGACTTGATCGACGGCGCCGAGAATGGTGGCATGGGCACTTGAGGGCACTTCGACCAAAGCCAGGCGTTGCCCGTCGCGATGACGCGGCAGAAAGGCGATGAAATCGGCGGCGAAGGTGGTCTTTAGAATCTGGCGGGCTTCCAGGAGAAGATCGGCACCCGACAGAATGCCGGCGATATATTGGGCCGTTCGCATGAAAGCGCCGGCGCAAAGCTCTGGGCTGAAGCGGTCGATGGGTGAACTCACCGGACCTGTCTCCCTGTAAAGGCCTGAAGATGGAGATGGTCGATGAAGAGATCATCGAAATTCTCGTCCATGGACAGATTGACCACGGTGGTTTTGCCTTGAAGCCTTGTCAGAGCCGCGGCGGCGTCAGGGGAAAGGATAATATCCAAGGCCCCCGACAGCGAACTGTTTCCCACAAGGCGGAAGCGGTCGATGGGCAGGGACGGCAGCAGGCCGATCTGAATGGCATTTTCCAGGTTGAGATGGTCACCGAAGGCGCCGGCCACATAGATCTCGTCAAGCGCGGTCAAGGGAACGCCGGCCCGGTGGCATAAGGTCTCCAATCCGGCGGAGATAGCCGCCTTGGCCCGTTGCAACATGTCGATGTCGTTCTTGCTGACGTGAAAGCGCCGATCATCGATGGGAATCTCGATGGGGGTGGTCTGCGGCCGTCCGCGCGCGTCCAGGTCGCCCCTTTGCAGCAGATGCGCCACCAGATCGACCATGCCTGAGCCGCAAATGCCAAGCGGCTCGCCGCCTTCGATGACTTCGGCCAGCCAGCTCCCATCTTCCAGGCTGGTCAGACGATGGACGGCTCCCGGCTCGGCCGACATGCCGCAACCGATGCCGACCCCTTCGAAGGCTGGGCCGCCGGCGGCAGCCGTCACCCACAGGCGCTGGCCGTCCCACAGGCCGATTTCCGAGTTGGTGCCAAAGTCGATCAGAGCCGCCGCCTTGGTGCGTTCGGTAAAGCGGCAATGCAGGGCCCCGAGGGCGAGATCCGAGCCGACGAAGCCGCCAAGGGCTGGGACCAGCGCCACATCCGTCGTGGGGGCTAGGCCAAGGATCGTCGTCAGATCGGGGTGGGAAAAACGGCCAGGGTCATAAGTCTCGTTCCATCCCTTCGGATCCAGCAGCGGCGTCGGATCGGCCCCGCTCAACAAAAGCAGCATGGCCGAATTTCCGGCGATGCGCAGGCTGCCAACCGACGCCAAGGGCAGACCTTCCGAGCGCGACAGCTCCATCAGGCCGTTGTGAATAGCGTCTTCCACCAGGGTTTGCATGGCCTGCCTGCCGTCTTGCGACAAAGAGGCCATATGCAGGCGCCCGATCACGTCGGAACATAATCCAGCCTGGGGATTGGGGCCGGTGCGCACGGCGATGCGCCGACCGGTCACCAGGTCGCAGATGCCAAGGGTGATATGGGTGGTGCCCAGATCGATGGCCACGCCCAGCCGAGACGCGCCCTCAGGCGGGGATGTAAGGGCATAGGCCGGCTGATATGGCGGCAGAAACGGCGTGCGCCACAAAGACGGTCTGGCATGCAGCAGCACGGTGACGTCCAGGCTGGTGGTCGGCACGACCTGACAGGCCAGACGTTCTCCGGCGGCGACGGCCTCTTCGCCAAGATGCAGCAGCTCGGCGGTGGTGGGCGGCCCGCCCGACCCGCTGTCGATGCGGACCCGGCAAAGCCCGCAGGCGCCGATGCCGACGCAGGCCGACCTGACCTGAAGGCTGCTGCTGTTCAGGATGTCGCGCAGGGGAATGCCGGGGACGAAGGCGATCTGTCGGACCGCTTCGTCGCCTTCATCCTTGAAACGGACGCCGATACGGCAGGTCGGCTCGGTCATGAGGTCGGTTGCGTCCTTCGTTGGGGCCAGTCTTTTGCCGCCGCCACCAGGGCTCTGACGGCGGCTTCCTGGGCTTCCGGGGGGATTTCGCACCCCGAGGACAAGATGAAGCCGCCGCGCCGATCAAAGCGGGCCAGAAGCTCCTCGGCGCTGTCGCGAATGGCATCGGCATTGTCGGTGATGAAGCTTAAGGACTTGATGTTGCCGTCCAGGCATAAAGTCTCCAACCCCGGAGCGGCGAGAATTTTGTCCAGATCGACGCAGTAATCCAGGTTGCCGATGTCGATGCCGCAGCTGGAATAAAGCGGCAGGATCGCCGCCGTCTGTCCGGCGATATGCAGCCATGTGGCTTTTGCTCCCGCCTGCTTTAGGGTGGCGGACAGCTTGGCGATGCGCGGGCCGATCATTTCCCGGAACATGCCGACGGGAACCACCTCGGGGCAGGCCGCCGGATCGAAGACCAGAACCACATCGGCCCCCGCCTCGATCTGAGCCCGGCCATAGTGCCGGGAGATTTCCGTGGTGTAGTCCAGCAGTTGCAGGAAGTGCTCGGTGTCATCCGCCGCCAGGAACAGGGTCTGCTCCATGCCGACCAATTGCACGGCAAGGGTTATGGGGCCTTGGACCAGGCCGATCACGGCGGCATTTTCGCCCACTCCGGCGCGAAGCTGTCCGATCATCTCCAGCACGGCGGGAAGCCGTCCGGCCTTGGTCGGGTCGGGGACGGTCATGGCGGTGAAGTCGCGGTCGGAAGAGAAGGGGGGAACGCTGATGGCCGGATAAAGCCCGGAATGGCGGGTCAGGATTCCGCCCAAGGCCTCGGCCTCCATGGTCAGGTCGATGACCGCAAAGACGGCGTCGAGGCCGTAATGCCGCCAAGCCGCCAACTGGCACTGGGCAGCGACTTCCGGCGATGCCAGATAGGCATCCACATCTCGTCCGGCGACCTTGGCGGCATGGGCGAAAATCTGCGGGATCACCGGTGGGCGGTCGCAAGGCAGATGGTCAATGGTGCGGCAGAGCCTATCAACGGGGAGCATCGGCGTTCTCCACCAGGCCGCTGATATAGTGAACGGCGTCAAAGGCGGTCTGGCCGACGAAATCCACATTCAGGGTTTCCGCCGAACATTGCTTCAGGGCCGCTCCGCCGGCCAAAATCTTGACATGGCCCAAACCCGCCGCCGTCAAGGCGGAGCGAACCGTTCGGACCAGGGGAATGACGCTTGAGATCAGGCCGCTGATGCAGACCGCCACGGCCTTGCTTTCGATGGTGGCCTTGACCACGGCGGCGATGGAGGCATCCTTGCCGCAATCGACGATGCGGATACGGGAGCCGGCCAGGAGGATCTTCAGGATCGACTTGCCGATGTCGTGAATGTCGCCTTCAAGCACCGCCGTGACCACAGAGGCGCGGGGGTTGGGCAGTTCGATGTCACCGGGAAACAACTGGTGGATCACCGCGATCACGGCGCGTCCGGCCAGCATGATTTCCAACAGATTGAATTGTTCGGCCGTGCATTTGCGATCAAGAGACGACATGGCCGTCTCGATCCCTTCGGTGACGATTTCCAGGGGCTGACGCCCTTGGTCGATCAACTCTCCAACCAGAGCCAGCGACCGTTCCCGATCTCCGTCGATGAGAGCAGAGACCAGCGTCTCGAAGCTGCTACCCATGATGTCTGCCTAAGCTTTGCCCCATAGCATTATCCGTCCGGGCCATCGCGTCTGGCAAGGTAAACTCGTTCATAATTTACTGGATAATAAGCCTAAAGATATAGACGTTTGGTTTGGTGGTGTTCGCTCGATCGCTGGGGATGGTGGGGGCATTCGAAATGAGTCATCAGGCCGTAAAGAGAATTCTGCGGCAATTCGTCTTCAACGCTTATCGGCCCCGGCCCTAGACTCCTGCCATCGTTCATTGGCAAGGATTGCCTATCATGTCGACCGTTGCGATGCCTCTGTCTTCGTCTTCTCGTCCGAAAGCCCAGCCGGTTTCCAGCCTTTCCCTGGTGGATGCGGCAAAGGTCGGCTTTGCCGATCGTGTGTTGATCATGGGACGCAATGTGATCGAGCAGGTCATGGCCCTGACTCACAGCGGCTGTCGCTCTCTGACCTCTATGCGGGCGGATGCTTCCTACCCCAAGGACGAGCCGGTGGATGTGCTGTGGTTCAGCGGCATCGACGACGTGAAGACCCGCCTGACGGCGGCTTTGTCGGGCAGCAATGTGCCCCGCATCATCGTCATCGAGATCAATGGGCCTGAGTCCGATGGGCGGTTGCGTCCGGTTGTCTCTCAGCTGCGCTCTCAGGGGTTCGCCCGCTTCACCTTGCATCGCACCTTGCAGGGCGTCGCCGTCATGGCCGCCCGTCCGGCCTGGCTGCAGCAGGTGATCTGAGGAGAGCTCCGATGTCTTACGGCATGATCTCCGCCTTGCGCGGCTCGATGGTGGCGCTGATCACTCCATTTAAGGATGACGTTCTCGACGAAGAAGCCTTTGTCGCTTTGTGCGAACGCCAGATCGAGCGGGGCACGGCGGCGCTGGTTCCTTGCGGCACCACCGGCGAGGCCTCGACCCTGACCCAGAATGAGCAATTGCGGCTGATTGAACTGGCGGTGAAAGCCGCCAGGGGCCGGGTGCCGGTGATTGCCGGAGCCGGCTCCAACTGCACCGCCACCGCTATCGAGCTGGTCCGTCAGGCCGAGAAGATCGGGGCCGATGCCGCCTTATGCGTCGCCCCCTATTATAATCGCCCGACACAAGAGGGGCTGTTTCGCCATTACCAGGCCATCCAGGCCAAGACCGGCTTGCCGATCCTGCTCTATGACGTGCCGGCCCGCACGGGAACGGGGCTGGCGACGGAAACCGTCCTGCGCCTGGCCGATTTGCCGGGCATTATCGGCCTGAAGGATGCCTCTGGAGACCTAAGCCGGGTCGAGACCTTTCGCGCTCGGCTGGGTGAAGGCTTTTTGCGGCTGACGGGAAATGATGGCGAGGCGGCGGCGTCTTTGTCCCTGGGCGGGCATGGCTGCATCTCGGTCTGCGCCAATGTCACCCCGGCGCTTTGCGCCAGCCTGCATCGGGCTTGGGCCGAAAATGATTTCAGCCGCTTTCTTTATCTGCGCGAATTGTTGGAGATTTTGGCCGCAGCTATGTTCCTGGAGACCAATCCGATCCCGGTGAAATGGGCCCTGGCCCGGCTGGGCCTTTGCGGCGACGGGCTGCGTCTGCCTCTGACCCAACTGTCGGGCCAGCACGAAGGGGCGGTCAGGCACGCCCTGGATGCGGTGATTTCCCATGAAATGGACGAGGCCCGGCGGTTCGCCATGCCTATCCGAACGGCGGCGGAATAAGCCGCCGTCAGCGGGTCGGGGTCATTAGCGGGTAGGAGGCGTCCGCTCGGGCTTGCAGACCACCGGCTGGGCATCCAGGCTATAGACGCGATGCAAGGCGGCATTGACCTCATCGGGCGAGCGCGGGGCCGGGCCCATCATCAGGCCAAGGGCGGTGATGATGCCGGCAAGGATCAAGACGGCCTTATATTCATCCGCCAGACCGAGGATGCGGCGAGAAACCCGGTTCATCTGATTGCTCCCATCAAAAGGATTTTGATAGGGTCATTATCGGCCTGGGGGGCGTTAAGCCTCTATCTGGAAGGCTGTTGGAAATTTGTAGAAAGCCGTAAAGGCTTTTTTATCTCAATCCAGATCCAGCTTCAGGCGATAGCCGACGCCCGGCTCGGTCACGATCAGCTTGGGCGCGGTCGGATCGCTTTCCAGCTTCTGGCGCAGCTGATTGACATAGGCCCGCAGATAGGTGGTGTCCTCTTCATGGGCCGGGCCCCACAAGGATTTCAGGATTTCCCGGTGGGTCAGCACATGGTCGGGGCTCGAGGCCAGGAAGTGCAAAAGGTCGTATTCCCGTTTCGATAAGCGGACCTCTTGCCCATCGCGGGTGACGACCCGGCGGGCGAAATCCATGCAGAGCAAGCCGACTTTCAGCACGTCCGACTTGATGCCCTTTTCATGGTCCTGGCGCAGGGTTGCCCGCACCCGGGCCATCAGCTCGCCGATGCCGAAGGGCTTGACGATATAATCGTCGGCGCCGCGGTCCAGGGCTTCAACCTTATCCACCTCTTGGCTGCGCACCGACAGGATGATGATCGGAACCGTGCTGATCTCGCGGATGCTGGTGATGACCTCTTGCCCATCCATGTCGGGCAGACCGAGGTCAAGGATCACCAGATCGACAGATTTCGTGCGGACGACCTCAAGGCCATTGCCGGCGTTCTCGGCTTCAAGCACCTCGTGGCCGTTGGCCCCCAGGCTGATGCGGAGAAAGCGGCGGATCTGGGGTTCATCGTCGATGATCAGGATGCAGGCCATGGTCGGATGCTTTCACTCCTCTGCCGGCTCTAAGTCCGGGGGCGACGTCACGGGAAGATGGATGACGATGCAGGTGCCGGCCCCGTTCAGGCCGGGCTCGGCGGTGATGGTGCCGCCATGGGCCTCGACGATGCCCCGGCAGATGGACAGGCCCAAGCCGGTGCCGGCGATTTGCTGGTCGGTGGCCTCGATCCGATAGAACATGTCGAAGACCCGCTCGCGGTCGGCTTCGGGGATGCCTGGGCCCTGGTCGCAGATCTCGATGGAGACCTTGCCGTCCTTGCGCCGGGCCCAGACGGTGACGACGCTGGTGGCCGGGGAATATTTGATGGCGTTGTCGATCAGATTGACGAAGACCTGCTCCATCAGCACCGAATCGACGAACATCAGCGGCAAGCCCGGCTCGATATCCAGCTTCAGGGACCGACCCTTCAGCAGCTTGCCGGCCCGCCCACTGGCGGCCTGGATGATGTCGGTCAGGTCGGACCAATCGGCATTGGGCTTTAAAGCGCCCGAGCCTAAGCGGGTCATGTCGAGAAGGTTCTGCACGAAGCGGTTCAGCCGCTCGGCTTCTTCCTGGATGGTCACCAAAAGTTCGTGGCGGTTATCCGCCGACAGTTCCTCGTCGTAATTCAGCTGAGTGGTGGCGGCACCCAGGATCGAGACCAGGGGCGTGCGCAGATCGTGGGAGATGGAGGACAGTAGTGCTCCGCGCAGGCGGTCGGTCTCGGCCGAGACCCGGCCCCGCTCGACATCGGCGACCAGGGTGGTGCGCTCGATGGCGACGGCGGCCTGATCGGCCAGGGTGGAGAGCAGGCGGCTGTCCTCTGGCGCCAGGAAGTCCTGGCCGTCCATCTGGATGCCCAGCACGCCCACCATGCCCCGCGCCGTCTTCAGCGGCATGAACAGCCATTCCGCCGTCGGCAGGGTGGTGGAGCCGCGCCCCGACGGGCGGCCGTTGCTCCAGGTCCAGCTGGCGGCGGCGGAATCCTTGTCGCTGATTTCGTCCTCGGGCGGATAACCGGCGACCACGTCCAGAACGTCGTTGTTTGGCAGCAGCACCAGCGATTTGCCATGAATGGTGTTGGCCACATGGTGGACGACGGCCCAGAGCACATCGTCCTGAGTGGCGGCGGCGGCGATTTTGCGGCTGAATTCGTACAGATTGGCGGTGCGCCGGGAATTGACCTTGCCGACGGCGATCTGGCCGTTCAGTCGGCTGGCCAGATTGCTGATCAGGATCGACGAGAACAGGAAGAAGACGATGGTCAGGACGTTCTGATGATCGTTCAGGGGGAAGGTGAAGCGGGGCTCGGTGAAGAAGAAATTGAACGAGACGAAGCTGGCCAGCGAAGCGAAGATGGCCGGGCCACGTCCCAGCTTCATGGCGATCAGCATGACGGCGACCAGGAAGCTCACCGTGATATTGGGCACCGGCAGCCACAGATCGATGATAAAGCCGACGCCGGTGGC
>Ga0302278_10003814_pt1 | contig 16110 bp, 18 predicted proteins | sample III_Bog_N3_2_FD_194543 | JGI IMG/M metagenome (GOLD analysis project Ga0302278, IMG submission 194543) | Peat permafrost microbial communities from Stordalen Mire near Abisko, Sweden - III_Bog_N3_2 | ecosystem: Environmental > Terrestrial > Soil > Wetlands > Peat | place: Sweden: Abisko...
TCACGCTTCCTCCCCACACTCGGTCGCCCTCATGCAGTTGCGCTTCGCTTCACTCGCTGTGACCTGCTTGTGACGGGACTTGCACCCGTAAGAGTGCGCCCATGCTGGGCGCACCACAAAAAGGGCAGCCCGATACAGGCTGCCCTTGATGGCCCAGGAGAGGGGATGATGCGCGGCGGGCGCTTGCACGGGTCCGCCGCGGTGAACAGATCAGGCCGGCCAACCGGTGGTCAATGGGCCGCTGTCGGCTTGTGCCCTGGGGCAGGCTTGTGCGCCGGGGCTGCCGGCTTCTTCTTCGCGAGCTGGATCTCTCCGTCTTGCAGCACGATCTGAACGGTCTGCGACATCGTCGCGGTAGCAGGGACCTGGGTAAAGGTTTGATAAGTTCCCACGAGCGTTGTCGCCGGAGGAACTCCATAGACGGCCCCGGCTGCGGGAGTCTCCTTCTCCGTCAGCGGCTTCTTCATGTTGACAATGAAGTCGGCATACGGCGGCTGGGCGGTCTTGGCATCCACCGAGACGGCCATCTTGATCACCGTGGCTGTCGCCTCAATGACGAGCCCCGGAACCGGCGTGACCTGGTCCTTGAGCACCGCCCACAGCTTGTCGGTATCTTCCTTGGCCCCGTTGGCCAGGATGAACTCCGTGTCGACCAGGGCCATCTTGCTCAGGTCGGGAGTGTCCAGTATCGCTTGGTGGGCGAGTTCAGCGGGCGTCGCCTTGGCGGTGATCACAATAGTTCCCGGCGGGAAGACAGTGGCCGCGGCCTGGGTCTTGATGGCGTCCAGCCCATCCAGCTTGCCATGAAACTGGATGTAATAATACTCGAGCAGTTTCTCAATGCTGGGCTTCATCTGGGCGGGAGCGTAGTTCCATGCCCGCGCATAGAACCAGACCGCCTGCACCAGGTCCTTGGCCTCGGGCCTGGTGTAGGAACCCGCCAATTGAAGCGTATCCTGCAGTCCCGCGCCGCTCTCGGTTTGATCGGTAGGATAGAGCATCAGCCCTGTGCGATACTCGGAGATCCCGGCCTTCACGTCCTTCTTTGAGGCCACGTCGTCCAATGCGATGGCCGAGTGGAACATCGGATAGGTCGCGCCGGTCATCTTCTTCCAGTCATCGGCGGAGGTGGCGGCGGGTTTGGGGGCCACAAGGCCCTTCTGTGCCAGCGCCGCCGCATCATCGCAGGTCTGCGGGTCAGAGCTTACGCCAGTCTTCTGATTGACGGTCCTGGCGCACTGGCCCTTCTTGATGAGCACCGAGATGAAGATGGCCTTCATGTTATTGGGTTCCACCTGAAGCAGGCGGCTGGCCGCGCTGAGCGTATGGTCGGCATCGCCCAGGCTCTGGTAGGTGTCAATCAGCGTGTCGAGAACCGCGCTCTTTACGACGCTCTGCGGATAGGTCTGCAAAAAGCTCTCCAGGGCCACGACTTTGGCCTTTGGATCGCTTTGGGTGGAGGCCGTTTGATAGGCGTTAAACTCTGCCGGATCCTTGATGGTAATCGAATCCTGGGCTTTCAATGTGGGCGTGTAGACGAGGCTGATGCTCGCCAATGCCATGACAGACGCAAACACAAACTTCTTCATTCAGTGCTCCTGGGAACTGCCGAAATCGAGATCAATATTCAAGCACTCGCTCGCGGAATGTGCAACCGCTCTTTCCGGCGGCTGAAAGTCGGGGCGACGGATAAATGGTACCACGGCTTCCATTGCGGTGTTGGATGGATTATAGAAAGCCACGCCCCTCATGACAAGCAGGTTTATGCGGGAAAGAGAAAAATAAACGGAAGAGGCAGCGGGGAACAGGCATCAGAGGGCGTTCAACAGCCGGTGCGGGCCCAATCTTGGGCTGAAAACAGCCCCCCAGTCCCTGATCCCTCGTCCCTAGTCCCTAGTCCCTGGTCCCTCATTGGAGCAGGCGCACCAGTTCAGCCTGCTCGGCCAGGAAGGCGTCATGGCCATGGGCGCTGGTCATCTCCCGGTAATCAGCCTGAACGCCGGCGGCGCGTATGGTGTAGGCAAACTCGCGCACGCTCTGGGGCGGAAAGAGCCAATCGGAGCTGATGCCGACAAAGCTGAGACGGGCGCGAATCCCGCCAAATGCCTCCGCCGCCGAGGAAGACCCGCGCAGAGGATCCCAGATGTCCATGGTGCGCAGAATGGCCAGATAAGAATTGGCGTCAAAGCGGTCGATGAACCGCTCCCCCTGGTGGTCAAGGTAGCCGGCTATATCGAATCGTCCCCCAATGAGGCCGAGGCCGCCCTCCTGGCCGTCGCATCCCCACGGGTCCTCCCCGTTGCGGTTGGGATTGCGGCCAAAACGCTCGTCAAACAGCTCTGCGGATTTGTAGCTGAGCATGGCAATCTGGCGGGCCAGCGCCAGCCCTTGCCGCGGCGGCCGCTGCGGAAGGTAGTTGCCCGCCGCCCACTCCGGATCGCGCTGGATAGCCTGCCGCTGCAAGTGGTTGAGCGCCAGTCCCATCGCTGAAAGCGGTGCAACGCCGATGATCAGCGCCCGCTCCACGCGCCGGGGATCTTCGATGGCCCAATCCAGGGCCTGCATTCCGCCGATGGAGCCCCCCAGAACCAGCCGCAGCCGCCGGACGCCGAGCGAGTCCAGCAGCCTGGCCTGCGCGCGGACATTGTCGCGGATCGAAACCAGGGGAAACTCCGGCCCATAAACCGCACCCGTCTCAGGGTTCACCGAGCCTGGTCCCGTCGAGCCGTAACAGGAGCCCAGCATGTTAATACAAATCACAAAATCGTGATCCAGTGACAGCACCGCGCCGGGAGCGAAGATCTCAGGCCACCAGGAGCCCACCAGCGCCGAGCCGGAGAGCGCGTGACAGACCAGCACGGCGTTGTCCCGAGCCGCGTTCAGCCGGCCGTATACCGCATAATGCAGCGTCACGCCGGCCAGCGCCCGGCCGCACTCCAACGCCAGAGGCTCGTCGAGCACGAAGTCGCCCTCATACGTGGGCGCCAGAAAAGTCTTCGCCGGCGGCGAGCTTCCGGTCCCGGCTCGGGTTTCACTCATGATTCCTATTGTGCTACACGCACCGCCGTCTTCGCTCCTCATGGCGCGACCTGCCCGTTGGCCGCCTCAATGGCCTGGTCGAGGTCAGCCAGAATATCGCGAATATCCTCGATGCCCACGCTCAGCCGTACCAGCTCGGGAGTGACGCCGGTATCGGCCTGCTCCGCCGCCGAAAGCTGCGCGTGCGTCGTCGAGGCCGGATGGATCACCAGCGACTTCGCGTCGCCGATATTGGCCAGCAGCGAAAACAGCTTCAGCGAGTTGATCAGCTTCTTCCCGGCCTCGTAGCCGCCTTTGACGCCAAAGGTCAGCAGCCCGCCCTTGCCGTCGGGCAGATACTTCTGCGCCCGCTCGTAATACTGGCTCGATTCCAGACCCGGATAGTTGACCCACTCCACACCCGGATGCTTTTCCAGATGTTTGGCCACGGCCAGGGCATTCTGCGAGTGCCGCTCCAACCTCAGGTGCAGCGTCTCGATGCCTTGCAGCAGCAGAAACGCATTGAAGGGCGAGAGCGCAGCGCCGGTATCGCGCAGCCCCTGCACCCGCGCCTTGAGAATGAACGCCAGCGGCCCGAAGGCCTCCGTATAGACCAGCCCATGGTACGAGGGGTCCGGCTCGGTAAAGTCCTTGAAGCGCCCTGAAGCCGCCCAGTCGAATTTGCCCGCATCCACAATCACCCCGCCGATGGAGTTGCCGTGCCCGCCCAGAAACTTCGTCGCCGAGTTGACCACAATGTCAGCTCCCCACTCGATGGGCCGCACCAGCGCCGGCGAGGCCGAGGTGTTGTCGATCACCAGCGGCAGCTTATGCGCGTGGGCAAGCGCCGCCAGCTTCTCGATATCCACCACGTCCAGCTTCGGGTTGCCCAGCGTCTCAGTGTAGATGGCGCGCGTATTCTCTCTGATCGCCGCCGCAATCCCGTCGAAGTCGTCCGCGTCCACAAACTTCACCTTGATGCCCAGCCGCGGCAGCGTGTAGTGGAAGAGGTTGTACGTGCCGCCATAGAGCGAAGTCGTGGACACTATCTCGTCACCGGCCGCGGCCAGCGTCGTCGCGATCAGCGTCTCCGCAGCCTGGCCGGAGGCTGTGGCCAGCCCGGCCACTCCACCCTCCAGCGCCGCCACGCGCTTCTCAAGCACGTCGGTGGTGGGGTTCATGATGCGGGTGTAGATGTTGCCGAACTCCTTCAGCGCAAAGAGCCGCCCCGCGTGATCCGCGTCCTGGAAGGCATACGAGGTGGTCTGGTAGATCGGCACGGCGCGCGATCCCGTGGTTGGGTCGGGCGTTTGGCCGGCGTGAACGGCAAGAGTGGCAAGGTGTTGCTTCGCTTCGGACATCGTGATCTCCTTCGGGTTCTGGCTTTTGACTGCTGCAGAATTTGGGTGCCCCATCCTTCGCGCATCCGGGGCCCCCACGGACAGGTCTTCGTCCGTGGGGTGGCTATGCGAAGGGTGGGAATCGAATACACTACAAAACAAAACGGCCCGAATCCTCTCCGGACCCGGGCCGCCTGATTCAAGATCGGTTGCGACTAGCGCATCTGCCTCTCAGGAACCAAACGGACCGGTCCGCACGCCATGCACATACACATAGCCATGACCGCAATTCCGTGATTCCCTGAGTTCAGCATTAAGAGCAGTATTCACGGAAGCCGGGGTAAATGTCAAATGAAATCAAAGTCCTGAACCCCGCGTACTACTCTTCCGCCTTCCAAACAAACGCCCCCACCTGCGGCAGCCCGATATGCGCAAGCACACGGTAAACAAACTGCCGCGCCATCTCGGTCGAATCGATGGGCTTGTTATAAAACGCCGGAATGCAGGGAAAGATGACCGCCCCAGCCTCGGCCGCCAGCGTCATATTCCGCAGATGAATGCGATTGAAGGGCGTTTCGCGCACGCAGAGAATCAGCGGACGCCGCTCCTTGAGCGTCACGTCGGCAGCGCGGGCGATCAGCGAATTGGCCAGGCCATGCGAGATCGCGGCCAAAGTGCCCATCGAGCAGGGCAGCACAATCATCCCATTCGATGGATAGCTGCCCGAAGCAATCGCCGCGCCAATATCGTTGTCCGAGTGCTGCACCGTCTTCACTGCCGCGCCGCCGAGCAGCTTTTCCAGCAGATCATTCCGCCCGCCCAAGCCCAGTTCCTCTGCCATCACCCGCAGCGAGTTCTCTGAAGCGACAAAGTGTATGCGCGCGACGCGCTCATCCGCCTCCAGCGCGCACAGCATCTCGCGCCCAAAGACCGCGCCCGATGCGCCGGTAATCGCTACGGTGAGGTTCATCCGCTCTCAACTCGTGGCCATTGGTCTTCTGACACCAATGCCAAAGAACACTGTGTTTTCAAACTCTCCAGCCTTCAGCTTTTTCCGCGCCTCTAGTCTTCCGCGGGACTTTGCAAAGAACTGGAGAGCAACCGCGCCGTAGGCGCAATGTTGATTAGCCCCGCGCTTCAGCGTGGGGTTGCTGGCCCCACCACAAAGGCCGGAGTCCCGTAGGGACGGCGCCAAAACCAATCATCCGAAGACATAACGCTCGTCGTACTGGATTCCGCAATTGCGGAGCAAAGCGACAAATTCCTGCTCAAAATCGCGTTTGCGGTGATGCTCTTCCTGGTTTTCAATGTACCCCTTCACAACCTCAACCTGCGAAGGACTGACGTTGAAAGCCCCGTATCCTTCCTGCCATGAAAATCCATCCCCCATCCAGCGGGAAGAGCTTCCTTTGAGCTTCTGAACCGCATGGGAGAGAGAACAAGGCGCCGGCAAGTCAAATAACAGGTGAACGTGATTGGCCATCCCGCCCGCGGCGATGAGCGAGAAGCCCTCGCCGCGCGCAATGCCGCCCAGGTAGGCATAGAGTTCAGCCGTGCGGGCTGCAGGGATCAGCAGGCGGCGATCCTTGGTGCTGAAGACACAATGAATGAAATTGCTCGCGTACGTGTGCGCCATGGTACACCGTCCCGACGGGACTCCCCTTCTACAACCCTATTCACACCCCACGCTAAAGCGCGGGGCTAACCAACCTTGCGCCTACGGCGCGGACTCGCGGCCTCCATGTGCACCTCCATCGCGAAACTCCTACTGCGCCTCGTCGCTGGTTTCCTTCCACCCCTCCAGCATTTTGGAATATTCGGCAGATTGCCCGACAGCCAGAAAACGCTTCATCTCCTCGAAGGCCAGGTCGCGTTCACCCGAAGACCAGAGCACGCGAAAGAGGAGCAGCGAAACCCGCTCCGACTCAGGCTCCAGGTGCACGGCCACGCGCCCCTCTTCAATCGCCTCGCGTTGCCGGCCACCGCGCGAAAGAACCCAGCCCAGATAGCTGTGGCCGATCGCCAGCGCGGGAAACTCCTCCACCACCGCCGTCAGAATCTGCGTGGCAAAGGCCGTGTCGCCCTTCTCGTCGAACTCCACCGCATGACGGATCACTTCCATCACCCGCCGCAGGTCGTCCTCTTCCAGTTGGTTCATAGGCCCTGCTCTCCGGTCGCCCCCGCTCCCGATTCTGAGACCCCGAAGATCAAAAAAACGCTGCGTGCCCCAGAGCCAGCCCTTAGCTTGCCGAAAGCCTGCCCTGAGCTTGCTGAAGGGGGTCTCGACCCTGAGACCTCTGAATCCATAGAGGTTAACCCTCGAAACTCCTTTTGCATATAATTACCCTCCATTGGCGGACAATAGGAAATATGAACGATGAACAGAGACGCGGGCCTTTACTGACCACTGACTGCTGTTCACTGTCCACTGAGAGCCCCCCCCCCTCCCCCCCGGGGTCCATTCTCCCTCTCTTCGCTTTTTCCCCATAAACTACAGAATCCAAAGGCAAACTTTCAGCGCGAATTCTCGAAATCATGCAAAAAAGGTCGATTTAGCCCAAAACACGTTTGAAGATCGCATCCACATTGCCCAATTGCCGCGTATAGTCGAAGGTCCGCGCCAGCTTCTCCGGGCTCAGCAGCGCCGTAATCGCCGTGTCGCGCGCCACCTCCTCGCGGAAGACCAGCTCCTCTTTCCAGGCGCGCATCGCGTGCTCCTGCACCAGCCGGTACGCATCCTCGCGCAGCATTCCAGCCTCGGCCAAATCGAGCAGCAATTGCCCGCTGAAGATCAGCCCGCCGGTCGATTCGAGGTTCTTCTTCATCCGCTCGGGATAGACCAGCAGCCGGTCGATCAGGTCCGTCGTCTTGGCCAACAGATAGTCCACCAGAATCGTCGAGTCGGGGAAGATGATGCGCTCGACCGAGGAGTGTGAGATGTCCCGCTCGTGCCACAGCGCGATGTCCTCGAAGGCCGCCTGCGCATTGCCGCGCAAGACGCGCGCCAGTCCGCTGATTTGTTCCGATGTAATCGGGTTCTTCTTGTGCGGCATGGCCGAGGATCCCTTTTGCTTCTCGCTGAAGTACTCCTGCGCCTCGCGCACCTCGGTCCGCTGCAGGTGCCTGACCTCAACGGCGATCTTGTCCAGTGTGCTCGCGACAATCGCCAGCGTCGAGATATACGCCGCGTGCCGGTCGCGCTGGATCACCTGCGTAGCCACCGGCGCGGGCTTGAGGCCCAGCCGCGCGCAGATGCGCTCCTCGTGCTCCGGCTTCAGATGGCCAAAAGTTCCCACCGCGCCGCTGAGCTTGCCCACGCGCATATCCTCGGCTGCCGCGTCAAATCTGGTCAGATTGCGCTCCATCTCGGCGTACCAGTTGAGCAGCTTGAGGCCAAAGGTGGTCGGCTCGGCGTGAATGCCGTGGGTGCGGCCGATGGTAGGCGTGTGCTTGAACTCGACGGCGCGCCGCCGGAGCACGGCCAGCAACTCCACGAGGCCGGAGCGAATCAGCACCGAAGCCTCTTTCACCTGCAAGGCCTGCGCCGTGTCCACAATGTCGTTCGAGGTCAGCCCGTAGTGCAGCCAGCGCGACTCGGCTCCGAGCCCCTGCGCGGTCAGGCTCTCGGCCACAGCGGTGGTGAAGGCGATCACGTCGTGCTTCACTTCGGCCTCGATCTCCTGGACGCGGGCAGCCGAGCAGCTTGCCTTTGTGGCAATGGCCTCGGCCGCCGCGGCGGGGATCACGCCGTCCTCGGCCAACACGGTGCTCGCCGCCGATTCCACCTCAAGCCAGCAGCGGTACTTCTTCTCTTCAGTCCAAATGCGGCCCATCGCCGGCCGGGTATAGCGTTCGATCAAGGGAGACTCCTAGCCAGAACCGCATTCCGCGGCGCTGCCCCAACTCTTGATTGTACGAGCCAACCGCCGTTACTCGCGAAAACCGGTCCGTGCCCCATCCATTTCGCGCTCTTTGCGGAATGGGTGGGAAACCACGAACCCTGACAAGCTCAGCCGCGAGGAATCCCCAACCGTTCGTGCAGCTCATCCAACAGCAACCCGCGCCCCGGCTTGTAGGGCTGGAACCACTCGCCGTCGATCACAAGTTGCGGAACGGCCCGCTTGCCCACGCGGCGCACCACCTCGGCCGAAGCCTCCCGGTCCCGGTCCACGTCGATCTCGGTGTACTCGATGCCGTGAGACTCGAGAAACCTCCGGGCCGCCCGGCAATCCCCGCACCAGGAAACCCCGTACATTTGCACTTTCATGGGGTCATTCTACCTGTTTTCGCTGCTACCATCAGGAACAATGACTGCCGATGAGATCAAGGCGCTGCTCAAGCTGGAACCTCTGCCGGTCGAGGGCGGCTTCTTCCGCCGCAGCTACACCTCCGCCCACGCCGTAGGAATGCCGCGTGGCAATCGCCCCATGAGCACAGCGATCTTCTATTTGCTCGAGACGGGAACCTTTTCCGAAATGCACGTCCTTGCATCCGACGAGATCTACCACTTCTATCTCGGCGACCCGGTCGAGATGCTCCAGCTTTTCCCGGACGGCAGCTCCGCCGTCTTCACTCTTGGGCAGGATTTGGCGGCTGGCCAGCACGTCCAACTCGTCGTCCCTGCCGGAGTCTGGCAAGGCGCGCGCCTCTTCGGCGAGGGCAAAGTCGCCCTGCTCGGCTGCACAGTAACCCCCGGCTTCGATTATGCCGATTACCGCAGCGCCAGTTATGTCGAGTTAGTAGCAAAGTGGCCGCGGGAAGCCAAGCGAATCAAAGCGCTATCAAGAAGTTAGTCTCCCACCAGCTTCACCGACCCACGGGAAGATGAAACCGCCTACGTTTTTCTCCCATAGCACCTAGTTTTTCTCCCAAGCGCCTGTCTTTCTCCCGGAGGGAGTACGGATAATAGCCCAGGACAAGCGCAGCGCAGTCCTGGGTAAGCATCAATTTATGACTCACAGTCCCGTAGGGACGGCGCGAAATCCCTGCACGGAGCACGTTTCAATATACTCTACAACTTGCAATCCGCGCGGAAAGTAGTTAATTTTTATCCCTACCGCCGCTCCCGAAAGAAACTCCGCAATAACTCCGCCGACTTCTCGGCCAGAATCCCTTGCTCCACCAGCATCTGGTGGTTAAGCTGCGGATGATTCACCACCGCGAGCACCGACCCCGCCGCGCCCGCCTTGGGATCGGCAGCGGCAAACACCAGCCTGTCCAGCCGTGCATGAATCATCGCTCCGGCGCACATCGCGCACGGCTCCAGCGTCACATAAAGCGTGCAGCCCGGCAGCCGGTAGTTGCCCAGCGCCGCGGCCGCCGCGCGCAAGGCGACAATCTCCGCATGAGCCGTCGGGTCCAGGTCGCGCAGCACGCGATTCTGCCCGCGCGCCACGATCTCCCCCTCGCGCACCACCACCGCGCCAATCGGCACCTCGCCAGCGTCCCCGGCCAGGCGGGCTTCGTCGAGCGCGACTTGCATGAAATTGACATCGGTCATTCCAGCCAAAGACTCCGCAGATGCGTGAAATTAATCACGTTCAGCCCCCGCGATTCCAAAGAGTTGCTCAAAGGAAAATCGATAGTGAGAATGACGTGCGTAGTTGCCAGCGTCGCAAGCGCTGCGTCAGTCAGTCCCAGCCAAATGAAATCGCCCGTCGCAATCGTCGCGGCGGAAGTCCATTCCTCGGGTATAACCTGAACCTCTCTCGAAAAATGCTCGCACCAACCCTCCTTAACTCTTCCATGAAGGGAGTTCGCCAGGTTTGACACTTCGGTGAGCACGTGAGGCGTGGTTCTAACCGCCGAGAATAGTTTCAGAGTTCCAGCAAGAAGCTCAACATCTTCAGTTTGAAAACTGTTGAGCCGCTTGAAAGTAGTTATAAGTCCATGGTCGAAACCGGCGCACCATTGAAGCAGAAGCAGATTCGAGTCTAGTATGGCAGGTTTCCCAATATGTGGCTTTAGCAGCGGGCTGTCTGCCAACCTCATGCCGCCCGCTCCCTTAGCGCCAAGAATTGTCCTCCAGAACCTTCGACAACAACTACCTTGGCAATACGTGCTCCATACAGCGCGCTACGTCCGCTCATGAGAGCGGCGGCACTGCTGAATTTGGGGTTGGGAACACTGAAAGTGATGGCCCAATTCTCGCCCTCACGCTCGATCTCCTCCAACCGAACGTCGGTCGCCTCAATGGAAAGCTCAGGAAGCAGTTCCTTGAACTGAGCTCGTGCAACTTGAATCACTTCCTTTATATCCAGGCTCATCTCGTCTTTCCCCCTGCTGCAGACATTCTACCCCAAAACCGCTGGCCCGGCCGCCGACTGCTGTTGTGTCATGCAATGCAGCGTGCCCAGCCCCCAGACCAAATCCACGCTGTGGATTCCGATCACTTCGCGCCCCGGAAATACCTCCGCCAGAATCTTCAGCGCCACGCGGTCGTTGGGATCGTGGAAGGTGGGAACCAGAACCAGCCCATTCGCAATATAGAAATTAGCGTAACTTGCCGGCAGCCGCTGGCCGTTAAAGACCACCGGCCGCGGCATAGGCAACTCGACCAGATCAAACTGCTTGCCGTCGAGCGTGCGCGCGGCCTTGAGCCGGGAGAGGTTTTCGGCCAGCGGCGCGTGGTTCGGATCGCTCACATCCGGCTCGACGGCGGCGATAATCGTCGTCGGCCCAACGAAGCGGGCGATGTCGTCGATGTGGCCATGCGTGTCGTCGCCGGCGATGCCGCGATTGAGCCAAATCACCTGGTTGATGCCGAGAAAATCGTGAAAGACCTGCTCCAGTAACACGCGGTTCACGCCGGGATTGCGCTCTTGCACCTCGCTCAGCAGGCACTCCTCGGTGGTGAGCAGAATCCCCGCGCCGTTGGTGTCGATGGAGCCGCCTTCAAGCACGAGCCTCTGCGCAAAGCCATCCGCCAGCTCAACTGCAGGCTGCCACTCCGGCAACCTGAGCAGTTTGGCCACGCGCCCCGGCACCTGGTCGTCGAGCCGCCAATCGGAGTACTTGGCCCAGGCGTTGAAGCGCCAGTTGGTGATGGCGACCTTGCCCTCGTCATTGCGAACAAAAATCGGCCCCGAGTCGCGCGTCCACCCGCGGTCGGTGGGCCATTGATGGAAGCTGACGCGGGCGAGATTCGCTCCCGCCCGCTCCAGAATCCCGCGCGCCCGCTGCTCGGCCTTCACGTCCTCTACCAACAAATGCACAGTCTCCCGCGCAGCCAGCAGGCGCACAATCTCCGCATAGAGCCACGGAATGGCCTGAAACTTGCCCGGCCAATCCTCGGGATTGTGCGGCCAGGCAAGCCAGGTAGCATCGTGCGGCTCCCACTCGGCGGGCATGAGGTAGCCCAGCTCGTGCGGCGTTTTCCCGGCCGGATGCTGAGTAATCATAGCTACTGGCTATCTCCGTCCGCCGGCCACGCATTCACAGGATCGAGAAACCTCTTGGTCAGCGGCGCGTAGGCGTCAATCCGGCGGTCGCGCAGAAAGGGCCAGTTGCGGCGCGTCTCTTCAATCAGCGCGAGGTCGATCTCGCCGATCAGGATCTCCTCGGCATCGTGCGAGGCCTTGGCGATCACGCGGCCGAAGGGATCGGCCAGAAAGCTGCCGCCCCAGAACTCCAGACCCTGCCCTTCAACGCGATTGCCGAGCACATCGCCGTGCTCCACGCCCACGCGGTTAACGCCGGCCACGTAAACGCCGTTGGCGATGGCGTGGGAGCGCTGAATCGTCTGCCACGCCTCGTATTGCGCCGCGCCAAACTCATCCTTCTCTGCCGGATGCCAGCCGATGGCTGTGGGATAAAACAGCGCCTCGGCGCCCTGCAAAGCGGTCAGCCGCGCGGCCTCCGGATACCACTGGTCCCAGCACACCAGCGTGCCCACTCGGCCAAAGGCTGTGTCCACAGCCTTGAAGCCCAGGTCGCCCGGCGCAAAGTAGTACTTCTCATGGTAGAGCGGGTCATCCGGAATATGCATCTTGCGGTAGACGCCGGCGATAGCCCCATCGGCATTCAATGTGACCGCAGTGTTGTGATAAAGCCCCGGCGCGCGGCGCTCGAAGAGCGAGGCGATAATACCCACTCCGAGTTCACGCGCCACTTCAGCCAACTGCGCCGTCGACGGCCCCGGAATCGGCTCCGCCAGATCGAAGAGGCGAAGATCCTCGCGCTGGCAGAAGTACTGTGTGCGAAAAAGCTCCGGCAGGCAGACGATGTTGGCGCCCAGCCGCGCCGCCTCGCGGACATGCTCGACAGCAGAGGCGAAGTTGGCCTCCGGATCGCTTCCCATGCGCATCTGCACCAGGCCCACATTGTATTTGCGTCTCTGTTCCATGGTTGGCCAATCAACCTCGTTGAACCACACAGCAAGGCCAACCCCGCCAGACGGGATTGGCCTCAATCTTCTCTGCGTACTGCGCCGTCTACTCTTCGAGAATCAGAACCGCGGCGGCAATCGTCGTTGTCCAGCGCCCGTTCTTGTCGCCCACCGCCGATTGCGTCACGTTGCTGGTGCGGACGATCTTGTTGGAGATGCGGTAAATCTCTTTCTTCTCGTCCCAGCTCTTGTCCGGGTCGAAATCCACATCCAGTGTGGTGGCAAGCATCTCGGCGGCTAGTTCCTCGGCGTACTCGCCGGCCTGCTCTTCGGTTTCGCCAAAGCTGTGATGCTCGCTCAGGTAGCCGTAGGTGTTCTTGTCGGCAGGGATGGCCACGCCGATGCTCGATACCAGCAACCGGTGGGCTTCGCGCGTCGAGTTCTCCGCGATCACCGCAAAGACCACCTCGCCGGGGCTAAGGTACTTGAGACCTTCCTTGCGCCCAATCACTTTGCAATTCGGCGGGAAGATTGAAGAGACGCGCACCAGGTTCTGCGAGGCAATCCCCGCATCCCGAAGCGCCAGCTCAAAGGAGGTCAAACGCTCCTTGTGTTTGCCTACGCCCTTGGTGAAAAACAGCTTCTTCGGGACCATGCTTTTTCCCAATTCCTATGTGTCCTCCGTGTGTTTGAAAATCGGCAACTGAATACGATGCACCCGCATGAGTTTATCGCATCCGGACGGGTTAGAACAGGGTTTGCGCGACTTTTATCTCATATTTACAAGGCCAGGCGCCTGCCTGCCGCATTTCTCCGTTCCGGGCTGGTCGTTCGCGCACTCGATTTGAGCCTTGCTCGCTGCTTCAAATGCTCACTCTGCTACACTGCGAAGTGTTTCTTCCATTGTCTATGAAGCAAGGCACAGCGATCATCATCGGAGCAGGCCCAGCCGGACTTACCGCGGCCATCGAGTTGCAGCGGCGCTCGGAGATCAAGCCTATTCTGCTGGAGGCCAGCCAGGAGATTGGCGGCATCTCGCGCACTGTCCGTTATAAGGGCAACCGCATGGATATCGGCGGCCACCGCTTCTTCTCCAAGTCGGACCGCGTCATGCGCTGGTGGCTCGACCTGATGCCCGTCGAAGCCGGCTCAGCCCTGGATGGCGAACTGCGCTACCAGGGCCAGCAGCGCGAGCTCCCCGCGGCCACGGCGGCTCCCGATCCTCAAACCGAAGACCTCGTCATGCTGGTCCGTCAGCGCAAGAGCCGCATCTATTTCTTGCGCCGCTTCTTCGACTATCCCATCAGCCTGACCGCGGCGACCTTCAGGAACATGGGCCTGGTCCGCACGGTTCGTTGCGGGATCAGCTACATGCGCTCGGCGCTGCTTCCCCAGCGCGAGGAGCGCTCTCTCGAGGATTTCATCATCAATAGGTTTGGCAAACAGCTCTACCTGACCTTCTTCAAGTCATATACCGAGAAGGTGTGGGGCGTGCCTTGCAATGAGATCAGCGCCGAATGGGGCGCGCAACGCATCAAGGGCCTCTCGCTGAAGGGCGTGATAACGCATTTCCTCAAGAAAACCTTTGGCCCGAAAGGGTCCAGCGGCATAGCTCAGAAGAAGACTGAGACCTCGCTGATCGAGAAGTTCCTCTATCCAAAATTCGGCCCTGGCCAGCTTTGGGAGCATGTTGCCGGCCTGGTTAAGAAGGGCGGCGGCGATATTCACTTAGGCATTCAGATCGACCGTATCAACGTGGAAGGAAACAAAGTGATTTCGGTTGAGGGACTCAATGGAGCCGGAGAACGCCTGACTTATGCGGGAGACTATTTCTTCTCGACCATGCCCGTCCGCGATCTCGTTCGCGCCTTCTCCACGCCGGTTTCCGCCGTAGTAGCAGAAGTAAGCGAAGGCCTGATGTATCGCGACTTCATTACCGTAGGCCTGCTCGCCCGCAAACTCACTGTAACTGAGAAGGACGGCGCCCCGCTCAAGGATAACTGGATCTATATTCAGGAGCCGGATGTATTGGTCGGCCGCCTCCAGATCTTCAATAACTGGAGCCCCTGGCTGGTAGGCTCTCAAGATAAGGTCTGGATCGGCCTGGAGTACTTCTGCAATGAAACCGGCCCGCTGTGGCGGCTCTCCGATGAGGAGATGGCTAACTTCGCTATCGAGGAGATCGCCAAAATCGGCATTCTCAAGGCCGAGGATGTCGAGGATTCCCACGTGGTTCACGTTCCCAAGACTTATCCGGCGTACTTCGGAAGTTATGACCGATTTGACGTGATCCGCAATTACCTTGATGGCTTTGAGAATTTATTCCTGGTGGGCCGCAACGGAATGCATAAATATAACAATCAGGACCACTCCATGCTGACTGCGATGACCGCCGTCGAAAACATCGTCAACGGCATCACGACCAAGGAGAACATCTGGGCTATCAACACCGAGATGGAATATCACGAAGAAAAGGCGGAGAAGTAAAGCCGGGAATGAGGGCCTGCTTTTTCAGGATTCCAGCAAGGGGTTTACCCAGCGCAGCCCAGGAAAGCGGGCAAAATCGCGGTCCGCGGTGTAGAGCACCCCGCCGTATTCGAGGGTGAGAGCGGCCAGTTCTGCATCAGTGGCAAGGGGACCGCGAACCTTACCCTCCAGCAGCATCTGCCGGAATAGACCCCAATGACGCTCTCCTGGAACCAGCAATCGAACCTGCGGCAGGTCCATCCACTCATCGATCACACGTACCGCTTCCTCGGTGGTGAAACGGTCGCCTGGCAGCCTTGAATTCGTGTGGACGCGCACGAACGCTGAGATCGTCTGCCAAGGGAGACCGATGGGCTCATGACCCGAGAAGACAGTCTCCAACCAGGAATGCGCTTTCTGGTGCTCCGCGCACGCACTGTCATAGGCGTACAAGAGTAGGTTCGCGTCGAGGACAATCACTTGTGATACGGCCCTTCAATTGCTTCGAGCAGGTCGGGGATGCTGTCGTAGCTCAGCCCGGGCGGGAGGCCCATCTTGCGGGGCGTTACCACAAAGCGCTTTCTGGGCTGAGGATTGTGGCTGGCGATAAGGCCCTGGCGGAGCAGAGTGTTCACTGTGCCCTTGAAGGAGTCGCCCGAGCGCCGCTGCTCCTGCTCCACGAGCACGGCAATGTCGTCGTCGATGGTGAGAGTGGTTCGCACATCATGATGCTACATTGTAAGGCATCATGATGTCAAGCATGTCAGATGCCTGAAAATGGCTAAATTTCGGTTTGACGGTGATCCGCCAGGAATCTGCAAAAGTCGTCTCAGAAGTAAGTATCCTCCGGCAAAGCCGGAGGCTTTACGGTTGCTGGCCCCTCAAAGGGGCCTGACCGCAACCGGTGAAAAGCAAAAGCAACCGCAACAGCAGCAGGGTTGCTCAACAATGGGTTTCGGC
>Ga0302278_10003820_pt1 | contig 16083 bp, 9 predicted proteins | sample III_Bog_N3_2_FD_194543 | JGI IMG/M metagenome (GOLD analysis project Ga0302278, IMG submission 194543) | Peat permafrost microbial communities from Stordalen Mire near Abisko, Sweden - III_Bog_N3_2 | ecosystem: Environmental > Terrestrial > Soil > Wetlands > Peat | place: Sweden: Abisko...
GGCCGATGAGATTTGTACCAGCTTCGGCTTTGCTGTGATGGTCTGCGCGACGAATCCGTCCAGCTTGGACTGGTAGCAAGCCGGGTCGGTGCAAGCGTCCTCGGCAATATCGGCGAAGAGCAGGGCGTTTCCTCCAGTGCGCTTGGGGCAATCAACACAAGCTCCGGCGGCGGCGTTGACGGTGGGGTCAGTCTTTGAGAACGGCGCGTCTTTCAGAATGAGCAAGATGTTCTGCTCAATCCACTGGTGGAGATGGCGGACAGGGAGCAGGATGCGCTTAGCTTTGCCCTGGCCGCCGTTCCAATCCTCGCGGAAGCAAGCGGAGAGTGCATCGTCCTGCTCGGCGGGCTGTAGCTTTGCCAGTAGCAGGGCGTGGCCGACTCCGATTTCATCCTTGGCAAATGCCTCGGTGACTGCGGGGGTGAGTTCGGTCAACTTGACGCGCTGTGCGCAATACGCCGGTGATTTTCCCGTCTTCGCCGCGATCATCTCGATGGAATACTTCGGTTCGTCCAAGCGCAGTAGTGCGACAAATCCCTGCGCCTCCTCCAGCGGATGAACGTCACGGCGTTGCAGGTTCTCAATAAGCTGGGCCTCTAGTGCCTCCGCATCGGTAAGGTTGACGATGCGGACGGGAACGTTATCCGCTTCGGCAAGCTGGGCGGCGCGGTAGCGTCTGGCTCCGGCGACAATCTCGAAACTGCGGTCGGTCAATGGTCGCACAAGCAAGGGCGAGAGAACGCCCTGGCTGCGGATGCTTGCGGCCAAGTCCTTGAGGGCTGAATCTTCAAACAGTCGGCGTGGGTTGGTTTTCGACTCGGTGAGAACGGACAGCGGTAGGTCGCGGTATTCGGTGGTGGTGTGGGCAATCGTCATAGGTGCTCTCTCCTTGGGAGCTGGTTTCGGCTGGTCTTACAGGTGGGGTCTGAGCGTACAGGGCGCATGACCCTGTCCATAAAGAGGCAGAGGGGAGCAAGCGGCCTAAGCCGCTGCCTCCGTGGTTACTGCTTCGTTGCGGGTACGGCGGCTGCGCCTCGGTTCAGGGGCCGCGTCTGCGGTTGCGGTCGGGGTGGCCGTCTGAGCGGTCTGCGCTGGGGAGTCTTCCGGGGAAGGCTCCTCCAAGGCAGCGAGAATGACGGCGGATGTGCGCTGGATAACTTCAAGGCTTTCCGCCAGCAATGCAGCGTTGCCGTGGTAAAGCTGGATGTAGTCGGCGGAAGCGGTGCCGGTCTGGAGTCCGATGGCTTTGCCCACGATAAAGGCGATGGCCTCGGCTTCGGTCTCCCGCACAACTTTGGTTGTCGTCGTGCGGCGGTCGGCCTTGTGCAACATTTCGTGTCCTAGCTCATGGACTAATGTTGCGAAAGTTTCCGCCTTCGACTGGCCCGGCAAAAGTACGATCTTGCCGCCGTAGCTTACGCCTTGCGCTGGCGCAATGCGTTCGTTGTATTCAAGCTCGATGCCCTGCTGCTGTACAAAGTCAATGAGCCGACTAAGATGAGTTCCCGCCTCGCCGGTGACGGTGGCCGGTGCGGGAAGCTCGGCTCCCTCCGTCTGCGAAACATCGAAAACATAGACGGCGCGAAAACCAACCAAAACAGGGGCGTTCTTCTGTGCTGCTTCGGGCTCTGTGTCCTCCTGCATCTTGCGGCGAGTGCCGATCATGGGCGCAAGAATCTGGATGCCTTTTTCGCCCTTCTTCACCCGTCGTCCAAGCTGGTTCCATGTGTACATTCCGGCAACGTTGGTTGCCGAAGGCTTCTGACGCGCAATGGCCAGAATGTTTCCAAAGCTGTAGTTGTGGAACCGGGCCATAGCGTCGAGGTAGGCCGTGAGGGCATCGCTCTTGCCCGCTTCAAGCTGGGCAATGAGGGCTTTTACATTCTCGGCAATCAGGTCCTTTGCCGTCTGGCGCTGCGGGTGTTTGGGTTGGAAGGTGGACGACTGGGCGGGGTTGTTGTAGTTGACGGCTGCGGTGCTCATGGGTGTTTCCTCCTTGGGTTTGTTTTTGCTGTTGCCGTTGAATTGGCAGCGGCATGTGACATACATGCCGAACGCCTCCTGGCGAAGGTGGGGGGTAGCAAGCGCAAGGGGAGGGGTATCTCCCACACTCGAAGCGAAGCGGAGAGTGCGAAGGGCTGCACAAGCGCAGCGCGGAAGCCTGGGGAAACCCCTTGCGAGCGCGAGGGGGGATCACCCCTTAGCTGCCTTTGCTTTTGTTGTTGCTGTTGCTTTTCACCCAATCTGGGAGGGGCGTTGCGGGGAGGGAACGGCCCCGCTGAGGAGGGTGGCGAAGGACCGTAGGGCCGCAGACAGGGAGGAGACGTCCGCCCCAAGAGAGGCTTTCTCTTAACCCGGGAACATGGTTCACACTTCAGACAGTGCAAGTTCTCAAGTGAAGCCCTTCGCCAAAAATGATCATAGAGCGTAAGAAACCTGGGGTTTTTCAAAAGAAAAGAGAGGAATAGTAGACTTTTTATTGAAATGTACCATTCACTAATGTATATAAATAAAGCAGGGCGGAGTTGAAGGAAAGCGTCCGAAGTCAAGCGATGTACATTCCATTGAAAGGATGCCCGATACCCATGATTCCCATTGAAGAGAGCCTCACAAGGCAATACGGACCACTGCTCAGCATCAACCAACTTGCTGCACTATTGGATCGATCGCCGGACGGTTTACGCATCACGCTTCGTTCTTCAGGCGAGTGGGTCAGCAAGATCAACGCCACCCGCTTGAGACTGGGCCGCCGTGTTTATTTCCGCACAGCCGAGATTGCCGACGTGCTTGGAATCCGGTAAACCTACGAGTGAGTTCAGAGCTTACATCGGTAAGGGAGATTGTCGGTGCGAAGACGATTGCGATTCAGGAAGCAAGTCTGAGGCCGGGACCGTCGATTCCTGCTCGCGGCGCTCCGTCATCGCAAAGTCGATCAATCGTTCAAACGAGCAAGAGACGACTTGAGAAAGCTTCTCAAGTCAGTAATTTTCTGTGGCCGGTCGCTCCAACCGAAAGCGCGCAGGACGCCGGCGCACTCGGCTTCATGGCCAAATTCCTAGTCCAAACCACCCTGCCACATCGCGAACAACCCGGCACACAATACATCCGCAAGGATGGCAATTTCACCCTCCGGGTCTCAGATGTCGGCGGCACAGGTTTGCCATACGGCAGCTATCCGCGCCTGATTCTCATTTGGATGACCACCGAAGCGGTCCGAACGGCAAGCCGGGAACTTGAGCTTGGTTCGTCACTTTCAAGGTTCATGGCACAGCTTGGCCTCCAGGCTACCGGTGGTCATTGGGGAACCATCCCGCGCTTCCGAGACCAGATGCAACGGTTGGTAGGCTCCGCCATTTCCACGCGATGGGCGGACAATGTCGGCGGGGAGGAGCTATCGAGCGGAGAGAATCTCATCCTGGCGGACCGGTTTTGTCTCTGGTGGACACCCCAAAAGCTGCCCCAAGTGTCACCGGCAAAATCATCCGTGGTCCTCTCCGTGAATTTCTTTGAACAGCTTGTGGCTGCTCCGGTGCCGCTGGACCTAAGAGCCGTCCGGGCTCTCAAGCGGTCGCCACTGGCGCTCGATCTCTACGCCTGGGCGACGCGCCGGGTGAGCTACCTGTCGCGATCCACGTTGATTTCCTGGGAGTCCCTGCGCCGTAGCTTCGGGTCAGGCTACGCCGAAACTGCGCAAGGCCGCTCTTGCTTCCGAGCGAAAGCCATCGAAGCGTTCGGGAGAGTCGTCATGGTCTATCCAGAATTGAAGATAGAAACCAGTGAGAACGGCCTACTGCTGCGCCCTTCTGGCCCGCACATTCCCAAAGTTCTACGGTAGCCATGGGTAGCGCGCTGCGCCCTTTCCCCGCGAAGGGGGAGGAGGCCCTCGCGTTTTCTCGTCGCGATATGCACATTTCCACAGATTGCACGGGTGCTACTACAGGCTATCCATATAGGTTCATATAAAGGTACTACAGGACACTCGGGAAGCCTTTTGCAATCAATGGAGTGCGGGTACTTCGTACACCCTTGATGCGTGAAAGTACGCCGGATATGCGTGGAAATTTGCCTTGGATACACCGCTTATGCGTAAACGGATACACCGGATATGCGTGGAAATCCCGCGGAATTCACACTGGAGGCGTGAAGTTGCGGTATGGTTGGCGATCCAATTACACTCAAGGTTCTCAAGAACTTGTGGGCCGCTATACTTTGATGGTTCTTCAACAGACCACCGACATGCTCGAACTTCCACACCGCTTTGCTGCGGTTAGGATGGCGGTCGGGTTTTTGGGACAAAGCGGCTCATCCGCTTGGTGGTCAAGTTCCTTCCTTTCAGCCAACGGCCTCGCCATAGCGGAATTTAATTTCCCGCGCGCCGCAGGTTATGCGGCCCTGAACTCTACCGCCGCGAGCGCCAAGCGCCTGCACGACGAGCGCATCGGCAAGCGACGGTGCGTTCATCTCTTCCGTCTCGCTCTGGCGGACGAGGTGTTGATCCAACGAGCCATTCAGCCCATCGGACGCGTCTCGCTCAACCCGGTGCTCAGACATCGCGACGACGCACTGAAGGTGCTCCAAGCCGAGAGTCGAGGGGCTATTTCGGTCGATGCCGGTCCTGTCCAAATCGGGACGATTGAGGATGCCTTCACCGATGCGGGCCTGAGCGAATTGGCCAAACACTATTTCGCGGCCTTCCGGCAGGAGATACAGTGCCTGCCTTATTTTGCGGACGCAAGAAAATGACTAGTGCCTCGCACTACACCACCAATCTCTCAAAGGCTCAGGGGATGATTACTGAGACGTTCGAGCTTTTGGAGCTTTGGGAACCAGGTATGAAAGTGGGCGAACTCAAGAGCCGGGCGCGTGCAATGGGTGCCCTGGGCAAAACTACACAAGTTCGGGTTGACGACCTGGTGGGGAGGGGATTTGCCCAAAGGTATCTGATCGACGGGGGTAAGCCGGCGCAATGGTTGCGCCATATGCTTTTGAATCTGATGTCTTATGGGCTTCTTCGCCAGTTGGCCATGATCTACACCGCTCGCGCAAACCTAATTCTCCATGACTTCATCAGTGAGGTATTCTGGCTCAAATACTCGTCCAAGGCAGGTGAAGTGACCAAACGGGACGCTCGAGATTTCATTGATCGAGCGGTCAACCGTGGCGCATTGAAGAAGCCCTGGTCGGAGAACGGGTCACTCGTTATCTGCTCGGAACCTTGGTGGACTTTGAATTGCTCGCTTCGAATAAATTCGCCCGGCGGCAAATCCGGCCATTGTTCATCATGCCGGAGACTATCGTCTTCCTCGCTTATGAACTGCATTTTGCCGGCATTGATGACCATGAGATCGTTCGAAACCGGGATTGGGGATTGTTCGGCCTCTTGCCCGCTGACGTGATTGCTTCCTTGGAAAAGGTTGCGACGCAAGGTCACCTTTTCATTCAACACTCCGGCGCACTGGTACGGGTGGAGTGGAAATATCAGACCATGGAGGAGATGCTCGATGCGCTCACTCAGTGAAAAATTCAACGAGTTGCGCGGACAGCTCAAAAACGGGATGGGCTCCATCCGTCCCACCGGATTTGATCCCGTTTACTACCTGCTCTTTCCGCCGCGCGACATCATCGAAGTCAAACAACGCCTTCCGGAATGGGAAGCGCAGTTAAAGGTCGATGGCTTTCAGCCACACCGTGTCTCGATGACTGCGGTACTCAACGATTACTTTCGCACACATGACCTACGCGAGCCGCTGATCGAGGCCGCGCGATTGCAATCGGACGATCTATCGCTAATCGCACGGTCGCTCACCACGCATCTTGTGAATGACAACGTTGTGGGGGCTGCCATCCTTCGCGCGATCGAGAGGCAACAACAGGACTCCACTTCGGTGCTCATTCTCACCGATTTAGAGGCGCTGCATCCGTTCCTCAGGATCGGCGCAGTGGAACAGCAGCTTGTAGGTCGTTTTTCTTCCCCTACCATCGTCTTGTATCCGGGCACGGCGGGCGGCGCCTACAGTCGGCGCTTTCTCGGTGTACACAAAGAAGATGGCAACTACCGTTCGCCACACATCGACTGAGCGCATGCAAAATATGAAAATCATTCGCGACATCTTTGATCAATCCCGTCCAATTGACCGGCAGATTACTTCTGTCATCAACTATGCCGGTGCTTCTGAGGACCAGCTCGAACGCGAAATCCGTGAGTATGAGGTAACTGACAGCCTCTCTCGCCACTACGAGCGCCTTCTCGGTAACTTGGCCGACGGCTTCTCCGCAAGCGCGGGTCACGAGATCGGCGTTTGGGTATCCGGCTTTTACGGCTCTGGCAAAAGCTCCTTCACCAAATATCTGGGTTTCGCTTTTGACCCCGCGCGAAAACTCAAGGGCGATCCTTTCCTAAAGTGGCTGCAGAACCAATTTCCGGGTATGCCGCTACGCCAGCAGCTCTCCACCGTCGCCCATAAATATCCTGCCACGGTCATAATGTTGGATCTGGCGGCGGTCGCGTCGGTGCAAGCTGCCGCTCAAGGCGTCTCGCGACTTCTCTATGACGAGGTTATGGCATGGGCTGGGTACTCGAAAGATGAGAAGCTGGCTTTGCTGGAATTGCTTTTGGAGAAGGACGGTAAGCTCGACGTATTCAAAACCCGATTTCAGGAAGTGGCTAAGGGCCGCTCATGGGATCTGCTGAAGAATGATCTCCTGCTCGGTGTCACTTTTGCCTCCCGTATTGTCCCCGAATTTTACGGAGAGATATGGAACGACGCGAAGTCTTTCAACGACACCAAAATCAGCGCTCGCTACGGCGAAGACGAACGCGTGCGGCAGATACTCGACCTCATCGAGCGCCGTACTGGCTCCCGCAGGGTCATCTTCATCATTGATGAGGTTGGCCAATTCCTCGAAGGTAGCCCACAACTGATCCTCAACATGCAAGGGCTCGCCGAGAATTTGAAGAACCTTGGCTTTGGATATGCATGGGTGATTGCCACCGCACAGCAGACGCTTCCCGTCACCGGCGCGCTCTTCAAACTCAAGGATCGTTTCCCAGAACCCCTGCGCGTAGACATCGAGTCTTCCGACATTCGCGAGATCACCTATCGTCGTCTGCTCCGCAAGTCTCCTGCCGGCGAGGCGCTTCTGCGTTCGCTTTACAAAGAAAAGGAAGGCGGCCTGCACCACGCCACGCAGCTCAAAAACACCAAGCTCTTTCAATCAACCCTCACGGCAGATGAATTCGTCCGGCTCTATCCTTTCCTGCCCCAGCATTTTTCATTGCTGATGGAATTGCTGCGGTCGCTGGCCCGGTCAACCGGCGGGATCGGCTTGCGCTCCGCCATCAAGGTCATTCAGGATGTGCTGGTTGATGTTAGCGGGTATCGCTCAGGACATCAGTTGCTCGCGAATGCGAGCATCGGTTTCCTAGCCACGGCCGATGTCTTTTACGACACCCTGCGTCGCGACATAGAGCGAGCCAATCGCCAGATCGTGGAAACCGTAGACCGGGTGGGCGAGGTGTTCGGCGCGGACTCGCTCCATCTCTGTGTCGCCAAGACCATCGTCGTCTTGCAATTCATCGAGGGGTTCCCGGTTAGCCGTGAAAACATCGCAGCTTTACTCTATCCGAACCTGTCATCTGCACCGATGACGCCTCAGGTAGAGAAGGCAGTGAACGAGCTACTCGCAGAAAAGGGATTACCGCTGACTGAGATTGACGGCTCGCTTCGATTCATGAGCGAAGCTGTGTCTCAGATCATGGGTGAGAAATCGTTGCTGCAACCATCGAACTCAGATTCCAACCGGATTCTCGCCGATCGACTTCGTGAGATACTTACTCCCGAACCTTCTGCGCTAGTGGAAAGCACTCTCAAGGTCAAAGTGCAAACCAAACTCGTGCAAGGCTCAATTCCCCTGCCGATCAGCCACGACAAGTCTGAGATCGAACTCCATTTCGAGATTGTCGCGCCAGCAGAACTCGGCACCACCCAGGCTACCCGTATCAACGACTCCCGAGTGCCTTCGAATCAGCAGATCATCTACCTCACCGGCGAGGACAGCGCTCAGATACGCGACCTCATCAAGGAGATTTTCCAGTGCGAGGAGATCCATCTTCGGCATCGCGCTGAGGCATCCGAAAAGGAGGTCGCCGACTTCGTGCGCGCACAAGGGCAGCGTGCCGAAATTCTCAAGACTGATCTTGACACCGCCCTTGAGAAGGCCTTTCTCAAAGGGAGTTTCGTATTTCGCGGCAAACCGTATGCCGTAACCTCGCGAGGCAGCGAACTCCTTGCCGCCTGCAAGTCGCAGGTTCAACACGTGGCAGCCGATGTCTTCTATCGCTTCAAGGAGGCACCTGAGAACGTCGACACCAACCTCGCCGAACGCCTCCTGCAGACCAAAGACATCTCGACCATAACCTCCGCCGTGGACCCGCTCAGTTTGGTCCAGAAAAAAGGCAACGCCACGCGGATCAATGACGGCCATCCGGCACTCGTCGCCATTCTGGATCACCTCAAGAAGCACGGCGAAGTGGACGGCCGCAAGCTGCTCGATGATTTTGGCCGCGCTCCATATGGCTGGTTCAAGGACACCACGCGCTACCTCGTCGCCGCACTGCTCATTGCTGGTCGTATCCGCATTCGAGTGGGTTCGCAGTGGATCAAAGTCTCAGGCGAGAAGGCCCTCGAAGGGCTGAAAAACAACAACACGTTCATCAAAGTGGACGTGGCCACCAATGAAGAGACAATTTCGCAGGATACTTTGCTCCGCGCCGCCAACCGCCTCCTAAACGTCACTGGCCAGAAGATCCTGCCCTTGCCGCAGAGTGTCAGTCGGGGCGTGCAGGATCACTTTCCAAAGTTCCAGCGCGACTACGCGTCGCTCGCCGCCGAACTAACGGCAGCGGGCCTGCCTGGTGCCGAGCGCGCCGGTCGCATGCAAAAACAGCTCTCGCAGGTGCTGCAAGGGGATGCCTCGGAAGCTCCCGCTGTCATCGGCGCTGTGGAATGCGAAGTCATCGAAAATCTCATCTGGGCGCGCGAAGTGCAAAAGGCGTTCGAGCACAAACTTGATGACACCGCGATAGCGGCCGGAGACCTCCTTCGAGAGATTCCTCTTTTGCCGAAAATTGGCGCGGCAGAAGTCCTGTTGCGTGAATCAGAAACGCTCCGCACTGAGATCGCCGGCTTTCTTGAACGCGAGGACTTCTTCACCGTGGCAGCCGACCTCCGCAACCGGCTCCAAAATCTGAACCTCCTCGTGAAAGCAGGCGCGGAACTACTCACCGACCAGTTCACCCAAGCACTAAACCAGGAACGCGATGACATTCGTTCGACCCAGCTCTGGTCCACTTTGCCGGAAGCGGATCGTGCTAATTTTTCCGAGAAGCTGGACGCCCTCCAGCTGAGCGCCGCCTCCGACGTCGCCAGCATGCGTACCCTCGTGAATCGTAAGCTCGAAACCGACAGCACGCTCGCCAGTGTGCGTCTCAAAGTCGAGGCTCGCGCGAAGGAAGTTGCCGAAATCAAGGCCGCACCACCTACTCCACCGCCGGAAACGCCTGCGCCAACCGTGACCGCGCCGACCACAACGCGAATGACAGCCCGAATCAAGGCTCGCCGGCGCTACGAATCTGGGGCCGAAATTCAGCCGCTCATCAAAGAATTGCAGGATGCGGCGGATGCCGACCGTCCTGTGGATCTGGAACTCGAATAGCGCATGGCCTTTGACCAAAAAACTCGGAATCTTCTGCAACGTACCGTCACGGCGTGTCGGCGCGTATTCGACCGCGAGTTCACCGCCCAGTTGCAGGAGCTCTACGGTATCCAGCCCGACGGGACCCTCGCGCCTTGCGAAGCTCTGGATCATCTTGCGGATGAAGAGTTGGAGGTGGCCCGACTGTTGCGTTCGCGCATCAACCACCTGGAAGGCGGCGAACCCTCGCAGGCGCTCACCCGCACCCAGGCAAAATCTGAGAGCGTTGCGCGCCTCATCCGCGAGCAGGCCTTCACCGTTCTTAATCGTCTCGCCGCCCTTCGCCTGTGCGAGGAACGCGGTCTAGTGCTGGAGTGCGTACGTCAGGGAGTCAATTCAGAGGGCTTCCAGCTCTTCATGACCACAGCCGGCAATGCGCTGGGCGAAACTCACGAAGCCTACCGCGTCTATTTCCACTGCTTGTTTGACGAACTAGCCTTGGACCTCGGCGTGCTCTTCGATCGCTTCAGTCCACTGGCCCTGCTCTTTCCTCGTAAGGATGCACTGGAGGAAGTGCTGCGCGAGTTGAATGGCACCGGCAAGGCTGCCATGAACGAAGCAATTTCCGCCGAACAATTCGGTGAAATCTGGAAGGCTGATGAGGCCATCGGCTGGATCTACCAGTACTACAACGATGAGGCCGAGCGGAAGAAGATGCGAGAATTGTCTTCCGCACCGCGAAACAGTCGCGAATTGGCTGTCCGCAACCAGTTCTTTACTCCGCGTTATGTCGTGGAGTTCCTCACCGACAACACCCTCGGTCGCCTCTGGTATGAAATGACACGCAGCGCGACCGCGTTGCGCGACCGATGTGCGTTCCTGGTCCGGCGGCAAACCGAGATTTTCTTGAAAGCCGGCGAAGCTGTGCCTGCGAGTGTCTCTGTAGATGAAGCGAATGCTGGGGAACATCTATCGCAGGAAGAGTTGCTCAGGCAGCCGGTCTACATCCTGCATCGACCTCTCAAAGATCCACGCGAGATCCGGCTGCTTGACCCCGCTTGCGGTTCGATGCACTTTGGCCTATACGCCTTCGACGTGCTGACCGTCATTTACGATGAGGCGTGGGAGATTGCGTTCGGCCCGGACGGCGCGGCGAAGTCCATAGACACCTTCGCGCCCTTCGTCACCTTCGCCGCCACCTTCTCCGATAAAGCTGCGTTCCTCCTCCAAGTGCCGCGTCTCATCATCGAACACAACATCCACGGCATTGACATTGATCCACGCGCCGCGCAAATTGCAGGTCTCTCACTCTGGCTGCGCGCCCAGCGGGCCTGGCACCAAGCTGGCATTTTGCCCGCCGACAGGCCCCGTATCACGCGATCCAACATCGTCTGCGCTGAGCCGATGCCTGGGGAGAAGAAGTTGCTCAGCGAATTCGTCGAGCAGCAGTTCGCAATCGGTGAGCAGCCTGCCTTTGCCTTTTTGTTGGAAAAAATCTTCGACCGCATGACTCTCGCCGGTGAGGCTGGCTCCCTTCTCCGCATCGAGGAGGAAATTCGCTCCGCAATTGCCGAGGCCCATACCCTTGCTAGAAACCAGTCCGTTCCCAAACAGGTTGGGCTATTCCCTGAAGAAGAGAAGCCTGAACCAAAACAACTTGATCTGCAAGGGTTACTCGACGACCATTTCTGGCAAAGGGCAGAGCAGCGGATTTACGACGCGCTGGAAGCCTATGCCGAGCAGACCGAGGATGGCGGTGGGTTCCAGCGGCGACTCTTCGCCAACGACGCTGCGCAAGGCTTCGCCTTCATTGACCTCTCCCGAAAACGCTATGACATTGTAGTGATGAATCCACCATTCGGCGAGTTCTCCAAGCAATGGAAAAACGAGGCTAAGCAAGCGTATCCGAACAGCTATAACGATATGCTTGCAGCCTTCGTTGAACGATGTCTATTTCGACTTTCCCCAAATGGACTGCTAGGGGCAATAACTTCTCGAACTTGCTTCTTCTTAACGACCTTCAAGCGTTGGCGATCGCAGGTGATTCTCGACAATTCTTCAATTAGGACGATAGCTGACCTAGGCCAAGGCGTGATGGATCAAGCAATGGTTGAAGCGGCTGCCTATGTCATACAACGTGAGGTAGCTAACGAAAAGCTACCCATATTTCGCGCCATAGCGGATCAAGACCGAGAACAAGCTTTGAGAATGTGCGTTGACGCTTGTCACGAGGGACAATTCGACTATCGCCTTTTCCTGGTCGATCAGAGCAGCTTCAACATCCTTGCGGAATCGCCATTTGTTTATTGGGTTCGCGCGGAAACGCTCGGAAAATTCTCCCATTTGCCCAAATTTGAGGAAGGCGTTGGGGAGGTTCGCCAAGGACTGGCAACGGCCGACAATCCTCGCTTTGTTCGGACAACCTGGGAGGTTCCTCCGGCAGAATGCAGTAGTGCGCTCGCGCGAAAGAAGTGGGTTCCTTATGTTCTTGCCGGGCCTTCGCAGCCTTGGTTTTCACCCATAACCTTGTACGTCAACTGGCATTCTGATGCCGGCGAATTATGGAACAATTTGAATTTGAAAGGAACTGTGCGATCCAACATCTGGATGCTTCGCGATGCGATTCGCTTGCACTTCTTCCAACCGGGGTTCAGTTGGACACGCCGGGCAGTTCGCTTCATTCCATATATAATTCCTGCTGGCTGCATTCCGTCTGCAAGCCGTTACATGGCTTTTCCACGAAATGAATTGCTCACGGAATCTATAGGTTTATGCGCATCGCGAATTGCATCTGCATATCTAAGATTCTATGGCGAGATGTTTGAAAGGCCAAACTTCCTGGTAGGATCCCTGCGGATATTGCCTTGGCCAGCTATATCAGACGCTGCCCGAGCTCATTTTGAATCACTGATTGCGCGGGAAGTCCAGCAGCGTCGCCGCGCTTATCAAAACCATGAACCTTTTCATGACTTTTTTTTGCCCCTCAAAATCCGAGACTTTTCGAATCATGGCCAGGCTCTCGCTTTCTCGTTGGAGAGATTGCTCGATGACGTTGGTGAAAAGCTAGCTGCGGACGCCTTCGGATTCACTTCTGAAGACGTTCAAGTCTTGGAGAGGGATTTACTGGAAGCGATCGAATCGCAAAAAGGCGGTTCAGGAACTGTCACAGAGCCTCCATCAGAAGTTGAAGATGAAGTTGAGGACAACTCCGACTTCGTAATTGACACTACGCCACTCGCAACAGAGGGAGCACACATTTCGTATCTGGTCGGATGTGCATTCGGCCGATGGGACATCCGGTATGCCACGGGCGAGCGTCCGGCACCCGAGTTGCCGGACGCGTTTGCGCCGCTGCCTGTCTGCTCGCCCGGGATGTTGCAAGTTGACGACGACCTACCGCTGTCACCGGAGGCAGGCCGTAGGTTGCAGGCCGAGGGCAACTACCCGATCGGCGTGGCTTGGGATGGCATCCTAGTGGACGACCCTGAACACCTACTTGATGTCGAACGCTTGGTCCACACCGCCCTCGAAGTCATCTGGACCGAACACGCAGAAGACCTTAAACACGAAGCCTATGTGTTGCTTAACGTGACGGCCCTACGGGAGTGGTTTCGGAGGCCGACTGGCTTTTTCACTGACCATCTGAAACGCTACTCTAAGAGCCGACGTCAGGCTCCCATCTACTGGCCGCTCTCCACCGCTAGTGGCAATTACACCCTCTGGCTCTACTACCATCGCCTTACGCCTGACACCCTCTACAAGTGTCTCCAGCAATTCGTAGTGCCCAAGCTGGCGGACGTGGAGAAGGAACTCACCCACCTGCGCACGGTCCTGGCTGCTAACCAGGGGGGCGCCAAAGAGAGACGTCGTTTGGAGGAACTCGAAGGTTTCCGCCGTGAACTGATCGAGCTGCGCGCCGAGCTGGAACTCTGGGCCCCGAAATGGAAGCCAAATCTGAACGACGGCGTATTCGTCACCGCAGCCCCACTCTGGAAGCTCTTCCGCTTGCCTAAGTGGCAGAAGGACCTGAAAGCGTGCTGGCAGGCGTTGGAGAAAGGTGACTATGACTGGGCTCACTTGGCCTATTCTCTGTGGCCCGACCGCGTCCGCGAGAAATGCAAGACCGACCGGTCACTCGCAATTGCACATGGCCTTGAGGAAATCTGCGATGTGAAAGCACCGATGAAGGTCAAGAAAACTAAGAAAACAGAAAAGAAGGACGATCTGCAAGAATTCTTCGAGGGGTAGTCTGTGCCAAAGATTGATGCCAAAGAAAAAGCCATTCGTGATGTCTTCCACCGGGACTACGCATTTTCCATCCCAGCCTATCAGCGGCCTTACAGTTGGGGAACGGATCAAGCGAAAACCCTGCTGACTGACCTCGTTGCCGCAAGCGCCGACTTCAACGTCGGCATGAACGTGAATAGTGTCACTCCCTACTTCCTCGGTAGCATTGTCGTGATCAAGCAGGAGAACCAGCCGGCGGCTGATGTAGTTGATGGCCAACAGCGACTCACCACTCTTGCCCTTTTGATCTCGGCTTTACGAACACTCTTTACAGACGTGAAGCGCAAAGCCACCTTCGGTGAACTTGTCCTGGAACAGGGTGATCCTCTGGTCGGCACAGAAGACCGTTGCCGGCTAGAACTGAGGCAGCGCGACAACGCATTTTTTGAAACGAACTTTCTCCGCCATCCGGACCTCTCACAGTTACCCGGCCTGCTTGCAGCTAATCTGAGCGATCCTCAAAAGCACCTGGCCGAGAATGCCCAGGCCCTCCTGGCCGAATTATCCAAGCTCGAACCTGGGCGCCGAGAGGCGATGGCGGCTTTTCTTCTCCAGCACACCTATCTCGTTATCGTATCCACGGCGAGCCTGGAATCTGCCTTTCGTATCTTTTCCGTCCTGAATGACCGCGGGTTGGATCTCACTGTCGCAGACATATTGAAGTCAGAGATCATCGGTCGCATACCTGCGGCTACGCAGGAAGCCTATGTCGAGAAATGGGAAGACGCCGAAGTAGAACTCGGCACCCAGCGATTCGCTGACCTTTTCTCCCATATCCGAATGATCCATGACCGAAAGAAGCTCCGCACCACGGTGCTTGAGGGGTTCCGAGCTTCAGTCCCCATGACCAATCCCGCCTCTTTCATTGACAGCGAGTTGCTGCCAATGGCCGATGCGATGCAGGTCATTTTCCAGAGGGATTTTGAATGTGCTGATCCCGCTGCTGAGAAGCAAGCCAACTCGTCACTCCGCTGGTTACTGCGCATTGGAGACCAGGATTGGGTGCCCGTGGCCTTGCTCTTGATCACCCGATATGCGGAGACACCTGCTGTCACAGTTGCCAAACTGGCGGAGCTGGAGAAACTGACAGCAGTACTCTGGCTGAACCGATTCGACATCAACAACCGTATCGAACGCTATGGCAAGATCCTGGAAGAGATCGCCAACGACACAGCGAAGTCGGCGGTTCTTCCGTCATTGCTGGCTTCTGCTGAGGAGAAAAAAAGCGCTGCCGATGCCATCAGCGGCGATGTTTACAACCTGTCTCCGGCACCCAAGCGCACCTTTGTCTTGCTCCGCTTGGATGCAGCCTTGTCTTCCGGCGAAGCAACCTATGATTTCGACACCATCACAGTCGAACATATCCTTCCTCAAACTCCGGACGCCACCAGCGAATGGATAGAATGGTGGCCAGACTCAATCGCACGGGAGCAATCGGTCCATCTGCTCGGCAACCTGGCGCTGCTGAATCGCCGCCAGAATTCAGCCGCGTTGAATTGGGATTTCGACAAGAAAAAGGAAAAGTATTACCAGAAAAAGACTGGAGGTAGTCCATTTCAGATCACGTCGCGCGTATTGAAGGAAACTGAATGGACACCGGCCGTATTCGCTCGGCATCAAGCCGAAACTGTGGCCAAGCTAAAGCAAGTTTGGGATTTGTGAGTGGTAATTGCTAACCCGCACCAGAGAAGAGTACACCGACCTGTGATGCAGAGATTCGAACAGTTTCTTTCCGACCACATGCGCAAAGTCTTGAGTGACAGGCGAATGCTGACTATCTTCGACCCGGAACGCCGCCTCATCGAAGTCGCCCGCTCGCTGAGTGATGAGAAGTGCAAGCTTATTGAGGTAGCTGACGACGTCATCACCACCCGTGAGCAGGCACTTGAAGCATTGGTGGAACTGGGGCAGGACCCTACCCATTCCAGCAGTCTCGTGCTGTATGAGACTAGGACGCGTCCCCTGGATGAAGAGGCTGTGTGCCTCGATCCTTTTACTCCCCTCGTGCTGGCTGGTGGGGTATTTCCAGACGGCGATGGAGACAGCTACATCGCATTGTGCCAGAGATTCTTACCCGAACAGGCCAGCGCAATTGAAGAGATG
>Ga0302278_10003827_pt1 | contig 16053 bp, 11 predicted proteins | sample III_Bog_N3_2_FD_194543 | JGI IMG/M metagenome (GOLD analysis project Ga0302278, IMG submission 194543) | Peat permafrost microbial communities from Stordalen Mire near Abisko, Sweden - III_Bog_N3_2 | ecosystem: Environmental > Terrestrial > Soil > Wetlands > Peat | place: Sweden: Abisko...
GTTGGCCCATCTGGGCCGGCATCCTGGCCGGGGTGTGCCTGGCGGCCCTGGTCGCCTGGCTGATCGGCGTGCCCGCGCTCAAGCTTCACGGCCACTATCTGGCCATGGCCACGCTCGGCTTCGGGGTCATCGTGCAGATCGTCCTCAACGAGACCACCTGGCTGACCGGGGGGCCGTCGGGCTTCGTCGGCGTGCCCAGACTCTCCCTCGGCGGCTACACCTTCACCTCGGACCTGTCCTACTACTACCTGGTGGCCTGCGTGCTCACGCTCGCCGTGGTTCTGTCGCGCAACCTGATCGCCTCGCGCACCGGCCGGGCGCTGCGGGCCATCCACACCAGCGAGGGCGCGGCGGCGGCCATGGGCGTGCATATCGCGCGTTACAAGCTCTTCATCTTCATCCTCTCGGCGGTGTACGCGGCCGTGGCCGGGGTGCTCTACGCCCATTACCTGGGGTTCGTCGCCCCGGCCTCGTTCGGGTTCAATTTTTCCGTGCAGCTGATCACCATGGTGGTTCTCGGCGGCATGGCCAGCATCTGGGGGGCGGTGGCCGGGGCGGCGTTTTTGACCTCGCTGCCGGAATTTTTGCGTTCTCTCGAAAATATCGACATCCTGGTCTACGGGCTCATGCTCGTCTTGTGCATGATCTACCTGCCGGGCGGCCTGGCCGGGGGCGTGGCCCAATTGCGCGAAACCTTCGTCCGCCGGACGTCCCGCCATGCCAAGCGCGCCTGAGGCCATTTTGGCGATCACCGGCCTGACCGTGGCCTTCGGCGGGGTTATGGCCCTGTGCGAGGCGGATTTGACCGTGGCGAAGGGCTCGGTCACGGCCATCATCGGCCCCAACGGCGCCGGCAAGACCACCCTGATCAACGCCATCACCGGCATGGTCGCGCCCAGCGCGGGCATAATCATGCTCGCCGGCCGGGACGTCACCCGCTTGCCGGCCTGGAAACGCCCCCGGGCCGGGGTGGCCAGGACGTTTCAAAATCTGGAAATTTTCAGCAACATGACGGCGCTGGAGAACGTGCTGACCGGCGCGCACCGGCTGATCCGCTATTCGGTGCTGGACAGCCTGCTGCGCACCCCGCGCTTTGCGCGCGGCGAGTCGCGGGCGCGGGAGAGGGCCATGGGCTTGCTTGCCTTCGTGGGCCTGGCCGAGGCGGCCAACCTGGCCGCCGGGCAGTTGCCCTACGGCAGCCAGAGGCTTCTGGAACTGGCGCGGGCGTTGGCCTTGGAACCGGATTTGCTCCTGCTCGACGAGCCGGCGGCGGGCATGAACATCCGCGAGACCAGAGAACTCGGCAGGCTCATCCGCCGGGTCAGGGACGAACTCGGCGTGACCGTGGCCCTGATCGAGCACGACATGGAACTGGTGATGGATTTAAGCGACCACATCGCGGTGCTCAATTTCGGCGAGGTCATCGCCACCGGTACGCCGTCCGAAATCCAGAAAAACCCCCAGGTCGTGGCCGCGTATCTGGGGGAATAGGCCCAGCTCCCGGCGACGGCCCGGCCGCGCGTTCCCAAGGCCGCCTCGCCGTCCGGCGCGGGGGACAGAGCGCGTAAGCCGCGTGGTCCGTTGGTTCCGCCCGGGCGGCCTCACGGCGGCCAACGGATTTTCGCGACCGTTCCTCTTTTTACCTCCCTTGGCGCATAATCCCTTTACGGTTGTTCGAGAAAACGTTAAATTTTGTATTACTTTGTTATTTCAGCAATTCTTGATTGAGTGAGCAGGCTCCAGGCTGCCGCGCGGCGATGCGCCGGGCATCGCGGTGACGCCGTTTATCCGGCAATTACGGCCTTTTTTGGCCCAACCCTTTGCTTGGGAGCAGCGCATGGAAGGCAAGCCTACTTCTCTCGGCCTCGGCATGAAAATCATGGTGCTCGGAGCCTGTATTTCGGTCTTGATCGCGGCCGCATATTTCGTCGGGAACGTGTACGTCACGGCGGGGCTCGTCTGCGCCGCCCTGGCGGCCGCGGCGGTCGCCGCGCGAAGCATCGAGGCTCCGCTGGCCGCCCTGGCGGCCGATCTCGGCGTTCTCGACAAACGCAACCGGGAATTTCTCTACGACATCGTCGCCACCTGGAAAAAACTCGGTCCGCTGGGCGAACTGGCTTCCCGGGTCGTCAGCTTCAATATGCAACGGCGCGAATTTTACCGGGGAGCGGTCCAGGCCGTGGGCACGCCGTTTTTGCTGTGCGGGCCGGACAGCGTCATCACCCATGCCAGCAAATCGTTGATGCACTTGCTCAATCGTTCCGAGAAGGACGTCGTGGGCAAGACCGTCAGTTGGGCCTTTTACGGCCGCGAAGGCGCAAGCGTCGCGCTACAGGTCCTGCGCGACAAGACGGATTACGCCGAGGAAAAAGAGCTCGCCTTGTGGGACGGCCGCAAGGTCTATCTGATGCTGTACTGCGATTGCATCCGGACCGCCGCGGGCGACGTCATCGGCGGGGTGCTTTCGCTGGCCGACATGACGGCGACCAAGGCGCAGCAACTCGAGATCGAGCAAGCGCAAGTGAAATTGAAGGCGCTTGGCGAAGACATCAACGTGCTGGCCCAGCGCGTGGCCTCGGCCTCGGAAGAGCTTTCGGCCACGGCCGAGGAGCAGGCCAGGGGCGCGATGCGGCAGAAACAGCAATCCGAAACCGTGGCCACGGCCATGGAAGAGATGACCGCCACGGTCATGGAAGTGGCCAAGAACGCGGCCAGCACCTCCGATGCCGCCGAACGCGCCAACGCCGCCGCCGAAACCGGCTCGCATCAGGTGAACGGCGCGGTGTCGGGCATCAACCAGGTCGCGCGGTCCTCCGCCAAGCTCGGCCAGGTGCTCTCGACGCTCGACGCCCAAGCCGCCGAGATCGGGCGCATCATCGGGGTCATCAACGACATCGCCGACCAGACCAACCTGTTGGCCTTGAACGCGGCCATCGAGGCCGCCCGGGCCGGGGAAGCCGGGCGCGGCTTCGCCGTGGTCGCCGACGAGGTCAGAAAACTCGCCGAGAAGACCATGACCGCGACCAAGGAGGTCGAGAGCGCGATCCGGCGGATCCAGGAAGGATCGCGCCAGGCAGTGTCCTCGATGAGCGAAACGGAGAAGCAGGTCCAAGCGAGCACCGAGTCCACCGGCCTGGCCGGCGCGGCTTTGGGCGAGATCATAAGCCGCATCCAGGACATGACCGGCAAGGTGGCGCAAATCGCCACCGCCGCCGAAGAGCAGTCGGCCGCCGCCGAAGAGATCAACCGCAGCATCGAGGATATCGCCAAGGTCGCTTCCGAAGCCGAAGACGAGGCCACCCAAACCGCCCAGGCCACCCGGGACCTGGCCCAACTCTCCCTGGAACTCCTGACCCTGTCCGGGCAGTTCGCCGGCTCGGGCAGCGACGCCTCCAAGCTTCGGGCCTCGGCCGGAGAGATCAAGGGCGTCTTGCCCAAGCTCATGCAGGAATACGTCCGCCAGGAATTCGGGCCGCAGGTTTACGCCGCCATGCAGGAGCACATGGGCCATCCGACCTTTATGCCGGCGGTGAGCTACCCCGACCAGGCGCTGCGGCAGATGGCCGACTTCATCCAGGAGAAAACCGGGAAAAAGGCCCGCGACATCTTCGTCGACCTGGGCCGGTTCAGCGTGCCGCAGTTCCACAAAATGTACCGGCGCTATTTCAAGACCAAGGATTTGAAGGAATTTTTGCTGGCCATGAACGACACCCACGCCCAGTTGACCAAGGACTTTCCCGGCATCCAGCCGCCGAGGTTCAGCTATGAGGACAAAGGCGACAAGCTGCTTATGACCTATCACTCCAAGCGCGGCTACGGGGAGTACTTCGAGGGCATCCTGAAGGGCGCGGTGGAGTTCTTCAAGCAACCCGTCGATATACGGATAACGCCCCTGGGCGGGGCCCAGGTCCAGGCGGAAATCACCTTCAAGGGACCCCGGGCGCTGCCGCGCTAGCGGGTTTGGGCGCGGCCGGGGGCAATCCGGCCGCGTCTCGCCGCGCTCCGGGCGTGGCTTTGAGCGGCCGGAACGCGGCGTTCGATCGCGGCGCGGCGATCGCCGTGGGGCCGCCCGCGAAAATCCAGCCCCCCAGACACGAGATACGACCACGCATCCCGGGGAATAAGTCCCGTCCGCTTTTTCGCGGCTTCGATTTCCCACCATTTCACGCCTGACACCCAAAAAAACGTCCTGGGAATTTGGGCTCGTCCCTGGATGGTCCCCGGCCGCCCAGAGGCAACGCTTTTTGCCGTCGCGCGAAGCGAAGCGGTTTCCGGGATCGTTTTCTCCCGACGTGATCCGTCGGGTGGCATAAAGGTATTTCAGATTTGCCGGTTTGGCTGGGCCGGGCGGGTCGAGCCCGTGGCCGGCAACCGGACGGCCGGGCTTGATCGCGGGGCCGGGCCGGTATCCCGGGGTGCCTCGGGTGGGGTACGCAAATCCGAGGGAAAGAGTATGCAAGAAAAAAATATCTTGCCATGGATGGATTTAGCGCCCATAAATTACGGTCGTGGGGCAATCTTGTCGCCAAAACGACGCTGAGCGCAATACGCTTTTGCAATGCTGTAAGTTCTTTTCCGCGGGTTGCGGCCTCGTGCGCAATGCTTCACCCGCGCGCCTGCTCAGACTTTCAGCCAGACAGCGCACAAAAAAACTCCGTTTAGCGAGCGGACCGTATAAGGACCGACTATGGCTGGACAGAATCATTCCGCCAGTATTCTTCTCGGAAAAATCAGGCGGCTTTTCGCCGTGCATTGCCGCAAGGGCTACCTTAACCGGCAACTGAGCGCCAGGCTCGGCGACTGCCACCAATGCGGGACCTGCTGCAATTTCTCGATCGCCTGCCCGATGCTGACCAAGGACAAGCTCTGCCGCGTTTACGGCAGTTTCCGCCCCAAGGCCTGCAGGGTCTTCCCCCTCGACCAGAAGGACATCGACGACGTGGCCGCTTGCGGCGGCGTGTGCGGCTATCGCTTCGACCCCAAGCCCGGGCGGGCGAAATCCTCGGGCCTGGGCCGCCCGGATTGATCCCGACTGGCTCCGGTCGTCCCAGCTTGATCCCAATTGATCCCGATTGATCCCGATGGTCCCCGGCCGCCCCGGCTGGATCGGTGAAGGATTGTTTCCCCGGCTCGCGCCCTCCCGTCAGACCGGCCGGGGGCGCCGCCGCCCGGGCCGCCGGCCACGGCCGGCCGGCGTGAAAAGACCGGTTTAGATTCCGGAAACGCCGGGACCGGCCCAAGCAGGTCTGCCCACTCTTTTCGCCCGCGCCCAAATTCCTCACGCGCGACATGGATTCGCCACATCGCCAGGGCATCTGCCAGGGAAAACACGGAGGCGAACCATGCTCAACCGGATACTGCACACCACCGGCGGATCGATGACCGGATGGCTTATGCTCGGCGTCCTCGCCGTTCTCGCGCGGCTTTGCGTGGAATAGGCCGGCCGCTCGGTCCCGAATTCTCAAACTCCATCGCCCCGGGCGGCCGCGTCCGTTCGACGGCCGCCCCGGCCTTGACGCCGCGCTCCGCTCGAGGCCCCGAAATCTTCCGGGCCCGGGAAGAGTTCCCCAGGCCCCGCTCTCCCAAGAGAAACCTCCGCCCAAAGCTGCCCCTCGCGTTGCGGCAACATCCTGCCGTTCCCGGCTATTTTGTTGAGCTGAAACTTCTTCCCGCCGCCATGGTCCCGCCATATCGGCAGGGCAATGGACAACCATGAAAAAAGGAGGCCGCCCAAGCTTTTTCCGGGGGGCCGTGGAGAAAAGGAGGTCGCCCATGCTGGCCCATCATTTGAACAAGATAGGGGAATCGTTGGCCGGAAAGCTTTTACTCGGCGTTTTGGCCGTGAGCCTGCAAATGTGCCTGGAATTCGCCGTCGTCTCTTTGTTCTAGGCCGCCGCAACAGCCGTCGCCCGGGTTTTCGGCCTTGCCGGCCGGACCGTTCCGGCTAGACGTCGGGATTGGCCATCTTGACCGGATCGACCAGGCGGTCGAAATCTTCCTCGCTCACATACCCAAGCGCCAGGGCCGCCTGCTTGAGCGTCGCATTGTCCTTTGTGGCCTTGTGGGCGACCTGGGCGGCCTTGTCGTAGCCGATGAGCGGCGACAGCGCCGTGACCAGCATCAGCGAGCGCCCGAGAGCGGCCTCGATCTGCGGCAGGTTGGGCAGCATTTCGTCCAGGCAAAATTCGGTGAAATTGCCGCAGGTGTCGGCGATCAACCGGATCGAGGTCAACACGTTGTGGGCGATCAACGGCTTGTACACGTTCATCTCGAGTATGCCGCCGGCCCCGGCGAAAGACACCGCCGCGTCCAGGCCCATGACCTGGACCGCGACCATGGCCATGGCCTCGCACTGGGTCGGATTGACCTTGCCGGGCATGATCGAGGAGCCCGGCTCGTTGGCCGGCAGGATGAGCTCCTGAATGCCGCAACGCGGTCCGGAGGCGAGCAGCCGGATGTCGTTGGCGATCTTATACAGCGACACGGCCACGGTTTTGAGCGTGGCGGACAGCGCCACCATGGCGTCGTGCGCCCCCTGGGCGGCGAATTTGTTGGGCGCGCAGGTGAAGGGCAGTCCGGTGAGGCGCGCGATGTGGCGCACGGCCGCCTCGGCGAAGCCTTTGTGCGTGTTGATTCCGGTGCCCACGGCCGTGCCGCCGATGGTCAGTTCGAACACCTTGGGCAATGCCGTCCCCAGCCGGTCCAAGCCGTCGTCCAGCATGGCGGCGTAGCCGGAAAACTCCTGCCCCAGGGTCAGCGGCACGGCGTCCATCATATGCGTCCGGCCGGTCTTGGCGATTCCGGCCCAGTCCTTGGCCTTGGCCGCCAGGGCGTCGCGCATCTTGGCCAGCATCGGGATGGCCCGGCCGGTCGTTTCCCGGATCGCGGCCATGTGCATGGCCGTGGGAAAGGTGTCGTTGGAAGACTGCGACATGTTGACGTGGTCGTTGGGGTGGACCGGGGGCGTGTCCCCCAGGACTCCGCCGACAAGCACGGCCGCCCGGTTGGCGATGACCTCGTTGACGTTCATGTTGGACTGGGTGCCGCTGCCGGTCATCCAGACATCGTCGAGCGCGCCCGAGGCGATCTCCTCGGCGGCTCTGACGATCAGATCCGCCTTGGCTTGGTCGAGGACGCCGAGTTCGAGGTTGGCCAGCGCGGCGGCCTGCTTGAGCAGCGCCAGGGCGTGGATCACCTCAAGGGGCATCAGGTCGCGGCCGATGGAAAAATGGATCACCGAGCGTTCGGTCTGCGCCCCGTAGTAGCGGTCGGCCGGGACCTCGATCTCTCCCATGCTGTCGCGTTCCAGTCTCACCCCGGGTTTGACGTTCGGCATAATTCATATTCTCCGGTTAAGGTTTTTCGGCGATGTAGCACCGGCCCACGTTGAAGGCCGGACCGATGGACTTGGTCAAGCCGTGGTACGTGCGGCCGGAGGCCGCGAACACGATCGGTCTGAGTTTGGCGATATCCAAGCCGCCCTCGGCCAGCACCGATTCGTCGGCCTTGATGTCCAGGATTTCGGCGATGAACTGCGTGTGCAGGCCGATCTCGACCACGTGCAGCACCGTGCACTCGACCACCATGGGAAATTCGCCGACGAACGGCGCGTCCACGAGCTCGCTTTTCACGGGAGTCAGCCCCGTGGCCGCGAACTTGTCCACGTCGCGGCCGCTGGCGATGCCGAAGTAATCCGCCTGCCGGACCAGGTCCTCGGACGGAATGTTCACGGTGAACGCCCGCCTGGCCATGATGTTGCCGTGGGTCAGGGTCGCGGCGCGCATCGAGATGGCCACGCAGGGCGGCTTGGAACAGCAGATCCCGCCCCAGGCGATGGTGGCGGCGTTGGCCCGGCCGTTGGCGTCGAACGTTCCGATCACCCAGGTCGGCGCGGGCGCGAGAATGGTCGTGGCTCCGAGAGATTTTTTCATGGCATGCTCCTTTTGAGACGTGGAAAGAATGTGTCGCCTCCGGCGGCCGGGGGGAGAGACCTTTTGTGAACAAAAGGTCTCTCCCCCTGGACCCCCCGTCCAAAAAAATTGTTATGCTAAATCGGCCATTATCGATCGGCGGCTTATTTTTTCTTCATGGACTTGCCGATGCTCCAACATTGGGCGATCTCCGGGCCAAGCCCGTAATACCGTACGCTGGCCATGTCGAAAAGCAGCGGCTTCACCTTGGTCAGGTCGATCTTGCCCGCCTTGAGCACCGCCTCGTCGGCGTAAGTCTGCACGATCTCGCCCACGAACGCGTCGTGGGTCGGGAAATCCACGATCCGGTCCAGCCGGCACTCCATGGTCACCGGGCAGGCCTTGATCATTGGAGCGGCCGGCAATTCGCCGTAAAAAAGCTCGAAGATCCCGGACTTGTCCACGGTCTTGCCCGAGACCATGCCCACGTAATCGGTTTCCGCCACCAGCGACTCGGGCGGCAGATTGACGCTGAACACGCCGTTTTCCTTGATGCCCCGGTTGGAATAATGGGCCTTGCCCAGGCCCACGGAGATGTACTGGGGGGTCCCGTGGTTCATGATGCCCACATGGGCGATCGTGATGAAGTTGGGCTTGCCCTCCACTACCGTGCCGACAATGACCGTAAGCGATGGATACAAGGCGTTGACGCCGCCGAGTTTGGTCTTCATGGCCGCCTCCTGGGCTGGATTCTTGCACTGAAATACCCCCATGACCGCCGGTCCGCAAGTCCGAAGGCGAACTCTGACGACGCGGGTAGGGGGGCGGTGGATGCAACGCAAAACCATCGAGGAGTTCCGGGGGATTATCCGATCAAGAAAATGTCGATTATTTTAGAATAAAATGGGGGACTGTCCTGGCCAACGAGCAACAACCCATATTTTTTGTTATTTTATCAAGTAGTTGTGACGAATTTGCGGTTTGTCTTAAAGCAGGGGCCGCGGGGGCGGCAGCCCCCTTGGGAAAAAAAGAGTGGTTCTGGTTTTCTGTCTTCAAGCCTGAACGCGTCAGTGCATTGAAGAGGAAAATCAGAACCACTGGTATTTTTTCTGAGGGCCTCGCCCCCGGCCCCATAAAAGCGGATAAAGAGCCCCTTCGCTCGGACAGCCCCGAAAATGGTTCCCGGCAACCAATACCGGTCGAGGGGGACCGGGGGAGGGGCGCGTTGGGAACGTCTTCGTTCGCTTCCTCGCACCTTGCCCCGGAGGGGATTGCAAAGGGGGCGGAGCTCTTTTGGCGGCTAAGCTTTTTCCGGCTGGCTCCGGGAGGTTTCGGTCAGGTCCACGGGAGTGTTGTCCCGGGGCAGGATGAAGTAAAAATTGTTTCCGATCGGGGTGGGTTCGTACCCGGCCACGCCGCCGTGCATTTTGACCACTTCGCGGATGAAGTACAGGCCGTGGCCGGTGCCGTATTCGCCCTTGGCGTTGGAGCCCCGAAAGCCCTCGGCGAAGAGTTTCGCCGCCTCGTCCGGCGGTATCCGCGGGCCGGTGTTGAAGACGTTGAACTTCAAGCCGTCGCGTCCCGGTCCGAAATATTCAGGGAGGACTTCCCAGCCGTAGGACAAAAACTTGCGCGGCCGGCCCTCGCCGTCGACCGCCTGCTGGGCGTATTTCACGGCGTTGGAGAAGAGGTTGGCGTAGACTTGGCTGATCAAGCCGATGTCGGCCACGGTTTCGATTTCCCGGTCCGGCACCCCGCCGAGAGTGGTGTCGATTTCGATGCCGCGTTCCTCGAAGCGAGGGCGGAAGCGCTGCACCTGCGGGTCGATGACCTGGCTTTTGAAGTTGCACGGCCGCTTTTCCAGGACATACCTCCCGGCTTCGAAGTGGGAACGCCGCAGCAGCGTTTCCAGGAACAGGGAGGTGTTCATGTAGTGGCTTTCGATTTCCTTGTACTGCTCCGTCAGGGCGTTGAATATGTAGGACGTTTCCTTGAGCAAGCGCTCCAAGGCCGGGATGGCCTCGTCGCAGACTCCCCGGGAGGCTTCGATCTGGCCGGTGATTTCCGATTGCACGCCCTTGAGCAGTTTGATGCGGGCTTCGAGGCGGCGGTAGAAAAGCTTGAAGTACATGTTGGGCACGATGACGTTGTGCCCGATGTCGCTGACCAGGGACTGGATGAAGGCGATGTGCTCCAGGTTCTTATGGGCAATGAACCGGTTGTGGAGCTGAAAGCCGATGCGGTTGGCGTAGCGCGAGAAAAAAAGCTTGTCGTGATCGGAAAGGCCCTCGGCCGGGAAGATCTCCAGGATGCCTATGGTGTTGGCGGGCGGGGAGAAGGGCAGTTGCGAGATCAACTCGCTGTTGGCCTTGATGGGCAGAAAATAACGGCCCTCGTGGTGGACCGGCTCCGGGGGGAAAAAGGCGTCCTTGGCGGGAACGATCGTGGCCGGCATGCAGGAGGACGAGCGGCGCAACAGTTCGCCTTCGGCTCCGTGCAGGACGTGGAGATTGCAGTCGAGCCCGAAAAGCGTCTTGGGGATCAGGACGCACACCGCGTAAAAGTCTTCGACGTCGGGGAATTCCTGGGCCAGATCGAAGAAGATGTTTAAGGCGTAGCTTTGTTCGGTGGTGAAATTGTAGGCTTGATAGTCGCCCAGTTTTTTGAGCAGGCGCTGCTGGATTGCGGCCAGCCGGGACATGTCGGACGGCGCGCAGGACGACCCGTCGTCGATTTGGGGTTCGTGGGCCGAGGGACTGGCGGCGACATCTTGAGACATGATGGGCTCCTTGGTCTTCCCTCTAACATACTCTTTTGCAACCGGAAAGCCTACGGCGGCAAATCGCGGCCGTTACCCGGCAACCGGCAAGAATATGCGGAACAGCCACAGGCCGGCCATGGCGTAAACGGCGGCCAGGCAGTCGTCGATCATGACCCCGTAGCCGCCGGGCAGCCAGTTCTCGGAAGCCCGGATCGGCGGCGGTTTGAGGATGTCAAACAGGCGAAACAGGATAAATCCGGCCAGCAAATCGAGAGGCCGCAGCGAGGCGAAAGGCAGAAAGGTCAACCACTGGCCGACCAACTCGTCCACGACCACGCGCCCCGGATCCTTTTCGCCCAAGACGCATTCGGCCCGGCCGCCGGCGTGGCTGCCCAGGAAAAACAATACCAGAAGAAGGATCGACCGGTTGATAAGGGGAAGAGGATCGAAAAGAAGCGGCGCAAACGCGGCCGCCGCGAGAGAACACCAGGTGCCCGGAGCCCAGGGCAGATTGCCGAGCGGCCCCACCGTGGCAATGTCCAACCACCATGTATCGCCGGGATTTTCGGGACCGTCGGGGCTTGCCTGGTTCATATGCCGAATAAACTATCCGGTTCGCGGGTCCCTGTCATCAGGAAAGACAAACAAAGGCCTGCCGGGACTCCGTCCCGGACCTTGCCGGGGCTCCGTCCCGGACTCTGCCGGGGCTCCGCCCCAGACCCCGCCGGGGGGCATGATGCCCCCCGGACCCCCTCGGTAAGGGGCTCCGGTGAACCCCCTTACCATGGAGGTCTGGGGGCGACCGTAGTCCCGGCCTTAGACGGGATTATCGCCTCCAGTGGAGGCGGAGTCTCCTCTGGCGGGGGCCAGGGGCGCAGCCCCCTGAGCTATCCGGCGACCAGTTCCTTAAGGCGGGCGAAGGCGGCTTCGATGCCGTCCGGGCTCACGCCGCCGGCCTGGGCCATGTCCGGCCTGCCGCCGCCGCTGCCGCCGATTTTGGCGGCCACGTCCTTGATCAGCGTCGGGGCGGTGAAGCGGCCGTGCAGGTCTTTGCTCACCGCGATGATGAGGGATACTTTGGAATCGGCGGCAGCGGCCAGGCCGATCACGCCGGAGGGGATTTTCGAGCGCAGGTCGTCCATGGCCTCGCGCAGGGACTTGGCGTCGGCGCCGTCGATGCGGGCAACGAGGAGTTTGGTTCCGGCAACGTCCTCGAGGTTGTCCAGGAGGCTTTTCCCGCCGCCCGAGGCCAGTTTGGCGCGCAGGGCGTCTTGTTCCTTGGCCTGGGCCTTGATCTGGGCCAGCAGTCCGGCGATTTTTTCGGCCAAGCCGCCGGGCGCGGCCTTGAGCAGGTCTTGGGCAACGCGCAGTTCGCCGCGTTGCGACTGGACGCGGTGGATCACGTTCCAGCCGGTGGCCGCCTCGATGCGCCGCACGCCGGCGGCCACGCCGGTTTCGGCCTCGATGAGGAAACTGCCGGCTTGGCCGGTGCTGTTCAGGTGAGTGCCGCCGCACAGTTCCATGGACACGCCCGGAACCTCGACGACCCGGACGGTGTCGCCGTATTTCTCGCCGAACAGCGCCATGGCGCCCGAGGCGACGGCCTCGGCCTGGGACATGGTTTTGGTGATCACCGGCGCGTCGTCCAGGATGGCGCGATTGACCTCTTCCTCGATGCGTCCGATCTCCTCGGGGGAGAGCGCGGCGATATGGGTGAAGTCGAAGCGCAGCCTGTCCGGGCCGACGAGCGAGCCGGACTGTTTGACGTGCATTCCCAGGACGTTGCGCAGGGCGGCCTGGAGCAGATGGGTGCAGGTGTGGTTGCGGGCGGTGGCGGCGCGCGTCTCGCGGTCCACTTCGAGGCCGGCTTCCTGGCCGGGCAGTATTTCGCCCTCGTTCACGAACAGGTGGTGCAGGGTCAGCTCGGGACCGGGTTTGTTGGTTCCCAGCACGTCGGCGTTGCCGGTCATGGTTTCGACGGTGCCCTTGTCTCCGGCCTGGCCGCCGGATTCGCCGTAGAACGGGGTGGACTCGAACACGGCGTAGCCGCCCTCGCCCTGGACCAGCCGGTCGCGCGGGGCTGCGTCCTCGCCGAGCAAAAGCACCACCCGGCTTGAGGCGGCGTTGGCGTCGTAGCCCACGAACCGCGAGCGCAAGCCGGTTTCCAGCACTTTGGCGAACAGTCCGGCCGGATCGATTTCGCCCGAGCCCTTCCAGGCTTTCTTGGCCCGCTGCTTCTGTTCCTTCATGCAGGCGCGGAAGCCGGGTTCGTCCACGGCGAAGCCTTGTTTCCCGGCCGCGTCGTCGATGATGTCCAGGGGAAAGCCGTAGGTGTCGTAAAGTTTGAAGGCGAAATCGCCGCCGATGGTCTTGCCGCCGGTTGCATTCAGGCGGGCGATTTCCTCTTCGAGAATTTCCAGGCCCTTGTCCAGCGTGTCGCTGAAGCGCTCTTCCTCCTCGCGTACCACCCGGACCATGAATTCGCGTCCGCTGACGATTTCCGGGAAGGCTTGGCCCATGGTGTCGACCACCTTGTCGGTGGTGCGGCACAAAAACGGGTCTTCCAGGCCGATCAGGCGACCGAAGCGGAAGGCGCGCCGGATGAGCCGGCGCAGGACGTAGCTGCGGCCTTCGTTGCCGGGCAGAACCCCGTCGGCGATCAGGAAGGCGGCGGCGCGGGAATGGTCGGCGATGACCCGAAGCGCGGTGTCGGTGTCGTGGTCCGCGCGGTACGCGACCCCGGCGAGCGAGGCGGCGGCCGCGATGATCTCCTGGAAAAGGTCGATGTCGAAGTTGGAGTGCACGCCCTGGCAGACGGCGGTGATGCGTTCCAGGCCCATGCCGGTGTCGATGCTCGGGCGCGGCAGGGGGACGCGCTGGTCCGGACCGATCTGGTCGTATTGCATGAAGACCAGGTTCCAGACCTCGAGGTAGCGGTCGCAGTCGCAACGGCCGATGCCGCAGCCTTCGCCGCAACTCATTTCCTCTCCCTGGTCCACCAGGATTTCGGAGCAGGGACCGCAGGGGCCGGTGTCGCCCATGGACCAGAAATTGTCCTTTTCGCCCAGGCGGTAGATGCGTTCCTCGGGCAGGCCGGCCACTTTTTTCCACAGTTCGAAGGCGTCGTCGTCGTCGCGGTAGACCGTGGCGTAGAGTGTGTCCTTGGGCAGGTTCAGGCGGACGGTCAAAAATTCCCAGGCCAGACGGATGGCTTCTTCCTTGAAATAGTCGCCGAAGGAGAAGTTGCCGAGCATCTCGAAAAAGGTGTGGTGGCGCGCCGTGCGGCCGACGTTTTCCAGGTCGTTGTGCTTGCCGCCGACGCGCAGGCATTTCTGGGAGGTGGCGGCCCTTTTGTAAGGGCGCTGCTCTTGGCCCAAAAACACCTTCTTGAACTGGACCATGCCGGCGTTGGTGAACAGCAGCGTCGGATCTCCCTGCGGGATGAGCGGGGAGCTTTTTTCCACGAAATGGTCGTTGGCGGCGAAAAATTCCAAAAACATTCGCCGGATGTCACTGGCCGTCAGCACGCGAAACTCCTTTGGGGCGGGCGGTCGCCTCGGGCGAAGAACGCCCCCGGCGGCCAAAGGGGGGCTGCCCCCTTTGGAATCCCATACAATTGGATCGGTTGTCTTGTTTCAATTTCCTGGTGTTGTTGCCTCGGCGGCAACGATGCGCCAAGCAGGGTTACGGCGCGATTTCCACCATCGGGTTGGTCAGGCCCAGGTGTTCGAGCAACTTGGCCTCGATCTGCTCGCGCAGGGCCGCGTTCTCGCGCAAGAAGTCGCGCACGTTTTCCCGGCCCTGGCCCAGGCGTTCGGTTCCGAACGAGAACCAGGCCCCGCTCTTGTCCACGATGCCCGCCTCGCCGCCCAGGTCGAGCAGCTCGCCCTCGCGGGAAATGCCCGTGCCGTAGAGGATGTCGAACTGGGCCTCGCGGAAGGGCGGGGCGACCTTGTTTTTGACCACCTTGACCCGGGTGCGGCTGCCGTAAACCTCTTCCTTGTCCTTGAGCGTCTGGATCTTGCGGATGTCCAGGCGCACCGAGGCGTAGAATTTCAGCGCATGGCCGCCGGTGGTGGTCTCCGGGTTGCCGTAGCCGGTCATGCCGATCTTCATGCGGATCTGGTTGATGAAGATGACCGAGGTGTGGGATTTGTGGATCGTGCCGGTCAGCTTGCGCAGGGCGTGGGACATGAGCCTGGCCTGGCCGCCGACCTGGGTCTCGCCCATCTCGCCTTCGAGTTCGGCCTGGGGGATGAGCGCGGCCACCGAGTCGATGACCACCACGTCCACCGCGCCCGAGCGCACCAGAAGATCGGCGATGTCGAGCGCCTGCTCGCCGAAGTCCGGCTGGGAGATGAGCAGTTCCTCGGTGCTCACGCCCAGGCGCCTGGCGTACTTGATGTCCAGGGCGTGTTCGGCGTCGATGAAGGCGGCCGTGCCGCCGCGTTTTTGCGCCTCGGCGATGATGTGCAGGGCGAGCGTGGTCTTGCCCGAGGATTCCGGTCCGTAGATCTCCGTCACCCGGCCGCGTGGAATGCCGCCCACGCCCAGCGCCAGGTTGAGCGCGATCGAGCCGGTGGGGATGATCGGGATGGCCGCGTGCGCGTCCTGGTCCATGCGCATGACCGAGCCGATGCCGTATTTGCGCTCGATGGTGGACAAGGCGGTGGACAGAGCCTCGCCGCGCACGTCGACCGGATTTGCCGTCTTCTTCGCCATGGATTCTCCCTGGACACAGCGTGTGCACGCTCATCGTCCGGACGGATGTTGCAAGGGGAGCGCTGTGATCCGGCCCGCCGCCCGGGAGCGCCCGGACAGGCCGCCGACACAAAAAAATATCACAAACCGCAAGGCTTCATAGCAAAAGCGCCACGAACGGGCAACTTCACACCCGCTTGAAATGTCGGACTATTTTGCGGCCTGGGATTTTTTTAAACCCCGACGCAAAAATGTCATCAGGCCTCGTGGACACGACGCCCAGGACGTGCTATGGAAAAACTAATCAAGCCTCCCCATATCCCGGGGAGATTATGGGACTGGTCCAGCCACTGAAGTTGCTTAACGAACTATTGTCAGGCCAAGGAGTACGGATATGGCAATCATAAAGAAGTACCTCAAAAATAAACCCGAGGTCTGCAGGGTTCGTTTCGAACTCAACGGCGAGGAAGCCAAGCACGCCGGCGAGGTGTGCGTGGCCGGGGATTTCAACGACTGGGATATCCGCGCCGCGCCCATGACCAAGAAGAAGAATTGCTTCACCTACACCGTCGATCTGCCCGCGGGCCAAGATTACCGGTTCCGCTACGTCATCGACGGGACGACCTGGCACAACGACGCCCAGGCCGACCATTTCGAGAACAGCGGCCTGGGCGACAGCCT
>Ga0302278_10003828_pt1 | contig 16051 bp, 12 predicted proteins | sample III_Bog_N3_2_FD_194543 | JGI IMG/M metagenome (GOLD analysis project Ga0302278, IMG submission 194543) | Peat permafrost microbial communities from Stordalen Mire near Abisko, Sweden - III_Bog_N3_2 | ecosystem: Environmental > Terrestrial > Soil > Wetlands > Peat | place: Sweden: Abisko...
CGTAGGTGTCGGCAAATATTTAAAAATAAAGGGGTTGTTTGGTGGACCTGATCGGGATCGAACCGATGACCTCTTCCATGCCATCCACAACCGGCAGAACTGACACCATGGGCGCTATTTGCCCACAAAATGCCCCCAAATTTCTGGGAAGCGGGCCACGGGTTGATCTGTGTGGGATCAGCCCAGCATATCGTCGGCACTTCATTCCGTTCCGACGTTCGGCAATAGCAAGCACAGAGAGACATTTTTCACGAAGGCATGGAACCTTAAGGCTCCCTCCATAAAGCGACGCAGGCCTTCGCGGTCGAAGACCGGTTGCCGCGCCTATCTCTTTGCTGATTTCCATATTGTCATGCCTTTTTGATCGATATAGCCCCAGCCGTCATTGGTAAATCCAACCCGTGACAACCCGTTCTGGAACGGCTTGACCCACTTGTAGTCTCCCAGGGGGATTACGAATTTTCCGCTCTTATCCACGAATCCCCACTCTCCCGCGATTTTGACGGCTGCGAGGCCCTCGGAGAAGTCCGTTGCCTCGTCGAACTGAGGCTGGATCGCCATGTCAGCGTTTAGCGCCATGTATCCAAATCTGCCGTCCACGGCCCAAGGCGCCAGACCTTCGCGAAAACTTCCAGACCTTCCCGAGCAGTACTTGTCCGCAGGTGTCCGGGGATTCGTTATCACGGTCGCGCCCTTAGCGTCGATGTAGCGGCATTCCGCTGCGAGGGTCACTGCCGCTAGCCCTCCGGCGAAGCTATTCGCCCAACTGAATTGCGGCTGGATAGCCCACCTCCCGCTCTTGTCGATAAACCCCCAGCCAGTCTCTCCATACTTCGATTCCGTTGCTGCCGCCAACCCCTCAGCGAATCGTTCGACATATGTGAAACGGGCTGCAATCACCATTTTCCCGTCGCGATCGATGAAGCCCCTTTTCTCCGAATATGCGTCATCCTTCGGTTCCACAATCGCCAATCCATCATAAAAGCGCGTCAACTCTTCTTCGCTGTCTCCTTGCACTTGCTCAAAGACAGCCTTCGTCACAAGCTCACCGCTCGTGTCGATGTACGCCCATCGCCCGTTGTAGCCGAGCGGCTCGCCATCCACCTGCACGAATGCTCGCCCCTCATGAAAGTCCTCAGCCCAGGGGAATCGTGGTTCGATGACGACCGTACCTGCAGTGTTCAGGTAACCCCACCTGCCATCGCGCTCAAATCTCACCATCCCTTCGCTCGCGTCACCCAAATCGTCAAAGCAGAATGGAAGACGGACTTCTCCTGTCGTATCGATTAGGCCGTGCCGTTCTGCTCTCTCTTCACCCTCGAAGACGTCAAACAACGCCCCGGCATCAGGCTTCCCAGCAGGATGCTCTTGCCGCCAGTCCTTCAAGCATTTGAGGTCTCTTGGTATCCCCTCTGTGACCAACTTCCCATCTGCGCTCACTGTCCGGCCCGAGCAGCCGCCAACTACAATCCGATAGTCAGCGCATTCGCCTTCGCCAAAGTCTTCCGGCTTCCACCGCAGCAGCCCTCCCGGCCCCAGATACCGCCAGAGCGCCAAGTGCTTATCCGGAAAGATCAGCCAGTAGGAATCCCTATAGTCGTCTCCTGCAGTCACCAGCGCGATCTGCTTGCGCTGCTGCTCCACCTCGGCCGTCAATTCGAACTTCTCCCGGAGTTTCATATCGCCACGAAACGTGCTCAGCGCTTTCAACCCCATCGAGGCATCGTCGACATACACGACGCTGATCCGAACCTTGGGGTTCTGACGGATGTACTCTCGAAGCCAAGGCACGGAAAGGACCAATTCTTCGTACCGGCTTGCCTGCTTCAGGAATCCGTCAAGCCCTGCAAGCCTGCCATTCTCCGCTCTCAAAGTGAGCGCAGTGAAGACATTCGCGGGCATGGATGCCTTATGCAGAGTTGCGTGCAGGCTCAGTTCTGTCTTCTCCGAGTTGAACTTCTCCGGTCCGTACTCTGGCGTGAGCCAGCCATCCATTTCAGCGGATTTCACTTGGTAGGAGTTTCGGAGTCGTGCCAGATCGCGCCCGACTGTGTCCTCAGCGCCACGCAAGTTCCACTCATTCTCAATTTGCTCCATCACACCATCAATCAGCTCATCGGACAGCTCCTCCCCCGCAAGCCGTTCCCGGTTCGTTGCCTTCTCTGGCATCAGTGCTGCCAATGCCCGGGAGATCCCGGCATCGAATGTCTTGTTCCCGTCCACTGACCATGGCAGCATGAACGGGAATTGCGAGTCTGACGTCGCTGTGAGCTTCGTTCCGTCCGTGAAGCGAACCTCAAGCCGCACGTGCGGATAGTCGTCCGTATGCATGTTATTGAATAGCCCTGGCAGAGTCTTTGCGATCACCTGGGGATTCATGATTGCCGACTCATAGAGCGAGTGCTGGCCCGGCGTCGTATCGATCCCCTGAGCAGGGGCCCGAGGCTCCTTCTCGTGCCGGTGCTGACGCAACCAGTCGGGTGTGATCCCGAGGTTTGCTGCTTGAGGGTGTGGAATTGTCGGCGCCTGCAACGCACGAATCAATGTTTCGACCAATGCTGAATCCACAGGCTTGCCTTGGAGTGCAAATCCACGGCTTCCGCGCACAATTTCCAATCGGTCGTCTCTGCGCGGCCCTAGGCCGCCCCACGACGAGCGAATGACAACCCGCTCTACTTGCTTTGGAACTTGGGATAGCGCAAATGAAGCCGTAACCGAGAGAACCGCGAGCCAAGCTAATGATGCCTTCATCCCATTACCTTTCAATGGCACAAATGCCAGGACCGTTTGAGGTCAAATTAGCGCTAACCCGATTATTGAGGATCCTGCCTGGGTCCGTAGCGGATCATCAGCAGGTCACCTTTCTTGTACTGCGCCTGCGCCTTAGAAACAACCCAATACTCCAGCCCAATTGCGTCTGAGTAGATACGGCAAGGTACGTTGATTTCCGACACACTTCCATAGCTGACCGAATAGGGCGCTGGAAACGAGACATGCAGCATTGAGTGCCGATGTTTGGGCGTGATTTCAATGATCTCCAGAAGGTCGCTCCTAGGACCATGTGAGCAGGTGAGGAAATCTTCGGTGCAAGAGAAATAGGCAGCGATCGTCCAGTCCTTTGATTCAAGGCGCTGGTCCGAGCCGAGAACCATTTCGACCTGCTTTGTATCTGACTGGAGCGGCCGCAGGGGAGCGAGATATTGCGCATAGAACTTCAGACCGTTCAGCTCGTTCGGATAGGGATTGGCTTCTTGAGCGAGCAGAGTTGGCAGGGTCAGGATTCCGACAATCAAGATCGCAATTCGTTTCGCCACTACGCCTCTCCGCATATCTGCTGGTATCTGCTCACTTTCCCGGCACATTCTTGTGCAACGCAACGAGCTGCTCGATCTGCTCGAATTCCTCAGCGTCCTGCCCGTTTGCGGGCTTGGTCGAAACGTCAACGAATCTGATCTGTTGCGGAAACTGTTCCAGCTTCTCCTTGAGCCGTTCCAGGCGCAAGCCGCTGTACCAGCCGACGGTGTAGTTGAGCCGCCCGTCAGAAAGCCAAGTGGCGAGCAGAGTGCACTGCTGCTCGCTCAGGGTCTGTGCAATTGAATCAAGATCGTGTTGCATTGCGGGGCTTGAAAGAGCCTTCAGCCGGTCAATCTGTTCCGATGTCGGGAACCATGCCTGGCCCTCGGTAATGCCTTTGACAAGAGCTTCCTCCAAGCCGCTCTCGCGGTTGTACTCGATCATATTCGGCTCGGGATGAAGTAAAGAATCGGGCTTTCCCCGCCACTTGCGATGGAATGCCTCAAGGCGACCCCAGAGGGCACCTTCGGCATCCGGAGAGCCGAATTCCGAGAGAGCCTTGGCTGCATCTCGGGCGACCTCGGGTGCGGGATCATTCAACGTGGCCATGGCAAGGTCCTGGAGCTTTGGTTGTCGAACGAACTCTCCCATGGCGCTGAGCCGCGTCCGAAAGCAACCTGTCTTCTTTCGCTCCGTCAGAGATTGCGCCACCTGCTGCGCGCCATAATCCGGATTCACGCGAAGAAGATACCGCAAAAGCGCGTCCTGCCCGGCGCACCCCAGATCCAATGGGTGCGTTCCATAAATGGAGCGAACCTGGGAAAAGGCGTTGAGGCCGGCATAGCGCTCAATCAACTCAGCATCCATTTCCACGCCGTTCGCGAGTCCTGCGACCAGAGTCTTTTCCAATTGAGGCAACTCGCGCTCTGGCAGTTTGCCAAGAACCCCAATGCCGATATCGCCCTTGGGGCTAGCAATCTCTTCCAGGATCAACTCGCGTGCTGTCTCCGGGGCTGTCTCAAGCAGCCTGCGCAGCGCAACGGACCTGCTGGGCTTGCCTGCAAAGTGATTTGGATTGGGTGCACCGGACACAATCCCCAACAAGACCGGGGTCCATTCCGGCCCGCCGATTCGTTCCCAACCATCATCCAGAAGTTCATTCTGCCGCTCGACTGGCAGCGTGCTCCAATTGTCCAACAGAATCTGGCGCCATCGTGTTCTGGCTTCCGGCGTCATGGGCGAGCCGGATTGCAGCATCTCGCTCGCGGTCACCGCCTGAGCATCCGGGCTTTTGGCTGGCATCGCTGCTGAGGCTGAGGAAAGAACTTCATCGACCCTGCGCTCAGACTCCTTCTGATAAGCTTCGCGCGCTTTGGATGCTTCGGCGGGGCTCATGGTTTCGTCGAGATGAAGGCGGAGCTTTGGGTCCGATAGCATTTCCAGTTCGACAAGCGCGTTGGCAAACTCCCGGGTGATCGGATGAGAGGCATCGGCCAGCGCTGCCTTCATTGCTTCAATCGCCACAGAACGGAATGGAGAGCTGTAGAGCCCGAGTCTGAACTCCCAGCCAAACTCCTCGCTGCCTGACCGGTAACGTCGCGCGAGTTCACGCGTCGAGCCCTCGGAATCAAGGAATCGCAAAACGCGAGCGGCGTGCTCCCTTTCGTCCTTTGCCAAAGCTGGTGTATCGAATATCCGGACTGCCGCCGAAAGCTGAGCAGCCTGCCACTCCGGGTCAGCAGATGTGACATCGAAGTCCACGGCATTCGAGCGAAGCGGAATGGCCTCTGCCCCAGTCGGAAACTCGGCGTTCTTTACCTTCATTGAGACGCGGTTCCCGACGATGCTGAGGTGATAGTGCCCAGGCGGCAGAGAAAGCCATTCGTTGATTTGAAGCTCGACACTGTAAGGGGCGTCGGCGGGGTCCTGTTCAGAGAAGAGACCTCCTCCAAAGAAGCCCCACGGATTGCTGTAGTAATCTTCGAGTGGATCGACGCTGCTAACGGGCGTCAAGCAGAACTCCTCCATCCCCGAAAGGCGCCCGCTCCGATCGTAACTGCGGTTGTTCAGGAGGTATTTCTTGCTGGTGTTCGCCGTGTACACGGCAATGAGCGGAATAATCTCGCCTTCGCGAAACCCGGTTTGACCGTTCTTGAGCGAAATGCTTAGCGACAGGTCGGCTGGGCTTGTTTGGGCGCCCTTGCATGCATCAGGCTGGCAGCGCACTTGGCTGGCTCCAAATACGATGAGACAAGCCAGTACCAGTTGGCTGGAATGGAAGATGGCCGACTGCACAAGGCAACAAAGAATTCGCGGCGATTCAAAGGACGCGATCTGCCGCAAGGTCCACCTCGGACAGGGAATTCAGCGCGAGGACTCTCCTCGGGATTGGAATGCTTAATATTCTTAGACACCGCAGAGTCGAAAAAGTGCCGAGGACAACGGGCCAAAGGATGATTCACCTCTTCTGCGGATGCATGATTGGCGATGTTGACCTGACGTGATCCCGCTCAATCGAAACTTCTCCGTCGCCGACGACTCGCCCGGAACGCCGCAACGAACGCGATTAAGCGAGAGATAATCGTGACATGGCGATCTCCATACCTTCTGGACTAACGGATGACAATGACTTCGTCGATTTGTTGAACGCGCTGTTGAATGCATTACTTGTTCAGCAAACCCCTGAGCAGCTCTGGGTGATTCAGATCGATAATTGGTTCGATCACAAATGGCTACGCTATTCCGGAAGCGGTAGCGTTACCTCGAAGTTTCCGGCAGATTGGACTTCCTCTTTCATGGATCGGTTCGCATCCGTCAAAGAGCAGTTTTGGCGGGACAAACTCACCTTCCCACCGTTTGCGCCGGACAGGGTGGTGGGTCAGTGGTCTTTCCTGCATTCCAAGGAAGGCTACATCGAGGTTCCTCTCCCGAAGTTGCCGCATAGGGAGTCTCGACGCCGCAGCCATTCCAACCTAAACAGGCGTGTGGAGGATTTCGTTCCATCGGCTTCATTTGTCTGGTACAGCGGCAACACATTGAAGAACGGACGAGGAAGCCTGATGGTCTACAGCATTGGACCACACAAACCTATTTGCTGGTTTGCAGCATTCGGAAGGAAATCTGGCTGGGTGCTTGAAAGGACCAAGGGCATCGAAAAGGAGCAGGTCTCTCGTTTGCTTGTTGCCGTATGACCTTCTATGGAGATGTTTAGGCCACCGACCGGCTCATCTTGATCCGGTTCTGGCGAAGCTCCTCCATGGGCGACAATACAACCGGAACAAATTAAATGCCCTTTCGGCTGCATCGGCTTCTGGCTCACTTCACTGCGCTCGGGTCCATCAATGCTCCCGCAAACAGCAGCGCCCCGGTGGCGTTTTCCCGTACCAGAAATACAAACGGCCGATTGAAAACCACGTGAAAAGAATCCGGTGCTGAAATGAGACCAAGGGGAATCGCACCGATCACTGTCTCCGCATCCGCATGAATCCCGTGCTTGTCGGCGGTGAAGTCAATTGCCTGTCCAATATCGGTCACTTGCGCCACCGGCACATCGAAGGTGCCCTTCGGACCGTAGCGCGAATCGCGTCGCACCACCCCCTCCAGGTTCTCGAAGATGTCCTTGACGCCAATCGCCTTCAGTGTGCCTTCAAGGTGCATCGTTGCACGGATTGTAAAGATAGGCATTGTGACAGAACCAAGCGATGGCTTCATTGATTTCAGCACGTCGGGTTCGTCGGCCAGAGTCTCTTCCAACTCGCGAATCTTCATCCCTTCGCGCGGCAGCACCGCAATCATCGAAACTCTGCCGCAAGGCAGTGCCACAGCGTCAAAGCGGTCGGTCTTCAAATACTCCAGCTTTTCAAGAACGCTATCCACGCGCTGTGCGGTCAGGTTCTGGCCCGCCTCCGTGCGAAACTCTCCGGGATGTGGGTCGCTTTCCATAAAGAGCTCTTCCCACGTCTGCCGCAGGTGTGTCCCCGATGAAAGCCAGACCTGGTTCAGCGGCGAGACCTCGGGAATTCGGCCAATCTCGCTGCGACTCGCCTGCAGATCTTCTGCCGTCGGCTGCCGGTCCCCTACATCCACCAGCTCCAGCCCAAACTGCGCCTTCGCGCTCTGCACAAACCACCGTTCTAGCAGAGGGGGCTCAGTCTTCTTCGAGCGATAGAGTAGTCTGTTTGAAATCCAAAGCGATTCGCCCTCCCATGGCTGCTCTTTCGGCCGCTTCGCGCCCGGCGGCAGTTGCTTTACCTTGGGCGGCTCCATCGCAGCCAGAATCATTTTGCTGGGAATACCGGGTTGTATGCCACTTTCCCAGCCAAAAGCCTGCTGAAGCTGTTCCCGTGTTTCCTTTCGCCAACTATTGGCCTCGATTGCGCTCAACAGAATCGTCAGCGAAAGCGGCGCAACCACCGCATTCTTCTCCGGAGCGTCCGCATGACTCTCCGCTAGCAGTCTAAGTCCAAACCTGTCGTTGCCACGCAGAAATTGCTGCAAAGACTCTCCAGGCTGAACCTGCGCCGCCGCCGATGGTATCGCGGCAAGCAAAATCGTCGTAACAAGAAAACTGGCCTTTGATTGCATGTCAGGAGCATACCGCAGCCTCTCCTATTGCCGAAGGAAGAGGTTGTGCCTGGATTACCGGCAATGAAGAGGCTTGGACCGCTGGCTGGATCAGCGTGATCCGGCTCACTTGAAACTGCCCCACAAGCACAATTCTCCCGAAGCGCAGAAGTCGCTACAATTCAGTGGGGTATTTCGTATGTGTTCGGATGAAGAGCGCGTAGCCGTGAGGACTGGCCAACCACAGACCGATGACGACTCTGCCTGCTTCAACAATTTGCTAATCAGGACTGAGATTCCGAGCAATGGCAGCACGATTGTTGACCTCGCACCGGTCGACCAGGAAAGCCAAAGCATTTGGTTGTTGCTCGCCGAGGATGGCCAGCTCCTGCGTCACGACGCACGCAGCGGTGAGTCAGAGGTTGTTGGGCGAATAAGTCTGCCATCGGAACCTGCCAGGGACCCGTTTGATGGACACAGGCTTGCACGGCGTCTTCATGCGTCTCAAGACGGCAATTTTGCCGCTGTCGTAAGTGACTATGGCCAGTACGGTCAGGTCATCGACCTTAGTTCCGGCAAGATCACCCTCAAGTTGGACGGCGGAGACTATGAGCCGGAAATGGTGCCGTTCTCTTTTCGCTTTGCCTCATGGCAAGGACAAGTGGTCGTCATCCACCGCACCGCGTGGAATCGACTCGATGTTTCAGATGCTTCATCTGGGCAACTTCTCAGCGAACGGGGTCCAACGTCCTATCAAACAGGCGAGCAACGGCCGGAGCATTACCTCGATTATTTCCACGGAGCCCTGTATCTGAGCCCGAAAGGAACTCGGATTCTGGACGATGGCTGGGTGTGGCATCCAGTCGGAATCCCTGTCGTTTGGAATGTTGATCAATGGTTGTCGAAAAACGTTTGGGAATCTGAGGATGGCCAGACCAAAAGAGATGTTTGCGCACGCGACTGGTATTGGGACCATGGAGTAGCTTGGCTAAACGAGGAGACAGTTGCAATCGGCGGCATCGGCGACCAGGGTAACGAGATCATGGACGGGGCGCGCATTTTCGACATCACCTCAACCGGACCAGCCAGCGCTGAGTGGCGGAGCGATTGGAAGTGGGCCCGGGAAATTACGGCGTTTGCCGGGCCTGCAGGAAGGTTCTTCAGCGATGGCAAGTGGCTCTATTCTGCGGGAAATTCTGGCTTGTCAAGGTGGGATCCAAAAACTGGTGCGCGCACCGGCCGCATGGATAATTTCCATCCGACCCATCACCATCTGGGTGCTGGGGAGCTCGCCCAATTGTCCGAGGGTGCGATCTTGCGATGGAGTACCTCAATCAACCGCAACTGAAGAGCTATCCTGATTTGCGGAGCGATATGTGAGCGATTTAACCTTGCCCGTATTCAAATACCACCCCGATCCGGTCACATCCGGTTCAATCTTTGTTTCTGACGCGAAGTGTCAGGCGTGCAATGAGCGCCGCGGCTTCATCTACGCCGGCACAGGCAGAACGTAATCCAACGCACTTCACGTGAGGTGGGCGCCAATTAGGGCAGTGGGCGCCTGAAAGCAGATAATGGAAGCGACGAAGATGAAAGGGTAATCCTCGCAGGTGTTTCGTGAGCGTCATTTCGGCATCCTAACCATTGTTCTCTCGTTAGAAGTGCTGGCTGGATGCACCCTTGCGTCTGCCGCAGTCGCGCAGAGCGCGACGGATGAACTTCCGGCGCAGTGTTCAGCCTATGTTTCCGTTCCGATTCCTGCGGAAGCTGAGAGTGTTCCAACTCCCAAGACGGCACCCGATTGTGCTTCTTACCGCTCTTATCGGGGTATTGGCCGCCCGGTGAACTATCCGGTAGCCCGGGCCTGCGCATGGCGCGAACGGCTGGCTCAGGAGGCTCAACTCGGCCAAAATCAAAAGGAACCTGATGCGTGGGTCGTCGGCGGATCGCTAATCCTGGCCGACATCTATTTCAATGGCGCTGGAGTGAAGCGCAATATTCCATTGGCTATGCGCTTCGCCTGCGAGGCAGAAGAAGGAATGGCAATGCTCGCGCTGCCAGAAATTGAGAAGCTCAATAGCTTGCTTCCAGCGCGTGGCCCATTCGAATTCTGCGATTATGCAGCGACGACTTTCACGATGAACTTCTGCAGCGGCTACGCATCAGAAATCGAGACTGACAGGAGGAACCGCTACTACGAGACGCTGAAATCTCAGATGAATCCTGCGCAGCGGGAGGCTTTCGATAAGCTCCTCGCCGCTGAGAACGCGTACGTCGAGGCACATGCTTCTGAAGTGGACCAGGGAGGAACGATCAGCGGTATAAGAACTATCGGCTCCATGAATATCCTCCACCGCCTCTTTCGTGCTGAGGTAATTCAGCTGGAACGCAAGCAGTGGCCCGCTGTTTCAACCAGCCAGGTGAAAACGGCGGATGGTCTGCTGCATGACGAATACGAAGCGAAGGTGCAACACTTGCGTTCCCACACGAAGGAAGAAATTGATGAGGGCGCCGTGACGGCAGATCATCTCGTCAATGTGGAAGAGCTGTGGGAGAACTACCGTGATGCCTGGGCACGTTTTGCGCGCCTTCGCTATCCGACGGCCGAAGCCAGGATTCGTGCTGAAATTACGATCGACCGATACCACCTACTTAAAACGATTGAGTAAGACGCACTCGGGCGGATACTACACCGCGGGACCAAGCTTGGAACGTGGCAGCGCCGAATCTGGAATATCTGAGCGATACTCGGCTAACCAGCCAAAAGGACTAAGTGTGGGTCGGAAAATCCCCGGCCTGGAGAGGCATTGGCCCACGAGCTCAGAACCTGCACTAAAACTTCCCGGGACATAACGCCGAACCCATAGTTCTTGTCTCCCTCATCCACCGCACCCGCTGAGCAATGATTCTGGTCAACTGACCCGGCGCTGCACGCCGCGCAGATTATGCGGACGGTGGTCCAATCTTCAAGTCCGATGTCGCTTTCATCACAAGCTTGAATCAGGTCATGCTCAGCATTTGCATCGTTCATTGATAGTGCAGATTGGAACGTGCTGTAGCCTGACGGTTTCCATACCTCAAGCTCATTGAACACCGGGTATTCCTCTTCGCCCGACTTGCGAGTGCCTTCAGCAGCACCGTCGTTTAGCAAAATGTCGTGATAACGGCGGTTCGAGTTTGGTAACGGCACGTTCCGAACTTGTATCCGAGCTGGATCGATTCTGGTACCCCAGACCACCTCGCCCGAAGCATTCGGATTGATCCTCACACAAGCGGTCACTGGCGGCATCACGACTTCGTCTTCGACTCCGCCATCAAGCTCGATTCCACACCCCTTCCACGCTCTTCGCGCGTGTTTCCAATCCTTCAGAGCCGTAGCGGCAATCCCGAGATTCCACCAACTTGCTTCATCATCCGGGTCAAGAGCAGCTGCGCGTTCGTTGAACTGCAGACTCGACTGCCATTCGTTTTCGTACTTCGCCTGCAGGCCAAGGTTGTACCAAGGACTGCTCCAACGCGGGCGAGCAATTGCTGCAGATCGGTAAAGAAGTCTCGCTGAAGCGCGCATGCCCCAGTTCTGAGCACTGTTACCCAGGTCGTTCAGCGATTTGGCCAAAAAGTTGAGCATTTTAGGAAAGTCTACACGGAATGCCCTCTGCGCCTGGAGCGGGCCGAGGCGACTTACGGGGTGATCGCGGTGCACTGCGTATAATCGATCTTCCGATGAAAGCAGTTCTCAGTCTTTCCTGTCTTGCCATTGCAGCGCTAGCGGCGCTTGCGGGATGTCATCGCGGTCAGTTGGCGCTCGTGGATCATCCTCGGAGCTTTCCGGGGGACGTAAGCAAGGACGTAACCTTCTACTCATCGGCTCTCGACCGGAACATGACGTACCGGGTCTATCTCCCCCGGGATGTTTCCGCCGGCGCGAGATTGCCGGCGGTATACCTTCTGCACGGTTGTGGCACCAGTTTCCGGGACTGGTCCAACTACTCGGATGTTGGTGCGTATGCCGCGAAGGGTTTCATCCTTGTCATGGTCGATGGCGCCTGTTCCTATTATGTGAATGCTGCCCTCAATTCAAAGGACCGGTACGAGGACTACTTCGTTCACGACTTGATTTCCGACGCCGAGTCCCGCTTTCCGGTCTCGGGTGACCGGGAAAACCGCGCAGTCGTCGGTGTCTCAATGGGTGGTTTTGCAGCCGTGAAGTTGGCCCTCACTCGGCCAGATTTATTCGCCTTTGCGGGCGCCATCAGTCCTGCCGTCGATGTGCCCAGCCGAAGCTTCAGTGCAAAAAAGTGGTCGCAGAGTATGCGCTTCCGGACCACCTTCGGTCCCTCGGGAAGCGAAACGCGCTTGCACAGCGATCCCTTTGTACTGGTCAAATCCGCCGATCCTGCCCATACACCATATCTCTATATCACCGCAGGAGAGCAGGAACCGCTTCTTCCTCCGATTCGCCAATTCGCCACGCTTCTCAAGTTGCGCGATTACGCCTACGAATTCCACACAAAGCCAGGCGGTCACGACTGGAATGAGTGGGACACGCAGATTCCCGGATGTTTTGAGAGCCTGATCGCGCACATCCGTCAACCCTAGCTTTCCGACGCAGTGCGAATCCGTCCAATGATCTCAGCCTCCCCTCCGGCAACTCGCTATTTCGAACAACAGAACACCAGCCGCGACCGCAGCATTCAGCGAATCGCAACCCCCATGCATGGGAATGCGAACCACGAGGTCGGCAGCCTCAAGCAACTGGTCAGAAAGTCCTTGCTTTTCGCTGCCGACGATAAGAGCCGTGGGAAATCGGTATGCGAGCGCTTTGAAGTCCATCAGTCCGTTCGGCGAAGAAGCAACAACCGATACACCGTTGGATTTGGTCCAGCGATTGAATTCCGCTACGGAGCACCGCACCAGCCTTTGCGAAAAAAGCGATCCCATTGTGGCACGAACCGTTGCTGGATCGTAAGGATCGCAGTTCGGGCTGAGGATGAGGACACCGGTAACCCCCGCTGCTTCAGCGGTCCTAATGATCGTGCCCAGGTTTCCTGGCGACTCGATGGACTCGACTGCGAGCCAAAGCGAGTTCCTCGCAGCCGAGAGCTGTTTCAAGGAAAGCCATTTCTGCCTAAGGACCGCGCCTATTCCTTGCGGTTCGGTTGCGAGCGTCAGATCACGGTAGAGTTCGCGTGAAAGACGAATGCCGGGAACGCCCTGCTGAAGCAGCCGACGTGCGAGTTTTTGGCCAAAAGGATTTGATAGGACCGAAGGGTCGAGAAAAACAGACTCAATCGGAGCACAGTGCTCGACTGCGCGTGCAAGGTGACGGATGCCTTCGATGATGTAGAGTTCGGTGTGCGAACGGCCTTGATGGGTTTGAAGCGAGCGAAGAGTTAGAAAGCGGGGATCGTGGGGGTCACTAACGACCGGGTACCTTTTCTCATTCATTTCCTCCTTGCGGCTGTGGTGATGGAGCCGCTGCCATTGACGTATTTAACTCCATGGTTGATTTTGCCACAGCAGAAGGCAATTCTCCAGACCCAGGAGGAGGCCGAAATGCCCTAATTCGCGGCTCAAGCGTCGCCAAGGGGAGTGACATTCGCGCTCAATACAATGTGGAACGACTTCAAAGTCGGAGGCTTGTCTGAAACGGAAGAAACAAAACACGACGGCCATAAACTCCAGGCAGGGCGATTGGAGATCGAATAAATCTGTTGCTCTAAATTTGAAACAATGCTACTTTGTTCAAGGAAAGGAGACGTCTATGCGAATGATTCAGCGATTGCGTGACTGTGTGAATGGCACGGTGCAGGACGGCTCTGTTTCTACCTTCCTCTGCCGGGCATAACGGCAACCCACAAACAACTAGAAGGGATTGTATGACGACCCAGGAGTTTCTGTGTCGGCACTTCGCCCGCATGGGGGCGCGTGTTGTTGTGCGCGGACCTCGCCTCAGGCAGCGGGCGAAGATTGCAATTGATGTAGGCAGGGACCGTTCCGGCGAAGTATTTGTCATCGGGTGTGAGGAAGAGGTTGCAATCGAAGTTCTCGACGTGCAGCCGCGTTCGCATCACCTGGTGCTGATGGTTCGCGACGGAAGTGAAAAGCACAAGTTCCTGCTTGGGCGCGATGAACGCCACTGGTTTGCTGCAGCCGTGCCAGGCGATGCAGTTCGCGATGTGCGAACCGCGATCGCCAGCCTGCGTCCCACGGAGATCGAGGGACGTGAGGCGATCCGGCAAGGTGAGTGGTTTTTTGTTCCGGAACCCGGCGTGAACGACAAGGACGCCGTGATCCTCCGCAACGAGCCACTTAGCCGTGGGGGCGGCAGCAAGCCTCATGTCTGTGCGCAGACGATGAGGAGAGGTGGCGAGGCCGTGATGGTGTGCTCGCGGTACCCGACGGGCGTTGGCATCGGAGAGTACCAGAAGCTAATCGCACGCAACCCAGAAGCGCGGCAGTTCGGCTGGAGCCGCATGGTGCGCGACGCCGAAGTCTATGCGCGCGGAGAGGTCCGGCACCGGGATCACAAGACGATTGATCTTTGGTGCTGGCATCGCGTGTTCATGAACCGGGAACGATTTGCGAAGCACGCTCCGCAGATTGCGTTTCTGGATTAACCCGAGTACTCCGGGTCTTCGCCCCAAGGGGACCTGGAGTGCAGGCAAATGCGTTGTTCGCGGTTTATCGACGGTTCTAAACTTAATCGTCTTCGACACTGCGGACTGCATCAGACTTGCACCAAACCATGGATATCGCCATAATGAATTGGGGAATCAGGCGCTCAATCGCCTTCGATCCCAAGACTCAACGCAGCACCGGAGGAAATTATGTCGCCGATTGCGCATAGCCCGATGACGTTGAGCCCGCTCGCCACGGCATAGTCCAGCCGGTCGGCTGGGCAGGCTCCCACCATTCAACTCACTAGTTGAAGCCGCATGCACACTTGTGTGCTTGCCAGCTTTGCGCGTGCGCGCAGCAGGGGAGCTTTGTTTTGAAACGGAAGGTTCGTCGAAAAAGAGGCGCGGAGTTCGTTGATGCGGACTTCGCAGAGATTCTTAATGAAGAAGGCGGCGGCAGGCCATCGGCCAACCGTCAGGCGCAACGGAAGAACCAGCAGTTCTGCCGGCAAGTGCAACGGGCGTTGAATCTGGCGCTCGCGGACGCAAGCTGGTTGTCCAGCGAATGCGATTTGTTTGTCGATGATGTCTCTCCGGCGCCGGATTGCGGGCACCTGATGGTCCACATCGTGGTGCAGACCGGCCATTCCGTCGCAGACGCTATAGACGCACTTCGTCGCGATCAATCGCGGTTGCGTTCGGAGGTTGCGATGGCAATCGCCCGAAAGCGAGCGCCAGAACTGATGTTTGTGCCAGTTTCGGCGCAAGGAGGCAACGATGAGTGATTCGTCGATGGCTCCGCTCCGGAGTTGGCTCGCTGCGCCATTGGACCGGGATGTGGCGGAGGCGCTAGAGCGTCTCCGACGCGCGCCGGATGTTCAGCAAGTTGCTGTGATGCCCGATGTACATCTTTCAGCCGATGTGTGCATTGGCGTTGTGATCGCGACTTCCAACCTAATTTACCCGCAGGCCGTCGGAGGCGACATCGGATGCGGCATGTTGGCTGTAGCAGTTGATCTTGAGGCGGCGGTGATGAGAAATCCCAAGATTGCCGCGCAAATGCTGAAAGATCTCGGGCGCGCTATACCCGCGCGAAGGCGCAACCGGGACGCGGTTGTCCCGCAACCGGTGGGATTGGCGAACGCACTGCTCAGTCATGCAAGCTTAGAGGCAATTCGTCGAAAGGAGGGTGAGATTGAGTTTGCAACGCTTGGCAGCGGTAACCACTTTCTTGAGATGCAGGCGGATGAAGAAGATCGGCTCTGGTTGATGGTACATAGCGGATCGCGAGCCCTCGGCCAGGCAATACGCGACCATCATCTTGCGCGTGCGGATCTGGTTGGCTGTCGATTTCGCGCTCTCGATGCGGAATCGGACAGGGGCAAAGAGTACCTACACGATGCCTTGTGGGCCCGTCGGTTCGCATCGGCATCCCGCAGGGCAATGGCTGAGGAAGCGGGCAACGTGATCAACAGAACGCTGAAATCTGGCATCTGCTGGGACACGATGATTGCAACCGATCACAATCACGTGGCGCGCGAACAGCACGGCGGGCGCGAATTGTGGGTACATCG
>Ga0302278_10003829_pt1 | contig 16038 bp, 13 predicted proteins | sample III_Bog_N3_2_FD_194543 | JGI IMG/M metagenome (GOLD analysis project Ga0302278, IMG submission 194543) | Peat permafrost microbial communities from Stordalen Mire near Abisko, Sweden - III_Bog_N3_2 | ecosystem: Environmental > Terrestrial > Soil > Wetlands > Peat | place: Sweden: Abisko...
AGCCACAATAGAATGCCAGATCGAGAAAACCGGGGAATGACGATTTCGTCTCCAATTACGTTGTTCAACAGCGAGTTTATTCCGGTTTGATCTTCCTGTTCATCAGTTTATTCCGCCTCTGCAATAAGGGGCCGATTTTATAACCCTGCTCGACGACGGTGGTAGTAAACGTGCGGCGCGCGGATAATCAAAGTCAAGACTGAGTAGTTTCCGAGTCTCCCGGGGAGCCGTATTCCACCCTAGCGTTGTTGCGAAGTTCACAGCTGGGAAGCCGCGCACGCCGAGAAGCGGCGCGAGCGTGCGTCCCTCGGTGATACACATTTCGCCCCGATCAAGCTTACCTCTCAAAGGAAAATTACGATGGAAAATTCCGATACCATCATTGCCGTCTTCCACGAACACTCTGCCGCCGAAACGGCGATCAAGAAGCTGACTGCCGACGGCTTCGACATGAAGAACCTGAGTGTTGTCGGCAAGGGCTACCATACCGACGAAAAGGTAGTCGGGTTCTATAGCACCGGGGATCGGGTCAAGTTTTGGGGATCGCGCGGAGCATTCTGGGGCGGCTTCTGGGGCTTGTTTCTCGGCGGAATATTCATGACTGTTCCTGTCATCGGACATGTTGTCGTGCTCGGATATCTCGCTACAGTTTTGATTTCGGGCATAGAGAATGCCGTTGTGGTTGGTGGGCTCAGCGCACTCGGTGCAGCGCTGTACAGCATTGGTGTACCGAAGGACAGCGTGATCCAATACGAAACCGCGCTGAAAACCGACAATTTTTTGGTGATGGCGCGCGGCCCTGCGGCGGAAATCGCTCGCGCCAAGACCGTTCTCGGCACGGTCAACCCGACCGGCCTTAACGTACACAAGGGTGTCAAAACGCCGGAGGCAGCCAATGCCGCAGGCCGCTGATCCATTTTCTGATCGCAAATCAGAGGATGAGAAACGCAAAGAATTCGACGCGATGAGAATATTTGGCGTCCTGATCATGATCGGAATGCTTACCCTCACCGGCGCGGCACCGATGGATGTCTAGTCGAAAACGACAAAGGCCATATCGGTCACGGGCGACTACCAACCCATGACCCCCCAGTCAAAAAGAACAGTTACACGAGAAATGCGCAGGTGAGACGCGCAGGGGGGGCAAAAGCTCCACGACTTTAACTCCGAGCTGGAGAATCTGGACAGTGCGAGGACCGTGACCAAGACACCGTGGGAACCATTTGGTTCAACGTCGGGACGGATGGGGAGACCGGCTGAGGCAGCGCCAAAGTCTCCTTCCAGACGGATTCCCACAAACTTGCAGTGGCCTGGCAGAAGGTCAATCCCGCGGACAAGTGGGCGAAGCCTCCAAAAGCTCTACCAGCTTTTCGAACGTGACGAGCCGGCAGCCGTTGCTGCATTCGGATTTTACCCATGGTCGCGAGCACCCAGTTGTCCGCTGAAATTGCTGCACCCTCAGAATCGATAGGCGCCGTCAATGTCAGCTTACAAAATGGCCTAACAAGTAGCGAGGCCCGCAGTCGGCTCGATAAATTCGGTGCAAACGCGATGCCGGATACGAGCATCCACCCGTTTCGGATGGCGCTCGAAAAGTTCTGGGCGCCCGTTCCGTGGATGCTAGAGGCTGCGATCGTGCTCGAACTGGTGCTCGGCAAGTATGTCGAGGCCGCGATCATCGCCGCTCTTCTGATATTCAATGCTGCGCTCGGCCTGTTCCAGGAGAGCCGCGCGCAGGCGACCCTTGCTGCGCTAAAGTCGCGGCTGGCGCTGAACGCAGCTGTCCGGCGCGACGGCGCATGGAGAACCATACCCGCCGCCGAGTTGGTACCGGGCGATGTGGTGAAGCTTTCGCTCGGCGCGGTGGTCTCCGCGGATGTGCACCTGACCGGGGGAGAAGTCCTGCTTGACCAATCCATGCTCACCGGCGAATCGGTGCCCATCGAAGCCAGCGCGGGTGTCCAGACCTATGCAGGGGCGCTGGTGCGGCGCGGTGAGGCCGTGGCCGCAGTCACAGCGACCGGAGTGCGCACCAAGTTCGGTCGCACTGCGGAACTCGTGCGCACGGCCCACATCGTGGGTTCCCAGCAGAAGGCGGTATTGCGCGTGGTACGCAATCTCGCCGCGTTCAACGGCGTCGTGATTGTATTGCTCGTGAGCTACGCCTGGCTTCTCAAGATGCCGCTCGATGAGATCATCCCTCTTGTTCTGACCGCGGTCCTCGCATCGATCCCGGTGGCACTCCCGGCGACCTTCACCCTCGCGTCGGCACTCGGCGCGCGGGCGCTGGGAAAGCTCGGCGTGTTACCGACCCGCCTCTCCGCGGTAGATGAAGCGGCGTCGATGAGTATTCTGTGCGCCGACAAGACGGGCACGCTGACCCAGAACGCGCTGACGGTGACGACCATACGCCCCATGCCCGGATTCGACGAGGCGGACGTTCTCGCGCTCGCTGCGCTCGCCAGTTCTGATGGCGGACAGGACCCGGTAGACGGGGCCATTCGGTCTGCCGCCGCGGGAAAGACAACCTCCGACGCGCCCAAAGTCATCAAGTACGTGCCGTTCGATCCGGGGACGAAGATGTCCGAAGCGACGGTGCTGGACCCGGGTGGCGGGACGCGACGCGTCGTGAAAGGCGCCTTCGCCTCGGTCATCAGCCTCATCCAGCCGTCGCCGACTGCGACGACCGCCTCGGAGGAGCTCGAGGAGAAAGGCTACAGGGTGCTGGCGGTCGCAGCCGGGCCGCCGAATGCGATGAAGCTGGCTGGGCTCATCGCCCTCAGCGATCCGCCTCGCAAGGACTCGGCGGCGCTTGTTACCGAGTTGCACGGACTCGGCGTACGCACCATTATGATCACGGGTGATGCGCCGGCGACGGCAGCCATTGTCGCCCATGCGGTGGGGCTCGATGGCGCCGTTTGTCCGCCGGGACCGATCCCCGATAGCGTCCGCCCCGAACAATTCGCAGTCTTCGCGGGTGTCCTGCCTGAAGACAAGTACAAACTTGTCAAGGCATTCCAGAAGGACGGCCATACTGTCGGAATGTGCGGCGACGGCGCCAATGACGCGCCGGCGCTGCGCCAGGCGCAAATCGGAATCGCGGTCTTGACGGCAACCGATGTCGCGAAATCGGCCGCCGGCATGGTGCTGACCGAGCCCGGGCTCGCCGGGATCGTTGCCGCAGTCAAGGAAGGGCGAGTGACGTACCAGCGTATCCTGACCTACACGCTGAACTCGATTACCAAGAAGATAGTACAGGTGCTTTTTCTGGCGGTCGGTCTGATCATGACAGGACAGGCGATCCTGACGCCCCTGCTGATGGTCCTTATTATGATAACCGGCGACTTCCTCGGCATGTCGTTGACGACGGACAATGTGCGTCCGTCAGGGACGCCCAATACGTGGCAAATTGGAATTCTCACCATCGCGGGCGTCAGCACGGGCATCGGCGAACTGGTCTTTTGTACATCCGTCCTGGCTTTCGGCGCCTACCGCATGGGATACGACATTCAAGCGCTCAGGACACTTGCGTTTGTCGTCATCGTATTCGGCAACCAGGCGACGACTTATACCAATCGTGAACGGCGGCGACTGTGGTCCTCTCGCCCAAGCTTCTGGCTCGTCGTTTCGTCCGTCACCGATCTCATGATCGCCTCGACATTGGCCATTGCTGGAATTGCGATGACTCCCCTACCGGCCGTGATAGTGGCGGGCACACTCGCCGCGGCAGTTGTCTTCGCAGTTATCCTGGATTTGGCGAAGGTTCCCCTGTTCGCCCGTCTCGGGATTACCTAGCGGGTCCCCTTATCGGAGCAGCCCTACGAAGCAAGCGATAAGCGATTTGGCACAACAGACTTCAGGACTGACAGCGCCTCAAGGAAGCAGAACCGCAGCGCCTTCGAAGCGGCCCGCGCGGAGATCGGCGAGCGCTTGGTTGGCCTGCTCCAGCGGATATCTCGTGGTCTTGGTAACGATGCCAATCTCGGGCGCCAGACGAAGGAAATCGATCCCGTCCTGGCGCGTGAGATTGGCGACCGACAAGAGTTGTCGCTCTTCCCACAATATTCCATAGGGAAAGCTTGGAATGTCGCTCATGTGAATGCCGGCGCAAACGACACGACCACCCTTGCGAACCGCCTTCAATGCCAAGGGTACCAAATCACCCACGGTCGCAAATATAATCGCGGCATCGAGCTGTTCCGGCGGCATCTCGTCGGATCCACCGGCCCATTTGGCGCCAAGGCTCCGCGCGAAATCTTGCGCGGCAATATCGCCCGGCCGCGTGAAGGCAAATACCGACCTCCCTTGCCAGACCGCGACCTGTGCCAGAATGTGCGCCGCCGCACCAAATCCGTATAAGCCCAGTCGCTTGCCTTCGCCGGCAATCACCAGCGAGCGCCAACCGATCAGGCCGGCGCAGAGTAAGGGAGCAAGCGCGACATCTTCGCCTTTTTCGCCAAGTGGAAAGGCAAAGCGTGCGTCAGCGACGGTCGCGGTCGCAAAGCCACCGTCGCGCGTGAAGCCGGTGAACAGCGGGTGATCGCAAAGATTTTCGCGGTGCTCGACGCAATAGGGGCAGCTGCCGCAGGTGTGACCGAGCCAGGGAATGCCGACGCGTTCACCCATCCGCAAGCCTTCGACGCCAGTACCGATCGCATCGATCCGACCGACGATCTCGTGGCCCGGGATGATGGGCAGATGGGGATCTGGCAGTTCGCCGTCGACGACATGCAAGTCGGTGCGGCAGACGCCGCAAGCCAATACCTTGACGCGAATCTCGCCCGGTCCCGGATGCCGGTCGGCGAGATCGGTCCATTCCAGCGCCGTTCTGAGTTTCCTGAGCACCATTGCCTGCATGGCCGCGTCCTTGTGGTGAAAGCCCACTTTGCAGTGGACAGACTGATCAAAGTAGCCGATCTGGAACCGGCGCATGGGGCCGTTGCGTCTAGCCGTCCGATCGCGCCTTGAGCTGCTGCAATACAGCCGGGAGAGCATTCGCCAGGTCTTCCGCCACTAGGCCCAATCCGAATTCCGTCGCTGCTGCGCCATGAAGCCAAACCGCCGCCGCAGCAGCCTCGAAGGGCGGCATGCCCTGGGCGAGCAGCGCTGCGACAAAGCCCGTCAAGACGTCACCGCTACCGCCCGTCGAAAGTTGCGCGGGGGCGTTCGAGTTGATGATCGCACGTCCATCTGGGGCCGCGATGACGGTGTCTGGGCCTTTGAGCACGACCACGGCGTTGGATTGTTTCGCCGCGCTGCGGGTGCGTTGCAGCTTGTCGCCCTCGAAATGGAACAGCCGCCTGAACTCGCCAGCGTGTGGGGTCAACACACACGGTCCAACGATCGCTTGAAACAAGTCCTGCGGCGCCTCGGCGAATGACGTTAGCGCGTCGGCGTCGAGGACTACTACGCGCTTGGTCGCCAGCGCAGCAAGAACGAACTGCCTGGTCGACGCACCAACACCGGCGCCAGGCCCGATCGCGATGACGTTGCGGCGTCGGTCTGCGAGCAGCGCCTCGAACTCCTTCAGACCGTCAAAGCTGTGAACGATCTCATCAATCAGTGACGTCGCGTAGATACTCCAGACCCTGGCAGGGGCAGCGAGCGTGACTATACCGGCTCCCGCGCGCGACGCGGCCTTGGCGGTCATCCGACTGGCGCCGGTGATGGCCTCGCCGCCAAGGACGAGGACTTCACCACGCTTGTATTTGTAGCTTTCAGGCTGCGGCCAAGGGTAGTCTCCCTGCCAGAGGTCGGGGCCGTTTTCCCACGTGTTCGGGACAATTTTATCAAGCACCCTGGCCGGTATGCCGATGTCGGCCACCTCGACATCGCCGCAAAGCCCGCGCCCCGGATACAGCAGGTGTCCAGGCTTCTTGCGAAAGAACGTCACGGTCAGCGCGGCCGGTGCAGCAGCGCCAAGAATTATCCCGGACGCCCCATCGATCCCACTGGGAACATCCACCGCGCAGACGGGTATGCCGCGAACCTTGAGCGATTCGACCATCGCAAGGGCCTTGCCGTCCAACGGTCGCGAGAGGCCCGCGCCAAAAATCGCATCAATCACGATACCGGCGCCTTCGAGACTCTCGGGTGAGAATGGAACCAAAGGACCTTTCCAAAGGCTTGCGGCATGGGCGGCCTCGCCGCTGAGCTTGTCGCGAGAACCAAGCAGCGCCAACTGCACCGGCCAACCCGCGGCCTCAAGGTGTCGCGCGGCGACAAAGCCGTCGCCGCCATTGTTTCCTGGTCCGCACAGCACGGTCACGGGCCGCATAGGCCATCGCGCTCCGACCGCCACCGCGACTGCGCTGCCAGCCGCCTCCATCAGGCCGAACCCGTCAATGCCGCTCGCCTTGGTCACGCGGTCAGCGTCCCCCATCTGGAGCGGCGTCAAGAGGGCAAACTTGCCCTCTTGATATGTCTGGTCCTTAGTCACGCCGTTGATCTAACCAATGGCTACTGCTTCCTTCTTTGCTGTGGCGGCCTTGGATTGTTTGTCGTCCGGTTTGCTTCCGACAAAGTCGAGGACCACGCGACCGGCGACCTTTCCCTGCTTGAGCCTGTCGAAGACTTCATTGATCGCCGACAAGGGCTGCAGTTCGATATCCGCCTTGATTTTTCCTTCGGTAGCGAAGGCCAGGGTCTCGGCCATATCTTCACGAGTGCCGACGAAAGAGCCGCGAATGGTGATGCAGTTCGCGACCACGTCAAATAACGGAACGGGGAAATCGCCCGGTGGCAGGCCGACCAGTACACAGGTGCCGCGCTTGCGCGTCATGCCGACGCCCTGCTTGAACGCGCCGAGCGAGGGCGCCGTGATCAGGACCCCGTGCGCGCCACCGTTGGTGCCCTTCCTGACGGCCTCTTCCGGCTCGCCATGCTTGGCGTTGACCACGAAGTCGGCGCCCATCTTCTTGGCCAGCGCGAGTTTGTCGTCATCGATATCGACGGCACAGACCTGAAGACCCATCGCCTTGGCGTATTGAATCCCGAGGTGGCCGAGCCCGCCGGCGCCGGAGATCACGATCCACTCGCCCGGCCTCGCCCTGGTCTCCTTGATTCCCTTGTAGGTGGTGATGCCGGCGCAGATCAGCGGCGCGGCGAGTTTTGGGTCTAACCCATTCGGGATATGGGCGACGTATTCCGGATCGGCGATCACGTATTCCGCGAAGCCGCCGTTCTTGGTATAGCCGCCGAATTCCGCATCCGCGCAAACGGTCTCCCAGGCCGAGAGGCAGTGCTCGCAATGACCACAGGCCGAATAGAGCCACGGCACGCCGACCCGATCGCCTTCCTTGACGCTCTTGACGCCGGTGCCGACCGCGACCACGCGGCCGATGGCCTCGTGCCCCGGAATAAACGGCAGCTTCGGCTTTAACGGCCAGTCGCCGGTCGCAGCGTGAAGGTCGGTATGGCAGACGCCGCATGCCTCCGTCTTGACCAGGATCTGACCCGGGCCGGGAGACGGGATGTCCCATTCCTGCTGTACCAGAGGTTTACCAAAGTGCTCGACGACGGCTACGTGCATTTTACCGACCATGTGTGGCTCCTGCTTTCGAATGTGGCGATATGTCTTTGACGATCCACTCCGGCGGCCTCGTTCCCAAGTAAGCTCGATCATCTTCGTCAGCACAGTGGCGGCATGTGGTTATCAGCCTTGGGTCACTTGACTTTATGATCTCAGCCTTCGGCATCGATATCGCGGGGCGGCTGTTCGTTCGCACAGCGACGGCGGATATACCGGGTCCGATAACCTCGCCGGCGCTTATAAAATTACCGTCCAGATCGATCCCGTGCACATTTTGATTGAATCTCTGGCCCAAAGCGAAATCGACTTTAAGCCAAGCCCCCGCCGCATAGAACGACGCCCCAGTCCTAGGTCTTGCGTCCATGAGTGTCTGCCTGCCAAATTGAAAACGGAGTCGTCGAATGCTTAATCGACGACTCCCCGGTACACCCGTGCCGTCTTACGCTGCCGCAGCCGCGAGCACGGAGGCTGAGCTGACGTTCTTGCCTGCAATGCGCCCGAATACGAGGCAGTCAATGATGGCCACACTTCCGAGGCGACACCCGCCGTGGACACCGCCGGTAATTTCGCCGGCTGCATAGAGCCCGGGGATGATTGCCCCGTCGAGATCGACCACCTGCGCCTTTTCGTTGATTTCGACGCCGCCCATGGTGTGATGAACCTTTGGCCAAACCCGCGCGGCGTAAAAGGGCGCTTGAACGATTGGCTGAGCTTCCTTGACGAAGAGCTTGCCGAACTCTGGATCCTTTTTTGCCTTCACATAGCCATTGAAGGCTTCGACGGTCTTTTTCAGGCCGGCCATATCGATCTTGTATTCGGCGCCTAACGCTTCGAGCGTGTCGAATTTCTTGACGGTGCCCTTTTTCAACGATTTCTCAAGGCCCCACCATGCGAATTTGGCGCCATGAGCGTCGCTGATATTAATTGCCGGATGTCCGCAGGCAATGATCGCATCGGACTGGATCTTGCGGTCGGCGAGTTCGCTGATAAACCGCTTGCCGGTCTTCGGATCGACCAGAATGCCGTGCGCCATTCCTGAGCCGGCGATGAAGCCACAACCATCGCCCAATCCTTCATCATCCGGACTGGTCAACGGAATAAGCTGAATCTGGTCGAGCTGGACTGGCGCCGCGTCGATCCGCAGCAACGCAACCAGCCCCTCCGCTGTAGCGCCCGGCTGATTGGTCGATTTGTAATCCGGGGTTAGCCTTGGATCTTGAACCGCGCGGAAATGAAGGTCGGCGGAAAACCCGCCAGAGGCAAGCACCACACCCTTGAGAGCTTTTATATTCTTGACGGTTCCACTCGCGGCCTTTCCAAATTCGTAGCCTTGGCGGACTGCCACGCCGATCATCCGTCCACCCGCATCGCGAAACAGATGCGTCAAAATCTGGTGAAAGCTAATTTCGATACCGTCTTTCTTTAACGCCTCAACTTGTTTCCCGACAACCTCGGAACCGTGGCCATTCGCGGTCTGGAGAGTGCGTGGAACCGAGTGGCCGCCCATCATATTGATCTGCTCTTTATATTGGGCTCCCACACGTTTCATGGTCCATTCGACTGTATCGTTCGACTGTTCGGCCACGATACGCGCCAATTTCGGATAATTTAAATTGAGACCCGCAGTTAGCATGTCCTTGTACATCAGGTCAGGTGAGTCCGTGATGCCTTGCTTCTGCTGCAGCGCAGAGCCGGCGGCAGCAACCTGTCCACCGTTGATCCACGAATTGCCACCAGGCTTGTCCATTTTTTCGATTATTTTCACGGAAGACCCAGCATCGTGGGCTTCGATCGCGGCGGAAAGCCCGGCGAAGCCGGACCCTATGACGACGACGTCTACAGTCTCGTCCCATTTGCTCGGCAATGTGGCCGGCTTGTGCGGTGTTGACGCTGCAGTCATGACCTACTCCATATATTGGTTAGGCCGCCAAACTAGCGCGACCGATTGGTATAGCCAGTGTCGGAAACTACTCAGGTCTACTGATCAATCGGCGTAACGCACCTGGATTAGGGAAGTTTCGGCTGCGGGATCGTCCTGTTTATGGCATGTGCCCCCGGTCCGGCTGCCGCAAGCCGGGGCTGAGAGAATCGAGCGAAAGCGCCCGTTTCGACCGGCGGCACGGCATGAGTATTTTCCGAAGGTACCGCAGTCGAACCGATACAGGTTAAGATCGCGCCTGACCTTGGGAGTATCGCATGTGCCTCGCCGTTCCGATGCAGATCGTCAGCATAGCGGGCTGCGTCGCGCGCTGTGAGGCCAAAGGCGTTCAACGAAATGTCAGCCTGACCTTGCTTGATGGTCGAGAGGCCGTCGTGGGTAACCACGTACTGGTCCACGTTGGCTACGCCATTCAGGCAATCACCGCCGCAGAGGCCCAGACCAGCTGGGACCTTTTTGACGAATTAGCGTCGGCGTTAGACCGCGCCGATGCATGAACTCGCGATCTGTCAAGCTTTGCTGCGACAGGTTCTGGAAGTCGCGGAGAGCCGATGTTCAAAGCGCGTCGAACGGATCAAGCTTCGCATCGGACCGCTGTCAGGCGTTGAGACGGGCTTGCTGAAATCCGCTTTCCCGCTCGTTGCGGCGGGGACGCCATGTGAGGGCACCATCATCGAGATCGAGGACATTCCGGTTCGCGTCCGCTGTCAGATCTGCGGTTCAACCTCGCAAGCCCGCTCCAACCGCCTGCTGTGCACGGATTGCGGAACCTGGCGCGTGACGCTCATCAGCGGAGACGAGATGTTATTGGCCGCTGTCGAGCTTCTAGATGCAGAAACCTCCAACAAATGGGAGCGAGCTCATGTGTGATTCCTGTGGCTGCGCAGGCGGCACCGATCACTTCCATGTGTCGGGCTCGATCGTTCGACCTGCCGTGAGTGGCGAGGTCAAGGTCCTGCGCGCCATCCTGCACGAGAACGACCACCAGGCCAGCCATAACCGCGCGCATTTCGACGCGGCCCACGTCCTGGCGATAAACCTGATGTCGTCGCCCGGCGCCGGCAAGACAAGTCTGCTGGAAGCAACGATCCGAGCGCTCGGAGCGCGATTGTCAGTGGCCGTGATCGAGGGGGACCTGGAAACGGAAAATGATGCACGGCGCATTCGGGCCGCGGGCGCCCCGGCAGTGCAGATCACAACCGGCAATGCCTGTCATCTCGATGCAAACATGGTTCATGCCGCGCTGCACAAGCTGGACCTCCATTCGATCGACGTCCTGTTCATTGAGAACGTCGGCAACCTCGTTTGCCCGGCCGCCTTCGATCTGGGTCAGCACCGCAATGTCGTGTTGCTCTCCGTCACGGAAGGGGACGACAAACCCGAGAAATATCCGGTCATGTTCCGTACCGCCGATCTGATGGCCATCACCAAGCTTGATCTGATGGCCGCGGTCGGCGATTTCGATCCGGCTGTCGCGAAAACACACTTTCGCGAACTCGCAAATCCGGCAACCGTGCTGGAGATTTCTGCGCGAAGCGGAAACGGGATGGACGCCTGGATCGACTGGCTCATTCGTGAGGCCGCAAGCCGCCGACGATCCCGTTCAGCACAATATGAAGTCGCCCATGGCTGAAGCATCGACGTGGCTTGAGCGAATACGCGACCTACGGCTGTCGGAGCCGGTCCGGGTTTTAAATGTTTGCGGCGGTCATGAGCGAAGCATCGGCATGGCGGGGCTGCGCGATGTCCTGCCGGATGGCATTGAGTTGATCCCCGGCCCAGGTTGTCCGGTCTGTGTTTGTCCAGAGGAGGATATCCTTGCTGCCATCCAACTGGCAGTAACCGACGGCGTTATCCTGGTTGCATTCGGTGACATGCTGCGTGTTCCGGCCAATGTGGCACGCGGCGAACTCCGGTCGCTGGCGGAGGCGCACGCGACGGGCGCCGACGTGCGACCGATCGCCTCGCCGCAGGAAGCAGTCGCCGTGGCGCTCGAGAATCCCACCAGGCAGGTCGTGTTCTTTGTCGCCGGTTTCGAGACGACGGCGGCGCCGGTGGCTGCGATGATCGAGGAGGGACTTCCCGACAACCTGAGCTTCCTGCTCGCGGTGCGGCGTACCTGGCCGGCGGTAGCGCTGCTGTTGGACTCCGAAGAACCCGGGTTCGAGGGACTGATCGCACCCGGCCATGTAGCGACCGTGATGGGCGCAGAGGAATGGCGGTTTGTCGTGGAGAAGCACGACATGCCGACCGCTGTTGCCGGCTTCACGGCTGCCTCCATCCTGGCGGCCTTGTATTCCGTGTTGCGCCAGGTCACCGAGACACGGCATTTCCTGGATAACTGCTACCCTGAATTCGTCCGGCCGCACGGAAACCTCAGAGCTCAAGCCTGTCTTGACCAGCAGTTCAATGACATCGACGGCGAGTGGCGGGGCATCGGAACTATTGCTGGCTCGGGTTTCGGACTCAAACCTCGGCTGGCGTCACATGACGCCCGCCTGTTGTTTCCCAACCGCCTGGCCGAGGTCAAACGCCGTGTCGGCGCCATGCCGCCGGGCTGCGACTGCGCGCGCGTGGTGATGGGCCGCGTCGCTCCGCTCGACTGCCGGCTATATGGGCGCGCATGCACGCCGCGAACGCCGGTCGGTCCTTGCATGGTTTCCGACGAAGGCGCGTGCCACATCTGGTGGAACAATGGCCGTCGCTCCGGTGAATCCCATGCCATCGGCCCTTAGCAAAGGCGTCAAGGGCGAGACCGGGCGGACCTGGCTGATCGGCGGCCACGTCCAGGGTGTCGGATTCCGGCCCTTCGTCAGCGTCATGGCTAATGAGCTCGGCGTGCGCGGATCGGTACGCAATCGTGGCGGCCAGGTGGAGATCGTGGCCATCGGCGAGCGAGCCTCGGTCGAATTGCTCCTGCTCCGGCTGCTTGCCGAACATCCGCCGCTTGCGCGCCCCGAACTGATCGCGGCCCGATCCTGCACAGCTGCGGCAGATTCCGGCTTCCGAATCTTACCGAGCGGCTGCGGCGATCCAGGCGGCGCCGTGCTGCCTGACGAGCCGGCCTGCGACGCTTGCCTGACAGAAATGGCGGACCCCAATGCGCGCCGCTACCGCTATCCTTTCATCGCCTGCACCCAATGCGGTCCCCGCTACACGACCATGGCGTCGCCGCCGTTCGATCGCGCGACAACTGGGATGTCGGGATTTCCGCTCTGCCGCTTGTGCCGGGCAGAATACCAACAACCCGGAGATCGACGATTCCACGCGCAGCTCATCGCATGTGCAAGTTGCGGCCCCTCCCTCTCCTTCCGCGATGGATCGGAACATATCCGCGGCAACGAGCCCGCACTGGCGCGCGCCATTGAAACCCTGCGCACGGGCGGCATCGTGGCGGCGAGAGGCATCGGCGGATATCACTTGTTTTGCGACGCGACCCCTGATGCTGCCATCAACCGCCTCCGCGATCGAAAACGACGTCCGGCCAAGCCGCTGGCCGTGATGTTTCCCCGGGCGGGCCACGATGGCCTCGACCACCTGCGGCTACATTGCGCGGTCAACGCTGAAGCCGGGCGCAGTCTGCTCAGCCCTGAAAGACCCATCGTACTTGTCTCACTCCGCTCCGAGGGCACGCTGTCGCATGCGCTCGCACCGGGTCTTGGCGAACTCGGCGCATTGCTGCCCTACAGTCCCCTGCACGAACTGCTCCTGAACGGTTTCGGCCGACCTTTGGTCGCCACGTCCGGTAACCTTGGAGGCGAACCAGTGCTGACCGAACCGGCCGAGGCCGAAGAATTCCTCGCATCTATCGCAGATGCTTTCCTTCATCACGACCGGCCGATCCTCAACCCTGCGGATGACGGTATCGTTCGGATTATCTCAGGCCGGGCACGCGCGTTCCGCCTCGGCCGCGGGAGCGCACCGCTAAGCATTTCCCAGAGCCGTCCGTTGGCAACCCCGGTACTCGCCCTCGGTGGACAAATGAAGGTAACGCTGGCTCTGGGCTTCGGCACACGCGTGGTGATCTCGCCGCACCTCGGCGATCTCGACAGTCCGCGCGGCTTGGACCGGCTTGAATCCACGGCGGAGGCGCTTCAGCGTCTGCATGGCGTCCGGGTGCAAACACTGGTTTGCGACGCACACAGCGGCTACACCGGCACGCGCTGGGCGGCACGGCAGGATTCACTGCCGGTACTACGCATCTCGCACCACCATGCGCACGCGGCCGCGGTCGCGGGCGAGTTCCCGCAGGAACCGCGCTGGCTCTGCTTCACCTGGGATGGCAGCGGCCTCGGCGAGGACGGCACGTTGTGGGGCGGCGAGGCGTTGCTCGGCTGTCCCGGATCCTGGACGCGTGTCGGCACATTCAGATCGTTTACCCCACTCGGGGGCGACAAGGCCGCGCGCGAACCCTGGCGTTCCGCTTCCGCCTTGGCCTGGGAGATGGGCCTGGATTGGCGTGCTCCCGGCATCGACACTGGTTTGGCGCGAGCAGCTTGGCAACAACGGCTGAACTGTCCACCTACTTCCTCCGTCGGCCGCCTGTTCGACGCCGCCTCGGCATTCTTGGACCTCACTCAGCGCACGAGTTACGAGGGTGAAGGGCCGATGGCGCTCGAGGCAATCGCCGCCGAAGCCAGCGACGAGGCAGCGTTGCCACTAAGTGAACGAACCGATGGAGTTCTGGAGGCCGACTGGGAGCCATTGGTGCACGCGCTTCTCGACGTACGCGTCACGGCCGGCCGCCGTTCTGCCACGATGCACGCTTGCCTTGCGCGTACGCTGGTCAATCAAGCTATCGCTGTGAAGAAAAGGCATGGCTTGTTTGCCGTCGGCCTGACCGGTGGCGTGTTCCAGAACCGGCGTCTGGCCGAGTTGTCGCTGTGTGGTCTCAGGGCGGCCGGGTTTCGCGCCTACTTGCCTTTCCGAGTACCCTGCAACGACGCGGGGCTCAGCTTCGGCCAGATCACGGAGGCTGCGGCACGGCAATGAAGGAGCTTGGTACCCACATCATGCTCGCGCATGGCAATGGCGGCCGGTTCATGCGCGAACTCATCGGTGAGCTGTTCGCACGCCATTTCGCCAACCCCGATCTGGACACTGGCGTCGATTCCGCCGCCTTGCCTCCGACCGACAGCGGGTTGTTCGTCACCACGGACAGCTTCATCGTTGATCCGCTGGAATTTCCCGGCGGCGACATCGGTTCGCTCGCCGTACACGGCACGGTCAACGACCTCGCGGTCAGTGGCGCTACACCCCAATGGCTGACCATCAGTTTCCTGATCGAGGAAGGATTCGAGATCGACAGGCTTGAACGCATCGCCGCCAGCATCGGACGGGCTGCACGCGAATGCGACGTCCATATCGTGGCCGGCGACACCAAGGTCCTGCCCCGCGGCCAGGGGGGTGGCCTTTACCTCACAGCCAGCGGGATCGGCACGCGCACTTCTGGCGTTGATCTGAGCATGGAGAAGATCCGGCCGCATGACGTGATTCTCGTAAACGGACCGGTTGGCGACCATGGCACCGCCGTGCTGCTGGCCCGCGGTGCTTTTGGTCTGCACGGCAACCTCCGCTCCGATAGCGCCAGCGTCCTTCCCTATACAAATGCCGCACAGAAATTCGCCGGGCTGCGCTTCATGCGCGATCCGACGCGGGGCGGCATTGCGACGGTTGGCAACGAAATCAGCCTCCGAACCGGCCTGCGGATCGTGCTGGACGAAACGACGCTTCCGGTCAGCGATGAGGTCCGTGGCGTCTGCGACATGCTCGGCTACGATCCGCTATATCTCGCGTCCGAGGGGCGTGTCGTGGCCGTCGTCGATCCCGGCGAAGCTGTCTCATTATTGAACGCGTGGCGCGCTTTGCCTGGCGGCGAGAGAGCCGCTGTCGCTGGCAGCATCGAGGCTGGCCGGCGCTGCGTCGTCCTGCGCACCACTCTGGGCGGCGAACGGTTGCTCGACGAACTTGAGGACGATCCGCTGCCAAGGATTTGCTGAGTAGTTTCCGACCCTGCCCACGGAGCCTGCCAGCGTTCATGGTTAGGCGTGCAAGCGATCATGTCGCATTGAAGAAGCAAGCCCGACGCTGGAGAACTCCGATGAAATATGCCAATCCCGCGCCGCTGGGTTTGTTCGGCTTCGCGCTCACCACTTGGCTGCTCGGAATGGTCAATGCCGGCTGGTTCGGCGACGCCTCTCTGCCGATGGTACTCGCGATGGCATTTGCGTTCGGCGGCGCCACACAGTTCTGTGCCGGCCTTATGGCGATGCCGCGCGGCGACACCTTCGGCTTTACCGCGTTCTGCGCTTTTGGAGCCTTCTGGCTGTCCTGGGCGCTGTTTGACGCTTTTTACGCCGCCAACGTGCCTGCCGCGTTTATTGGTTGGTACCTGTTCCTGTGGGGCGTTTTCACCACGGTGATGTGGGTGGGAACCTTCCGCTCCAATCGCTCTTTGCAGTTCACTTTCCTGGGCGCGATCTTCACCTTTTTTCTACTGGCGGCCGGCCAATGGACCTCGATCGCGCTGCTTCGCCAACTCGGCGGATACGCCGGCATGATCACCGAC
>Ga0302278_10003831_pt1 | contig 16027 bp, 15 predicted proteins | sample III_Bog_N3_2_FD_194543 | JGI IMG/M metagenome (GOLD analysis project Ga0302278, IMG submission 194543) | Peat permafrost microbial communities from Stordalen Mire near Abisko, Sweden - III_Bog_N3_2 | ecosystem: Environmental > Terrestrial > Soil > Wetlands > Peat | place: Sweden: Abisko...
GGCCAATCGGCTAAGTGGTTGCGGGGGCTGGATTTGAACCAGCGACCTTTGGGTTATGAGCCCAACGAGCTACCGGGCTGCTCCACCCCGCAGTGTTAGTTTAACAAGACTCGCTTGGGGGGGTCAATGAATGCCCGATATCGCTTGCCGCGGCGTCTCCTGTAAACTCTTCAGAAATCGCTGTCATGCCTCACCCTGGAGCCACAGCGGAAATAATCGCTGACCTGTGCACGGGCGATACGGCGAACGCTCTGACAAGCGGAGCATTGCGGAGTGGATGCGGTCGCGAAACACTGATTTCAGTGCCACTCAAGCTCAGGAGACCCATTGACCTTCTCCAAACGTTTCCACGAGATTCGCACCGGGTTTGAGCGGCCGTTCTGGGTTGCCAACATCAGCGAGCTCTTCGAGCGGCTGTCGTATTACGCGGCATTTGCCTCACTGCCTCGATATCTGCATGAGAGCCTGAACTTCGGCGTCGAGCGGGCCAGCAGCCTGGCGGGTCTGTTTGGCGGGTTGGTGTGGTTTCTGGCGGCGTTCGGAGGAGCGCTCGCGGACCGGATGGGCTTTCGCCGGTCTCTGTCGCTGGCCTACCTGATTCTCGCCATCTCGTACTTTACGCTGGGCTCTATTGGTTCGCCGTGGCTGGCTCCGGTTCGAAATGCTATGCCGCTGGTCGTGCTGGTAACACTGATCCTCATGCTTCCGGCTCTCGGTGTCGCGCTCGTGAAGCCTTGCGTCGTGGGGACTACGGCGCGGGCTTCAAAGGAAAACGTTAGATCAATTGGCTACTCGATCTACTACACCCTGGTGAACATCGGCGGGGCCGCGGGGCCATTTCTCGCCGGGTGGGTGCACCAGCATCTCAGCGTTGAGAAAGTCTTCGACATGGCGGCATTGGGCGTCTTCGCCATGTTCTTCGCTGTGTTGCTGCTGTTCAAGGAACCCCGCCGCTCAGGCGAGGCGCAGACCGAAAGCCTCGGCCAAGTGGCCAGGAACTTTTTAACCGTCGCGTCGAACTGGCGCTTCATGCTGTTTCTGATTATTTTCTCGGGCTATTACATTGCGTTCTGGCAGGAATTTATTATTCTTCCGATCTACATCCATCAGTATGTGAACGCAAACGCAAACACTGAAGCGCTGCTCTCGTGGGACTCGCTGACGGTGATCGCACTGCAGATGGTGGTTAGTATTCTCACGCAGAAGATGCCGGCGTTTCGCGGCATCACGCTGGGTACGCTGATCTCGGGTCTGGCCTGGGTGCTGCTGATTTTGCATCCCAGCGTTGGCATGGCGGTGGCGACGCTGATTGTAGTGGCGATTGGCGAGATTACGCAGCAGCCGCGCTACTACGAGTACATTTCGCGCCTCGCGCCCTCAGGGCAGCAGGGGACTTATATGGGTTTTGCATTCTTGCCCATTGGCATTGGGTCGCTGGTGGGCGGGTGGTTTGGCGGGCTCCTGCTTCATCACTTTGGAGAGGTACTGCATCAGCCGGCACTCATCTGGTGGTCGGTGGCTGGAGTGGGCGTGGCGACGGCCTTGCTGCTATGGGTTTATGACAGGCTGGTGCGGCGGCCTGTGGAACTGTGATGGGACTTTTGCCAATTGATTGATTCGATTGGATCGGGTTTCACAGTTTCACTGTTTTAGAAGACTTTTCTTGGATTTCGGGGTTGCCGGAGGGCTTGCACCTTGTGGGGATGGCGATGCGGCTCGGGTTTTGGCTCATAGTCATACTGATTATGATTATGCGCCGGGGCAAGGTAATCATTTGCAGGCGCTAAATGCTTGAGATTCAACCAGGCAGGCGGCGGTGCTATTGACGGCTTTTGGTTGGTGGTTCCACGGTCTCCTAAAGGCGACGGATCGCCACCCCGCGCCGGGGGCACCCGTCGCGCTCACGCAAGATCGCGGAGGGTCTGGAGAGGCTGCGGAAAGAGTCATTTCATCGAACGACGTTGCTAGCGCAACGTTGCGTCGTTTCGAAACGGCGGCACCAATTGGACTTTTCGGTAGTCTCTTTCGCCCGCTAAAGCGGGCTTGCGAGGAGATTATGCATTCGAACCCCAGGCTCGCGCCTGGGGCTACCGTATTTCACCCGCTTTGTGGGCTTTGCCGGTAGCCTTCAGCCTCTGCACAGAATCGCCTAACCTCGTCCAATGACCGTTCGTTTGCGGGCGTTGAGTTTTTCTGCAGCGTGGGTCTGGAGATCGGCAGTACGATATTCAATCGCCTATGAGAAAGTCTTCCTTCGTCAATTCGATCTCTCCGCCACTAGCATGGATTCCATGATCTGCTGTGAAACGTCCTTGACAGCCGCGGGACTATGAGACAGAAAGAGCGTGTTGGTCTTGTCGTTTTCGCCAATCGACTTCAGCGTGTCGAAGTACTGGGTCACCAGCACCAGTTGCATCACTTCTTTCGACGACGCCCCTTCCACGGCCTTCTGGAACTGCTCCACTGAAACCTGCAGTCCCTCGATAATTGCTTTACGCTGGTTGGCAATGCCCTGGCCTTGCAGCGCCTTGCTCTCTGCCTCAGCCTCGGCTTTCTTTACCACCAAAATTTTCTCCGCCTCGCCGCGGGCCGCCGCCGCTACCTGTTCGCGCTGGGCGGCGTTGATATCGTTCATCGCCGACTTCACCTTGGCATCGGGGACAATATCTGTCACCAGCACATTCACAATTTCGTAGCCGAATGCGGCCATGTCTACGTCAAGTTCCTTTTTCACGGTAGCGGCTATCGACGATTGGCTGGCGAACACTTCGTCGAGGGTCATGCCCGGCACGTGGCCCAGGATGACCTGCTCCACATAGCTTTTGATCTGCGACATCGGGTCAGACAACTTGTAAAATGCGTCGTAAACATTCTCCGGTTTGACACGGTTCTGCACTGAAATTGGAATGGTGACAAAAACGTTGTCCTTGGTCTTGGTCTCCATTGTCAGCGTGATCTGGTTTACCCGCAGGCTCACGACACCGGACACAGAATCAAAATACGGCGTCTTCCAGTTCAAGCCGGCTTGGGCCACGCGCAGAAACTTGCCAAAGCGCGTGATGATGGCCACTTCGGCAGTGCTTACGGTAAAAAAGCTTCCCAAAATGAGAGTGATGGCAAGGATGGCGGCAGCGCCAAGCAGGATTAAGACAATAATGTTCGTGTCCATTCGCTTCCTCCGTTGCCCCACGTGGAAGCAACGGACGATTATATAGACTGCCTGGCGAGGCTCGGGAAAATACTACGCGCTGGAGAAAAACTTCGCTGCACGTGGATGCAGTTCGAAAATCTGCGCATCCGATTCAAACCCAAAGCAGTGGTTGCCGAATGGGATAGTTGCGGATGATCTCCTTGTCAGTCGGATCGGGATTCAGTGTCTTCCAAAGGTCGACGTATTTCTGCTCGTGAAATGCAATTCCGGAGAACAGCAGGCCCGGCGAGCGGACCGGCAGTGCGTCGAAGTGTTCAATGTCTTTGGCCCACTTCCACGAGTTCTTGTTTTTGATATAGGGATAGATGAATTCCGCGGCCCGCGCGAGGCCGCGTCCATCAGCAAGCTGGAACGCCGGCGCATCGGGATCCAGGCCTTTCAGCGACTGGCATAGGCCGGCCATAATGTCGAAGTTGAAGATTGAATAGCTGTAGGGCTTGGTTCGCGTCAGCTCGCGCGGGAACGATCCATCATCGGCCATCTGATCAGGCAACAGCATCTCGCGATAACTACGATAGATTTCTTTTCGCGCTGCGTCGTCTCCGGCCAGGCGCGCGTACTCCGCGGCCTGCAGCGCCCAGCACATGGCGTGGTTGTTCTTTGCATCGCGCTCGCCCTTCCGGCAACGCTCGTGCTCAACCAATTCAAGTAGCTGCTGAACCAATCTCGAATTGCGTCCGCGTCCGTTGGGCTCATCATTTTGCCCGTCAGGAGACTCGCTGCTCTTGCGACTTCAACCAGGTGGAGGCTGTCGATAATCCCGTAAGATCTTCCTGTTGAAACGCCTTGCACCGCTTGCGCATATTGCAGATTGGGGTTCATGCGCGTATCCGCGGACACAAACCAGGCGCGAAGGTGGTCGCACGCGCGCCTGGCATATTCGCGGTTGCCGGTCAGGAGCCATGCGGCGGTGAGCGCCGGCATCTGGATCGAGAGGCGCACCATCACCCTGCGGTGGTCGTCGAAGTTTTCAGGATTGCTCTGGCCGTCGCGATTGATGTACGGCCCATTAGGATCTTTCGGGTTCGGCCAAAAGTAGTCGGCCTGCGAGTAGAAATCGTGCGGACCACCGGCGCTGCGCTTCGTGGGGAACGCGGTGATGGTGATCGGAGGTTGCGTCACGTACTCCGCAGCGGCATTCAGAATGCGGCTGCGATCTGTTGCCGCCGCCATCAGGTATGCATACGAGTGATGGGAACGATCGGCGCCGGCCCACGCAGTGCGAGCAAGCGCGGCGCAACCGACTGCAGCGGCGGTCTTGAGAAATCTTCGTCTGTTGCTAAACATGGTCGACATTGGAACCGCCGGCCGTAAAGGGCCACTTCGTGTGGATCGCGGCGTAATCTTTCCCGCGTTCTTAGGCGCCGTACTGGCGCTGGTAGCCGTGAGCGCAATCCACTCAAGCCGATGCAAGGAAGTTGGCACATTTTGTCGGGTGACAAAAAGAGGAGTCACTCCACTACTGCAGTTCCCCACCCGTCATATTCGCCGTTCATGGAACGGCCTAGAGCCTCAAAATTTTGACGAATTCCCTGGAGTTCCTCCAACGCTGGAATCATCTCTTTTGTGGCAAAGCACAACCAGGAATCGCCTTGCGCGGCCCTCTTGACCTCGACTTCAAACCCAGCGGCCAGAATCTTGGAGCGCGCCTGATCCGCGACCGGCTGGGTGGGGAAATATAGGAAGAACTCAACCTTGTGCGGTTTCGAGAGGTCAGAACCGGACTTGCGGAGTTGCACAAGAACCGATTGATCAAGGTCAGTCTTTTGCTTGGAGCGAAAGAAATCAAGAATCCCCATCGAGCACTGCCTCCGAATCGACGAAGCCCGAAAGAATTATAGCGGATGACCTTGTGCCCCCCGGCCTCGAGTCTGGCGCCGCGAAAAAACTTGCTCCACTTGCCCAAAGCAGGCTTACACTGTCGGTGATCTTCCAAACTGAAGTTATGCCTGTAGCGCAACTTACTCTCGAATTGAGAATCGAGCACGCGCAGTCGCTCAAAGACCGCCGCCAGGTGGTGCGCTCGCTCAAAGACCAGCTTCGCCAGGGATTCAACGTCTCGGTTGCCGAATTGGACGAGGCTGTGACTTGGCAGTCAGCAACTATCGGCGTGGCGGCCATATCTGGCTCGCGATCGTACCTGCACCAGCTTCTTGAAGAAGTTGAACGCGCTGCGCGCCGGATGACGAACGAACTTGGCGCCGAGCTCGCCGACTCATTCTGGGACTACATCGAGAGCTGATTGCGTGCAGAGATCAGAGATTAGAGAAAAGAGAACAGAGCCCGGGCCTGAAGGCCCCGCTTTTACCTCCGACAATTCAGAGGCCTGAAGGCCTCTGCTCCCTCCGTGAGGGCACATCTCTTGCAACAATCGTTAAAGGCGACGATTGGCGACTTCGACTTAGCCGGCGGGTCTGGAGACCCACCGGACAACCGGTCTCCACCCCAGCGAATACAAATCATTCGCCGGGGTCCCCGGTCTGGAGTGGCAATGCTTAAAAGACGATGCCGCAGGGGTTAAAACCCTCCTGTTTAGGGCCGTTATCGGCACGACTGAAGCCGTGCCCTGACACTTTTTGCCCGTTAGCAGACTTTTTCCGCAGCCTCTAGAGACCGGCGCCGCAGGCTGAGTCCCGACACCAGTTTTTCCGTTCCTCGCTACGGCGAGCCTTCGGCCTTGATCCCTCGCTCCCTTGCTCCCTGTCTTTATTGCATCGGCTTCTCGTGAATCACCATCCAATTGATGCCGAACTTGTCGCGCAACTGGCCGAAGCGATGCGCGAAGAATTGCTCGCCCATGGGCATGAAGACTTCACCGCCTTCGGTCAGCGCGTTGTAGATGCGTTCGGCTTCTTCGTTGCTGTCGACGCCAAGCGAGATATATGCGCTGCGCATGGGCTCGACTTTGGGTCCGTCGCTGGCCATTATTGCCGCGTCGCCAAGGGTGAACCGCGCGTGCATAATGCCGTCCGGTTTCAGGCCCGGCGGCAGGTTTTGCGGATTGCCCGTCGAGCTCATGCTCGCAAATGTCATCTTGCCCTGGATTTTCGCGCCCAGGTGTTTCTGGTAAAAGTCCATAGCTTCACTACAATTGCCGGGGAAGTTGAGATAGATGTGTGCCTTCATGGTTTTTCTCCTCGAGTGGTATGGATAGTGGTGGCTCAATTGGTTATTGAGCTGCGGAATTCCAGCGTGCAATCCTGCAAGTTCAAAATGATACATAATTCTCATTACGGCGTCGTACTATTTGAGACGCCCGGTTAAATTTCACCCAAAGGATATTTACATGAGCGATCTGCACGCTTCCCCGCGCATCACTCCGTTTCTCTGGTTTGACCAAAACGCTGAAGAGGCTGTCGAATTCTACCTTTCCATCTTCAAGGACTCCCGGCGCATCTCAGAACTGCGCAACCCCGGTAACGCGCCGGGGCCGCAAGGCGGCATTCTCACCATTGACTTCGAGCTTGACGGCGTATGCTTTACCGCACTCAACGGCGGTCCCCAGTACAAATTCAACCCCGCGGTTTCCTTTTTCATCCGCTGCGAATCGCAACAGGAGATCGACTACTACTGGGACCGGCTCGCCGACGGTGGCGGTGAAGTTGCATGCGGCTGGCTCTACGACAAGTTTGGCCTGAGCTGGCAGGTAGTGCCTGCCAATATTGCCGAACTGGTGGGTAATCGCAAGGGGATGGAAGCCATGATGACCATGAAGAAGCTGGACATCGCCGCGCTTGAGCAGGCTGCGAAAAGCTAGAGTCCTGTCTCTGAAGTTCCGATCGCAATACGACGAGTCCAGGTGGCACGAAGAACAACCCTCGAGTGCTAAAGATGCTGCGGAAAAAACTTATGGAACGAAGCAATTTTTCAATAGTCGACATAGCAGGGGCTGAAGCCCGGACTCATTTAATGGGCTTTATCGGCACGGCTGAAGCCGTGCCCTTGTTACAAAGCCCCTTTGCTCGTGTCTGGACGGGTTTTTCCGCAGCCTGTAAAGCCCGCGTGATTTCCGGCTCGTTGCTACGGACCCGCAGACTGAATGCAAGATAGGGAGAGTCTCAGGATGAAGACTGTATTCGACGCAACCTGCGTTGACGAACTGCAACACCGGCTCGGCCGGTTGCAGCCGGTTAGCCCGAGGAAATGGGGCAAGATGAGCATTGCCCAGATGCTGGCCCATTGCTCGAAGGGAATTGAGATGGCTGCAGGCGAACTTTGTCCCAAGCGCGCTCTGATTGGCCGCATCATCGGGGGCCTGATAAAGCGCGCCGTGCTTGGCGACGATAAGCCGATGAGGCGCGACTCACCAACAGCAAAAGAGCTCGTGGTGGCGGACGCACCCGACTTCGAAGCTGAGAAAGCGCGCCTCAGCGCTCTCATTGGCCGTTTTGTTGCTGCGGGTCCCGAGGGGTGCACCAGCCATCCACATATGTTCTTCGGTCCTCTCAACCCCGACGAGTGGGGAATACTGATGTACAAACACCTCGATCATCATTTGCGCCAGTTCGGTGCGTGAGATTTCAGGGACCCGGTTCAAGATTTGACTAGAAGCAATGTCATAAATGGTCTTGCAAATTGAAAGGCGGGATTCAGCGGGCGAACAGGCTGCGGAAAAACTCGTTAAGCGAGGCAATTTCGCAACCGCCGACGCAGCAGGGGCTAAAGTGGCTGCGGAAAAACTCATTGAGTGGAGTAAGAGCCCCGAAAAACTATACCTCAGGGGTTAAAACCCCTCACGTTCAGGGCCTTTATCGGCACGACTGAAGTCGTGCCCTGACACTTCTTGCCCAACGGCAGAGTTTTTCCGCAGCCTCTAAAGCCCTCACATATTTTTGGAGTCTCATCGGCACGACTAAAGTCATGCCCTGATACAAGACTTTGCCTCGGATACATCCGCTCAGAATACGGTCTAGCTCTGCTCGGAGCGCTCCCACACCGCGGCATCGAAGCTATGCCTCAAGGCGTATCCCTCGGCCACATACAGTTCGATGGCCTCCTGATTGGCCTCAGTGACTGTGAGCGAGATTTCAGAAGCGCCCTGGCGCATGAACCAGTAGCTGACCACTGTGAGCATGGCGCGCGCCAATCCTTTTCGCCGATAGTTGGGGTGCACGCAGATTTGGGTGATGTGCCCGCTCTCTGGGCTGACGCGCGAACCCAGCACCAGCGCCACCAATTCCCTGCTGTTTTTGTCTACGATGACATGCGAAGCGGGCGCTGAGAAGGCGCCGCAGCCGGAGTAGCGGACGATGTTGTTGAGGAAACGCATCGATCCGTGCGCGGAACGGTATTGGTCGTTGATGAGCCCATCAGGATGGCCGCGGTAGGCTTCGGTAATGAGGCGTGACGCGGGCGCAAGGTCGTGATCGTGCCATGAGCGCATTTCAAGCCCGTCGGGCAACTTTATCTCAGGCAGTTTCCACACAGCGTTGATGGGCTGCACCAGAAACAAGCGCCGGTAGATGCGGCATCCGGCCTCGCGAAAGGTATTGGCGTGGGTTCCAGAGGGATGGAGCAGAAGCTGCGACTCGATGCGGTCGATATGCGGCGAGTTGATCAGCAGTTCGAGGAGATGGCGGAGGAGTTTTTCCTCGATGCCGTGCACCAGTGCCGGCCCGTGCGGCTTTGCATCGTTTGCAAAAACGTCGCCGACCACTGCCTTGCTTTCCTCATAGACGCAGAAAACGTAGCCGGCCACGCGTTCAGCTTCAAAAGCTGCATAGCCCGGCAGCATGTGGTTGTCGAGATACTGCATCAGGAGCTGGGCCGAGGGGCGGTAGTCCCAGTGCAGACGCTTTCTCCAAAGCTCGGCCTCACATTCCAGCACCGGCCGCAGCATGGGCGCTCCAAAGTGCCTCAGGTCAAGAATTTCAATTGAAGAATCGCCCAAATAAATGCCCCTGTGCGAAGAATCGGGTGGCGGAGCTTCGCAATGCCGGCTCCAGTTTCTAACCCTGCCAGCCGGTTGCGCTAGCGGGCGATGGCAGAGATAAAGCGGTGAATCTCGAAAAGCGCTCTCCGGACACTTTGCCACGGTTCCGATTCAAGTGCAACTTGGCGCGAAGTTTATCGAGCTCCGACGAGATACACCTCGAGGCCTTGCTCCGGCCACGAGAAGAGCTGTGAATATTGGCGTCCTGCCAGGTAATCCTGCAGCGCTTCATTGGTGTGAAGGTCGACTCCGTTTCGACCGGTCATGCGAGCTACTAGTAGATGTTGTTGGTCGGGCACTCCGTCCTCTTCATAGTTCACAACTTCGCGGTTGCGGCAGAACGACAAGCCGTATTCGGTCTCGCGGCGCACCCTGAACACTGCAACCACGCCGCTGGGCGGCACAAACTCGTCAACTCGTTCGGCTAGCGGACGCGCAGAGTACGACCGGTCAACCAGATCGATCACTTGCTTCGTTGCCGCTATCTGCGGGATGAAAAGGAACGGCCCCACGCCATAGAGGAAGAGCAAAAGCACAACCAGCAGGCCGGTGGTTGCCAAACGAAGCCGCGCCACACCAAAGCCCTTGGTGACGATGATGATGAGCAGCGCCGCTCCGATTGCCGCCAGGGCGGCCGGCACCATGACCTGCATGGGCGGCATCTGGCGACCATGCGCCACAAACCACGGCAGCATGAAGACAGCCATGGTGAGGGCCGCGCACAAGAACGCGTGACCGCCCAGCACCCAACGGCTGAGACCGGGCTTGCGGCGGCGGAAGAGGTAATCGCCGGTGAGAATGGCAATGGGTGGAATGGAAGGCAGAATGTAGCCGGGCAATTTGGATTGCGAAAACGAGAAGAAGACGATGGGGATGAAGGCCCAGATGACCAGGAATTCAGGAAATGCGTCGCCCGGACGGCTGGTGGGCTTGACATTACGCGTGTAGCGCAGCCGCCACTCGGCGAACGAGGTTTGAATACCGTCAATCAGGGCTTTTATGGCAATCACAGTCCAGGGCATTACGGCGAGCAATACGACTAGCCCGTAGTACCAGAACGGCTGCTGGTGCTGGTAACGGCCTGTGGCAAAGCGCTCAAGGTTGTGCTCGAGAAAGAACTCGCGGAAGAAGGTTGGGTTCTGATGCTGCACGGCGATAAACCATGGCAGAACCATGGCGAAATAGAGCACGATGCCGGGCCACCATAATGTGCGATAAATGATGCGCCAATCGCGCCTGAGTAATGCAAATGCGAGGATGATGACGCCAGCCAGGAAGGGTGCGACGGGTCCCTTGGCGAGTGTGGCGAGACCGGTAAAAAAGTAAATATCGTACAGCCAGAACTTTGAGTCGGTTTCATACCAAGCGTACCAACCCAGCAGGCCGATGGCCAGCGGCGCCGCCATCTGCATGTCGGTTGAAGCGCCCCGGGCGAAAGCGATGATGCCGGCGCATGTTACGGTGATCAGCGCGGCATCCAGGTGTCCGCCCGGCCTGAATCGTCGCATGTGCAGGTAAATGAGCCCGGCCATGATGAAGGCGAAAGTGGTGGATGGCAGGCGAGCGCTCCAATCGTGCACGCCAAAGTCCTGAAAAAGAAACATTGCCCGCCAGTAGTAGAGCGCCGGTTTCTCGAGCCACGGACGGCCGTAGAGGTAGGGAGTAACACAGGCGCTCAGGCGCTCTTTTACGGTGTGCGCCGAGTCAAACCGCACCAGCATCTCATGAGCGATCTGGGCGTAGCGCGGCTCGTCCGCGCCCAACAAGCCCATGCCGGCGCCGCCGAACAAAGGCACAACCCCGTAAAGAAGAAAAAATACAGTAAACGCAAGAAATACGCTGATCTCGGCGATCGTCGGCCAGGCGGGCAGGCGCGGGCGCCATCGGGGTTTGGAATCCAGGGCAGAATCAGCCGATCCAGTTTCCATTCCTTCAATTCTCCCTCAGGAGGGCAAACATGATATCGAGCTCCGTTTTTTTCCGCGTCTCTGCTCGTGCTTCAACTCGTTTGACTCGGCCAGATCGCGCTCGACAACGGCACGGTCAAGGCTAACAGATTCGGGGGCATTGCATTTCAACGCAACATTACTTTGGCAATGGTTCGAACCCAGCGCGCAGTTCGCCAAGAATCTGGTCGAGGGCGCGTTCGAGAGGACCGTCGAGCGTGCACCCGGCCGAGTTTTCGTGGCCGCCTCCGCCCAGCCTTTCTGCAATCGCTGCCACATTCACCTTGCCCTTGCCTCGCAGACTCAGCCGCACCGTGCCGTCGTTCAACGCGCGCAAAAAAACTCCGGCTTGAATGCCTGCAATTCCAATGGCCACGTTCGCAATACCTTCGGTGTCCTCATCGTTTGCGCCGGCGCGCACCATGTCTTCATCGGTGATCCACAGCCAAGCCACTTCTCCCTCGATGTGGAGAGTGTTCAGCGCCGCCGCCATCAATTTGACCTTTGAAAGCGGCGTGGAAAAATAGATCGTTCTCGCAATCGCTTCCGCGTCTGCACCTGCTTCAACCAGCTCGCGAGCCAGGGCAAACGTGCTTCCCTGCAACGATCCGTAACAGAATCCCCCCGTATCTGTGAGCACTGTTGTATAGAGGCATGTGGCCATTTCCGGCGTGATGGTTGCTCCGATGGCTTTTGCGAACCGGTAAACCATCTCACCGACGCTCACCGCATCGCAGTCGATCCAGTTCAGCGTTGCGTAGGGTTGGGCGGTAATATGGTGGTCGATATTAATGAGCAGAAACTGCTCAATACCTTTCAGCCCTGCGCGCTCAACGCCATCGCACTCAAGCAGGATGGCGGCGTCATAAGGGCCCTGCACCGTGTTGGCAGTGCGCACCGCGTCGGCGCCAGGCAACTGTTGATAGACCGCTGGGACGCGGTCCGCCGTTACGAGGTCAGCTTGCTTGCCTAGCTGGCGAAGGAGTTCCGAGAACGCCAGCATACTGCCGACGGCATCGCCGTCAGGCCGGGAATGCGAGACCACCAGAAATTGCTCCCCTTTGTTGATGACGCGCATAATCTCATCGACGGCGTTGGCAGTGCCGGACCGAAGCCTCGACTCGGGTTTCCCTGGCGACTGAGATTCCGTATTGTGGGGGAGCGTGCTCATCGAATTCGATTTATTGCGATCGGCTCAATTGTGTCCCGCCTATATGTGCCTTATACAAAACTCGCTATTTTGCGGGCGCGGATTGTTGAGCGGCGCCGCTCTCCGCTGCCGGCTGATCCTGCGAGGATTGCGGGCCGGCCTTGGCGGCACGGGATGCATACTTGCGGGAGCGCGACATGAGCTCGTTAATACGCGCCTCGAAGCGGTCTTGCCGGTCGGCCAGAAAGCTGAGCTCGGGCACATGGCGCACACCCATGCGCTCCTTTAATTGGAAACGAATATAGCCCTTCGCGGTTTCAAGTCCCGCAATCGTCTGCGCCTCGGCTTTATCCATGTCCTCGGCGTTCGAGTCGACCACAACGTAAATCCGCGCCGATTTTGCGCCCGGGTTCAACGCCACTTCGCTGATGTGGCACAAGTCGATGCGAGGGTCAGAGAGCTCGCCCTCGATCATGGCGCCAATCTCTTCTTTCAGCGTCTCCGCCACCCGGTCCTGATGATGTTTTCGGGCTCGATGCTCCGGCATGGCGTCCTCCTGTGGCCAAGGTTCCTCAAACATGGAACTGCCTGGCGGTAAACCATAAAGCATATCAGAAGCGCGGCGGGCGGATGGAGCGGGCAGGCAGGAGCTCAGCGCAATCGCATGAAGGTGAAATTCCAAGCGCAGCTGCAATCTTCGGCCGCCCCTACGGGGCTCCGAGGGGTTTTACTGCGGCTTTCCCAGCGTTAAAACGCTGGGCTAACATACGTTGCGCCTACGGCGCGATTTACGGGGCTCGGAGGAGTTTTACGGGCGCTTTCCCTATTGCATATCTTGCGTCCTGACTCGTATCGGTTCCGCTCGCCCTACCGCGCGATGAAATACATTACCCAGCTCAGCAGGATCGCCGAGCCTACAAACAGGGTGAAGCAGTAAAGGCCGTAGCGCAGCATGCGTTTGGGCGTGTCGCGCATGGTAATGCCGAAGACTGTGGAGGCAAAGATTGCCACCAGCAGCAATGCCGTAAAGTGGGAGGGCCTGATCACGAGGCTTTTCTCCCGGTGCGCAGATTGTGCGCGTCGATTGCGGCAATCACGTTGAGCAGGCCGGCAAACTCAATAAACTTGGTGCCGTATTCGGCAGTTGTGAATTGAATGGGGTCCCCGCCCAGGCTCATCATCCGGCCCACAAAATACATAAGGCCATTACCCAGGTCGCCCACCAGTCCCAGAAGTTCAAGAATGTCTTGCGCGCCCGTGTAGAGCTTGCCGTCCATCGCGAGGCCCAGGACATACAGGGAAATAATCGAGACGGCCAGCAGCGTGCCACGGCCCCACTTGCGCAACAGAAAATGACCCGCTCCCGGAACCAGCCATCCGGCGATGAGGGGAAGATAGACGAAACCTTTATCTGTTTTATTTGCCGCGCTCGCGGCCTTGTTCTCTGCCGATCCCATGCCTTTTTGACTATACAGCACCGGTCCCCTTTACACGGTCCGGCAGGGTTGTGCCTCTACTCGTAGCGGAGCGCTTCGATGGGGTCGAGAGTCGACGCTTTCCAGGCCGGATAAATTCCAAACACCAGCCCGATGAAGCAGGAGACAAAGAAGGCGATAGCCACCCACACCGGTGAAAGCGCCGCGTGCAGGAATCCGACCGCAAAGTGCAGAATCAGCGTCAGCAACGAGCCGAACAATATGCCGAACGTGCCGCCCACCATGCACAGGGTGACTGCCTCTATAGTGAACTGCATCAGGATATCGCGGCGCGTTGCGCCGATGGCCTTGCGCACGCCGATCTCGCGGGTTCGCTCGGTCACGCTCACCAGCATGATGTTCATCACACCTACGCCGCCCACCATCAGGCCAATGCTCGATACCGCGATCATGAAGATGAACAAGGTTCCCGTGAGCTGATTCCAGAGCCGGGTCAACGAGTCGGGGCTGAAGATGGCAAAATTGTCATCCTGATCGGCGTGCAGCTTGCGCCGCACGCGCACCAATTCGCGCACTTCTTCGGTAACAATGTCCTTGTTCTTCGCGTCGTCGTACTTCACCACGATCCAGTAATCCAGAACCTCGGGGTGAATCTTGTGGAAGGCCTTGATGGACATGTACGCGGCATTGTCAGCCGTGTTGCGCCCGCTGCCAAAGGGTTGAGGCCGCGTATCCAGAACGCCGATCACGGTAAACACATCGCCCCGGCACTCCACATCCTTGCCAATCGGGTCTTCGCCGGGGAAGAGATCTTCAGCGGCGTCGTGGCCCAATACCGTCACGTTGGCGCCGCTCTCCGCCTCGGTCTCGGTCATGATGCGCCCTTCAGTCAGCTTCAAATCGTTAACCTTGGCAATGTCTGTGGTGATGCCGTAAATGATGGTGTTTGAAATCTTGTGCGTGCCGTGCTTCAATCCCACGCTGCCCAGGCCGGTCTGAAAATTTTGCGAAGTTAGCTCGGGATCGACTGCGACCACGTGCGGCAATGCACGCATGGCGATGCCGTCGTCTTCGGTCATCCGCTTGCGGTTCAATTCCTCGGTGGTGGGCCGGTGCCCGAACGGCTCGAACTGGAAGATCCACAGGTTGTTGGTGCCCAGCGTGGCCACAAAGTTGTTGATGTTTGAGTTGAGCCCGTTGATAGCCGAGGAAATGAGGATGACGGTCGCGATTCCGATCATGATGCCCAGAATCGTAAGGCCGGAGCGCATTTTGTTTTTGCGCAATGTATCGAAAGCGAGTTTTACGGCTTCGCGCGAATGAGTTAATTGCATGGCCTACATCTCCGCCCGCAGCGCCGCGATTGGGTCGAGCGCCGACGCCTTGTGTGCCGGATAAATGCCGAAGAATAGCCCGACAGCCGTGGCCACAAACAGGGCTACCAGGACGGACCACAGCGCTACCACCGTCGGGAACGCAACCAGAATGGTGACGAGCTTGGCCATGGCGATGCCGAGGACGACGCCAATGATTCCGCCCACCAATGAGACCGTACCCGCCTCTATGAGGAACTGCAGCAGGATGTCGCGACGCCGCGCGCCCAGCGCCTTGCGCACTCCGATCTCGCGGGTCCGCTCGGTCACGCTCACCAGCATGATGTTCATGATGACAATGCCGCCTACCACCAGCGACACGCCGGCGATGGACACTACCACTGCGCCGAAGCTGTTAAGAACCTTGCCGAGAATATCGGTAAACGTGGCGCTCGAATCAATGTTGAAAGTGTCTTTCGAGGCTGGATTAAGGTGGCGCTGCGAACGCATGATGGTCCTCAGCTGGTCTTCAACCGAATCCATCACTTCACCGCCGGCGCCTGCGTCTACGTCGATCGTCAGGGTCGCGTTGTCGCCATGCGAGCCATACTGGTGAAGATAGGTCATGAGCGGAACGGCCACCCAGTTATCCATGCTCTGGCCGAACATTTTGCCCTGGGCCTCGCCTACGCCTATTACGGTGTAAGGCTCGCCGTCAACGCGAATCTCCTTGCCCAGCGGGTCGCCCGCGCCCAGCATGTTGTCAACAATATCGGAGCCCACAACGGCTACGTGCGCTGCGTGCGTGTCTTCGCTCTCGGTATACCCGCGGCCGAGCACGATGTTCTGGTTGCTGATGGCCGGCATCGTCCACGTCCAGCCGCGAATGGTGGTATCGGTCGTCGATTGCGTGCCATACACCACCTTGCCGGTCGACTCACGCTCTGCGCCGATGGATACGCACGAAGTGCATAGATCCTGCACGGCGTGATAATCGTCGATCGTCACGTCTTTGCGGTGCTGGAATTCGAGGTACTCC
>Ga0302278_10003832_pt1 | contig 16026 bp, 17 predicted proteins | sample III_Bog_N3_2_FD_194543 | JGI IMG/M metagenome (GOLD analysis project Ga0302278, IMG submission 194543) | Peat permafrost microbial communities from Stordalen Mire near Abisko, Sweden - III_Bog_N3_2 | ecosystem: Environmental > Terrestrial > Soil > Wetlands > Peat | place: Sweden: Abisko...
TCCCATGGCGCTGCCCTGCAATATTTCACCGGCTCCAAGGCGCACAACGTCAGCCTCCGCCAGCGAGCCCTCAAAATGGGTTACACACTCAGCGAGTGGGCGCTCGCGCGACTCGACGACAACTCCATCGTTGCAGCCGCCACTGAAGAGGAGATCTATGCTGCCCTCGGCATGGATTGGATGCCGCCCGAAATGCGCGAAAACCTGGGCGAGATTGAGGCCGCCGCTCGCCACGCGCTGCCCCGCCTCATTGAGAAAGCCGATCTGCGCGGCGACGTGCACATGCACACCCACGCCACCGACGGCCACAACTCCATTCGTGAAATGGCCGAGGCCGCCCTGGCCTGTGGATTCGACTACATCGCCATTACCGACCACTCCAAAAACCTGGCCATGACCAACGGCCTCGACGACCAGCGCGCCCTTGAACATGTCCGGCGCATCCGCGAAGTCGACGACCAGATGGCTGGCCGGATTCGCGTCTTCACCGGAATCGAGGTGGACATCCTTGCCGACGGCGCGCTTGACCTGGACGACGAAGTTCTGGCCCAGATGGACATCGTCATCGCCAGCGTGCACACGCGCTTCGACCAAAGCCGGGAAGAAACGACGGCACGTGTGCTCCGGGCCATCGAAAACCCCTATGTGGGGGTCCTTGGCCATCCCACAGGACGCCTGCTCCTGCGCCGCGAACCCTTTGCCCTTGACCTGGGCGCGGTCCTGCGCCGTGCCGCTGAGTTGGGTGTCGGGGTGGAGCATAATGCCGCGCCTGAACGTCTCGACCTAAGCGACCGCGACCTGCGCTTGGCCAAAGGGCTGGGCTGCAAAATCGTAATCAACTCCGACTCGCACGATGCCCGCAACCTGGGAAAAATGGACTACGGGATTCGCCAGTTGCGCCGCGCCTGGCTGGGCCCGAACGATGTGCTCAATACCCTCGGGCCGGAGGATTTTCTGGCCGGTCTTCGACCCCGCCCCTGATCCGGACAAAGGCACCACTTTCGGTGCATTTCCGTGCACTTTTCCGCACTGCGCGCCACGAATTCCTGCCGAAACAAGCTCTGTAAGAGATAAGATAAGGGCGCCATGAGTCTACTGCAGGATTCCAACGAACTGGTCGAAGGTAAGCCCGGCGAGGACTACGCCAAGGGTTCCAGCCATGTCGTCTGGGCAGGCTGGATCGCAGCCGTGCTGGTGACTGCGGCCATCGCAATCTTTGTGATGGCCAACCAGAAGGCTCCCGTGGCAACCGGGGAAATTGTGGGGGTCTGGGCCCATGCGCAGCACTCTGAGAGTTCAGGCCTCGACGCCAACGGCGAAGCAATGGCCAAAGAGAGCTTCGATCAGGTGCTTGTGTTTACCAGGGTCAGGCTTCACAACCAGGGCAAGGATCCGCTTTTTCTCCACAACGTGATGACCAACATCAAGCTGGATGACGGCATTCACTCCAGCTATGCGGCCTCCGCGACCGACTACGAGCGGGTATACATCGCCTACCCAAAAATGCCCGTGCCCCACGCCACGGCCCTGTCCACAAACGACGCGTCCATCGCCCCAGGTCAAACGCTGGAAGGCACGTTCGTCTCCTCATTCCGTTTGAGCAAGCAGCAATGGGACGCCCGCAAAGACTTGAATTTCACCTTTGCCTACCGCTATCAGCCAAGCCTCACGCTGGCGCCCCAGGGCCCGGTTACCGACCAGTAGCAGCGGGAGCCGGCGCAGACTTCGGCGTGGACAGGTAACCCGTCACCGTATTCTTGCTGCCCACTGTGTTTACCACGATTTCAAAGAGCATCGGATCCTTGCCGGCGTAGAACTGCAGCGGCTCGTTCAGGTTCCTGTCCTTTTTCTCATACTCCTTGTCGTCCGCGTAAACCACGATCGTGAACTTGCTCTTCTTGGGGTCCACCTTCTTCAACTCCAGGCTCACCGTGCCCACCGGCTTCTTCTGTCCTTTGGCCAGCGTGAACTCGTAGATGTTCCGGTCGCCCTTGTGCTTCAGTACTTCCAGTTCTTCGTGGGTGCGGGCGATCAGGCTCCCGTGATCGCTCAGGTCCCCTTTCATCGTGGTCAACTGCGCAATGGCCCCCGCAAGGTCGTTCTGCGTCTTGGCCACGTCCGTCTTCACCCCGCCCACATCCGTCTTCACGTCGGTTACCGCGCTGGAAACCGCGCTCACCTGCTGCGCGGTCTGCTTTTGCGCGCTCGCCAGTTGCTGGGCGTTGGCTTCCGCTGCCTGTTGGCGGCGAATGATCTGGTCGGCGCGGTCATCCATCTGCTTCTGGGTCAGGCCCAGCGATTTGCCCAACTCCTCGGTCGCCACGTTCAGCCGCGCATTCGTTTCACGCAATTCCGCCGCCTGCTTCACGTCTTGTTGCTTGGCGTCGGCCAGTTCCGCCTGCTGGGCTGTCAACTTCGTGCTCAGTGTGTAGCTCCAGATCAGTCCACCCAGCGCGCAAACCAAGGCCACTGCAACTACAGCCAGCAATGCGCCGGAAACGGATCTAGGGGCGTTTTCGAATTCATCAGTCATTTGGTATGCCTTTCGTCTCTTAAGCGGCAGGTGGATCTAACCGCTGTTTCGATAGTTCGTTCTATCCCCATTAGACGCCGGTGCGAAAAATCTTGCATCGGGACTCAGATGTTTCTGAGGACCTTAATCCCGTCAGGACGGGTCTTGGACTCCCAATAAAGCGCACCACCGGGGCGTCTACAAGAATATAGAAAGAATTCCCGTTGTCTAGAAAAAGAACACTCCCATCCAAGGCAATCATTGGAACGTCTGCTGTTTCCTGACCGATTCACGGCACCGGTCTAAGCAGGCAAATCCTCGCATTTGCTCCCGTAGGAGCCATCGAAAATAGCCCAGGGGAACCCTGAGCAGAGCGAAGGGGCACCCCTGGGAAGCAGTTCAACCAGGCGCCTCCGCCCCGAAGGGTGCGGAACGAGAATAGGCCAACCTTCCCCGCTGTTCATTCGCTTACCCTGCGTCCATGTCCTTCCTCCGTGACAAGCAGGGAACCGTTCCGTTATAAACATCTTTGCTGCAATTCATCTGCTGGGCCGCTCTTTTGAGGTCTGGACATGAGCTTACAACACCAAAACATTGGAAGAGGGAGATCCGAAAGCTATGTCGACTGCTGTCGCTGGGAAGGGTCTGGAAGGAATTGTCGCGGCGAACTCCGGAATCTGTTTTATTGACGGAGAGGCGGGGGTTCTTGCCTATCGCGGAATCGACATTCACGAGCTAGCCGTCAACTCCACATTTGAAGAGACCACCTACCTGCTCTGGAACGGCATCCTGCCGAACGAGTTGGCCCTGCGCGAGTTTCAGTCCCAGTTGGCGCTGGCCCGGTCCCTCGATGTGCGTATTGTCGACCTGCTGCGGGCGTTTCCCACCACGGCGACTCCCATGGAGGTCCTGCGCACCGCCGTCTCCGCGCTCAGCTTTTATGACGCCGACGAGAAAGACAACTCGCATGACGCCAACGTGCGCAAGAGTTACAACCTCGTCTCCCAGGTTGCCATGCTCGTGGCCGTTTACGATCGCATTCGAAAAGGCCTGGAAATTGTGCCCCCCGACCGTTCTCTCTCGCACGCGGGCAATTTCCTGTGGATGCTGACCGGCGAAAAACCTTCAGAAACAGCAACCCGCACCCTCGATATCGCTCTCATTCTGCATGCCGATCACGAACTGAACGCTTCCACCTTTGCCGCCCGCGTCATTGCCGCCACGTTGGCGGATATCCATTCCGCGGTAACGGGAGCCCTCGGCGCCCTTAAGGGCCCGCTTCACGGCGGCGCCAATGAAGCCGTCATGCGCCTGCTCTATCTCATCGACAAGGCCGGAGCCGATCCGGTGGAATACGTAAAGAGCATGCTCGCCGCTCGCCAGAAAATCTCCGGATTCGGCCACCGCGTCTACAAGACGGAGGACCCGCGCGCCACCCACCTGCGCAAAATGAGCGAGCAGCTAGGCAGAGACGCCGGGCAGCCAAAATGGTTTGAGATGTCCCGCGCCATTGAGCTCTATATCAACGCCGACAAGAAGCTCAATGCCAATGTCGATTTCTACTCCGCTTCCACCTACGCCACGCTTGGCATCGACATCGATCTCTACACGCCAATCTTCGCCATCAGCCGCATCTCCGGATGGACCGCTCACGTCATCGAGCAACTAGACGACAACCGCCTCATACGCCCCCGCGCCGAGTACATAGGACCCGTCTACCCATCGCCATACATTCCCATCGAGGATCGCGGATAAGATCCAAATCTGCGTGCAGCGGGTTCAAGCTCTTTTGCTTGAGTTCGATGCGCAGTAGACCGTCATTTATTTTTTTCGAATTGCTGGTGGTTTATCGCGCGCCCTGTGGTAATCTGACGGCGCTGAAAGGTTACCTGCGTGCCGGACTCCAGATTCTAAGTCTCGATCGCTGGGAATACAAAGTCAGCAGCCTTACAACCACCTGGCGGAACCTTGCGCGTCCCCCCGTCTCACGGTCCGCACCAAATGGAGTGCCACTTCCCGCTGCACGAAAGGACCAATTCATGCTCCAAAGTTTGCATGTGATGCAATTCACTTACCTTCACGTGTTTCTGAGCGTGGTCGGGCTCGGTGCTGGAGTTTTCGTTGTCTTGGGGTTTTTCTCCTCGAAAAATTTCAGCATCCTGACCACGGCGTTTCTCGTCTCAACGTTTCTCACCAGCTTGTCCGGATTCCTGTTTCCCTTTCACGGCGTGACGCCGGCGATTGTACTCGGAATCGTGTCGCTGATTGTCCTCTTCGTGGCGATTTATGCGCTCTATTCCAGAAAACTCGCTGGCGACTGGCGGGCAACGTATGTCATCTCAGCCTGCGTGGCGCTTTACTTCAACTTCTTCGTCCTGGTGGCGCAGGCCTTTGACAAGGTTCACGTTCTCCACTCCATCGCGCCTTCGCAGACATCTCCGGGGTTTGGGCTCACCCAGCTCGGGGTTTTGGTCCTGTTCATTTTGATAACCATCCGCTCCGTCAAAAAGTTCCATCCGGCTGGAGCAGCTTGACCCGTCGTCAGCGAGTCGCACCGATGCAATGAACCCAGCCCCGGCCAGCCCAGTGCCCCGTCGGGAACCGGGGTACCGGGGTACCTTCTGGGTCGTGGTCGGGGTGCGCCTTACCGGCCACCCCACGGATAGGTCTTGGTTCGTGGGGTGGTTGGGCGAAAGGGCTGGAGACCACTACGCTCAACCATCCCGTTCGTTAGGAGCAGCCTGACTCGCCGCGCCGAGTTACGGCTGAAATGAACAGTTGTCGGAGATCGGGTCCTGCGCTGACTCGCTGACTTGCTATCGGGGCGAAGCCGCGGCTGACTTGCTGAATTTGTTCGACCGGATTTCTTGTTCATAGGGAGCGAAAAGGGGCCCCGGACGCATCTCAGTTCGGGGGCTGGTGAGCGAAAAATCTGCTTCTGTCCCTGCGGACGCCTTACGACGAAGTTTAGAGAAGCGACGACCGTGCGAATTGCATAACGAATTAATTAGTCGACTACTTCGCGCTCTGTGGTAATCTGGCCGCGCTGAAATTTGCCCGCGCGCGATACCAGGGAAATCCACCCAAGCTCGCTGCGGCCACAACGTTAGCAGCCTCACAGCCACCTGGCGGTTCCCTGCGCTTCCTCCCTCGCAGGTTCGTTCCGCAAGCATTGCCTTTTTCCCGCTCCATGAAAGGACGAACCCATGACCCTTGGTTTGAATTTGATCCAATTCACCTTCCTTCACGTGTTTCTCAGTGTGATTGGGCTGGGTGCTGGAGTATTCGTTGTCTTTGGATTCTTCTCCTCGAGACGTCTCAGCATCCTGACCACCGCGTTCTTTGTCTCAACGTTTCTCACCAGCTTGTCCGGATTCCTGTTTCCTTTTCACGGCGTGACGCCGGGTATCGTGCTCGGAATCCTGTCCCTGATTGTCCTCACCCTGGCGACGTATGCGCTCTATCGCAAAAAGCTCGCCGGCGACTGGCGTGTCGTCTACGTCATCTCAACCTGCGTTGCGTTCTATTTCAACTTCTTCGTTCTGGTAGCGCAGGCCTTCGACAAGATCCGCTTTCTCCACTCCATCGCTCCCTCGCAGACGTCTCCGGGATTCGGCATCACCCAGGTGGGCGTCATGGTGCTCTTCATCCTGATCACCACGCGCGCCGTCAAGGAATTCCATCCGGCCTGAGCAGCTTGACTAGTTTTCAGCGCGTTACGGTTGAAATCTACCGATGCTGGCGCCGCCACAGAAGCCCCGTGCCCCGTCGGGTACCGGGGTACCCTCAGGGTCGGGGTGCGGCTTACCGGGGTCCCCGCGGACAGGTCTTCGTCCGTGGGGTGGTCGGGCGCAAGGGCGGGAAGCACAAAGGTCATGCGAGCCTCCCGCGAGCGTCTGCCCCACCGCAGGTGGCGGGAGCGGTTACCACTCACACGCTCGCTCTTTGCCGGCTCTTCCACAACTGGTAAAGTCCCCATGCTCCCAGCGTGCTGGAGTCGCGAATTTTGCCCCAGAGCATCATGTCTTCGAATTCCTCCATGCTCACTGAGCAGATCCGCAAGTCGTGCTCTTCCGGGTCCGGATCTTTGTCACTGGGGGTCAAGCCTGTAGCCAGAAATATGTGTTGCTTTTGCCGGGTGAAGCCATAGGCAATCCACATCCATCCCAGGCAGGTCATGGTTGCGGCGTGCAGCCCCGTTTCCTCTTTCAGTTCCCCCCGCGCCAGCTCTTCCGGGTCATCGACTTCCATCTCCCACCCGCCCTGCGGCAGCTCCAGCGCACGCTCCTGGATCGTGTACCGAAACTGCTCCACCAGCCAAACGCGTCCCTGGTCGATAGGCAGAATCACCGCGCAGTCGTCTTTATCCACCACGCTATAAATGCCCGGCTGTCCATTCGAGCGCAGAATCTTGTCCTCGCGCAGCCGCAGCCAGTGGTTGCGGTACACCTCACGGCTTTCAAGCGTGGTAATTGACGGAGCAGTACCGCCTTCGATGGGGTCCATGTCTTGTCCTCAAGGGAATCTCTGCACAACATGCCCTGTAACAGGGCACGACTTCACAGCTTGCTGAAAGACTCGTACCACGCACAACACGCATTTGCTTTGTAACAGGGCACGACTTCAGTCGTGCCGATAACGCCGCTAAAATGAGCGGGCTTTAGCCCCTGCAAAAATCACATGGCGGCAGAGCTGCATTTGTGGAGAGCTTCCCAACCTCATCTTAAAAGAAAGCCCGCCCCATCCGTCAGAAAGTGAGCCAGCATGTTCGAGGGCAGATCGCGCCGCCACACATACAAAACGGCAAAGATAACCCCGGCGCCGAAGACGGGAATAAGCTGAACCGGCCCCCATCCCCCATAATGCGCCCAGGTGAACGTAATCACGGAAACAGCAATTGCCAAAACCGCGCTCCCAGTGAGCTGACGGACTTTCTCGATCATGTAACCCCGGAACAGAACCTCCTCGACCGCCGCAGCCCGCACAACAAGTAGCACGCGAAACCAGTAAGGCTGGCTCAAAATCATCCGTTGCTGCGCCAGAACCGTGGTGGTATCCAGGTGGAAGACGCGGACAATCATGCCCATGTGAAGGATCATGACAAACAACACTGCCGCCGCGCCCCCCACCGCGAAAACGAATGTCTTCCAAGTGGGCCATCGGAAACCGATCGAACTGAGAGGCAGCCGCTCGACAAAGGCCAACCAGAGCAACACGAGTGCTGCAACGGTCCACCACACCGCTTCGCGGCTCAACAAGGCCCCAATGGAATCTCCAGGCGCAATCCATCGGCCGATGGGCAGCAGCGAGACGATGATAGTCGCGCTAAGACCGCACGCGGCGAACCCACTCGCTCGCCCGGACCTCAACTGCACGGGCGCCGTGGTCGTCAAGCTTGTCATCTTGGTCGTCCTGCGTTTCTTACTCGGCAGATACGGCGGCGCTGCCTCTAAAGTTCCGTCCGCGGAAAGGAATCTAATCTATGGGCTGTTCAGCCTGGGAAGCCGTCTCCCCGCGCATCCGGTATTGCCGCAGTCGTCCCATCAGGCTCGCCGGCCCGCTCACCTTCAGCCGAACCAGGTTCCCCTCATATTCCCGCCCATGAATCACCATCCCCGCTTCGATGGCCGCCAGCACGCCGCCTTCCTGCTGCGGAACCCTCAGTTCCGCCTCAATCAAGGGATCGGAGAACAACGCCTCGTCGATCGCACTCAGAAGCGCATCCATGCCATCCCCTGTATGCGCTGAGACCATCACCTCGCCCGCGGCCTGCGACCGCACCATCATCCCTTCCCGCTCGTCAGGGTCCAAGAGGTCCATCTTGTTCAACACTTCAATGCGCGGCTTGCTCAGCGAATCCAATTCGCCCAGCACCTTCTCCACCTGCGCCTTCTGTTCCGCGCCATAAGTCGAGGAAGCGTCCCGTACGTGAAGCAGCACCTCGGCCTGCGCCACTTCTTCCAAAGTCGCGCGGAAGCTCGTCACCAGCGTATGCGGCAAATTGCGGATGAAACCCACAGTGTCCGACAGCAGGATTTTGCGCCGGCTCGGCAATTCGATGGCTCTCAGCTTCGGGTCAAGCGTGGCGAACATGCGCGACGATTCCAGCACTTGCGCCCCGGTCAGCCGATTGAACAGTGTGCTTTTCCCAGCGTTCGTATAGCCCACCAGCGCTACCGTCGGCACCGGCACAGACTCCCGGCGTTGCCGCTGCTGCTTGCGCACCCGCCGCACCCCGTCCAATTCGCCCTTCAAATGGTCGATGCGGCTCTGAATGCGCCGCCTGTCCGTCTCCAGCTTGGTTTCGCCCGGTCCCCGGGTGCCAATTCCGCCGCCAAGCTGCGACATCGCCTTGCCCCGGCCCGTCAGGCGTGGCAGCATGTACTCAAGCTGCGCCAGCTCCACCTGAAGTTGGCCCTCGCGCGTCCTTGCGTGGCGCGCAAAAATGTCCAGGATCAGCTGTGTCCGGTCAAGCACCCGGCAGGGCAGCGCCGCATCCAGGTTGCGCAACTGGGTAGGCGTCAGATCGTGATCGAACAGCACCACGTCCGCCTCGGTGGATGCGACAACGCCCGCGATCTCCTCAACCTTGCCGGCCCCGATCAGCGTCGCCGGATCGGGCCGTGACCGATGCTGCATCAGCTCGGCGACGACCTGCCCGCCCGCGCTGGCAACCAGCTCACGAAACTCGGCCATGGACTCATCCGCGTCCAGGCCCGCCGCTTCATGGTCATGAGACGGCGCTGGAGCTATGCCGCCCCCGCGCACCACCTCGCAGGCCTCGAACGGTGTTTCGCTCTCATCCAGATCCGGGTTTGTGATGTCTACCGAGTCGGCGCAAACTCCACCTGTGCGCGCACCAATCGCGCCTCCGCGGTTGTTCCGCGCGCGCGATCCAAGGTCCACGACCACCAGAACCGCCTTCTCGGCCGAACCACCCGAGGCGACTGTCCTGTTCTTTTCAACTGCCAATCGAGACTGCTCCCCGCGTGCTATCGCGTCTCCGCAGTGAGCGCAGCCGGCATTGCCACTGCGGACGGACCCATCCCCGCCCCAACAGCCATCGGGCGGTGCTCCGTATGCACCACGCTCCGGTTGCTCACCACCGTCGAAATGGCGTGCTTGAAGATCAACTGCTCCTGGCTATTGTTCTCCAGGAGCACGGAGTACTTGTCAAAAGAACGGATTTTTCCGGTCAGCTTCACACCGCTCACCAGGTAAATCGTGATTGGCGTTTTGTCTTTGCGGACCGTGTTCAGGAACGTGTCCTGAATATTTTGTGCCGGCTTGTTTTCCATGTGCCGATCTCCTACTCTCTCTTGGTCGTTAAAATTCAACTGCCTTGGGTGAAAAGCCAAAATGGCGGGTACGGCTCTGGAAACCCAGTTGCCGCAAGTCCCCCGCAATGGCTCAACATTACAGCCATTTACCAACCTTTTCAACTCTGCTTCGGATCCCATGCCTTCTTTGCCCCATTCCGGATCTTCGAAGCCGTGATACGTCCATGCCCTGCAAATCCAGATGCTTGGGCGATCAACAATCGGCTGATCCGTCTGAAGAAAGTAACGCAAAACCCATGCGGAGTCCTTCTCCGGCTGCTGTCAATGCCACTTCTCGCTTAGCTTGCGCCCCGAACTTGCACATCCCTTGCTTGGCCCTTCTTTGGATGCGCCTTCTCGCTCTGGGGTAACCCGCACCCCATTCAGGCTTGGTAAAATCAGGTGGTGCAAGAAACACTGCCCGCCCGCCGCACTCCAGCTCAAACCGCCCAGCCGGTGCCCATGCTGGACCTCAAACGCCAGTACGCTCCCCTCCAGCAGGAACTGTTAGATGCAGTGGGCCATGTCCTTGAGACTCAGCAGTTCATCCTCGGTGAGCCGGTAGCCGCATTCGAGAAAGCCGCCGCCGAACAACTCGGAGTCGCCCACGCACTCGGCTGCTCCTCCGGAACTGATGCTCTCTGGCTCGCCTTGGCAGCCGCCGGCATCGGCCCCGGCGACGGCGTCATCACCACCCCATTCAGCTTTTTCGCCTCCGTCAGCGCCATCCTCCGCGCCGGAGCCACGCCTGTCCTGGCCGATATCGACCCAGCCACCTTCAACCTGGACCCTGAGTCGGTGGAAGCCATCCTCAACAGCCCGCCCGGAAAACAGATCAAAGCGGTGCTGCCGGTCCATCTCTATGGCCAACCCGTGTCATCCGATTTCTTCCGCCGCATCGGTCCCGGGCGTGAACTAACCATCGTCGAAGACGCCGCACAGGCCTGGGGAGCCGAACTGGATGGCATCAAGGCAGGCGGACTGGGCCTTGTCGCCGCCTTCAGCTTCTATCCCACCAAAAACCTCAGCGCCGCTGGCGACGCCGGCATGGTCACCACCAATTCAGATCAGATTGCCGAGCGCGTCAAAATGCTCCGCCAGCACGGCATGCGCCGCCGCTACCACCACGACGAAGTCGGCTGGAACGCGCGCATGGACGGCTTCCAGGGCGCCATCCTCTCGGTAAAGCTCAAATACATTGAAGGCTGGAACGACGCCCGTCGCGTCGTTGCCGAGCGCTACCATGCTTTGTTCACGGCGGCAGGTCTAGCCGAAGAGGGCCCCTACCCAACCCACGGCATCGTTCTGCCCCACCAGGTTCCCGGCACTCGCCACGTCTGGCATCAATACGTCATCCGCACCCCGCGTCGCGACGATCTGCGTGCCTTCCTCACCGAACGCAAAATCGGCTCGGAAATCTACTACCCCGTTCCGTTGCATCTTCAGGAAGCTCTCAAATCCCTCGGCTACAAAGAGGGAGACTTCCCGGAAGCCGAACGCGCCGCCCGCGAAGTTCTCGCCCTCCCCATCTTCCCCGAACTCCGCGAAGACGAGCAGCAAACAGTAGCAGCGGCCATCGCCGAATTCCTGAGCTAGGCCGGCTAGATTCTTTTTTCAGATGGTGTAGTCAGTCTAAAGTTCGCAGACCAGGCACAAAAGCTCCGTGCCCCGTTCTTTCGCCTTTTTTCTGGCGAAAGGGCGGGAGACCACAACACTCAATGATCCCTTCCTTCTGATCGAGATTGAGACCCCCTTCGCGTTACGCTGCATACAACACTTGCTCTTGCTCTGCCACGCTCTTCAGAATGTATGGATTCCGAATCGCCCCATCCTCAATCAGGTCCACTTGCCGAGACAGCAGCGAAGCAAGCGCTCCCCGCAAGCCGAGATAGTTCTTTATCCTCGCCCCAACCGGAACTGGCTCAAACTCCACCAGAAAATCCGCATCGCTTCGCTGGGGATCAAAATCCTCGCGCAAAATCGAGCCAAAAACCGCCAATCTCTGCACTCGATAAACCTTGCAGAGGCGTGTGATTTCTTCTAGATTGCTTTCGACGAGGCTTTCCATGGCGCTTCCGACAGCAGAATAGCATCAGAGCGTCGCAGCCGCCATCGCCGAATTGAGGAGCTAAACAGTAGACGTTGGATCGAGGCGATACCGGCCACTATGGTTCATATCCGGAAGAACGTGACGGAAAATGTAAACAAGTTTCATCCAGCCTGATGTCTCGACGAGGATAAGCACGCCCCAAAGATCGCTATGCCCGCCACGATAACGGTCCTTCCAATGCCAGATAACCAAAACATAGGCATAGACAACACCCGGAAGGACTAACATGAACGCCGCAACTCCGCAAAAGATTCGCACGAAATCCGACGTGAAATAAACCGCCAACAGGAACGGAAGCCCAAGGAACACAAGCAGGCCAACGACGCGGAGCCTTCCAAACCTTTTTTCCCATTTGTCGTTCATGCCCGCAGTGTACCGCAGACCATTCACAGGGCAGGGAAGAACGTTCCGGAAACAACCTCTCGGTTCGTCACCCGCTTTCCAACCCCCAACCCGCCCGGCTATCATAGCCCTCCCATGTTTCCCTACGACCCTACCCTCCTCGAAGCCGTCCAAACCACCCCGCAATCCATCCCCGACGTAATTCAGATCATGCAGGCCATCGACGCAACATGCATCCCCGGCGACGGCCTCAAGTGGTTCAACTGGCTCTATCTCAACGTCACCCAGGCCGTTCAGGCGCGCGTCAACATCACCGACCCCACCGACCCAAACCGCTTTGCCGACCCCGCATGGATCGCCGCTCTCGACGTCGCCTTCGCCCGCTATTACTTCGCGACTATCCAGTCTTCGCTATCAGGCGCAACCACGCCCGGCTGCTGGCAGGCGCTCTTCGCCGTTCGCAATCAAACCGCGATAGCCCGCATCCAGTTCGCCCTCGCCGGCATGAACGCCCACATCAACCACGACCTGCCGCAGGCCATCCTCGGCCTCTGCCAGGCAACTTCAACTGCGCCACAGCACGGCGCCACACAGTACAACGACTACATCGCCATCAACTCCACCCTCGACAGCCTCATCCAAGCTGCCAAAATCACCCTCCGTGTCCGCCTTCTCGGCGACGCCCTCCCTCCCATCTCTGCCCTCGACAACACGCTCGCCGCCTTCAGCGTCTCCGCCGCCCGCGAAGCCGCCTGGAGCAACGCCGAACTGCTCTGGCATCTCGACACCGACGCCCCGCCGCTAGCCGCCGCGCTCCTCGACACACTGGACGGCCTCACCGCCCTGGCCAGCAAAACCCTCCTGGTCCCGATATCGTGACAACTGAAAACTGACCACTGACAACTGATTTAGAATCGCCGTAAGCATGAAATGTCCCTATTGCGGTTTCGGGCAGGACCGGGTCGTCGACTCGCGTGAAAGCAAAGAGGCCGACTCCATCCGCCGCCGCCGCGAGTGCGAAAGCTGCCTTCGCCGCTTCACCACCTATGAGCGCATCGACGAGATTCCCTACATGGTGGTCAAGAAGGACGGCCGCCGCGAGCGTTTCGACCGCCAAAAGGTACTCAGCGGCCTGCTCCGCGCCTGCGAGAAGCGTCCCGTCCCGGCCAGCAAACTCGAAGCCATCGTCGACGCCGCGGAAGCATACCTCATGGACGCCCCCGAGCGCGAGCGCACCACCAGCGAAGTGGGCGAGCTCATCATGCAGCATCTCAAGGGCCTCGACACCGTAGCCTACATCCGCTTCGCCTCCGTCTATCGCGACTTCAAGGACGTGCGTGAATTCAAGGAAGAACTCGAAGGGCTTCTGGGCAGCAATCGGTTAAGCAAAACGCGAAAGTGAACGTGAATCGGAATGAACCCATGATCATCGACAGCTTACTCAATCGCGCGCTTGCGGGAGACTATGACGACGACGCCCCTTGGGAGGCGGTCCGAGAGCTTCGGAACATTGCATCCCGCGAAGTGCTCCAACGAGCAATTGAGTGGTGCCGATCCGAGAATCCGCTGAAGCGTGCTCGCGGTGTAGATGTTCTTGCGCAAATCGGCAAGACCGTCGAGCACCAATCAAATAAATATCCACAAGAGTCCTATTCCGCCGTTTCAGAGTTGGCGGCTTCGGAAAACGAGGTTCTTCCACTCAATTCGGCAATTTACGCCCTTGGACATATTGGCGATCCGCGTGCTGTTCCGATCCTGGTCGAACATGCAGGGAGCAACGACCCTGAATTGAGAGAGGCCGTCGCATTCGCGTGTGGCTGTTTCCCTGAGGAAAAAGATGCCTTGGACGCACTTCTAATCCTGATGACTGATTGCAACGAAGACGTTCGAGACTGGGCCACCTTTGCCGTTGGGACGCTATCTAGTACAGACTCGCCCGAAATCCGCGCGGCGCTGGCCTTGGCGCTTCGAGATCCGCACGAAGACGTCCGACGAGAGGCGATCACTGGGTTGGCGAAACGTAGAGACGTGCGAGCCTTCCCGCCTTTGATTGCACTGTTTAAAAAATCTCCCGATGATCCGCTCGCCCTCGAAGCCGCTGGATGGTTTTTGGGAAAGTCAGGTAACGAGCCTGAACATGAACCGAGTGTGACCCTCCAGGCATTGGAGCGGCGATTCGCCGCGATGCATTTGGCCAGCCTCGGGGGTAGCGATCCAATGGCGAAAGCAGCGCCACGTCGCCGTCCAAAACTGACCCTGCAAAGGTAAGCTAGCAGCTAGAAGCTAGGAGCTGACTCATGACGCACAAAGTAACCCTGATCCCCGGCGACGGCATTGGCCCGGAAGTAACCCAGGCCGTAGTCCGCATCCTTGAAGCCACCGGCGTCAAATTCGAGTGGGAGCGCTTCGCCGCCGGCGCAGAAGCATTCGAGATTTACGGCGAGTACATCCCCGCCGCGCTCTATGCGTCCATCGAGCGCAACAAGGTCGCCCTCAAGGGCCCTGTCACCACCCCGGTTGGCGGCGGCTTCAAAAGCATCAACGTCACCCTGCGCAAGAAATTCGAGCTCTTCGCCAACTTCCGCCCCATCAAGAATCTGCCCGGCATGGCCACCCACTGGCCCGGCCTCGACCTCATCATCGTCCGGGAAAACACCGAGGGCGAATATGTTGGCATCGAGCACGAAGTCGTTCCGGGCGTCGTCGAAAGCATCAAGGTCATCACCGAAAAAGGCTCTACCCGCATCGCCAAATTCGCCTTCGAATACGCCCGCAAGCACGGCCGCAAAAAGATTCACTCCATCCACAAGGCAAACATCATGAAGCTGTCGGATGGCCTGTTCCTGCGCTGCGCCCGCCAGGTAAGCGAAGGGTTCCCGGAAATCTTCTACGGCGAGCACATCATCGACAACACCTGCATGCAGCTCGTTATGAATCCCTTCCAATACGACACGCTGCTGCTTGAAAATCTCTACGGCGACATCGTCAGCGACCTGTGCGCCGGCCTCGTTGGCGGTCTCGGCCTTGTCCCCGGCGCCAACCTGGGCCTCGATTGCGCCATCTTCGAAGCCGTTCACGGTTCCGCGCCCGACATCGCCGGCAAGGACGTAGCCAATCCCACAGCGCTCCTGCAATCGGCCGTCCTCATGCTCCGCCATCTCGACGAGCACGCCGCCGCCGACAAAGTCCAGAGCGCGCTTGATGCCGTTTATGCCGCCCGCAAAACCCTCACCCGCGACGTGGGAGGAACCGCCGGCACCAATCAGTTCGCCGACGCAGTCCTAGCCGCGATGGTGTAAAAGGCCACCGAGCAATCGGGCCGGGGCCACAGAGAAATCGGGCCGGAGGGAGCAGGGGGTTTTAACCCCCTGACGCTGATGACAAACCCCGAGTCTTTGAAAGGGCACGGATTTATCCGTGCCTTAAGTCCAGCAAAACGATCGTGGGCTTTACAGGCTGCGGAAAAACTCGATAAAAGCGCCATTCACGGCACCGTTTTGAAAGGGCACGATTTTAATCGTGCCATAAACACCTTGAAATGAGCGTCGGCTTTAGCCGCTGAGGGATGTCTCTCGCAAAACCCGATCAAAGGCAGAGTTTTTCCGCAGCCTCTTTAGCCCCTGAGGGATGGTTTTGAGCTATCTTCCCGTTTGTCAGCAATCTGAAGGGGGGAACCCCCTGAAAATAAGCCCAAAATAGAGCGGCCTTCAGGCCCGGATTTCCGTTACTTCGACGCAGTCTCC
>Ga0302278_10003835_pt1 | contig 16016 bp, 11 predicted proteins | sample III_Bog_N3_2_FD_194543 | JGI IMG/M metagenome (GOLD analysis project Ga0302278, IMG submission 194543) | Peat permafrost microbial communities from Stordalen Mire near Abisko, Sweden - III_Bog_N3_2 | ecosystem: Environmental > Terrestrial > Soil > Wetlands > Peat | place: Sweden: Abisko...
AGGATCCTCGTGCTCGTGCGTCGGCGGTATCGGTGGGACCAGAGCGGGCGGCTCTTTCATATTGCAAAGGGGAGCATACGGATCAGACCTTTGGGGGCTCGGCGTGACAACTATCCGTGAAACTTCCCCGGCATCCCCTCCTCCGCAAACGTATGCTGAGCCTGCCATTGATACCGGTATCAATGTGCTGGAAGTATCAGAGGGGATTCCCTTGATACCAGGCTCATTGAGAAGGGGTATGACGCCTTTGTTTGCGAGGGTTCCTGAAGCCAAAACATCGGTATCAATCGACGCGGCAGTATCTATGCAAGAGGCCGAGGTATCAATATCAGAGGGTGTTGTACGGGGGATGATGCCCGCACGCGTCATGTTCTCGGCGTGCGTCACGACCTCCAGGTGGTCAGGGTTACAGCAGCCACGGTTGCGACAATGATGATCCAGCTCTAGTCCGTCTGGGATCGCACCCTTTGTGAATTCGTAGGCCAGGCGATGCACGGGTGCGCTCTTTCCCTTGCAGTGCATAAAACCGTATCCATCGGAGTTACGGCAGCCGAGCCACTCCCAGCATTGGCCTTCCACCTTCTGCACATTCGACCATAGTCTTTTCTGGTCTCCGGACGGGTTGGGGTCTTTGGGTCGACTACCGGACCGCCGGAAGCCCGAACAGGCTCGCTTCACCGTGACTTCGCTTATGACGAAGCTCGCGGCAATTTGCTTGTAGGTATCGTCCGGGTTCAAGCGGGCATGCTCACGGATCTGGTCGAGTATTACTGGATTGGTCTTCTTCATCGATGTTCCTTTTAATTGACCTTTGCGCCAAAATGTCCTGTTCTGTAGGATCCTTGATCGGGATAGCTCCATTCGAAGGTAATTACCCAGCACTAAGCGCAGACCGCCCTGTGCGCCAGGATGAGACTCTGTAGCCACGGATACCGTGGCTTCCGTCCAATCTTTGTCAATCGTCCTCCGGCTCCCATCCGACCATGCCCGGCTCGGGAACGTGATGCTTAATTGCGGCCACACTACTCGCTTCGGTTTGCTTGTTGGCTTCCCGCTGCCGCTGCTTGTCCTTCTCCCCCTGCTTATCGCTGTTGCCCACTCTGCGCGTGTGGGGATCAACCGATACCATCTGTGCTGGGATGTCCGCCGTCCGGCGAGACTTGCAGGTGCCAATCTTCATCATGTTGGCCACCTGGAGCTCCGGGTCCACGTAGGCGAACATGATGACGTCACAGCTCTTCTCAAACTGGGAATATTCGAAGATCGCCTCTTTGACGTAGTTGCCCTCCGCCTTCACCGCCTCCGCAACGCCGTTGCGGCTGGCATGGCATGGCGACACCATGGCAGCGCCACCGCGCTCATTCGTCAGATCGTAGAGCAGGAAGTTTTTGACGTCGTCCGCCATCCGGTTGTAGGCGATTCGCGGATCGCGGGCATCCCCTATGTCGAGGCGGCCAAGGTAGTCGAGCACGATCAAATCAAGCGGGGCCTTGTTGTTCTCCATCTCGATGATGCTGCGGATGTTCGGCCATGAAAACGACGCGGGCTGAATGATTGCTAGTTTGTCCCTGAGGTCGTCCTGCATAACGGGAATAACGATCTTGCGGAAATCCTCCTCCTCTTTGTCGCTCAGGCCAGCTTTATGGATCTTTTCCACCGAAAAGCGGCCATCCACGACGCCGGTAAATGCTCCCGGGTTGGCTGCATGCATCGCGGCGAAGTTTTGCAACTCCTCCACATAGGGGAACTCCGTCGGGATGAAGAGGACACGGTTGCCCAGGCAGGCGGCGTTATAGGCCATGGTCCGCACCAAACTTGTTTTAAGGGCACCGGCGGCTCCGAGGACAAAGTTCAGGGTCTTGCGCTCCAGCCCGCCGAGCTGTTTGTCGAAGACCGGGATGCCGGTCGGGATCATCAGGGCATTACCCTTGTTGCGGATCTTGTCCTGCGTGTAAACTTTGCCCAAATCGGGGGCGATTTTCCCCATCCAGCCGCCCTCATCCGTGCGCCCATTGCTGAATAGCGGCGACTGGAGTTTCTCCATGAGATACGTCCGCGCGTCCTTAAGACCGATGCGATCCGGCTCCGCCTTCTTACCCTTTTCGGGGACGGGGGTGATGCCCCCATCCACAATCCCGCGAGCGATATTTAAGTAGTTCCGGAACATGGAGTCGCGGTAGTCGTCGAGGCAGCGCTGGATCAGGCTCATTGTGGAGACCGAGTCGTACGTCCCATGGAACGTGGGGATGTAGTCGTCGTAGACCTTAAGGATGGTCGTCATCACATCGGACTTGTCCTGCCGGTGGACGATCTCGCCCAGCTCGTGACGGCTGACGCCCTCCTTGTGCACCCGCCAGTGGTCCATGATGAGCCCGATCAGCCGAAACTCATCCGCAGTCAGAAACTTGTTAAGGGTGTCGGGCTGCGTGGAGATGAAGTCCATGACACTCTTCACCCGCTCGCGATCGGCGGGGTCGAGCTCACGACGGAGGAGGGCATGGAATAGTTCGTAATGGGAGGTAGTCTCGATTTGGCTCATAGCTTTGTGGTGAAAACCCTCTATTTCCTTAAGTACCGGAAATGTCGAGGCGACCTTCTTATTAAATTGAGAAAATTCTGAGAGCTAGATCACCAATGAGTGGGAGGTTCGCCACAATCGAAGTCAAGACGACTGCATAACCGCGTCCCAGAGTCCACAAATTCTCGATTTACCGTTGACCGTATAGAACGGTGGCACCCCCAAGAAATCTAGGCGACTGCTCCGCCTCCAGGAGAAGACCATGGGCGCTCGATTATCACCGGCGTCCTTGCATTCTTGCTGACCTCGTCTGCAAGCGCCCCGACTGGGTGGTCTTCTGGCCGTTATGGCCACACACGGAAGCGATCATGGCGATCTACGACTCGGTGCAGCGCCGCCGGTGCATCATCTACAACATGCGTGAGCAGATCCAGCACGACGCTCATGCTGGTCACAACGTCATCTCCACCGCCCTGTTTGCGGACGCGGGCCAAGCGTACTGCGTCGACTGCGACGCTTACTACGACCGTGTGGTGCTCCGGTCCCTGGAAACGGAGGCCATCTGATCTATTCGCACAAGATTTAAGGGGTCGAGATCGGGTTTCCGGTACTTCTATGTATGCAGCCCTCCCGACCCACTAATCCGGCCTTGGAACGCCACTGGTCCATTGGCGAGATTGCAGAGGTCTGGAATTTATCCGCGCAAACGGTTACAAAGTATTTTTGCGACGAGCCCGGTGTCCTTAAGCACAGCAACACACCCACCCGTAAGTGCCGGACCTACACTACCCTGCGCATTCCGGAGAGTGTCGTGATTCGGGTTCACACGCGACTCAAGCAGTAGCACCCTTCGGCCACATGCGGCGGTAGCTGTCTGAGAGCTGTTCTTGCCGCGCCCGGACAAAGGGCATGTAGTGCCGCTCCGTCGTGACCACCGACTTATGGCCGAGCATCCGCGACACCTGATCCACGGGCACGCCAGCCAGCAATGCCTCAATCGCAAACGTGTCTCGGATCATGTGGGGGTGTCCTCTTCTGGGGAACTTCGACGCCTTCACTGCTGTCATAAAGCTCCGCCGCCAGACGTTGGCCGCCGTCTCCGGCTTCCCCACTTTGGACCAGAAAAAGTAGTCCTTGTGGGAGTCCGCCAGCGGCTTCACCGCCGCAAGAGCCTCCAGCACGAAGGGTGGTAGTGGGGCGTAAATGTGCACACCCGTCTTGGTCGTGCGCAGCAGTAGGTTTCCACCGGCGATGCGGCGGCGCTGGAGAGTAGTGACATCCAAGATACGCAACCCGGTCCAGCGCATCACCAGGATAAACGCCTTGAGCCGGGCCGCCTTCCTACCCCGCATGCCCTCCGCCGCCTTGATGAGTGCGTCAAACTCGTCCGGCGTAAAATAATCGACCTCTGGATCGTCGAACTGTATCCGGCTGAGCTTGGCCGCCGGGTTCTCGCCGACCCACCCCATGTTGAGACAATAACTGAAGAAGTTGTAGATCGTTCCCTGCTTGTGCGCCTTGGTTGACGAGATGCCCGGCCAGGTCTGACGGTAGCGGTCCAGTGCCTCTGTGTCGACCTCTGTCAGGTAGGTGTAGCCCTCCTGAATGCACCATGCCTTGAACTCCTCCATGCGCCGCTGCGCGATCTTTTGCGTCCCCTCCGCCTTGCCCTGGATCTGCTTGTCGGTCACGAATCTGTCAGCCGCATCCTCGGTCCGCTTAGCCTGCTTCCGCTCGATCGATTCTCCCTGCTCCAGCTTCTTCTTCAGGTCATCAGCGGCCTCCCAGCTATTGGTCCCGAGACTCTTGCGGATGTAGCCGGTTGGGGTGGTTCCCTCCGCCCACATGGGGCACTTGCAGCGCTTGTAGTAGCGGTCGCCGGTGGCGGGGCAGGCGGGGCGGGGGGGGTTGGCCAGGGGGTTGGCCAGCAAGTGGCGGCGGTAGAGGGTAATCATGCTCGTAACTCCATATGGAACAACCATTTCACTAGATTTTTGCTGTCCAATTCCTCAACCGTACACCTATCGTACATGGGAGTCAATGCCGCGAAAATACATGCGTTTTGCTGGGTTTTTTGTGGTTGTATAGATAATCCTCCTTTCCCGTGTCTGGTAAGAATATCCATAATCTGCCCATTTTCGCAAATTCCAGGGGCATCAGAATAACCCCGAGTATCTGCATGGCATCGAGTGGAGGAAGTCTCCCACATGGTACTGTCTGCGTGGTAACCGGTTGCGATCAGCGACGCAATGTTGCTCGTTGCGGCAACCGGATAACATCGTTGATGCGAAAGCTCAGGCCCATGCTGATTCCGAAATTCCGGACCTCGCTTCCCATGAACTGCGGAACAATCTGGTATTCGAGGTCGACAACCCTTACCGTCCAGCGATTGCTGAGCATGTAGTCCACGCCGCCGCCGGGCACGAAGGTAAAGAAGGTCCCCTGGGCATATCCAAATGGCGCCTGGATTTTTGTGGCTCCCACCAGAAACTTGGCGTATGGCCGCAGCCGCTGGGGTCGAATGCCGACGTGTACCCCCACAAGATAGTTGGTCTGACTGACATTTTCATCCGTGCGGTAGCGCAGAAACCGCGTCTCCTCTTCGAAGCCGTAACGAAAGGTCGGCTGGACGTCCATGAAGACCATTCCGCCGACGATATTGCGTCCGTCATAGTCGGACGGAAAAACCGAAGCCGCGCCGCCGATCGCAACATAGCTTCCGGGCCCGGAGGCAGTAGCCCGGGCCTGCGCGTGCACTACCCTGCCGCACATAGCGAGCAGAAGGAGTGCGGCGGCAGTTTGCGAGAAGCGGAAAAAGGACTGCATGGGAAGCCTCTTATTGAGTGACCGTCAGGTTCATGACCTGGCTTTCAGTCGCTCCGGTGTTCTGCCCCGAAGCCGTCACTTTGAAGGTGTAGGAGCCGGCGGGCGTGCCATTAATCTGCAGGCCAGCGCAGCCGCTCGCCGACAGCGTGACAGCGATCGCGACGATCAGAAGAAGCAGGCCTTGCAACGAAGCCCGGCGGCGGCGGAAGAGAGCGAATCCGGCGAAGACGCATCCTGGCAGGAAGCAAAGCAGAAGGTTGGAGTTCCGCGACCGGTTGAGGCCCACCAGCGCTCCTGCGCCCAGAGGATCACCCGTGTCGATGGTGAGTTGCACGGTGGATGCGCCTTCACTGGCGAGACTGGTCTGCACGCTGCTGAAGGTGCAGGTAGCGGCGAAGGGCAGGCCGAGACAGCCGAAGAGCAGCGTATCGGTGAATCCGTTGATGGATGCGGCCGACACCTGGATAACTATGTGCTGCTTGCTTTGAATGGATACGCTCGAAGGATTGAGGGCCAGGGTGAACTGCGTCGCCGGGCCTCCGGTGACCGAGGTAGCCAGCGAAGCCGAGGAGGCGTAGGACATATCGCCGTTGTAGGTAGCGACAACATTCTCCGTGATGTTGGCATCGAGGGTGATGTTGATGGTCGCAGCGCCGCTGGTGTCAATCGGACTGCTGCCGATCACCGCGCTGCCGTTAGTAAAGGTGATGGTCCCTGTGGGCGGAACTGGTCCCGTCCAGCCCACGATTCCGATAAGAGTTACCTGCTGCGGATTGGCTGGATCGATCTCAGAGATTGCAAGCGCGGTTGTTGTGGCGCGCAGTAGAACCCCCTGCGTCAGTTCTGGGGAGACGCTGGAGAAGTCATTGTTGTCGCCTCCATAACTGGCGACAATGGTGTGGTTCCCGGCTGCCAGCGACGCAACGGTCAGGGTGGCATGGCCCGTGGCACCCACCGCAGCCGTGCCGAGAAGCGTTGTGCCTTCGGCGAAAGTCACAGTGCCTGTCACCGGCGTGACTCCGCTATTGGTCACAGCAGCGCTCAGCAGGACTGCGCTGAGCGTCTGTGCCGGACTGGCGCTGGTTGCCAGCGCGACCGAGGTTGTCTGACGCACATTGAGCGCAAGCGGAACCGAAGTCGAGGCGCTGGCACGTCCGTCGCCCGCATAGTTGGCGACGATGGAATGCGTGCCCGGAGCCAGCGACGATATGCTAAGGGTAGCGACTCCGCCGGTGTTGAGGGCTGCGCTGCCAATCGCTATGCCTCCATCGGTGAAGTTGACCGTGCCCGTAGCCAGACCGCCGTTGCTGGTGACCGTGGCCGTCAGGACGACTGGCGTTGCGTAGGTTGCCGGGTTCGCGCTTGCCGTCAGAGTCACCTGCGTGTTCGCGCTTTGCACCGTCTGGATCAAGGAAGAGCTAACAACCGCATAGTTGCTGTCGCCGCTGTAGCTAACCGTGATGGCGTGGGAACCAACCGTCAGGGCAGCGGTTTGCAGGCTACCCGCGCCGGTTGCGCCCAACTGTACTGTAGCCAGTGCGTTCGCTCCGTCACTGAAGGTTACGGAGCCGGTAGGGATGAGCGAGCCGACGCCCGACAGCGTTGCGGTGAAGACAACATTCGTGCCCGAGATCGACGGGTTGAGGCTCGATGTCAAAACCACGCCGGCCGCCTGCACGATCTGCTCGCTGAGAGCGGCAGAGATGGAAGTCGTGTGGTTGGTGTCCCCGGAGTAGACCGCGGTCAGCGTGTGCGGGCCGAAGGAAAGGGAGCCGGTTGTCAACGTCGCCGTGCCATTCGCATTGAGCGCCGCCGAACCGATTGCCGTAGCGCCATCATGGAAGCTGATCGAGCCCATGATGTTCACGCCCGAACTGGTGACGACCGCCGTGAGCGTGAGGTTCTGGCCCAGGGTCGATGGATTGGCGCTGGCCGTCAGCGACGTACTGCTTGCGGCCTGCTGCACGGCAATCGTGATGGCATTGGAAGTGGCTGGCGAGTTGTTCGTATCTCCTGCGTACTGCGCAGTCAGAGTATGAGTGCCGATTACCAGGGTCGAGATGCTAAAGGTAAATGTTCCGGTGTTGGTGACGTTCTGCGTGGCAATTACTGCACTGCCGTCACGCAAGGTAAGTGCGCCCGTCGGGGCAATGCCATTGCCGGTCAGGACGGATGTGAACGTCACCGTTGTTCCGACATCCACCGGACTTGCGGGACTCGCCAGAGTCAGACCGGTGGTTGCCAGAGAGATTGTCTCCACCAGCGACGCGGAGGTGCTGGTGAGATAGCTGCTGTCGCCCTGATAGACAGCCGTGAGCGTGTGCAGCCCGACCACAAGCGAAGAGACGGAAAGCGTGGCAACGCCCTGCGCGTTGAGCGTTCCCTGGCCGATGTTTGTGGCGCCGTCGCGAAAGATGACATTGCCCGTCGGAGTTCCGGTGGGGCTGATGACTGTGACCGTGAGCGTCACCGGCTTGCCCGAGAAAGAGGTCGTGCCGCCCGCCGTCAGCACCGTTGTGGTTGCGGTGGATGATATCGCCTGGACCAGGATGTTGGAGGTACTGCCGGCATAGTTTGTATTGCCCGGATAGCTGGCGGAGATGTTGTGCGGGCCGACCGTGAGCGTGCTGACGGCAATGCTGGCAATTCCGGAGGAGTTGACCTGTGCCGTTCCCAGAATCACAGCTCCTTCGCTGAAGGTGACCAACCCCGCGATCGCACCGTCTGGCGATGCTCCCGCACCGATGGCGACCGACGCGGTAAGGTGGATGGTCGCGCCCGCGCTGGCTGGATTCAGGTCGGATGTGAGGACCGTCGTGGTCGGAATCTGCTGAACGGTCTCGACCAGCCCGATGGATGCGCTGCCCGAGTTATTGGTGTCGCCGCTGTAGGTGGCCACGATGGTATGCGTGCCGGGGGCCAGCGTCGCCAGTGTCAGCGATGCGTGGCCGTTGCTGTCTACCGCGCCACTGCCCAAAATTGTGGGTCCATCCGTGAACTGCACTGATCCGGTGGGAACTGGACCGATGGTGTTGCTTACGGTCGCCGTAAATGTGACCGGCATGCCCACGTTGACGGTGGGGTTGCTGGAGGCAATCGTCGTCACAGTCGATATCTGATTCACAACTTCAGTCACAACATTCGATTGGCCGGAGGCGTTGCTCGTATCTCCTGCGTACTGTGCGGAGAGGCTATGCTGTCCCGGGGCCAACTGGGTTGTCGAATAGGTCGAGACGCCGCTCCCGCTCAGGCTCACGTTGCCGCTGAGTGCGGTTGCGCCGTCGTAAAAGACCACGCTGCCCGACGGAGTCCCAGTTGCCGCTGTCGCCGTGAGCGTCAGCATGACACTCTGGGTTACGTTCGCCGGGTTGGGTGTAACCGCGAGAGTTAGATTTGGCTGTTGCTTGACGATCTGGACCAGCGCCGGAGAAACGCCCGCCGCGTTATTACTGTCGCCCGCATAGCTGGCCGTCATGCTGTGCGAGCCGAGCGTGAGTGTCGACGTGGAGCACGTGGCGCTGCCCGCAATCAGATATATGTTGCTACAAATGAGCGTCGTTCCGTCCAGGAAATTGACCGGCCCGCTGCGCGAGGGATCGTCGCTGGCCACTGTCGCGGTAAAGACCACCAACTGACTTACCAGGCTTGGATTGACGCTTGAGACCAGGCTGACGGTCGTCGGCTCGACGCTGAGCACCTGGCCCGAAAGATTGACCGCCGTCGGGGTGTTTCCTGCGTCGGAGTTCAAGGTCACGGAGCCGAGCACAAGGGTGCCGACTACCGTTGGCGCAAACTCCACGCCAAGGTTGCAGGCGGTGGAGGGGGCCATCGGCGTGGTGAAGCTGCATGTGGTCGTCGTGGAATCAAGCGCCGCGTTGAGGAAGACTGGCGCGGACAGATTAAGGTTAAAGTTCCCATCGTTCTCCAGGCCGGTGGTCTGCGGCGCGGAGGTTTTGCCCACCCGCATCACCGGATACGCGAGGGCAACCGGAGTGGCAAGAATGCTCCGGATGCGGTTGTGCAGCGTGTCCGCCAGAAAGAGGTTGCCGCTCTGGTCGAAGAAGAGCGCGTACGGGGCATAGAGGCTGGCCTGGTTGGCAGGCCCGCCATCGCCGGCAAATTGTTCGCTATCGTTGCCGGTTACGGTCTCGATGATACCGGTGCTTGCGTAGACCTTGCGCACGCGGTTGTTGCCCGAGTCGGCAATATATAGATCGCCCGCCGGATTCAGAATGACGCTGGTAGGATCGTTCAGGTTCGCGGCCGTAGCCGCGCCGCCATCGCCCCCAAAGCTCCGGCTTCCAGTTCCAGCCACCGTGGAGATCACGCCTCCACTTACCTTGCGCACGCGGCTATTGGAGAGATCGGCAATGTACAGCGAGTTGTCTATGCCGACGCTGACGGTCCACGGAGAGTTTAACTGTGCCGACGTGGCCGAGATCGTATCGCCGTTGTATCCCGCGGCTCCAGTTCCAACCACCGTTTGGATCGTTCCCGTCGTCGCGTTCACCTCACGGATGACGTTGTTGCTCGTATCCGCAATAAAGAGGTCACCGGCTGAGTCGAACGCGATGCCTCTGGGCGAGGAGAGGTTCGCCAAGGTCGCCGCGGACCCGTCCCCAGAGTAGCCCTGCGCCATGGGCACCCCGGCAATGGTCGTGATGATGCCGCTTACCGCGTCGATGCGGCGAATGATGTCATTGCCGCTATCGGCAAAGTAGATGTTGCCCGCACCGTCCATAATCAAACCGCCGGGCTGGTTGATGCTGGCCCCTGTGGCCGGACCTCCGTCGCCGGAGTAGCCCGATACGCCAGTGCCCGCAATGGTGGTGATGAGACTGCTCTGCGCATCGACGCGGCGGATGCGGTTGTTGTTCGTATCGGAGAGATAAATATTGCCCGCCGGATCGACGATGACTCCATACGGAAGAAAGATTGATGCCTGGGTGGCAGGAACATTGTCGGCGCGGAAGTTCAGTTCGCCATCGCCGGCAACGGTGTTGATGACGCCCGGACTTAATACAGACAGCGATCCAATCGCATTCCCGTCCACGAGCGCGCTGCCGAGCAAGCTGCCGTCGGTTGCCAGCAACACTACAGCCCCGCTGCGCAGGCCTGGAAACTTCGGCGCAAAGACGACGTTGACGGTGCATTGCTGTCCGGAGACGTAGGAGACAGTCGCGGCACAGGTCCCTCCGCTGACGACCGAGAAATCCATGCCGGCATAGCCCTGCAACAACGCCTGGGGCGCAATCGCGACACCGCTCGCGGACATCGTGACCGTGACGCTCAGCGGTGGAGACTGCTGGCCGACACTGATCGTAATCAGCGAGGGAATTGCGGCACGTGCATCGTGTGCCAGGCAGCCGAACAGGATCGCGCCTACCCATGACAGGTGCAGGACCCAGGCGGTCGATCTTCCATGTTGTGAGTCAGATCTGAATCTGCCGAGACACGGCAGCGAAGAATAGATGTCCTGCACTTCTTGCAGCAGAAACGCCGGTAATCCAGCCCGGAAGATTTCTTTGCCGATCAACTTGCCGTAGACGCTGGCTTTGCAACTCGAGAAGATAACAAGTCCAGCTAGAAACACGATAAGTGCCGAATGAAGGATCATAAGGCACCTCGGTACCCGAGATGCGTATTTCGTGTCAGGTGGAAAAGGAAGTGCGGATTGCGAGAACAATTCCACGAACTACGGTGCCACATACCGTTTCTATCGGCTGGGTAAGTGGCACAGACGGACAATTCAGCGTCGCATAGGGTACGAAAGGGTACTCAGAAACCTCCGCATCGCAGAAAGCCTTTGATCCCATTCTCCGAACGATCACTCAAGAGCAAGAAAAACCGATTGCCCTTTCCGTGAATCGTAGACTCTTGAGGTTCGGCAAGAGGCGGTTGCGAGGATTCACGCGTCCGTCGAGCGCTACTTCAGATAGGCGCGGACAAGATCGATCAACTCCTCGCCGAGGTCGGGCGTCAGCGGAGCGTGGCCGTCCACGATCAGGTGCACGCGGATGTGGTCTTCCAGCACCTCGGCCATCAGGCTGTTGATGCCTCCGCGCACGGCGGCGAGCTGCATGAGGACCTGCGCGCAGTCGTGGTCGTTTGTGGCGAGCGTACGTTCCACCGACTCGATCTGGCCGTGGATGCGTTTTACGCGGTTGCGAATCTTGGCGTGGTCGCGATCTGTTTGGGACATCTCAATTTCCTTCGTTGCTTCTATAGTAGATTATACCCTAAGGGGGTATACTATATGAAACAAGACAATAGCGTGGCTCAAGGCAGGCCGTCGCAAAGAACTTCAAACCAAGGCGATCCTTTGCATGAGCGTTTGCACTACATTCACACAACACATACAGAATCGGAGCCGGATGATTTATCTCTTCGCAGCGGTTAGACGGCTGGAGGCGATCCTGATGCCGGTGCTGATGACGGCTTCGCTCTTTGGTGGCGCGGCAGGCGATGCAGCGGCGCAGGCGATGAATCCGATATTGGCGGATGCAACGCGACCGGTGCCCGCGCACACCATTCCGCCCGTCGCGGCGGAGCAGGCGGCTCCGGTGTTCTTTCGCCACCCTGACGGCACGCGGTATTTCGTCGCCGGGCAGGCAAACATCATCTTCCAGGCACATGGGCCGTTCCACACGCCGTATGAGGGGACGAACAGCCTGCTGGGGCGCGGGGAGTACAAGACGTCGCTGATCGGCACGCTGTATATGGGCGCGGAGCTGGTGCGCAATCCGGAGCGGCACCTGGAGGCGATCTACGACGAAGAGTCGGCGGGCGGGCGCGGGATCAGCGAGGCGCTGGGACTGGCGGGATTCACCAACCTGGACGTGGTGCGGAATCCGAACCTCGGGCCAATCCCCTACATGGCGCGTGTGCAATTGCACCAGACGATCGGGTTCACCAGCAAAACGGTGGCATCAGGGCGCGGGCCGTTCTCGTTGGCGACCGAGGTGCCGGAGCGGCGGCTGGAGCTTCGCGTGGGCAAAATGGGGCTGCCGGATTTTTTCGACCTGAACAGCGTGGGAACAGACAGCCACCTGCAGTTCATGAACTGGACGACAGACAACAACGGCGCGTGGGACTACGCCGCCGACACGCGCGGCTACACCTACGCCGCGATTGCGGAGTACGACGACAAGAACTGGTCCGCACGCTACGGCCTTGCCACCATGCCGACGGTGGCCAATGGCATCGACTTCGATTGGAGCCTGAAGCGCGCCAGCGGACAGAACATGGAGGTCGAGTGGCGGCATGGGCTGCTGGGCGGTCTGCTCCCGCCCGAACGCAAAGGGGTGGTTCGTGCGTTGAGTTACGCCAATCATGGGCATATGGGGCTGTATCGCGACGCGGTGAAGGCGTATCTGGCGGGAGTGGATAAGACGCCGGAGATTACCAAGCATGAGACGTTCGGCGCTGTGAAGTACGGCTTCGGACTGAACGCCGAGCAGGAGCTGACGGAGAACCTGCGCGTCTTCGGTCGCTTCGGGTGGAATGAGGGACAGCACGAATCCTTCGTCTACACCGAGGTCGATCAGACGGTCGAGGTCGGCGGCGACTATGCGGGCAGGCAATGGGGACGCGCCAGCGACAAGGTTGGAGCGGCGTTCGTCTCGAATGCGATCAAGAGCGATCATCAGGAGTATCTACGACTGGGTGGGCTGGGATTCCTGCTGGGCGACGGGAACCTGAACTACGCGCGCGAAGACATAGTGGAGGGCTACTACACGCTGCACACCTGGCGCGGCCTCTCCTACGCGCTCGACGCGCAGTACATCGACCATCCGGGGTACAACCAGGACCGCGGACCGGTGCTGGTGGAGTCGGTGCGGATGCATGTGGACTTCTGAAAACGGTTGTTAGTTGCTGGTTGTTAGTTGAAGGTAAGTGGGTGAGTGGAACGTATACTGCAAACGTGACACCGTCATACGTCTTCGAGCTGCTCGGATTAGTTCTCGGACTGCTGTTCGGCAGCTTCCTGAACGTGTGCATCTCACGGCTGCCGGCGCATCAGTCCATAGTGAAGCCACGCTCGCACTGCATGGCGTGTGGGCACGCTATCCGCTGGTATGACAATGTGCCGGTGTTGAGCTGGATGATGCTGCGGGGGCGATGCAGGGACTGCAAGGCGAGGATTTCGTGGCGCTATCCGGCGGTGGAATTGGCGGTGGGGGTGTGGTTTGCGATCTGCGCAAATGATCTCTTCAGCCTCGAACTTGCGAAAGTATCACGTTTGAGTGGACCCACCACGGGCGAGTACGTTGACGTCGCGGGCTTCGCCATTCTCGGCTTCCTGCTGATTGGGCTGATGGTGATGGACTGGCAGACGCAGCGGCTGCCGGATGCGTTTACGCTGAGCGGGATTGGCATCGGCTTACTGCTGGTCTGCGTGCAGGCTTTCTTTCTTGCGCCGGGCGAGGGTGACATCGTGCTGAACACGACGCACCAGCTTCGGATGTCGAGTCCGGGGAGCTTTGCGTCGCAGGGCAACGTCTTCCTGACCGGGCCCGAAGCACTGATCCTGGGCCGCATCGCGGCGATCGCGGGCGCGGCGCTGATTCTTCTGGTGGTTCGCTGGAGCTACAAGGCGCTACGCAAACGCGACGGCATGGGATTGGGCGATGTGAAGCTGCTGGCCATGATCGCCGCGTTTCTCGGCTTCGGCGAGACGTTGCTCGCGCTCTTCGCCGGAGTGATCCTGGCCAGCGTCTATGGGCTCGCCTTGGTCGCGCGCCGGCGGGCCAGTGGAGCAAGCAAGCTACCGCTGGGCAGCTTCCTCGCCGCCGGCGGGCTGTTGAGTGCGCTCTTTGGGCCGCAGATCCTGGCCTGGTACATGGGGCTGCTGCAATAGCGGCTGCGCCGAATCGCAGCGAAAAACGGCCCTTCCAGCCCCTGTTTGCTTGACACTTGACCGGCCCGAATCTAGAGTCAAAGCTGGCGATGCAGACAACCCCATACATCTGGAACTACCTTCCTCTGGCGCTGCATATCGCGGGCGCGCTGGGCATCGCCGGCGGCATGGTGGTGGCGTCCTTCTTCGTCGGCAGGCACAGAAACTACCGCGTCAAGCTGGACCCCTATGAGTGCGGCATGGACCCGGTGGGCGACGCGCGAGGCCGCTTCTCCGTTCGCTTCTACATGGTTGCGATGCTCTTCATCCTGTTCGATGTGGAGGCGGTGTTCCTGCTCCCGTGGGCGGTGATCTTCCGCCGGCTGCCGGCCATCACCGGCTCGGCGATGTTCGGCTTCTGGGAGATGCTGGTCTACCTCGGCTTTGTCGCTGTCGGCCTCTTTTATGTGTGGAAGAAGGGGATTCTGAACTGGTCGTACGACAAGGGAGACCTGTAAATGTATGATCCGGCAAGCGCGCTCCTGGGCAAGGCCGCCGTCTTCGAGACGATGGCGGAGAACCCGGCCGTTGTGGCGCTGGCGGAGCTGGCCACGGACGCGAAGTTCGACCGCAATGAGCTGACCATCACCGTTGCGAGAGAGAACATCGTTGCAGCGTGTGAGGCTGTGAAGGCGGCTGGTTACAACTTCTTCGAGGATGTGACGGCTGTGGACTGGTTCCCTCAGGAGCCGCGATTTCAGCTCTCGTACCACATCGTTTCGCACGGGCTGAAGGAACGGGTGCGGCTGAGGGTCCTGCTCGACTCCCGCGACGCGAGCGTTCCGTCGATCACCTCGGCGTGGCCCTCGGCAAATTTCTATGAGCGCGAGGTCTTCGACCTCTTCGGCATCGACTTCCCCGGCCATCCACGACTCACTCGCATCATGATGCCAGAAAACTGGCAGGGCCATCCGCTGCGCAAGGACTACCCCGTCGAAGGCTACCGGTAAAGCAGGTACGAGGCGCAAGGTACAAGATTCAAGTTAAAGGCAAAGACGCTATGGCACCGCTTGCAGCTCCAGACAGGATTACTCCCGGCGTCGAAGACGTCATCGAGGACGCGAAGCGCCACGGCAACGCGGGCACGGGAGAGCACTCTATGGTGCTCAACATGGGACCGCAGCACCCATCGACGCACGGCGTGCTGCGCGTGGTGCTGGAACTGGACGGCGAGATCGTCATCGCGCTGGCGCCCGACATCGGCTACCTGCACACTGGCATCGAGAAGACCTGCGAGGCCAAGTTCTACCAGCAGGTGGTGCCGCTGACCGACCGCATCGACTACCTGTCGCCGATGACCAACAATCTGGCCTACTGCCTGGCGGTGGAGAAGCTGCTGGGGCTGGAGATTCCCGAACGCGCGCAGTTGCTGCGCGTGCTGCTGAACGAGATTACGCGCATCCAGTCGCACCTGGTGTGGCTGGGCACGCACGCCATGGACATCGGCGCGCTGACCATGTTTTTGTACTGCTGGCGCGAGCGCGAAGCCATCCTGCGCATCTTCGAGGCGGTCAGCGGCCAGCGCATGATGACCAGCTACTTCCGCATCGGCGGACTGGCGCTGGAGCCGCCGATGGGCTTCTTCGAGACGGTGCAGGAGTTCCTCGACGCGATGCCCGCGCACATCGACGAGTACGAAGGCCTGTTAACAGGCAACCCGATTTGGATGGGACGCCTAAAGGGCGTCGGCTATCTCTCCGCCGCGGACGCGATTGCACTGGGCGTGACGGGGCCTCCGCTGCGCGCCAGCGGCGTGGATTGGGACCTGCGGCG
>Ga0302278_10003837_pt1 | contig 16002 bp, 16 predicted proteins | sample III_Bog_N3_2_FD_194543 | JGI IMG/M metagenome (GOLD analysis project Ga0302278, IMG submission 194543) | Peat permafrost microbial communities from Stordalen Mire near Abisko, Sweden - III_Bog_N3_2 | ecosystem: Environmental > Terrestrial > Soil > Wetlands > Peat | place: Sweden: Abisko...
GCGTGATCGGCAAGGAAGCTCGGATACAGATACTGGAGCAGGAAGGCAAGCTGCCGACGGCGATCGTGGCGTGCGTGGGCGGCGGGTCGAATGCGATTGGCGCGTTCTACGAATTTCTCGGCGACAAGGACGTGCGGCTGGTGGGTGTGGAAGCGGGCGGACGCGGCACGGCGCTGGGCGAACATGCGGCGCGGTTTCAGACGAGCGGCGGCGGTGTGCCGGGTGTGCTACAGGGGACGTTCAGCTACGTGCTGCAAAATGATGCGGGGCAGGTGGCGACGACGCATTCGGTGAGCGCGGGGCTGGACTATGCGAGCGTGGGGCCGGAACATGCGATGCTGCATGATTCGGGGCGGGCGGAGTATACGAGCGCGAGCGATGCGGAGGCGCTGGCGGCTACCTCGGCGCTTGCCAGAACTGAGGGGATTCTGCCGGCGCTGGAGAGTGCTCATGCGGTGGCCGAAGCGATGAAGATGGCTCCGAAGATGGCGAAGACGGATGTGATTATGGTGAATTTGAGCGGGCGCGGGGATAAGGATATTGGGATCCTGGCGCGAGAGTTGGATTTGCAGGGAGCGAAGGGTTAGCTATGCCGATCGAGTTCAACAAGAAGCCGGGGATTGTGGCGTATTTGACCGCGGGCGATCCGGACCTGCAGACGACCTTGGCGATTGCGCTGGCGGCGATCGATAACGGTGCGGATGTGATTGAGCTGGGCGTGCCGTTTTCTGACCCGCTGGCGGATGGGCCGGTGATTCAGCGGGCGAGCGAGCGGGCGGTGGGGCGCGGGGTCCGGCTGGTGGATGTGCTGGAGACGGCGCGGCAGTTGCGGGCGGCGCGGCCGGCGTGCGGAATTGTGATCTTCAGCTATCTAAACCCGGTGGTGCGGATGGGGATGAAGCAGTTCTGCGCGGCGGCGAAGGCGGCGGGCGCGGACGGCGTGCTGCTGACAGACATGATTGTGGAAGAGGCCGATGAATACCTGGCGGAGATGCGGGCGAATGATCTGGCGCCCGTTTTTCTGGCTGCGCCGACGAGTCCGGATGTACGCCTGAAGGCGATTGCGGAGGCGTCGCAGGGGTTCGTGTACGCGATTTCGCGGGTGGGGATTACGGGCACGCAGCAAAAGGTTGCGGGAGACGCGTCGGAACTGGTGCGGCGGCTGCGCGTTTTTACCGAGCCGCTGGGGATCCCGATTGCGGTAGGGTTTGGGATTTCGAATGCGGAGCATGTGCGTGCGGTGGGCGAGTTTGCGGATGCAGCCGTAATTGGGAGCGCGCTGGTGGCGCTGATTGAGAAGACCGATCCGGCGGATGCTCCGGCGGCGGTAGGAAGGTTTATTGCGGGGCTGAGCGCATGAACGCAAAGGCGAATCGGCGCAGCGGGTTTCGGAGTCTGTCTGTGTGCGCCAGTTATTATGGTTCGGGCAACTACAGTTCCGTTTGCGCAATGCATCGTTGTGTGCGGCGGACTGATCAAGGTGAGGCGGATCGAATGGATATTTCCGACTGGCGAAAGAAGATCGATGAGTTAGATGAGCAGATTGTGCAGCTCATCAGCAAGCGCGCAGAGGCGGCGAAGGCCATTGGCGAGTTGAAACGCGAAACGCAATTGCCGGTGTATGAGCCGGGACGGGAGCAGACGGTGTTCGCGCACGTGAAGGCGGTGAATCCGGGGCCGCTGAGCGATGCAGACTTGCTGGACATTTACGAGCGGCTTATCGACGTGATGAGGACGCTGCAGCGGCGCGACGGAACGGCCTAGCGGAGATTGTTGCCGGACCGGTTACGAAATGCGGCGTCGTTGCGACGCTGAGATCAAGAGAAGTTACAAATTCAGAAAGTGGATGGACGCGATGATTGTTGCAATGCAGGATGGCGCGAGTGAGCAGGATATTCAGAATGTGATCGAGCGCATGGTGGAACTCGGATTCAATGTTCACCGGACGACGGGGACGCAGCAGACGATTCTGGCGGGGGTCGGGACGCCGGGTCATTTCGACGTCGTGGAGTTCAAGGTGCTTCCGGGCGTGCATGATGCGTATCGCATTACGGTGCCATACAAGCTGGCAGGGAAGAACTTCCGGCCGGAGGGCACGACGATCACGTTTGCGAACGGCGTGGTGGTGGGCGGCGAAGAGGTGGTTATCATGGCGGGCCCGTGCTCGGTCGAGTCGCGCGAGCAGATACTGCTGAGTGCGCAGCAGTCGGCAGCGGCGGGCGCGAAGTTCCTGCGCGGCGGCGCATATAAGCCGCGGAGTTCGCCGTACAGCTTCCAGGGCATGGGGGTGGACGGGCTGAAGCTGCTGCGCGAGGTAGCCGATGCGACAGGGCTGCTGGTAATCACGGAGGTGATGGAAATCTCGCAGATTGAGGTGATGATTCCGTACATCGACTGCTTCCAGGTGGGCGCGCGCAACATGCAGAACTTCAACCTGCTGCGCGAGCTGGGGCACACGAGGACACCGGTGCTGTTGAAGCGCGGCATGGCCGCGACGATCGAGGAGGTACTGCTCTCGGCTGAATACATCCTGTCCGGCGGCAACTACGACCTGATGCTGTGCGAGCGCGGGATACGGACGTATGAGACGTATACTCGCAACACTATGGACATTTCGGCTATTCCAGTGCTGCAGAAGCTGACGCATTTGCCGGTGATGGCGGACCCGTCGCACGGGGTAGGGATTCGCGATTTGGTGGCGCCTATGGCGCTGGCGGCGGTGGCTGCGGGCGCGGACGGGCTGCTGATGGAGATGCATCCGAACCCGGACAAGGCGATGAGCGACGGCGCGCAGAGTTTGTACCCGGAGCAGTTACAGAAGCTGGTGGCGCAGCTCAGGCTGCTGGCGCCGGTGGTTGGACGGAAAGTGGCATAGCGGATGGCGCGCCGGGTCCTCATCGTCGGGACGGGGCTGATCGGGGCATCGGTCGGCCTTGCGCTGCGTGCGAATGGGTTTGATGGCGAGATTATTGGGACTGGTCCGACGGAAAAAACGCTGACGATTGCGCGGGAGATGGGCGCGATCGATGCGTGGTACGGGCGCGATGCGGCGGAGGCGGTGGCCGCGAGCGCCGATGTGATTTTGCTGGCCGGGCCCGTGATGTCGATTCTGGATTGGATGCAGCGGCTGGCGCCGGTGCTATGCGAACATCAGCTTGTCACCGATGTGGGCAGCACAAAGGTGAAGATTGCTGAGTTGGCGGCGACGCTCGGCTACAACCAGTTAGGCAACGCGCGATTTCTGCCGGGGCATCCGATGGCAGGCAAGGAGTCTGGCGGGGCGGCGCAGGCGGAGGCAGGGCTGTTCGAAAATGCGATGTGGCTGTTCACGCCGACGGCTGGAGTGGTTATTTCAGAACTTGAGGCGGAGTGGCGCGGGTGGCTGGCGAAGTTCGGCGCGCGGACGATGGATCTCGATGCGGCGCGGCACGACGAGATTTGTGCGTGGGTGAGCCATTTGCCGCAGTTGCTTTCAACGGCGCTGGCGGCGCTGCTGGAAGAGACGTTTGCGGGCGACCCGGTCCGGCGCGAAGAGATTGCGGCGATCGGCGGACGCGCGCTGCGGGAGACGACGCGGCTGGGCGCGAGCCCGTACACCATGTGGCGGGACATTGCGCTGTCGAATACTGAGCCAATTGCTCAGACGCTGCTGGCGCTGGAGCAGCGGTTGGCGCATGTGCGGGAGAATCTGCGGACGCCGGAGCTGAAGGAAGAGTTTCGGCTGGCGAACGAGTTTCGTAAGCGGCGGGATTCTTAGAACCTGTCTAAATGCGATCCTGCGCAGGGCGCCCGTCCGGCAGGACAATTCCTCAGATTCTTATACGGTGTGTTGCGTGGGATACGATCAGAGAGATGGGGATTGAGACGAATTCCAAGTTGAGTATTGGGCTGGAGGATGTGCTGGCGGCGCGCGAGCGGTTGGGCGACGCAGTTTACTATTCGCCGTGCCCGCATTCGATCATGCTGTCGGCGCTTACCGGGCAGCAGGTTTATTTGAAGCTGGAAAACCTACAGATGACGGGCAGCTTCAAGGAGCGCGGCGCGCTGAACCGCATCGCGAAGTTGACGCCGGTGCAGGCGGCGCGCGGCGTGATTGCGGCGAGCGCGGGCAACCATGCGCAGGGTGTGGCGTACCACGCGACCAAGCGCGGGATACGAGCGGTGATTGTGATGCCGCTGACGACTCCGCTGGTGAAGGTGACGGCGACACGGGATTTTGGCGCCGAGGTAGTGCTGCATGGCGCCAGTTACGACGAGGCGCACGTTGAGGCGCTGCGGCTGTGCGCGGAGCAGGGGATGACGTTTATTCATCCGTTCGACGATCCGGACGTGATGGCGGGGCAGGGAACGATCGGGCTGGAACTGCTGGAGCAGGTGCCGCAGTTGGAGGCGGTGGTGGTGCCGATCGGCGGGGGCGGGTTGATTGGCGGGATTGCGTGCGCGATCAAGGAGTCACGGCCGGAGATTCGGATTGTTGGGGTGGAGACGTCGCGTCTGCCATCGATGCAGGCTGCTGTGGAGGCGCATCATCCGGTGACGATCGATGCGGCGACGACCATTGCGGATGGCATCGCGGTGCGGCGGGCGGGCGATCTGACGCTGCCCCTGGTTGAGCGCTATGTAGACGAGATTGTGCTGGTGGATGAGGACGAGATTGCGTCGGCGATCCTAATGCTGCTGGAGCGCGAGAAGACGCTGGCGGAGGGTGCGGGCGCGGCTGCACTGGCGGCGCTGCTACAGCACAGGACGAGTTTGCAGGGCGCGCACACCGCGGTGCTGGTGTGTGGCGGCAACATCGACGTCACGCTGCTGTCGCGGATTATTGAGCGTGGCATGGTGCAGGATGGGCGGCTGATCCGGCTGCGGATTGTGCTGCTGGATAAGCCCGGCGCGTTGCACGATCTCACGCGGCTGATTGCAAGCCATCGGGCGAACATCGTGGACACGCTGCACAACCGGGCGTACTACGGAGTGAACCTAGGCGACACGGCGATCGATATTACGATGGAGACGCGCGGGCGGCAGCAGGTTGCGGCGTTGCTGGAGGCGCTGACGGCGGAGGGTTACAAGCACAGTCGCGTGTTGTAGGTGCGGAAAACAAATCAGGCGCCAGCGCGCAAAGCTTTGCTGAGGCTGCCTCCGGCGCGAGTGATGCGTTCTTCGGCTTCGGCGCGGGAGATTCCAAGCTTGTGCATCGCGACGGCGACCTTGACGCTGCCGGCTTCGATTAGGAGGCGGGTGGCGGTGAAGCGGTCGATGGGTTTGTCCGGACCGACGGCGGCCATGATGATGCGGTGGGCGCGGTCGATGAGCTTATCGTTGGTGGGTTTGACGTTGACCATCAGGTTGCCGTAGACGGCGCCCGTTCGGATCATGACGCCCGTGGAGAGCATGTTGAGGACGAGCTTGGTAGCGGTGCCGGCCTTCATGCGGGTCGATCCTGTGATGATTTCGGGACCGGTGACGGGGGCGATGGTGAGGTCGGCGACCTTGGAGATGGGCGAGCCGTCGACGCAGGCCAGACCGATGGTGAAGGCTTTGAGCTTGCGGGCGTGGAGCAGTGCGCCGAGGACGTAGGGGGTGCGCCCGCTGGCGGCGATGCCGACGAGGACGTCGGGTGTTGGCGCGGATGGATCGGCCGAGTTGGCGATGCCGAAGCCGGCGGCGGCGAGATCGCTCGCGCCTTCTTCGGGTGAATCTTCCGAGTGTTCGGAGGCAGCGCGGAGGGCCGCATCGCCACCGGCGACCAAGCCTTGCACGAGCGTGGGCGGGACAGAAAACGTGGGCTGGCACTCGGAGGCGTCGAGGACGCCGAGGCGCCCGCTGGTTCCGGCACCGATGTAGAACAGGCGGCCACCCTGGGCGAAGCGGGCGGCAATCTCGTCCACTGCGGTGGCGATGGACGGGAGTTGTGAGGCAACCGCGGCGGCCACGGTGGCGTCTTCCTGGTTGATTACGGTGAGCATCTCCAGGGTGGAGAGCTCATCGATGTGTTCGGAACGCGGATTACGCGACTCAGTTGTGAGGGAACCTAAACTCTGCATGTTCCCCTCAGTCTAGAGCAGAGGGATGGCACCCGGCACCTGAACGATAGTTGCATTCAGGGCCGGGCATCCATTTGTGAAACGGCGTCACTTGCCGACGACGACGATTTGGAACGAGCCGGGAATCATCGGTGCGCGGCCGCCGCGGAAGCCACCGGGTCCACCAGGTCCGCCAGGACGCCCGCCTGCGGGGGGAGCCGGGGCACCGGCTGCCGGAGCGGCGGCTGCGGCAGGAGCAGCGGCTGGTGCAGGCACGGGGCCATATTCCGCGGTGATCAGCAGGATGTGGCCGGTCTTAGTGTCGAGGGTGAGGGTCTTGGCGCGGACTGGCGTGGTGACTGTCTGCTCCACGACGAAGCTGGTGGGCGAGTTTTCCTTGATCACGGTGAGGGTGCCGTCGCCCTGGGAGCTGAAGGCTTCCATGGTGGCGGGGTTGAAGGTGGCGCCGTCGCAGCCCTGGCCGGTGGGCAGGTCGGCGAGGATCTTGCCGTCCGTGGCGGAGAGGATGACCATGTCGTTGTTCTTGCGGCAGGCGGCGAAGAGGATGTTGTTCTTCGCGTCAAGGGCGAGGCCGGCGCATCCGCCGCTCTTGGAGGAGAGGTCATACTTGCCGACCATCTTCATGGTGGTGGCGTCGATGACGGCGATGGCGTCCTTGTCTTCGATGTCGACGTAGATCCTGTTTTTGCCGTCGAACTGGCCCTGCTCAGGCGCCCCGCCGATGTCGATGGTGGTAAGGATGGAGCCGTCCTTATCGTCGATGACGGTGAGGTTGGGTGCGGCGTGGGAGAGGTCGTAGAAGCGGTGGTTCACCCAATCGTTGAGGTAGCCGTCGGGATTGCCCTCAACGGGGATGGTTTTGATAATGGCAAAGGTTTTGGCGTCGAACATGGTGATGGCTTTCGACGTGGCGAAGCCGTGGCCGGTGGCGTCGTCGACGACCGCGCCATGAGCGCTGGTGTTGGGGATGTCGCCAACCTGAGCGAAGGTGTCGAGCGAGAAGACGCCGATGTGGCCTGCGGGGCCGGAGCGGGCGACGTAAAGCGTGCGGTTGGCGGAATCGGTAGTAACGTAGTCCATTCCACCGTCGCCGCCGACCTTGACGGTCTGTAGAACTTTGTATGGACCTGTCTGAGCGTTGGCGGCGAGCGGAAGCATAGCAGCGAGGGCTGCGACGGTGGCGAGTGCGAGGGGCTTACGTAACATGGTGCGTCTCCTAACCAGTGTGAGCGGCGTCTGAAAGGAGCAACTTCTACGGCAGCGCACAGTTTTCGCGACGTGCCGGAAGGCGTTCCTCTTGCACGGGACAGGATAGATCAAGGAACCTTAAGGGTGTGTGAACTGGCTAGTGGCTAGTGGTCAGTTAGAGGGGAAGCAGAGCCTTCTGGGGTGTATATATCTATGTTATTGAAACGCGACGGGTTGCAGATGAGTGTCCACTATTTACCACACATATATATTGAAATGATTGGAGTTATGGGCGAGTGTATACGATTTACCACACCGCGACTCGTGGGCTAAATGAGGAAGCCCGGCGCGTAATGGCCGGGCTTTCCATCTTTTACTTACTAATTCCAGTATACCAGCGAAACCATAACTCATCTGCCATCTAATTTTTTTGGGTAAGTAGTTGGTGGGGTTTATGGTTAGGTGAATTCTGGGCAATTTTGGCCCTTGACAAGGCGATTTTGGCCGGTTTTCGGAAGAAGATTGTTTGAAGGGGCGGGCACCCGGCGGGTAGGGTGGCATGATTGGCGATCATCAAACGCTGGGGTAGGTCGGGCGGGCTCGAGGAGAAAGGGTACGGATTTGGAGGCGAGAAGGTTAGAGCGGCTGTGGTGGTGCGGATTTCGTGCGGGTCCTTCGACTCCGGTCGCGGTGCGACCTTCGCTCAGGATGACGGCTGTTTTGTGGGGGTGCGGAGGAGGGTGAGGACAGACCAACGAACTACGGAGATTCTGAGCCAAAGTCGGCTGAGAATGACGCTTCCCCGGGGCTGGGGGAATGGAACCCTTAGGATGATGCTTCCGTGGGTTTGGGGATTGGACCCCACTCATGCGATGAGACTGCATGAATGGGGCACCCGGCAAAACGCTAAGGGCGAGGGGAGTGGTTGGGGGTGGTTATGAAGCGGGTGTGTTTTCGCTCGCTGCAGTCAGGCCGAGGATTTTCTGGATGTAGGTGGGGATGTGGGTGCTTGGGACCTGGTGTGTGCGGGCTGGTTGGTCGTCGGGCGAGGGGGTGGTGGGTCTGGGGTCTTTGCGCGACTCAGCGATGTGGGTCATTGGTTTGGACCTTCTGAGATGGGATCCGCCGGAAGCTGGCGGGCTGCAGCGATGGCGACTCGGGATGCGGTGATGGGGACGAAGCTTTTGTAGACGCTGATGTGGAAGCAGGCCTGTTGGAACTCCTCTTCCACGTCGATCTTGCCCTGGTCGATGAGGGGCTGGAGATAGGTGCGGAGCCAGGCGATCTGGGTTCGGGTTAGGCCGCCCTTGGCGATGTCGACGGCCTGGCCTGTGAGGTGTGGGGAGGCGGTGTCTCCAGTGGTGGGTGCGGCGTTGCCGTTGGTGCGGACCAGACGCTGCTGGACGGCGACTGTACGGACGGCGGAGTCGACCTGGAGGGGTGAGTGGAAGCTGGCGTAGTAGTCGCGGGCGATGACGCTGAGGAAGGCGGCCGTCCAAGGGCGCGAGTAGCGGCGGTCTTCGGGCAGGCGGAAGTCAACAGTGAGGGCGGCGCTTTCGGGGAGCGGCACGAGCTGCTTCTCACGGCGGAGGTCGAGCAGGTCGGCGTCGTCGCGGACGCGGGTGAGGCCGTCCTGGTCGGCCATTTCGTTTTGATGGAGGAGGACTTCGCGCGATCCATAGAGGGGCGCGGGCAGTATGAGGCGGCCGTGGCCATCGTAGAGCGAGGCAACGCGCAGAGGCGTCAGCAGTACGGGCGTTGTGGCTTCCTCTTCGACCGACTTCAGACGTTGGCCTGGAGGGAGGGAGCGCAGGACACCGTTGTCGTTGACGAATACGGCGGAGTCGCCGGAAGCTGCCTTGCGGGAGGATGAGGCCGTCTCCCAAGATGGGGCGTGGGAGCTTTTTGCACGGTCCGCGGCAAGGATGGCGGAGTGTGCGGCGGTGCTGGCCTGGGCCACCAGGGCGCGCTCGCGTTTGGAGCCCTGCAGGCTGGTTGGAGTGGGCGCGACGGTATGGGCGCGGACTAATTCAGGGGTGCGTGTGATTTTGGAGGTAGAACGCGCGGCGGCATGTGGGCCTAAGTGGGCCTGAGTATGCGCGGATGGGCGTGTGGGCTCAGTCCGTTGCGCGGTGTGCGCGCGGAAAGAGTGCAGGACGGGTGGGACTGCGGTCCACCTGGCGGCGGGTCGAGCGATCATCCGGGTAGGCTTTGCCAGCACCGGCGCGGAGCACAATAATAGGCAGGCCAGTGTCCAGAGGGCAGTTGTGGCAGCGTTTCGATGCATATCAATTTTTGGAGGCGCGGAGGCGCCAGAGCAACTTTAAGGCTATTTGGTACGTAGACTGACGGTAAGTGTTCAGTGAGGTTCTGTGTACCGATCGGTTAATGCGAGCGCCGATCGGGTATTTTAGTTAAGCGATTGCTGCGCAGCGAGCGGAGAGCCGCAGTCTGAGAAGCGAAGTCCAAGGAAACGAAGTCCAAGCCAATACAGCGTTTGTGGTGCGGGTGGATTCGCGACCACGAGCAAAACGGGTTCTTCCCGAAGCCTCGGTTAGCAGACAGCGGTGAAGAACTGTAAGTCGAACGGTGTTGCGAGGAGGCTGGATGCGTCGAGTTTTTGCAGGAGTGGGTGTGGTGGCGGCGGCGGTTCTGGCCGGAGTTGGAATGCGTGGGGTGGCTGCGCAGGATGGGGCGAACAAGCCCGCGTTCTACACGGAGAAAGTGCGGCCGATTCTCGAGACCAACTGCGGCAAGTGCCACATGAACATGGACCACAAAGGCGGGCTGAGTCTGCAGACGAAGGCGTCTACGCTGAAGGGCGGCCGCGACGGCGTGGTGATCGTGCCGGGTGATCCGGCTAACAGCCTGCTGGTGAAGCTGATTCGGCACGAAGGGCCTGCCGACGATCCGAAGCCGATGCCGCCGAAGAGCCCGAAGATCAGCGATGCGGACATCGCGACGATCGAGCAGTGGGTGAAGGCCGGAGCGGTGATGCCGGACGATCCGCCGATGCAGTAGGGTAAGCCCACATCTCAAAAAGCGAGATGTGGGCACGCGGCAATTCAAGGACGAACTACGGGGATTCTTCGCTGTGCTCAGAATGACAAACAAGAACTAGCAAAGGCACGAGCAGATTCCCGTCGGGAATGACAAAAAAGGTGGCGAGGTATCTGCGCGGGTGCGGGGATTGTCGCGTGGCTGTAACATGCGCGGGCTAGCGTGGGGGCATGCGGCTTAGCTTTGTGGTGCCTGCGTACAACGAAGAAGCCTATTTGCCGGCGTGTCTGGAGTCGATCCTGGCGCAGACGCGGGAGTTGGGCGAACCGGTTGAGATTATCGTCGTCAACAATGCAAGCACGGATCGCACGCGCGAGGTTGCGCTGGGATATGCCGGCGTGCGCGTGGTAGACGAGCCGCACAAGGGGTTGACGTTTGCGCGGCAGGCGGGCTTCGCGGCGAGTACGGGGGAACTGATTGCGAATGTGGATTCGGACTCGCGGCTGACGTCGGGCTGGGTGGAGAAGGTATTAGCGACGTTTGCCGCAGAGCCGAAGATCGTGTCCCTGAGCGGGCCGTTCATCTATTACGATCTGACGCCGTGGCAGAGGGTGAGCGTGCGGCTGTTCTACATGGTGGCGTTTGTGGTCTATGCGATGAACCGGTGGGTGTTGCGCGCGGGGTCGATGGTGCAGGGCGGGAATTTTGTGCTGCGGCGGGATGCGTTGCTTAAGATTGGCGGGTTTAATACGGCGATTGCGTTCTACGGCGAGGATACGGACATCGCGCGACGCATGAGCCAAGTTGGCGAGGTGAAGTTCACGTTCAGGTTGAAGATGTTTACTTCGGCGCGGCGGCTGAAGCACGAAGGCATTCTTACGATGGCGGGCAAGTACACAATCAATTATCTGTGGACGACGTTTCGGAAGAAGCCGTTTACCGAGGAGTACATCGACATCCGCGAACCGGCGGATGGGACTCCGGTGGTGGTGGCGGAGCAGAAGAATTGATGGGAGCTTCCCCGTTTAATTGATCGGGGTTGCGTCGCGCGGAACGAGGGTCAGCGAGTTGGCGCCAGGTTTGAGTTGCACCGCCTGGGCCCAGACCAGCGGCTTGTTGTTGTAGATCGCGGAGATCATGAGGTAGTAGGTTCCCGGAGGCACGCCGGGAAAAGTTCCGGTGCCGTTGGCGTCGGCGCGGACGGCCGAGGCGGCGCTGGCGTTGATCGCGGCCCCGACCTTCTGGCAGTCAGGCGTTTTGGTGGGAGCGCAGACTGTGCTGGCGTATTTGTACGGCGAGACTCCTGGGGGGATAGCGACGCCTCCCTTGGCGAGGGCGCCCGCGTAGCTGTCGCGCAGCAGAATGAAGGGCCGTCCGGCGAGAGGGTTCGGGGCGCCGGGTTGCGCGGCGAGTCCGGAGACGATGGAGAGGGTGGCGTTGCCGAGGGGCGCGTCTGGAGTGGAGAGGCGGCCAGCATTGTTGGCAGGAGTCGCTGCGGAGGCCAGCATGGTTGCGGCCATGCCACCGCTGGAAGGAATCTCCTTGGCGGCCGTGAGGAGGGCGAGGTTGCAGGTCTGTTCCATCGGGGCGAAGGTGAAGCTGTCGTCGTCGTCCTGGCCGGTGACGATGCGGCCGTGCACCTGGTAGGGGCCGGAACCGGGATCGAGTGAGCCGTCGGGATGGAAGGCGATGTTGAGCGGGTGGTCGGGTGCGTCGACCCTTATGACTGCGCCGGTTGCGCTGGCTGAGACGGTGTAGGGATAGGCGCGTGCGGAGTCGGGACCGCAGCCGAGGATGACGGACTCCGGGAAGAACTGCGCGCTGAAGCCGGTGGAGGCGGCGAAGATGCCGTGCATGCGAATGCCGGTGGGGGTTGGCGGGCCGGAGTCGCCATCGTTGAAGACGGACTTGAGTAGGTTGGTCTGCATGGTTTGCACGCCGACTGCGCCTTTGGAGGAGAGGTTGAGCGCGGGACAGGTGACTCGGTGAGAGGAGAAGTGGGTTTGCGGAGCGGAAGAGGTTCCGGGCACGTAGGTGCTTTGGGTGGTGGTCGTGGCGAGATCGTAGGTGCCGCCGCCGGTGCTGGTGACCTGGCCTGCGTTGCTGCCGTTTACCTGGTAGGAGTTGATCCGCTCATGCGTGGTGACGTCGTGGCTCTCGGTGTGGCCGGGGGTTGAGCCTCCGCCGGAGGATCCGTCGGCGACGACTCCGTCGAGGGTGACGGGGCCTGGGCCGGTGATGGTGCCATCGGCGTGGACGTTGAGGATGAGCGGCTTTGGGGATGTGTTGATGGTGAGGACGGGCCCGGTGCTGCGGAAGGCGAGGGAATAAGCCTCCTGATTGGGCGAGAGGTACGAGCAGTTGACGAGGACGCCGTTGTCGATGAAGTCGAGGCGCCAACTGCCGGCGCCCTGGAAGACGCCAGCCATTTCTGGTCCGGGAGCGGGTTCCTTGTTGGCGGAGGGCAGGACCTGGGAAATCATCTGGCCGAAGGCGCCGAGCAGCGAGTTGCCGGTGCAGGTAGCGGGAAGGCGGCCGGAGCTGACGCAGCGACGCATGGCGCGCTCTTCAGCGTTCTTGGGTGGCGGGATTTGATCGGGACGGAGGCTCGTTGAGGTGGACTGCGGGCGGTTGACGGGCGCAGCCTGTGGGTTGGCTTTCTGGACGGCGGCGGCGTAGTTCTCTTGCTGTTTCTTCTGGAAGGCGTCTTGTTTGGCAATCTCCGCCGCGGTGGGCTGCGTGCAGGTAGGGAAGAGCTTTTTCAAGGTGCCGCGCGTTTCCGAGGTGTAGGCGAGGAAGCCGTTGTGCAATGGGCGGTCGGGATGCGCGACCTGGCAGGTTGAGGTGTCGGAGGTGTCGCGAATATTGCAGCTCTCGACGTAGATGCGCTCGCCGTTGCAGACGTAGGTGAGGTTGAGTTTGATGTCCTGCGCGGAACAGAACGCGGCGGCGAAGAAGGTGAAGAGAAGGGCGAGGCAGAGTTTTTGGGCGCGCAGGATTGACGTGTGCGAGGCCATTTGGAAAACCCTCGGATTTCGACGTGGGTGCGGCCTTCGATGGCCCTCGAATACGGTCCGCTTTCCTCAAAGTGCTCGGGGAGGGAATCCGATGGTAAAACGTGGTGGGGCTGCTCGGCAAGCACCTGCGCCAAATTCCGACATCTCAAAATCGAGACATGGGCCTCCGGTCTCAGGCGTTGGCGCGGAGTTGGAAGAGTTGGAGTAGCGCGTCGGTGGCTTGCTCGGCGTCGCGGATTTTGAAGTCTTCGTCGAGACGAAGGGGGATGGCTTTGGGGGCGTGGGCGGCGAGGGTCTTGAGAAGCGGCTCGGCGGGGCGTTGAATGGTGCCGGGGCCGACCAGGATGTAATCGAACGGTTCGACCTCGAGGATGGTTTCGGCGTCTCTCAAGTGGGAGTAAGTGCGCACGTCGAAGCCGTGGCGCTGAAGGATGGTTCGGACGAAGACGGCAAGGTCGATAGACTCATCGACGAAGAGGACGCGAGGGCCGGACTTTTCGGGCAGGGAGTCATCGGGGCGCTGGCGGAGGAATGAGAGGATGGCGTCTTCTTCGGTGGGGAAGGTTTGGAGGGTGCTGGAGAGCATCGTGACGTCGAGCAGCTTGGTGACGAAGTGCGGGGGCATGGCAATGCGGATGTCGCCGCCGCGTTTGCGGAGGCTGGCGGCGTAGCGGACGACGAGGCCGAGACCGATGCTGTCGAGGCGCTCGAGCTCGGCGAGGGAGAGGACGATGCGCTTGAACTCGATCGCGGCCAGGTTGAAGCCGGCCTCGAGGGACTTGGCTTCGGGGCCCAGCACGATGCTGCCACTGCAGCGAATGATGTAGACGTTGCCGGCGTAGCGCGGCTTGAGAGTGAGCGGCATCGCGAACCTCGAGCGTACCTCGATCTGGGGGCCAGTTGGTCAGACGAGTGTAGCGCAGTTTTCGGGGCGGCGGTGGGGCGGCGTCAGGCGGGGTGGTGGGCCAAGGCGGCGCGGACTTTGTCTACGTGGGTGCCGTGGGACCGGATGGCTTCGTGGAGGACCTGGCTGGTGACGTGGAACTCTTTGGACCAGTAGGCGATGTCGGAGGACATTTTTGGGTTGATCTCTTTGGGGTTGTGAGGGCCCTTGGCATGGTCTTCGTGCGCGGTGTGGAATTCGTGGGCTTTGGGTGCGTCGTTGTGCTCGGACATGCAGGGTTCCTCTTTCCGGTGCTTCTGGTTTGTTTGATGAGGATTAGGGGTGGGAGATGTACCGGAAGGTCGGATTCGTTTGCATTGGGACGGAATTTGGCGCGCAGACGTGTGTCGCGCGACACATCTTACCCGCGGCCAGAGGGCTACCTTTTCCGGTGACTTCTAATCTACAGAGACCAGGTTTTCAAAATGCGTCGTGCTCTTGCGTCTACTCTTGCGGTTCTTCTTGGTTTTAATGGTTACGGTGTGACTCAGACCGTGATTGGGACACCTGCCGTACCGGCGACTGTTCCAGCAGCGACAGCGAGTGTGCCGCCTGCTCCCAATGTTCTACAGAATGGGACTGGGGTGAAGATGCGGCTCACGGAAAATCTGACTTCCGCGACCGCGAAGGTGGGTCAGCAGGTCTCGTTTGAGGTGCTGGACGAGGTTGATGTGATGGGCGTGCCGGTGATCGCCAAAGGTGCGCAGGCGCTGGCCACCGTGACGATTGCGGAAACCAAGAAAAGTATGGGCCGGGGTGGGAAGCTGGATGTGAATATCGACAGCGTCCGGATGATCGATGGCGAGAATGCAGCGCTGAGTGCGACTCAGAGTGCCAAGGGTGGTGGGCACACGGGGGCGATGACAGCAGGAATTGTTGGGACGGCGATTGTGTTCTTCCCGGCGGCTCCGTTGCTGCTGTTTATTCATGGCAAAGACATCACGATCCCGAAGGGGACCGAGGTGACGGCGTTTGTTGCCGGCGATATGAAGCTGGATATGGCAAGGTTCGCTCCGGTGCCTGCTCCTGGTACGGTCGCAGCGACGGTGCTGGCCACGGCGACGGGACTGACCATCGATGCGAGTGTGGCGAATTGCGATATCGACGTGGATGGAAGCTTTGTGGGGAGTACGCCCTCGACGCTAAACCTCGCGCCGGGTAAGCATGACATCGTGGTGAAGAAGGCTGGGTACACCGATTGGAGTCGCAGTATGACGCTCACGAGCGGGGCGATTCGGGTGAATGCGGAGATGGTGGCTGTCGGCGGTGGGTAGGGTCTGTGATTGATTTTGCGGGCTGCGGGAACGGATGCTGAAGGATTTGGAGGGGCGGTAGGGTAGACTTGCGTTTTCGCGGGGGTGGCGATGCACGAGATTATTGAAGTCGCGGGGATGAAGGCGATTGGGCCTTACTCGCAGGCGGTGAAGGCGGGCGGGTTGCTGTTTGTGTCGGGCCAGCCGGGGGTGAATCCGGCGACGGGTGAGGCGGCGGGGCCGACGTTCGGGGAGCAGGCGCGGCAGGCGTTCGAGAACCTGCGGGTGGTTCTGGAGGCGGGCGGAAGCGGGTTGGACCGCGTGGTGAACACGACTGTCCTGGTGGCGGATGTGAGCTACTTCGGCGAGGTGAATGCGTTGTTCGCGGAGTATTTTGCGGCTTCTCCACCGGCACGGATGACGATGCAGGTTCCGCTGCCGAAGGGGCTGCTGTTTTCGATTGGATGCGTGGCGGCAGTGGGTGAGTAAGGCGGGATGCGGGAACGGATGATGAAGGATTTGGAGGGGTCGGCGGGCGGAGGAAGGCAAAATTTGGT
>Ga0302278_10003840_pt1 | contig 15993 bp, 20 predicted proteins | sample III_Bog_N3_2_FD_194543 | JGI IMG/M metagenome (GOLD analysis project Ga0302278, IMG submission 194543) | Peat permafrost microbial communities from Stordalen Mire near Abisko, Sweden - III_Bog_N3_2 | ecosystem: Environmental > Terrestrial > Soil > Wetlands > Peat | place: Sweden: Abisko...
GAGCCGCGGCTTACTGCAGGTTGTTCGATTGAAGCGCCTTGATCTGGATGGAAGAGAATCTGGAGATGAGCAGGTCGCGGCCCATGGCGGATGCGGTGAGGGCGAGAAGTTGCTGCCGATCGGACGCGGCGACCTTGCCGACAGCCTTCGCGTGGTCGAGAAGGGCTTCGGCGGTGTCCATATCTGTGAAGAACCTGAAGCGGGCTGGTTCCAGGGCTTCGGTGCTCTCGTAGAAGTAGTTGGCGTGGCCGATCTGGCTGGAAGGGATGAGTGCAAGAGAGCCGTCGATCTTGGCGGCGACCCAGGCGGCGTCATGGCTTCGGTGCAGGTCGTAGCGGTAATCGAGCTGCGGAAGGATCTGGGCGTCGGAGGCACCGGAGTTGAGCAGGTCAAGGTTCTTCGCAAGCTGCTGCTGGGTTTTGGCAAGATCCTTCTGGTTGTCCTGAAGGATGTCGAGGTTGGTGGCGACCTCCTGATTGATGTTCTCGCGGGCTTCGCGGGCCTCGCGGAGATGGTGGAGGTACTCGACGGTCTGTTCGAGGCCCACGGCGATGATGAGGCCGAGGACGATGGTGGCGATGTGGATGAAGAAGTCGCGCCAGGTCTGGGCGGCGTGGTGGGCGGGATGGACGTCGAGCATGGGGGTGGGCTCCGGGATGGGTTCGGGAGGGTTGGGTGGGGCTGGCATGATTGCCGGTGTTTCGCCCGGCGGTGAATCGGGGGGCGGGGGCTCAGGCGCAGAGGAAGCTGGCTCTGCCGGATTGGGCTGGGTGTCGGGCATGGGATTTTCCGGGACCGGGTGTGGGTAGAGTACCAGCGACAGACGGAGATGAGTAGGTTGGTTGGCCGCATACGATTGGTGCGGCTGGGTTCTGCGGTTGGTTCCCGCTCGTGCGAGGGAGGGCCTGTCGTTGACATACGACATAGATCGTAGGTACCGTATCGACATTCTCTTCGGGTTGGTTTCGCATATCCCAGAAGGTAGGCGCGTAGCAGATAGGAGGCAGCATGGCTCGACGGGTATTGTGCGGGGGTTGGATTGGTGCCACTGTGTTTGCGCTGATGAGCGCGACGATTGGGTTTGGGCAGGGGTCTGTAAACCCGCCCAAGCAGAGCTTGGACGGGGCACCCGCACCCGCAGCGGCGACCGCCTGCCCAGACGCTTCGCTAGCGGCGTATGACGTGATTTCCGTGAAAGAGTCTCATCCGGAAAGGATCCGTTTTATGGGAACGCAGGAGATGCCGGATGGCATCAACGGCGAAAATGTGCCGCTCTCCATGATGGTGCAGCAGGCCTATAGCAAAGAGCGAAACCTGCCGCTGGAAGATGCGGTCACTGGCTTACCCGACTGGGCGAAGATGCCTAATTACTATTCTGTGCAGGCGAAGATGAGCCCGGAGCAGGTCGCAGCTTTCAGAGCATTGGACAAAGACCTGCAGAGGGCCTGCCGCACGCAGATGCTGCAGGCGCTGTTGGAAGACCGCTTCAAGCTGAAGGTACATAAGGAGACCAGGCAGCTGCTTGGCTACGATCTCTTGGTAGGCAAGGGCGGACCTAAGTTTCAGGAGACCACCGGTCCTGATCCCAACGCGCCAAATGGCTCGAACGGAAAGCCGATCACGGGCAACTACATGAGCATGCACTCGGGAAAGAATGGTGGGATGGAAATCACCGTGCATGGATACACCATGGAGCAGGTAGCGGGCATTCTGTCGCAGTCCAACCTCGGCGTGAATCACAGAGTTGTGGACAAGACGGGCCTGACGGGCAAGTACAGTTTCAATCTCGATTTCAGCCCTTCGTCAGGAGTAGGGCCAGCCGGAGGGTCCGCGGACGCTTCCGACCCCGGGCCCACGATCTTCAATGCGCTTGAGGATCAGGCCGGCCTGCGCCTCCAGCGCGGCACCGAGACGATCGACGTGGTGGTAGTGGACCATGTGGAGCGGCCTGCGGCGAATTAGGATTGGATTGCGGGATCGGGTTCGATGGCTACGGCACGGTTGAACCCGTGCCCTTAACGAAAAGCGATTCCTGCCGAAATTGCCATGCGGCGGCTAGACCGCTTTGCGGTTGAAGCTTGACTTCTTCGTGTTGGCGAAGGAGTCTTTGGCTTTGAGGGAGGTGTTGGATGCCTCGAAGGTTGGCTTCTCGCCAGTCTTGAGCTGGGCTGCCTTTTCGCGCATGGCCTGGAGCTTTTGAGCTTTGCGGCCGAGTCCGCCGACTTTGATGGTTCCGGGTTTAGGAATGAAATCGCTCATGAGGTAATTTTCTCACGATTCAGATGGGAAGGTAGGCGTTGACGCTGGCAGTGAATCCAGCGGCAATGCTGCCGGAGAGCGCCACCAGCGTGGTGCCCAGTTCCTCCTGGGCGTTGATAAACTGGGTAAATGGGTTTGGGTTGGTATGGCAAGTGGATGACGCGGTGGGAGACGGACCTCACGACGCGGGATACGAATCGGGTGGTTCGACCGCTGGAGTGGGGGTTCGATTGGCTTGCGGATTTTAGCGCCGGGGGCGAAGGTGCGGGAACGCCCGGGGCTAAAGCCCCCACCTTTCCAGTGGCCGATTACCGCGGGCTGAAGCCCGCTGCTACTCCGATGGGGGCGGCGTTGGCCGGAGTGGCGTTGGCCGAAGAAGATAGGAGCGGCGCTGGTTTGACGGCTGGGGGCTCTAGCGGTCGCGGTGCGGGCTCCGGCGATGCGGAGCGGATGATTGCGCTGAATGAGGAGATTGTGCGGCGGTCAGATGAGTTTTATGGATACACGACGCCGACGGATTTTCGCATCGAGCTGCGCTATCCAGAGCTGTTTCAGACCAACGTGCGCCCGGAAACGCTGGCGCAGGATGCGGAGATGAAGCGGCAGGCAGCCGCAGGCGAGCTGGAGAAGGCGGAGTTTCTGCGGTTCACGTCGGCGGTGCACACGGGCTACGAAGAGAATGATCAGGTAAACGCGCGGTGGTATCCGGCGCCCGCGGAGCAAGAGGGAAGCAAGCTAAAGCAGGCGGGCCGCCCCAAGCAGGCCATTATCGTGATGCCGCAGTGGAATGCCGACGCGATCAGCCATAACGTGTTTGGCAGACTCTTCAATCGCTTCGGCGTTTCGGTGTTGCGGCTGTCCATGCCGTACCACGACATTCGGCGGCCGGCGGAGTTGGAGCGGTCCGACTACGCGACCAGCGCGAACATTGGGCGCACCATTTCCGCGTGCCGGCAGGCGGTGATCGACGTACGGAGCTGTATCGACTGGCTGGAGACGCAAGGCTATACGCAGTTCGGCGTGCTGGGGACGAGCTTGGGGTCGTGCTACGCATTTATTACGGCGGCGCACGATCCGCGGATCAGGGTGTGCGCGTTCAACCATGCGTCGACCTATTTCGGCGACGTGGTGTGGGAGGGGCAAAGCACGCGCCACGTGCATGCGGCGTTCGAAGAGGCGGGCTTGACGCAAGACCTGATTCGCAAGATGTTTCTCGGCATCAGCCCGATGGCGTACATGGATCGGTTTGCGGCGACGCCGAAACGTGTTCTGGTAGTGCATGCGACGTACGACCTGACGTTTCCCCTGCATCTCTCGCGAGAGGTGCTGAAGAACTTCGACCGCTGCGGGATCGACTATGTGTCGAAGGTGCTGCCGTGCGGGCATTACACTACGGGCGAGACGCCGTACAAGTATATGGATGGGTGGTATATCGGGTCGTTCGTGTATCAGGCGTTCAAGGCACTTCGTGCCGTGTAGGCTTCGCGTGGTGCTCCGGATGGTCGCAACGAAGATTTTGGTGGATTCCTAGAGAACGACCTTTGGGCTTCTGGCTGGCGCGCGTTTCGGCGGGATGGGGGTTTGCGGCCCAAGATGGCGGATCACGATCGCGCGATAGTCGGCTTCGCTCATGATGCCGACGCGGCGCATATCGCCGGCCATTTCAAGAAGGGCTTTGGCGAGTCGACTAAGTTTCTTTTTCCTAGGCATGATTGCACGCTGCTACCTAGAACTATAGCGCGGGGAATGGCGAGGTTGTCCCCAGTGCGGGCCGCGGGGTCAGATGAAGCCGTCTTCAAATACGTTCGAATCCGAGGTTGTGTCCGGGTCTTCGATCGGGGTGAAGCAGGCGATGGCGCAGGGGATGAGCACCATTGCGACGTAAACCGCAGCAACCAGAATGTTGTGCATCATAGTGCCTCGATTGTGCCCGAGACGTGTTACTCCCGGAACAATGTAAGCATCGGCGCGCCGAGGTGATTAACCCCATCCCACTTCGGCGTCAGCAGGGGAACAAAGGGGGCAGTTAGACCTGGGATTTGGTAACTACATAGATTCTGACTCTGCGAAGTCAGAATGACGATTTGTGCGCGCGCCTGCTGGAAGGATTACCAGGGCTACTGCGCGGATGGACCGCAGGAGCACGCTTACCCGCCGAGTGGCCCGGGGGTATACTGGCGGCGCTGGAGAAGGTCAAAGGGATTATTCCGACTGTGGCTGTAGCGAAAGGCGCTTATGCGTGCTGGCAGATTTCTGGGATTGGCTTCGGTCGTCTGCCTGTTTGCAGGCGGAGCATGGGGGCAGCAGGCTGCGAAAACTTTGCCGGCCTTCGATGCCGCCAGCGTCAGACCCTTTGTGGTCCCCGCGACCGGTTGGGCCTGGGGCAAGCCCGCCATCGACCCGGTGCATTTCCGGATGCCAGGCGCGCCGCTTCGCTTCATCATTCTGACCGCCTACGGCCTTGACGATTTTCAGCTCACCGGCTTGCCTGACTGGGCGGACCACGAGTTTTTCACTATCGACGCGATCACGGATGCGCCGGCACCGCCGGACCAGATGCTGCCGATGCTGCGGCAACTGCTGGCCGAGCGCTTCCAATTGCAGGTGGAGGAGAGCGAAAAAGAACAGGCGGTATGGGCGATTGTGGTTGCGCCCGGCGGGCCAAAGCTGAAGCCGCGCGCGGCCGACGAGAAGTGCCCCCGCGGCATCTCGAGCGAGGACATGAAAGCGTCGGGCGCACCGCCCAACGCGATGAGCGGCTTCAGCGGCTGCACCATGGATGACCTCGTGAAGGCTTTCAACCGGCCCAACAACGCGAAGGATCTCGGCCGTCCCGTGATCGACAAGAGCGGGTTGACCGGTCGTTACCACATGCTGGTCTGGCAAGAGACGGAGGCTGACGATACCTACACCGGGCCAGGTATGAAGATGTCGTACATAGAGCCCTTTCGCGAGGCAGTGGAAAAGGAACTCGGCCTGAAGCTGGTGGAAGACAAGCAGAACCTGCACTTCATCAAGGTCGTGAACGTGGCGCGGCCCGGCCCGAATTGACCAAAGAGCTTTCGGGAAGATTCCACGCAGGAAGAAATGACGCGCTAAATCCGGAATGACTGGACGCTGCGGTGGGTTAACATAGAGGTATGCCGATTGATTTGAGTGCTCCGCTTGCTACTGCCGACCCCGAGATTGCCAGCCAGATTCAGAACGAGATCGCTCGCCAGCACGAGGGGCTGGAGATGATTGCCTCAGAGAACTTCGTGAGCCGGGCTGTTCTCGAAGCCGCCAGCGCGGTCTTCACCAACAAGTACGCCGAGGGCTATCCTGGCAAGCGGTACTACGGCGGCTGCGAGTTCGCCGACGTGGTGGAGAATCTCGCGCGTGATCGCGCCAAGCAGATCTTCGGCGCGGAGCATGTGAATGTGCAGCCGCACTCCGGTTCGCAGGCGAATGCGGCCGCATATATGACGCTGCTACAGCCGGGCGACACGCTGCTTGGGCTCGATCTCGCCCACGGCGGGCATTTGACCCACGGGCACAAGCTGAACTTTTCCGGCAAGCTTTACCGCATTGTTGGCTATCAGGTTAGGCGCGACACAGAGACCATCGACTACGACGAGCTTGAAGCGACGGCCCTGCGCGAGAAGCCGAAGGTGATTGTGGGCGGCGGCAGTGCGTATCCGCGGCAGTTCGACTTCCCGCGCATGCGGGCGATTGCGGACAAGGTGGGCGCGAGCCTGATGGTCGACATGGCGCACTTTGCCGGCCTGGTGGCTGGCGGCGCGCATCCTTCGCCGGTCCCGTACGCGCAGGTGGTAACGACGACGACGCACAAGACGCTGCGCGGGCCGCGGGCGGGAATGATTCTGTGCCGGCAGGAGCTGGCGGCGTCGATTGACCGCAGCGTGTTTCCCGGGCAGCAGGGCGGGCCGCTGATGCATATTGTCGCGGCGAAGGCCGTTGCGTTCAAAGAGGCGCTGCAGCCGGAGTTCGCGGTTTATGCCGCGCAGATTGTGGCGAACGCGAAGGTGCTGGCCGAGGCGTTGGCCGCTGAGGGCTACCGCATCATCTCCGGCGGAACGGACACGCACCTCATCCTGGTGGACGTGTTCCAGAAGGGGATTCTGGGCAGCGAGGCGGAGTACGCGCTGGGGCAGGCTGGGATCACCGTAAACAAGAACGCGATTCCGTACGACACCAATCCGCCGATGAAGCCGAGCGGCATTCGCCTGGGCACGCCGGCGCTGACCACCCGCGGGATGAAGGAACCCGAGATGCGGGTGATCGCAAAGTGGATTGTGGCGGCGCTGGAAGGCCGGGCAGACGCGGCCAAGCTGGCGAAGATCCGCGGCGAGGTGCTGGAAATGGCGGAACGGTTCCCGCTGTATCCGTGGCTGCGTTCCTAGAGAAAGGTTAAGCGCTGTCCTGCCGGACAGGCGCCCTGCGCGGGCGGCGGTCACCTCGTGACTCGTAATGGGCTTCGCGTTGGTGCTCCCGATGGTCGCAGACAGGAATCCGTGCCGACTCACGGGAGGACAACGCGAAGCCGTAAGAGGGCGTGTGAACGCCCCGTCCAGCAGGACAACTTTGCGGTGGAACCGTCGGCGGAACGCCCTCCGAGAAAAATCCGCGCACAAAACAGCCTTTGCGTGAGACACTCTTACCCGTCCGGATTTTGGATGGGCGTAAGATGCGTGTGGCGAGTCGCTGCGGAGTGGGCGCGCGGCAGAGGGTTGTGGCATGGCTGTAGCAATGTTGGCGTGGATGTTGGCGATACCGCTGCTGGGGGTGACGACCGGGCTGCGCTCAATGACGCCCATGGCCGTGCTGTGCTGGTTTGCGTATCTCGGCTACCTTCCCGTGCAGGGCACCTGGGCGGAGTGGACTGGTCTGCTTTGGGTTGCGATTGCGTGGACGGTGCTGGCGGTGGCGGAACTGGTGGCCGACAAGCTGCCCCATATCCCCAACCGGATTTCGCGCTGGCCGCTGCTGTGGCGCCTGGTGATGGGCGGAATTGCCGGCGCGATTGCGGCGACGGCGCTGGTGGGGCCGGGAATTGAAGGCGTGCTGCTGGCCGTGATCGGAACGCTGCTTGGGGCGTTCGGAGGGTTCATGGTCCGGCGCGACCTGGTGGAGAAAATGGGCTGCAAGGACTGGCAGGTAGCCCTGGCCGAAGACTGGTTTACCATCCTGGCCGCCGGGTTTGCGTTGCATGTGATTACGGGCTGAACTCGACCGGACGCACCGCGCTCACCCCGTATTTCTAGAGTGTTAAGAGCCGCGGCGTGCCCACGATCCTTATGGATTCTTAGCGCAATCTCTACTCCTCTTTAACAGAGAAAGGCGTCTCCTAGAGTTGCGCCGGCTGGAGTCGGCTGGACCTGGAGGTGTGGGATGCGACATATTCGGACGCGGACGATTCGGGAAAAGAGCGCTGCGGAGAAGCTCTGGGACCTGACCTGGGGACTGGTGCTGGTGGTCGGGCTGACCATAGTGTCGGAGTGCGGCCTGCGGATGGGATATTCGAAGACGCCGCCGGATGCGCCGGTGGTCAGCCAGCCGATGGTTCCTATGGTGAAGTAGAGCAACGCAAGCGAGCTCTTTAGGCCAGACTAGCTCGATCCGGGAACCATGCTCCGCCGCTCAGATTCCACCAGCGACATCACCTTAGCCCGGACGGCGAGAGGATACATGTCTTCCGCGGTGAGATGGACGACCATTGAGCCTGCGTAGACCACCCTGATCCCCCTTGCCGACCATGTTACGTATGAAATCTCTTGACGCTTTTCTGGTTGCTTCGTGGGCTGCTGCACTGGGTGTCGCCTCTACTATTGACACTATGTGACGAATGACACGAAGTCTGTGCGTTGTGACACTTAGCCGAAATTATGATCAAAATTGCTCACCCATCCCGCCAGATTCCGCACCCTCCTTTCCAGTCCCGTGGGTGAGCCGGCGTATTTGTCGCGAATGGACGCGGAATTAGCGGATCAGGATGGTGTTGATGTAGTCGACGAGATGCTGGCGGTGATTGGAGCGATACGCAGGATAGTCTGAGCGGATGCCTGCGTCGGCGGCGTTGATGGCGATCCAGGCGCCGAGGACGTTCGCCTTTTCGAGACCCCGGACATTGCGGATCGAAGGATCGAGGCCCGCTTCGGTGAGTGTACCGGCCTTGAGTTTGGCGTTGATGTCGGCGAGCATGGCGCGCAAGGCCGCGTGTTCTTCTTCGATGGTGTGACGATAGTCGGTGGGGGTAACGACAGCGTTCGCATTCGAGCCGCCCGCGACGATGGCCTGGTTGAGCGTGCGAGCGCCGTGGGCAACTCTGTACTGCTGGTAAACGATCCACGAAGATCGTCCGTCCTGAGTGGACGACGCGAGCGCCTGATCGATTTGAAGAACGCCGTTCGGCGTGGTGAATTCCGGCCGCGTGATCGCGGGCTTTACGAGTTGATGGCCGGTCCGCTGGGCCCATTGACCAAGCTCGGAGAATGGCGGATTGCCATAAGGCTCGGCGACGATGGCTTGCACGAACTTTTCGCGCGCGCCCACTGGGTCACCCGACTGGAATAGCGCGTCGCCCCAGTAACGGTATGCCGTTTCCCGGTCGGGGTCGACGGCGATGGCCCTGCCAAACCAGGTGCCGGCGGAGGCAGCGTCTTTCAGGCGGAAATAGGAGTCGCCCGCGTAGAGGGCGGGATCGTACCAGGCAGGGTCGAGGGTCGCAGCTTGCGTGTAGAGTTTGGCGGCGGCGGCCCAATCGGAGTGTCCGAAGGCGCTTTCGGCCTGGTGAAACACCGCCTGCGCTTCAGGCGTGCCGTGGTAGGTGTAGCCGACGGTGAGCGGGATGCCCGCGAGGATCGCGCCGACGAGGGTTTTCGAGTCGGCGCTGAGAACGGCGCGAACGTAGGCACTGTTGTCGCCGAGGGATTGCGCGCGCTTGATTTCAGCGATCGCCTGGAGGTGGACCTTCATGCGGTCGGACGGATCGGAGAGGGTAGCTTCTTTGGCTAGCAGGCCTGCGCCGCGACGCTCGGCGAAGACAGCCACGGTGGGGTCCTGGCGGCACAGATCTTCGTAGAGAGGGAGAGCTTCGAGGGGCTTCGTCGCGAGGAAGAGTTCGTCCGCTTGCTTGCGCTCGGCTTCGAAGTTCGGCTGGTGATTGGGCGCGGCCGGCGATGTATTTTGCGGGACGGCTTGCGGCGGGATAGCGAAGAAGGCGATCGCAACGAGAATGAGAACGGAACGCATCATGTTCAGAGGCTCCTTGGAACTTGCTCAAGAACTATGAAAATGGTCCTGCCTGACGGGCCCACTACGCGTGGAGCGGGCGTTCGCACGCCTCTTACAAGCCTCGCGTTGCCCTCCCGTTGGTCGGCGCCAGATCCAGCTTGCGACCATCGGGAGCACCACGCGAAGCTCACTACAAGTCACGAAGTGACCGCTGCCCGCGCAGGGCGCCCATCCGGCAGGACAGTCTTAGTCAGCGCCGGTGCGATGCACGTATTTTATGCCGGAGGCGCAATTCCCTTTACTTGGGGAGTAACGATAAGACGCCCTGGCTGGGGCTGGGGATGACGTGGGCGGCGATGAGCTTGCCCAGGCCTTCGACGTGAGACTTGCCGGCATCGATAGCGGCGCGAACGGCGGCAACATCTCCCTTGATGACGATGGTGATGTAGCCGCCGCCGAGTTTCTCGCGGGCGAGGACTTCGACGTTGGCGGTCTTGAGCGCGGTGTCGATGGCTTCAAAGGCGGCGGTGAAGCCCTGGGTTTCAATGAGGCCTACGGCGAAGTTGGCTTGGTCGGGCATATTGGTCTCCGGGATTTGGACGGATGGTTGTTCGATGAGAGGGTTGAAGTCGGGGCGCGCCAGATAGGCGGCCTCCGAGCCCGGGCTGGGCCGCGGGATGACGTGGGTCAGGATTTTGACCTGCATGGCGGCCGCGGTTTCTTCGGCGGCGCGGGTGGCGGATTCGAGGTCGCTGATGGTGCCGGCGAGCTTGAGGCAGACGCCGGGCGCGTCGTTGAGTTCGGTTTGCAGGATGCGGATGGAGGCGTTCTTCTCCATGGCGTCGAGCACGACCATGGCGGGGGACCAGCCGGGGATTTCGAGGATGGCGAGGGCGTCAGTCATTGGTGAGGGCGGAAAGCGAATCACAGAGTTCACAGAGCAAAAGAGATCACCGAGGGGGCTGGTGGCAGAAGCGTTCAAGCGGTTGTAGTGACTTTGGGTTCATCGGGGTCCTTCGACTCGTTGCGCCCGCCCAGGATGACGGCACCCATATTTGAGATAAGGGTGGCTCACAGGAGTCCCCGGTTTTTCATTTCGTGGAGGACTTCGTGGACTAACTCCTGAACGTGTTCGGGGCCGATGTTCTTGGCGGTCTCGCCGGGGCGTATGGCACAGCCTTGAGCGGGTGGGTTGACCAGTTCGAAGTCGGCGAGGATGCATTGCAGGATGTTGGTCAAGTTCTTGCGCTCTGCGAGCTGGGTCTCGGTCTGTGGCAGGCGACCGGTGCCGAAGTGGATGCCGCGCAGCTCAGCGGCGGCCTTGAAGCCGAAGGGGAACTCGAACGGGTAGAGCATCGCGTCGAAGAGTTCGAGCAGGCGGAACTGCCACTTCATCGCGGCGTCGGTGTCGCCTGCGCGGTAGAGGTCGTAGATGCGGCGCGTCACTTCGGGCACAACGTTTGACGACGCATGTGTCCCGCCGTCGCAGCCGATCATCAGCATCGGAACCAAAACCGCTTCCCACCCGGTCAGGAAGGTGAAGTCCGGGCGCGAGGGGCGGATCTGCGAGATGAGCCGCATCATGAAGGCGAGGTCGCCGGTAGAATCCTTGATGCCGATGACGCGGGGAAACTCGTCGGCCAGGCGGCGGATGGTGGGCACGTCGATGGGGCTGGCGAACATGGGGATGTTGTAGAGGGTGAGGTCGATGGGCGATTCGCGGGCGATGTCGGCGAAGTAGGCGTAGACGGATTCGGAGGTAAGCTTGTAGTAGAAGGGCGCGACGATGGCGACGGCGCGGGCTCCCACCGACAGGGCATGCTCGCAGGCGGCGAGGGTTTCCTTGACGTTGGCCTCAGCGGCGCCGGCGATGATGGGCAGGCGGCCATTGTTTTCTTCGGCGACGATCTGCGTGATGCGGCGGCGCTCGGCCGGAGTGAAGCGGGTGAATTCGCCGGAGGAGCCGTTGGGATAGAGGCCGTGGACGCCGCGGTCGATCAGCCAGTTGACGAAGCGGCGCAACTCGGGCTCGTTGATCTGGCCGCGATCGTCGAACGGGATCAGGATCGGAGTGAAGATTCCCTGGATTTTTCTGGTATCAGTGGCAGACATGGCAGGTATCAGGCTCCCAATAACCTTACTCCATGGTACCTGCATGGGAGCAAGGAGAGGAGGCTGCTAGTTTTCGGTGGGTCGCTCGATACTGTCGATGACGATGACTTCTACAGACGTTTTCGTAGGGACGAGCTTCAAGCCTAGCTGCTCCTCGATCAGGGTGAAGAACGACGGCGGGTCGGGGCCGGGTTCTCCCTTGATCGTGAAGTCATAGGCTCCCTTCAGGCCGGTCTGGTTGATCACGATGCGTCCGTCCGGCCGCAATAAAGGAGAGTGCGCAAAGTCGTCGAGCGTTACCGCGGTGCCCGTCGTCTCGTCGCTGGAAGAAGAGAGCTGAGGCGATTCGCCCTCCTTCGCCGGAGTCAGCTTCGAGCCGCCTTTCGCGACGACCAGCGCAAACGCCGGCAGGTCGCGCGTCTCGAAGTGGACTTTCAGCTTGAAACGGTCGGCGAGCAGCGACTGTTCCATCAATGCAACCTGCTCGCGTTGCTGCGCCGGGGTCATCGTTCGCATGGCAGCGAAGAGCGAGTCGTCGATCTTGGCTTGAACTTCGTAGCGATCGGTTTCGCTATTCACCCAGCCGGGCGCTCCGACAATCTGGTTTCTGGAATCCAGGGGAAGGTTGAATGCGGACTGAAGCAGGATCGCCGCCTGCCCGATGATGTGGACGCGGTCGGCGCGCTGTCCTGCTGCGCGGCCGCCGCCCATGGGATCGATCTTGCGGGGCGGGCCAGCGGGACGGCTGTCCGGCATGCCGACCTGAACCGGTACGGGCATTGGCATGGTTATGGGCTTCCATGGCTTGATGGTTGCGACTTCGAAGGATGGCAGCGGGGCGGTGGCGTGCAGGATTTGGGCGTGGGTGGGAGGGACGGGTGCCTGGCCGAAGGCTACGGAGGCGGCGAGGCCGAGCAGGCCCAGCGCTCCGAGAGCGGCCTTGCGGGTGACACCCGGACTACGGCGGAGGAAGAAGGACGTGATCCAGATGATGATGCTGATCAGGGTGAGCTGGACCAGCGCGTGGGCTAGCGTGATGGGCCGCGCAGGTGGGCCTCCGGTGGCGCGCGGGCCAAATCCGGGAGGTGCGAAGCCGCGAACCAGATAGGCTGGGCCGTGCTGCGGACCGACGCCCAGGCCGGCTGCAGTGCGAAGGGGATCGACGCCGGGATGCTCGCGGCGTGAGTCGTTGGCGGCGAGGGGTGGGCCATTGTGGCCGGTGTCGATGCCGCCGTCGTGGCTGACGCGCGCGGATTGAAGGTCGGCGATGGCGTGCCGGTTCGGGATGCTGGCGGCGACCCCGATGGTGAGGATGAGCAGGATGGAGAGAACCGAGGCGCTGGCCAGGTCGAACGCGGTGAGGGATGATCCTTCGTCGACCATGACGTATTGGCCGGCGAGGAAGGGATGGCCGGGGGCCGACTGCGCGAGAACTGGATCGAGCTCGGGGCCGGTGAGCGCGCGGGCTTTCCACTGCCGCGCCAGCGAGAGCATGGCGTCGCCGAGTAGAGGCGTGAAGCCGCGTTGCCCGAGCGCATCGTCGAAGTCGCGGGCCATGTCGCGGCCAAACTGGTTGCGGAAGTCTGCGGGGTGCAGGGAGATCACTGCGCGATAGATTCTTCGCTGGAGTGTGCTCACGATTGCCGCTCCTCATGCAAACGCAGGCCGCGGCGCGCGACGCGGAGCACCGCGGTGAGGCGTTCAGTTTCAGCGGCGAGGACTGCACTGCCCGGTTTGGTCAGGCGATAGCGGCGGCGTGGTTCGGCGTCAGAGTCGGAAGTGTCTTTGGAATGGGAATCGGAGCTGGGCACCTCTTCGACGAGGCCAAGCTTCAGCAGCTTCTTGATGTTGTCGTAGAGCGTGCCGGGGCCGATTTTGTAGCTGCCGCCTGACTGCCGCGCGACCTCCAACATAATGCCGTAGCCGTGGAGATCGCCACCGGTGAGGGCGAGCAGGACGTGCAGGGTGGCAGGCGAGAGAGGCAGGAGGTCGTTGGAATTGGAATCAGTATCGGCGTGGGGTACGGGTTTCATATTCGCAAGACGATATATCGGATTCCGAATAGTTGTCAACTGGTTCTTCTTCCAGCCATCGCTACAATTGTCCAAGCTTCTCGGAGGCGCAGGGTGAAGTGGATCAAATGGTTCTTCGACCAGTTCTTCGCTCCACAGTCAAACCCTAGCTACGGTCGTGCTTTTATGTGGAGAGGGCTCGTCGCGGGCTTCCTCATGGCGATTCTTCTGATCGTCTGTCTGGTCGTCCTCAACAATCCCGCGTTCCTGCCTGACAATGGCAGCAAGCTGATGCCCAATGCTGTGTTGGTGCTTTTTCTGGCTGGGGATCTGCTGATGATGCGGCGTTGCGTACTAGAGCTCAGGAATTCGAAGTAAACCGCGCGGTTTATACTTTCGAGAATAGCTTGCATATTTGCGATGGAGGACCAGGTTGATGCGCGGTCTTTCTTTCTCCAACTCACGATTGCTCAGGATTTTTGCGGTGGCTGCGTGCGCGTGCATGGTAGCGCCGCAGGCCGATGCGGGCAGTCCCAAGCTCTCGAAGTATCCGCTGCGGGTGCATGTGCTGGCGTCGGACGAGACGCACCGAACGCCGCGGATGAGTCCTGGCGAAGCAGTTGCCTGCGATGGGATTGAAGGCATGCTGGACGTCGTCGATCCCAATCCGGGCGCGCCGCTGTCGCTGACCGGGATATCCAGCGATCCGTGCTCGCTCCATGCGGGGATCGTGGTGGGGCGACTGCTGAATCTGCCGGATGAGGAGCCGGTGTTCTCCGGCGAGGGACGCGGCGACCTGGTGAGCCCGCCGAGTGGGACGCAGGGATTAACGTTTCGCTATGACGACTGCATGCGGGTGCGCGTGCATCCGGGGTTCGAGTCGCTGCCGGCCCGCTGGAAGAAGCCTGGCAAGACGCTGGAGGTGCTGATGCCCTCCGACGACATTCCGGAGAGCGGGCGTCCGCTGCCGCCGGTGAAGTGCTCGTTCAAGGTGACGCTGCATGACTTTGTGTATCTGCTGCTGCGGAATGGGAAGATCGTTGAGGTGTCGCAAGATGCTTACTGGCAGAAGCCGGCGCTGCGGGTCTTCCTGAGCGGCGTTGCGGAGACAGTGCGGCCGCGGCAATATACCGTCCCGGCGTATCCGAAGAAGTAGAGCAATTTGAGTGCCGAAGACACGCGAATGTGCGATTGCGGGCGTTACGCATGGGCTGATCGGATTGGGCGAGAAAGTCACGTGGCAAGGACGGCACTTCGGACTGATGCTGACGCACGAGACGGAGATTACCAGGTACGAACGGCCGAGTTACTTTCAGGATGCGATGGTAAAGGGCGCGTTTCGCAGCTTCGTACATGACCACTGCTTTGAGGCGCTAGGGAACGGTGGCACCCGGATGAGGGATGAGCTGCGCTTTGCGGCACCGTTGGGCGTGCTCGGACTGGTGGCGGAGAAGGTAGTGCTGCGCCGGTATCTGAGAGGCTTTCTGGTGGAGCGCAACGCGATGATACGGTGGGTCGCCGAGTCGGATGAGTGGAGGCGATATTTGGCGGCAGGTTGACGGTTCGGGCTGCGCCAAGGTGTTACTTAATTTGATAAGTAAGGCGGTGGGCGATGGAATCGGCGCTGACTACCAAGGGGCAGGCGACTATCCCGAAGGCGATTCGGGATCATTTGAAGCTCGTACCGGGAGACCGGATTAAGTTCTTCAAGCATCCGGACGGGACCGTGGTTCTGCTGCCGAAAGTGCCGACCTCGCGGTTGAGAGGCATTGTCGCGGGACGGCGGCGAGCAGTTTCGCTGGGCGAGATGGATGAGGCGATCGCGGCTGGCGCGGTGAAGCGGAATCAAGGTTCCCGTCGACGATGACGGGCCTCGATACGAGCGTGCTGGTGCAGTACTTCGCACAGGATGATCCGGTGCAGTCGCGGAAGGCCGTTGAGATTATCGAGCGCGGGCTGAGCGAGGACGAGCCGGGATTCGTGAGCGTAGTGACGATGGTCGAGACGGTGTGGGTGCTAAGCCGGGCGTACAGCCTGTCGGATCGCGAAATCGCTGCCGTGGTTGAAGGCATGTTGCAGTCCGATACTCTTGTGGTTCAGAACGAGCAGGAGGTCTTCACTGCGGTTGCGGCGCTGCGATCGGGCCGCGGCTCGTTCGCCGACGTTTTGGTGAGTGCGCTTGGCACATGGGCGGGCTGCGCTTCCACCCTCACCTTCGATAAGAAGGCAGCGCGGATGGACGGCTTTGCGTTGATTTGAAGTACGAGAGGGGCGGCACGGCGAGTAGGCTGGGTGGGTTGACGGAAGGCGATGGCGATGGCGAGACGTGTAGTTGTGTCGGTTTTGCTGATGGCGGCTTGGGTTGCGGTGGGTGCGG
>Ga0302278_10003841_pt1 | contig 15985 bp, 7 predicted proteins | sample III_Bog_N3_2_FD_194543 | JGI IMG/M metagenome (GOLD analysis project Ga0302278, IMG submission 194543) | Peat permafrost microbial communities from Stordalen Mire near Abisko, Sweden - III_Bog_N3_2 | ecosystem: Environmental > Terrestrial > Soil > Wetlands > Peat | place: Sweden: Abisko...
GGAGAAATTGGTTATGACGATGAGAATATCATCGTGAACGGCCAAAGCATTCGCATCCTAAAGGAGCGGGATCCCGCAAAGCTGCCCTGGAGTTCCTTGGGGGCCGCGGTTATTCTCGAATCCACCGGGTTATTTACCGACCGCGAAAAGGCTGAGGTTCACATCACCAAGGGTGGCGCAAAAAAGGTCCTGATCTCCGCTCCCGCGAAGCATCCGGATGCCACCATCTGCATTGGAGTGAATGATGACATCTATGATGCTGCAAAGCATAATATCGTGTCCAATGCCAGTTGCACCACCAACTGTCTGGCGCCCATGGTCAAAGTCATCAACGACGCTTTTGGGATCGAATCCGGCTTTATGAGTACGATCCACTCCTATACCAATGACCAGCGCATTCTTGACTTGCCGCATAAGGATTTGCGCCGTGGCCGGGCTGCAGCCGTGAACATTATTCCCACCTCCACCGGCGCCGCGATGGCCATCGGCGAGGTCATTCCATCGCTCAAGGGCAAGCTGAGTGGCGGCGCGTTCCGCGTGCCAACGCCAGACGGTTCACTGGTTGATTTTACCGCAAATCTGACGAGGCCCGCGACTATGCAAGCGGTTAATAATGCGTTCAAGATGGCCGCAACCAAAGGATCGCTTGTTGGCGTGTTGGAATACTCGGATGAACCTCTGGTGACGAAAGACATCGTTGGGAATCCGCACTCGTGCGTATTCGATAGCGAGTTGACGCTTATTCTTGGCGATAGGTTCATCAAGGTCGTCGGCTGGTACGACAACGAGTGGGGGTACAGCAATCGCTGCGTCCAAATGATCGAAATGCTAGGCAAATGAAAAAGGTCATCACGCTTTGAAACTTTCTGTAAGGGATATCGATGTCTCCGGCAAGCGTGTGCTCGTGCGGGTTGATTTCAATGTGCCGACTGAGGAGAAGGATGGGCGCATTTCCATTACTGATGACACCCGCATTCGCGATTCGCTCCCGACCATCGAGTTGCTACGTAAGAGAGGCGCCAAGGTTATCTTGATGGCGCACTTGGGCCGCCCCGAGGGAAAAGCCGTCGTCAGATATTCACTGCGCCCGATTGCGCGCCACCTGCAAACCCTCATCAAGCATCCCGTCGCCTTTAGCGCGGAGGCAATTGGGGCGGTGCCGCGAGAGATCATCGCAAAGATGCAGCCGGGCGATGTATGCCTTCTGGAAAACGTCCGCTTTCACCGGGAAGAAGAAGAAAATAATGACGGCTTCGCCCAGCAGTTGGCAAAGTTGGGCGACGTCTATGTTGACGATGCATTTGGCACTGCTCACCGTGCGCATGCTTCCAACGTGGGTATCTCGCAATTCTTCCCGCAGGCCGCCATGGGACTGCTCATGGAAAGGGAACTGAAATACCTCGTCGACGAACTTGCAAAACCTGAACGCCCCTTCCTGGTAGTTCTCGGCGGTTCGAAAATTTCATCGAAAATCACCGTGATTAAATCGCTGATTGGAAAGGCCGATGCCATCCTCATCGGCGGCGCGATGGCATACACTTTCTTTCTCGCTGAGGGAATCAACGTCGGCAATAGTCTCGCCGAACCCGACAAGGTCACCCTCGCCAGGGAAATTCTCGACCTTGCTAAAGCCAGGGGAGTCAAGTTTCTCCTTCCTCTCGACACGCTTGAAGCCGATTCTAATAAACCCGGCGCCACCACTCGGAACACCCCGCCCCTGTGCCACGAGAAGGGCATCACTGACGGCTGGGAAGGCGTCGACATTGGAGCCCTCACAATCAAATGCTTCGAAAAGGAGATCGCATTGGCCAAGACCATTCTCTGGAACGGCCCCGTAGGTGTCTTCGAGGTTCCTGAATTCTCCCACGGCACACGCGCTATTGCCGGTGCCATCGCGAATTCCGGAGCCAAGTCCATTGTTGGCGGTGGCGATACCGTGACTGCTGTCAGGCAATTCGGCCTTGCCGATAAGATGACCTTCCTCTCCACCGGTGGTGGCGCCACACTGGAGCTACTAAAGGGCCGCGAGTTGCCCGGTGTCGCCGCACTGTCGGATACATAGAACAATTTTTCGGGATTCGAACCCCGTACGGTGTTCATCGCCTATGTATTTCCACCGCATCTTAACGATTGCCAAGCGTGCCATATTGAGCTTGTTCGTTCTCGTCTCGCTAACCAACGCCATCGGCATGACGAGTGGACACCAGGTTGGGCCGTTCACGCCCCACATCAAGCAGGATGAGTACGTTTGGCGTCCCGAGGTTTCGCCGGCAGGCCCCGTGGTCATCCTTGTCAGCCTGGACAGGCAAAAGCTCTACGTATATCGCAACGGCGTGGAAATTGGGCGCTGCACCATCAGTTCTGGCAAGCCCGGGCATCGTACACCCACGGGCGTTTTCACGATTTTGCAAAAGAATGTGGTGCATCATTCGAGTGTTTATCACGGAGCGTCCATGCCGTTCATGGAGCGGCTCACCTGGGGCGGAGTTGCAATTCATGCAGGCGATCTTCCCGGGTATCCCGAATCGCACGGATGTGTACATATACCGCTCGATTTCGCGAAGCAGCTTTACACCGTCACAACCAACGGCACCACAGTCATCGTTGCAGAACACAAATCCGGAACCGCCAGCACTGCCGCTCCCGGTTTGCTCTTTGCGATGACGCCAAGTGCGGCAATTCCGCGCGGCGGCACTATCTGGCAGCCGGAGAAGGCGCTTGCGGGGCCAGTTTCCATTGTCGTCAGCAGTGCGGATGGTGTGGTCTATGTTTATCGCAATGGGATCGAAATAGGCCGCACATCGGTTGGCGGCCTTCACGGCGTGAATGGATCTTATGTCTACTCAGCCCTCGCCGATGTGGATTCTCAAGGTCGCCGCAGTTGGCTCTCAATAGCGAGCGTTGGTGGCACCCCGCCGAACATCAAGGCTCTTATTGGGCACGTTAATTTGGACCAGCAATTTTTTGCAAATGCTCGCGCACTAATCACCCCCGGAACCAGCCTGATCCTCACGGATAGGCCAGTAAGCATTACCACTCATAGCGGCCCGCGGCTTAGCATTCTGACTACTGCTGACGCACCGTAGCTTTCCGCTCCATCAATACATCAATGAATCATCCCACGCTCTTCGATCCCATCCAGGTCGGCTCCTTGCGCCTTCCGAATCGCATCATCATGGCTCCGCTTACCCGCTCGCGCGCCGGTGCCCAACGCATTCCCAATGCATTGATGGCCGAATACTACGCGCAACGCGCTACAGCGGGAATGATCATTTCCGAAGCCACCTCAGTCACCCCGATGGGTGTCGGTTACGCCGATACACCGGGAATCTGGTCGCCGGAGCAAGTGGAAGGCTGGAAACTGGTCACCCAATCCGTTCACAAGGCCGGGGGACGCATTCTGCTCCAACTCTGGCATGTCGGACGCATTTCGGACCCCATGTTCCTGGATGGCGGCCTGCCGGTGGCGCCCAGCGCAATTCCGGCCGCCGGGCATGTAAGTCTCGTTCGTCCTTTGAAATCATTTGTCACGCCCCGCGCACTGGAACTGGAGGAAATTCCGGGCCTCATAGAGGCTTACCGTAAAGGAGCGGAAAATGCGCAGATTGCGGGTTTTGACGGTGTGGAAATTCACGGAGCCAACGGCTACCTCCTCGATCAATTTCTTCAGGACAAGAGCAATCATCGGACAGACCTCTATGGGGGTCCGGTTAAAAACCGCGCGCGCCTGCTGTTGGACATCATCGATGCCGTGATCCCGGTTTGGGGTGCCGGTCACGTCGGGGTGCACCTGGCTCCGCGAGGTGACATGTATGACATGGGAGATTCCAATCCCGCAGCGTTGTTTGAATATGTCGCGCGGGAGTTGGGTTCCCGACGTATCGCATTTATTTGCGCCAGGGAATCGCTGGGCGCCAACCGGCTCGGCCCGGCATTGAAGAAGGCATTTGGAGGCGTATTTATCGCAAACGAGAAATTTGAACAGGAGACCGCGGAACAGGTGCTTGCCGCGCAAGAAGCGGATGCGGTCGCGTTTGGCGTTCTCTTCATAGCGAATCCCGACCTGCCTCGCCGGTTTGCGCTGAACGCTCCGCTCAATGAACCAGATCCCTCTACCTTTTATACGAGTGGATCAAAGGGATACACGGATTATCCGATCCTCGAAGCCGCGGGCGCCCTCGCCTGATGCGAGTTTCGCAGCTTCGCATCGTTTCTTACACGCTACCGAACATCTATGCCGTGTGAAAGCTCCTTCACGATCCGGATGTAATCCTGGAGCGGTTTCGACGGATTATCGTCCCGCCAGGCGATGGTCGATTCCCGCAAGAGCGCTGGAACGAGCGGGCGAAACACCACACCTTCATGCGGCAGTCCCGTGATTTGCTTGGGCAAAAGCACCACGCCGAGCCCGTCGGCAACAAACTGGATCGCGGCCGGCGCATGATCCGCTGCCTGCAAGATCTTTGGGGAGAATCCGACGCCCTGGCAGGTCTCGATCAGCCATTCACGCGAACCAGGATGGGTTTGCGCAGACCCGGCGATGAAGAACTGCGTCGCCAGTTCGGCAAGAATTACCTCTCGCTTCTTCGCAAACGGATGCTTGGCCGGGAGGGCGACGAGCATCGTATCATGCGCCACGCATTCGGAGAGCAAAGCGTGCCCGGAGAGCGCGGGGCGGAGGCCAACGAAGCCGAGGTCGATTTTGCGGCCGTCAAGCGCCAGAAATTGTTCTGCGCTGGTCATATCGAAAAGGTTAAGGGCCACACCCGGATGGAGTTTCCGGAACGCTCCCAGGGTTGCTGGCAGCAACCCGTAATGAATGTTCGCCACGTAGCCGATATTGAGGTCGGAGCTTTCTCCCCGATTCATCCGTTGGACCGCGGCAACGCTTTCGGCACACTGAGAGAGCAGTTTCTTCGAATCGAAAAGAAATAGCCTGCCTTCTTCGGTGAGCACGATCTGGTTGTTTGAGCGGTCGAGCAGTTTTACCCCGATTTCGTCCTCCAAATTACGCACCTGCCGGGTGAGCGAGGGCTGGGCGAGCCGCAGCTTTTCGGCGGCTTTCGTAAAGCTCAGTGCCTCGGCAACGGCGACGAAGTACCGCAGGTGTCGAAGTTCCATTTCCTCGAAGTATCGCCCGGGCCATAGCCGATGGCTATCACGAATCTTGTCGGAAAAAATGCGCATTTTGGAGGGCAAGCGGAGGTGAAGCACCTCACCCATAGCTTTTGGCTATGGCGCGACGCCTGAGGAGGTATTGGCCGGATTAAGGGGGCGCCCTGATAGTTTTTGGAGAGAAAAAACAAGAAGCACATGCCTCCACCGATACATTCGCGTCCCAAATTTTGGCACCGAAAGTTCGAAATCCACAAGAGTCACGGATTCAATGTACGAGTGTTTTCGAGCCTTATGGGCAGGACAATGAATACGGGAGCCGTGCCATCGCTCCGATGCGGTTTTATCACAAACACATGGGACAGGAGCCGGCGCCTTTCTCCCCGCGCATCGTGCAGTCCGTGAGAACAGACACGACTTCCTGCTTACCAATGGTTTCCGCAAACATCAACCGTGTTGCCTTCCTTGGCGATTACATGCCGAGGCAATGCGGGATTGCGACGTTCACCACAGATATTTGCGAGGCGGTCGCGGCGGAATTTCCAGAATGCGACTGTCTGGTGGGGGCGGTCAATGACCGGCCCGAGGGCTACAATTATCCGGCACGGATACGCTTCGAGATTGATGAAAAGGAACTCGACTCGTATCGGCGGGCGGCTGATTTCCTGAACATCAACAACGTCGAGATCGTCTCGGTTCAACACGAGTTCGGAATTTATGGAGGCCCCGCGGGCAGCCATTTGCTCGCGTTTCTACGAGATGTGCACATGCCAGTGGTGACAACTCTGCACACGGTGCTGGGCGATCCGAGCAACGATCAGCGGGCGGTGATGAAACAGATCGATGAACTCTCGAACCGCTTCATCGTGATGGCCGAGCGAGGCCGGGAACTGCTCGAAAAATGCTACGGAGTCGCATCAAATAAAATCGACGTCATCCCCCATGGCGTGCCGGATGTGCAGTTCATTGATCCCAGTTTTCACAAAGACCAGTTCGGCGTGGAGGGGAAGACGGTGCTGCTGACCTTCGGCCTGCTTTCGCCGAACAAAGGGATTGAAAATGTCATCGAGGCGCTTCCGTCAATTCTCAAACAGCACCCAAATGTCGTTTATATCGTGCTTGGGGCAACGCATCCGAATCTTATCGCGCACGAGGGGGAATCTTACCGGCTGAAACTGGAGCGGCTAGCAGAGGATCGGGGAGTGACGGGCAGTGTGATCTTTTACAATCGGTTTGTCACTCTCGCGGAATTGACGGACTTCATCGGTGCGGCGGACATTTACATTACGCCCTACCTTAACGAAGCGCAGATTACTTCCGGCACGCTCGCTTACGCCATTGGCGCGGGAAAAGCGGTGATCTCCACGCCCTATTGGTACGCCCGTGAATTGCTAGCGGAGGATCGTGGTATCCTCGTGCCGTTCGCAAACCCGCAGGCTATCGCCGACGGGGTAATTCGATTTCTCGCCGATTCAGCACTCATGAATAGGATGCGGAAGAAGGCGTGGAAACTGGGGCGGGGGATGATCTGGCCGGTTGTGGCGCAGCATTACATGGAAAGCTTCAACCGTGCACGCGCCAGTCTTAGCGTGCCAGCGCGCAAAGCCTTCGCAGTACGGACGCTGGGAAATCGACCGTATGAGCTTCCGCCGCTGAAACTGGACCACCTTTTTCGGATGAGCGACAACACCGGCATTTTTCAGCACGCTATATTTAATGTTCCCAATCACGCGGAAGGTTACTGCACTGATGACAATGCGCGCGCTTTTATCCTTACCTTGTTGCTGCCGGAAATGACGAGTCGCGTTACGCGGCACGATCTCGAAGGACTGGCCAGCATCTATCTGGCGTTTCTCTGGGATGCCTTTGACAAAAAGAGTTGTCGGTTTCGGAATTTCATGAGCCACGGGAGGGATTGGCTGGAAGACATGGGTTCTGAAGACAGCCACGCGCGTGCGCTTTGGGCTGCGGGCATGGCTCTGGGCCGCTCAAAGAACGAGGGCCATCGCAATCTCTGCGCGCTGCTCTTTCAGCAAGGGCTGCCGGTGGTCGAGGGATTTACTTCGCCAAGAGCATGGGCGTTCGTGCTGCTCGCAATGCAGGAATATTTGCGCACCTTTTCAGGCGATCGCACAGTGAACCAGTTGCGCGATCTGCTTACCCAGAGGTTGCTGGATCACTTTCGCGCCAATGAATCAAAGGAATGGCAATGGTTCGAGCCAGTCGCCACCTACGATAATGCAAAACTTTCTCACGCGATGATTCTGAGCGGCTATTGGACATCCCATGGTGACGCACTCAATGCGGGGCTGCAGTCCCTTCGTTGGCTGGTTGAGACACAGAAGGCCGATGCTGGACATTTCGCGCCGATTGGCTGCAACGGCTTCTGGTCACGCGGCGGCGAGAGAGCGCGATTCGACCAGCAACCGCTGGAAGCTCATTCCATGATTTCCGCCTGCCTCGAAGCCCACTCTCTTACGCGGGACGAATACTGGCGCCGCGCGGCGCGCCGTTGTTTTGAGTGGTTTCTCGGCCGCAACGACCTTGGGCAATCGCTTTATGACTCCAGCACTGGAGGCTGCCGCGATGCGTTGCATCAGGATCGTCTGAGCCAGAATCTCGGCGCTGAATCGAGCCTCGCCTTTTATCTTTCGCTCGCGGAAATGACCCATGCGGAAATGCTCCCTGAATCAAAAGCCACTAAATCAGCGCAGGGGACGAAAGCCGATTTCCGTGAGGATGGCCCTGCTCATAGCCAATAGCTATCGGAGAATATGCGAAGGGGAGAGTTTTTAGGGCGATAGTCTGCAAGGTCCGCTCAACGCATAGCCAGCGGCTATGGGCTGGACGACGAGGAGGCATTGGTTGGAGTCGGGAACTTGCCCCATACTCATGCTGTTTCAAGTTTCCGGCCGAAAAAGCCCTTTCATTCCCCGGCCATTAGAAAGCCTGAAGCCTCAAATGAACGAAAATAATCACTCGGCAGTCACGGAGGAGGTATCAAGCGGAGTCGAGAGATTCGTCGATATCCCCGGAGGCAGGACGCCGATGGGACCGACGATGCTGCTGACAGACACGATTTTCGTACCCCCCCAACTATCCGCGCACCCCGCCGAAAAGGTGCTGGCGTTGGCCTTAGGCTTGGCCCACGCGGAAAATGAACTGCGGGCGTTCACCTCTGATCAGGTCGATGCGATCGTCGATCTCGATGGTCGTCCTTATCTCCTGCGCTCAGCGCAGGAAAGTCTGCGGCAAAATGAAGAGCGGCTCCAGACCGTGCTGGACAGCGGTTCCGATCTAATCATGGTGATCGGCTCCGGTGGTTTGATTGTTTCGCAGAGCCTGGCTGCAAGGCGCTTGCTCGGCTATGGCAAGGAAGAATTGGTGGGGCAGATCCTCTTCAATTTCGTCCACGACGACGAACAGCGGCAACTCTATTCCGGATTCCACAACGTCATTAGCGGATTCCTCACTAACATCATGGTGGAGTTCCGTCATCGGACTCGCGATGGCTCCTATCGCATGCTCGAAGCAACTATCAACAAATTGCGTGAAGCATCCGTAGCGAGCGTCGTCCTCGATTGCCGCGACATCTCCGATCGTAGGGAAGCGCAAGAGGCGCTGGTCAAGGCAGGGGCGCTACAGAGCGCGATCTTCAACAGCGCCAACTTCTCAAGTATCGCCACCGATGCACATGGCGTTATCCAGATATTCAACGTCGGCGCCGAGCGGATGCTGGGGTACGCAGCCGCCGAAGTGATGAACAAGTTCACGCCAGCCGAGATTTCCGATTCGGAGGAACTGATTGCGCGCGCCAGCGCGCTCAGCGTCGAACTCGGAACCACGATTACGCCGGGCTTTGACGCATTGGTGTTCAAGGCATCGCATGGGATTGAGGACATCTACGAGCTAACCTACATCCGCAAGGATGGCAGCCGCTTCCCGGCCATCGTATCGGTTACGGCGTTGCGCGATGCGCAGGACGCCATCATCGGTTATCTACTCATTGGCACCGACAACACTGCGCGAAAGCGGGCGGAGCAAGACCTTTCGGAGAAGGCGCGACTGCTCGACCTGAGCAATGACGCCATCATCGTTCGCGATCTCGATGGTAAAATCAGTTCGTGGAACAAGGGTGCGGAGAAGCTTTACGGCTGGGCTTCCAAGGAAGCGATCGGAAAGCAGATTGACTCCCTGCTCCAGACGGAATTTCCGAAGCCGATGGAGGAAATCCTCGCGCAGCTTCAAGGTGAAGGCGAGTTCAGCGGCGAGCTTGTGCAGATCATTCGCGATGGTCGCCGTGTGGCCGTGCTTTGTCGCTGGGTGCTGGACCGGAGTACAAAGTCGATATTGACCAGCTACACGGACATCACCGAACGCCGTATGCTGGAGGACTCGCTGGCCGCACGCGCCTCGGACCTGGTCCGGGCCGATCGCAGTAAGGACGAATTCCTCGCCATGCTCGCGCACGAACTGCGCAATCCGCTGGCACCATTGCGCAATGCCGCGGAGATCTTGCAGACCCCCGGCGCGCGCGCCGACGAATGCGGCCAGGCGCAGCGTATCATCGGTCGGCAGATTGGAAACATGACTCGGATGATCGACGACTTGCTCGACGTTTCGCGCATCACTGAGGGAAAGATCAAGCTTCACCGGCAGCCCGTAGCGCTAGCGGATATCCTCACCGCTGCGGCGAGCGTCGCGCGCTCCGCCATCAAAGCGCGCCGCCAGGAGTTGGTCATCTCGCTGCCCGCCAAGCCGATTCTTTTGAATGCCGACGGCACGCGTCTCGATCAGGTCTTTGGCAATCTCCTGGGCAATGCCTGTAAATATAGCGACCCCGGCTGCCACATCTGGCTCAGCGCGGAGATGGCCCCGTTGGCAGGCTCTCCCTTATCTTCTGAACCTAAGGATCCAGAAGGGCGAGGCCCGGAAGGGGATGATGGAAGAGTTTCGCAACCGCCGGAGGTCGTCGTGCGTGTGCGCGACGACGGTATGGGCATCACACCTGAGCTATTGCCGCACATATTCGATCTTTTCGTGCAATCCACCCGAGCGCTGGATCGTGCGCATGGCGGACTGGGGATCGGCCTCACGCTCGTCCAGCGGCTCGTGAAGCTGCACGGCGGCAGCGTCGAGGCGCGCAGCAGCGGCATCGGCCAGGGCAGCGAATTCATTGTGCGTCTGCCGATCCTCACCGGCCCAGTCGTTGCGCCGCCGCCACCCGCGCTGTCCCCGGCGTCCGCCGGACCAAAGACCCGCCACCGGATGCTCATCGTGGACGATAACGAAGACTCCGCCCGCAGCATGGCGATGCTCCAGAGCCGGCGCAATTACGAGACGCGCACCGCCTTTACCGGGCCCGCCGCCGTCGCCGCCGCTGCCGAGTTCGCGCCCGAGGTGGTGCTGCTGGACATTGGTTTGCCCGGCATGGACGGCTTCGAAGTCGCCCGCCGCCTGCGCGCCATGCCGGCGCTAGCCGGCGCCATCCTCGTGGCAATGAGCGGCTACGGCAGCGACGAAGACCGTGCCGAAGCGCGGGACGCCGGCTTCGACGAATACTTGGTGAAACCTGTTGACCTCGGCTTGCTGCGCGAGCGGTTGCGGAGCCGAGATTGACCTGACGGTCGCGGTAGGGACCGGAGTTGCCTCCGGCCCCCCGCTCAGATCCGAGCAGGCAGTATAACTGAACTCGGCTCTTATCTTGAATTCTGGCGTTAAAACGATCCCAATGCCTACGTTTTGACGCACACGTTCCAACCCGGGTGACACCTCATGTTGAGGCGGCACGTATTTTGGAACGTGGTCGGGATGTAATGGCGCGCCACGGCGGCAAAGGCTGTGGGCACGAGAAATCTCGGATTGGCCACCTCAGACGGGCGCAACTATTGCAAAGCACCGAGCAATTCCAGGCAAAACCGCCGAACGCAGACGATTCGATGCCTCCATAGAGGTTTTATGCAGATCAAGCCATTGGCGGATGATTCAGGCCACATCGTGGCTTCTAATCCTGATGAACACGAGGTACCCCCCCCCCCGCAGCGTGATCAGCAGGAAGCGCTCCGTGTTTCAGAACTCCGGTATCGCCGGCTTTTTGAGGCAGCCGAGGACGGCATTCTGATCCTCGATGCCGAGACGGGGATGGTTCTGGATGCAAATCCGTTTTTGACAGATTTATTGGGGCTCTCACACGAAGTCTTTCTCGGCAGGAAGATTTGGGAACTGGGCATCTTCAAGGATATTGCCGCCAACGAGGCCAAATTCGCGGAATTGCAAGCGCGCAAATACGTCCGGTACGAAGACCTGCCGCTGGAAACCGCCGATGGGCGGGAGATCGCGGTGGAGTTTGTCAGCAACGTCTATCTGGAAAACGATCACAAGGTGATTCAATGCAACATCCGCGACATCAGCGCGCGCAAGCGGCAAGAAGAGGCTCTGCGTGTATCACAGCAGCTCACGGAAGGGATTTTCAATGCGATCCCCGTAAGGGTATTCTGGAAGGACAGCAATCTTACTTACCTGGGCTGTAATACTATGTTCGCGCGCGATGCTGGGTTTGCCGATCCGAAGGACATCGTCGGAAAAGATGATTACCAGATGGGGTGGCGTCATCAGGCGGAATTGTATCGCAGCGATGACAGCCAGGTCATCGAGAGCGGCTGCTCCAAGTTTCTCATCGAAGAATCCCAGACAACCCCCGAAGGGAACACCATTACCCTTCTATCAAGCAAGCTACCTTTGCGCAATTCCAAGGGGGAGATTTGCGGCGTGCTCGGAACGTATACGGATATCACCGAGCGCAAATCGGCGGAGGTGGAGCAGGCACATCTGGCTGCCATCGTGCAATCCTCGGACGACGCCATTATAGGCAAGAATCTGCAAGGCATCGTCACGAGTTGGAATGCCGGTGCGGAAAAGATTTTCGGCTATCCGGCGGACGAGATAGTGGGACAGTTGATTTCTTGTCTATTTCCGCTTGAGCGCCTGGTCGAGGAGGATGAAATCCTTGATAAAATACGATGCGGTGAAACTGTGCAGCATTATGAAACTGTGCGGTTGCGCAAAGATGGCACCCCCTTTGATGTCTCGCTCACCGTTTCTCCGATTAAAGATTCCGCGGGCCAGATCATCGGCACTTCCAAAATGGTACGCGACATCTCCGAGCGCAAGAGGGTGGAGCAGGCGTTGCGCCAGAGTGAAGCGCGCTATCACGCGCTCTTCGATAACATGGTGGAAGGTTTTGCTTATTGCCGGATGCTGTTCGAGGACGGCCAGCCGAAGGACTTTATTTACCTCGAAGTAAACAAGGCGTTCCAAGCCCTGACCGGCCTGAATAATGTGGTCGGGCGGAAAGTGTCTGAAGTGATTCCGGGCATCCGCGAGTCTGACCCGGAGTTGCTCGACCGGTATGGCCGGGTAGCTCTGACCGGTCAGCCTGAGCAGTTCGAGATGTACGTCGCGGCATTGAAGATGTGGTTTGCCATTTCCTTGTATTGTCCGGAGAAAGAACACTTTGTCGCCGTGTTCGACGTTATCACCGAGCGCAAGCAGAAGGAAGCGCGTCTGCGTTTGCAAAGCGGCGCTCTCGAAGCAGCGGCAAATGCCATTGTAATCACCGACAGCAAGGGCCTGATTGAGTGGGTTAACGCCGCCTTCACCACCATTACCGGCTACAGTGTCGCGGAGGCCATCGGCAAGACTCCAAGTTTGCTGAAGTCCGGCAAACACGATGAGAAGTTCTACCGGAACCTCTGGGAAATCGTTTCCACCGGCAAAGTCTGGCATGGCGAAATTATTAACCGGCGGAAGGACGGCACCCTCTATACCGAGGAAATGACAATCACGCCGATGAAAGACAGCCGAGGCGGGGTTACACACTTTATTGCCGTCAAGCAGGACATCACTGCGCGAAAGCTGCTCGAAGCCCAGTTTCTTCGGGCACAGCGCATGGAAAGCGTCGGCACGCTGGCCGGTGGCATTGCCCACGACTTGAACAATGTGCTGGGACCCATTCTCATGATTGCCGAGGCTCTCAAGAGTCAGGTCACTGATGTCCAGGGTCGAAAATGGCTGCACGTTTTGGAAGACAGTGCGCAACATGGCGCCGATCTGGTGAGGCAGGTATTGGCTTTTGCGCGCGGAGTGGATGGGAAAAGAATTTTGCTCAATCCGGTCAACATTTTGAACGAGATTCAAGACATGATTCGGGATACTTTTCCGAAGAATATAGATTTCAGTTATGATCCCCGCCGCGGTGTGTGGACGGTGACGGGAGACCCAACCCAACTGCACCAGGTATTCACAAACCTGTGCGTGAATGCCCGCGATGCCATGCCTAACGGCGGCGCGTTGAAGGTCACCATTGAAAACGTGGTGCTGGATCAAATGTATGCGGACATGAATCCTGAGGCCAAGCTTGGAGATTATGTCATGGTGACGGTGGCGGACACCGGCAGCGGCATCCCAGCGGACATCCGGGACAAGATTTTTGAACCCTTTTTTACTACCAAGGAAATCGGCAAGGGAACGGGATTGGGATTATCAACCACGGTGGGCATCTTGAGGAGTCATGGTGGATTCATCCGGGTCTACAGCGAGATGGGCAAGGGAACCACTTTCAAGGCTTACTTGCCTGCAACCACGACATCGAATGGGGTCGAGGATGTCGCTGTCGTGAAAAATCCTTTACCTCGCGGCAATGGGGAATTGTTATTGGTCGTGGATGACGAGGAACGGATGCGCACCGTTGTGCAAGGTACATTGGAACAATTTGGCTATCGGGTGTTGCTCGCAGCCAATGGAGCGGAAGCGGTCGCGCTTTATGCTCAACATCGCGAGCAAATCGCCATCGTACTTACGGACATGGCCATGCCCGTGATGGATGGGCCGGCGACGATCGTCGCCTTGAAATCGATGAATCCAAACTTAAAAATCATCGGCTCCAGCGGCCTGCCCTCGGATGGGGATGTTGCCAAGGCGGCGGTGGCAGGGGTGAAGCATTTCGTACCGAAACCGTATACCGCCGAAACCTTACTAAAGATTCTTGCGGAGGCGCTTCGAGGGCCTGGCTGAGGTCTTGGTACGCAGGGGAGATAGCACCCGTTCTGGTTTAGCCCAGAAGTTTAAAGCAAAATGTTAAATGTGGCCGACTGCCAACTTGCTCAAGCGGCATGTGCAACTACTTTCTCCGTCGCTTTGGCCCACTCCGCCGGCGTGAACTGCTGAATCTCGGTAATCTTGGCTCAGGGGCACGCGCGTGAACAAATCCTTCAGGTAATCAGCCGCATTCCGCATAACGGCCTCACATCGCCAGCAGACCGCGGAGTACTGTGAGGGTTATAGCCAATAGCTATCTGAAATTTCGGGAGATGGGCCCTATTTTAAGAGAGATAGTAATAGATGTGGATTTACGCATAGCTTTCGGCTATGGGGCGAACGCCGAGGAGGTATTGGCCAGGTTTGTGCGGTGGCATCATGCTCATCCAAGTCCAAGGACTCCGGCGGTGAACCCCAATATTCTTTGGACTTTAGAAACATGGAGGCTAAATGACCGACAAAAAGCACGCGGCGGTTCTTGCGAAAATCTCAAGCGGAATCGAGGGGTTCGACGACATCACCTGCGGTGGATTACCGCTCGGAGCTACGACCCTCCTAATGGGTGGCCCGGGTTCTGGAAAAACTGTCCTTGCTCTCCAGACGCTGGTTGGCGCCACCACGCATCACAGCACGCCGGGCATTTTCGTCGCGTTTGAAGAGAATGCGCGCCGAGTGTCGGCCAATGGGGAGACATTCGAGTGGAACATGGCCGCACTTGAGAAGAAGCAGTTGTATTTTATCGACGCGTGCGTGCGGTCCGATGTCATAAAGTCTGGCGCGTTCGATCTTACTGGGCTGCTCGCGGCGCTGGAGGAAAAAGCGGACGAGATGGGCGCAAAGCTGATCGTTTTCGATGCGATTGACGTGTTGCTAAGCCTGCTGGAAGACCCGGCAGCCGAATGCCGAGAGCTTTACCGGCTTCATGAATGGCTCTTGCTTCACAAGCTGACTGGCATCCTGACCATGAAGGTCGAGGAGGGGGAGTCGGCCATCTCGCAACGGTACGGGTTTATGCCCTTCATGGCCGATTGCACCGTGCTTCTCACCCAGCGCGTCGCGGATCGAGTGGCGGTGCGCGCAATGCGTGTGCTCAAATACCGGGGTTCCCCTCACGTGCTCAATGAAGTGCCGTTTGTTATCGGACCGGCGGGCGTGGAAGTGGGCTCCTCGAACGGTGTCCATCCGGAGCCGCAGCCCTTCAACGAGAAAGTATCCACCGGCATTGAACGCCTGGACGACATGCTTTGCGGTGGTATCTACCGCGGGACCAATGCCTTGATTACCGGCAGTTCCGGGGGCGGCAAATCATCGCTTGCCGGGGCCTTTATCGAAGCAGCCTGCCTCCGCGACGAGCGCGCCCTCTTCATCTCCTTCGACGAGAACTCCCGCGACATCGTGCGCGATCTCGCGACGATGAGCATTGATCTCGCGCCGCATCTGGAGAGCGGTCTCCTACGGATGGAAGCGTTGCGCACGGAGTCGGCTTCCTCGGAGGAGCATTTCATGCACATCAAGCGCTTGATCACGGAGCAACTCCCTCGCTGCGTGGCCATCGATCCATTATCGGCGCTTGCCCGTGTCGGCGGTGGCCTTGCGGCCCGCGCCGTTGCCGAGCGGCTGATCTACCTCTGCCGCAACAAGGGGATTACCGTTCTCTTCACGAGCCTGCTCGAAGGGATCGACCCGCACTTGGAGACAACGACGCTTCACGTCTCGACGATCTCCGATTCATGGATTCAGATCTCGTACGCGCTCCTCGATGGTGAGCGCAACC
>Ga0302278_10003845_pt1 | contig 15979 bp, 11 predicted proteins | sample III_Bog_N3_2_FD_194543 | JGI IMG/M metagenome (GOLD analysis project Ga0302278, IMG submission 194543) | Peat permafrost microbial communities from Stordalen Mire near Abisko, Sweden - III_Bog_N3_2 | ecosystem: Environmental > Terrestrial > Soil > Wetlands > Peat | place: Sweden: Abisko...
GTTTCCCGGATAAATGTAGTCTTGGCGCTCCCGCACAAACTGGAAACCAGTTTTGATCTGATGCCGGCCCCGAGTGTAAATCAGGTTGTCTTCAAACTGGCCTTGCGTGGAGTGGAAAATCTGGACCAGGTTACGCAGACCGAGATCGGCCGCGCCAGAGTTATTTCCGTTGATATCCAGCTCAACTAAGCCAGGTGCCTGAGTGTTACCGCCAGCGATTCCAAGTTGTTGACTGATGTTCCCGAGCGACGATGTTGGAGTTGTGTTCGAAGTGAACCCCACCGCGTTAAAACCAAAACGAGCCTCATTGAGTAAGTTTGATCGAAATGTGTGCGTCCAGTTCACCACGCCATTTCTTACTGGTTCGTTGCTGCCCTCCACGGCACCTGCATTGCAGAAAACGCATCCAGTTATGGTCGGCTGATCAAGATTCATTTGCGACCACCGTCCAAATATGTGGTCTCTATCGGAATAGTTATAATCGATTTTCAGGTCGCCCTGATTATTGTTGAGACTCGAACCGCTGTTATAAAAAAGGTTGTTGGAGTTGAGAGTGTTCAGCGTGGGAAGAGGATAGTACTTGGTATCAGCAAATAAGTTCGACGCCACCGGATCGATCGTGAATCCAGCAGCGGCAAGGTTGTTGTTGGGGATTGGGTTGGTCGTACCGGGGAAGAAGAGCTGAGTAACCGCACCCGCCGGAACGTTGACTGCACCTGTGCATACGCCGGCAACAAAGGCCCCACCCCAACCCGTACACAGCTGTCCAAAATCGCCGGCCCGCGCTTGGGCAGTTAAAACCTGAGCTCCCGTCGTGCCCGATTGCACCTGACGCTGCCCTTGATAGTCGGCAAAGAAAAACAACTTATTTCTGATGATGGGTCCGCCGATCGTGCCGCCGAACTGGTTGTACCGCAGCTCGGGCTTGAGAGTTTCGCCAGTTGAACTGAATCCCGGAACGTGGTTGCCAACGCAGACCGCGCCCGGCGCGCTGCACACATCGACACCTTGCGTCCACCCGGACGATGCAAGGTTAGCGTCCAACGCATCGTTACGGAAAAACTCGTACAAGTCGCCATGGAAACTGTTCGTCCCCGACTTGGTACTTACGCTAACGACTCCTCCCTGATAGTTGCCGAACTCCGCAGATGCGTTCTGCGTGATCAGATTGAATTCCTGAATGCCGTCGAGGCCCGGGGTGTAGCCCGTTTCGTTGTTCTTGTCCTCGCTGTTCAGAATGCCGTCAATCAAATACTCGTTCGCTTGTTCGCGATTCCCGTTGATATACGGGCGCCCAGAGTTGAGCATGCTTTGCGGCGACCGCATGCCATCCGGATCCACGTTGGTGACTCCCGGAGCCAGCAGCGTGAGCTGCAGATAATTGCGCGAAGCCAGTGGCAAACTCACATTCGTATTCGCATCGATAATCGTGCTGACTTCCGTCGTCTCGGTCTGCAGCAACGGCGTCGAGCTAATCACCTCGACCGACGTGGAGACCGATCCCATCTTCATCTGCACATCCACACGGGCCGTCTGGTTGAGCACAAGCGTAAACGGTGCATGCTCCACCGTCTGAAATCCCTGCGAACTCACTTTCACCGTGTAGGTTCCAACCGGCAGCCGCAACAGGTTGAATGTGCCGGCATCGTTGGTTTCATCCTTCCACTCCGTGCCGCGGTCCACGTCACTGGCCACGACCGTCGCGCCTTTAATCGGAGCTCCGCTCGGATCGCTCACCGATCCTACAATGTTGGCAGTGACTTCCTGGCTCCACAACGGCTGCAGTGCGCAGAACACCGCCCCGAGCAGCACAATCCCTACCAGCGTCATATTGAACTTCAGATTGAACCTGAGATTAAATTTTGAATTAAACTTTCGCATCACAGAACCTCCGGGCACGCGTTTGTGAGAGCAGAATCTTGTTCGTCACTCCTACTACAATTGGATTAGTCAATGCTATATAGTACATTTACAGAGGTCGTCAAGAAGAAAATTGCTCGACAGTGCGGTTTTCGTTTTAATTCGGATCGATATTATCTATAGCACCCATCGTTCGCGCCACTTTCAGGCCCACCTGGCCAGGCGGCCTGTGGAAAACTGGGACTCTATGTCGAATGGAATTCCCATTATGAAATGCGGTATATTCCCTGATCCATGCGCATTCTCTTTACAACTTTGCCTCTCAGCGATTAATGTGAAATCGTTGGGGACTCGAAAGCCTCACTCACCCGGCAGAGGAAAGCTCTATAGCGTAGGGATTGCAGCTCGAAAAGTTCGTCGCTCTTGGGCCTGTTAAAGCGGTTTCATTTCGCGCTATAGCACTTGAAGTTTCATCAGAATCCCAACGGCTCAGATCGGATTCGCGAACGCTCCGCGTTAGCGTCATCCGTTAGGATTCAAACAACAGAGGGGTCATGCCAAACAGCCAATTGGACGGAATGCCCGCTTATAAAAAGATCCAGGCTACGATCTTGCGGCGCATCGAGAGCGGGCAGTTGAAACCGGGAGACACGGTGGATTCCGAGCGCGAACTCGCCAAGATTCACAAGGTGAGTTTGATGACAGCCCGTCATGCCCTGACTACGCTGGAGCGCGAGGGCGTTGTCCAGCGCCGCCGGGGCTCAGGAACTTTCGTCGCGCCTCCCAAAATCCATTTCAACAAGCTGACGAGTTTTACCGAACAGATGTCGGGCCGCAGTTTGACCGCCTGCTCGAAAGTCTTGTCCTTTGGAATAGTTGACAATGAGCAAGAGGTAGCGGCCCGTCTGAATTTGGCCAGCAACGCCCGGCTTCTGAAAGTCGAACGCTTACGCCTCGCCGCCGAAGAACCGTTTGCGGTTGAAACCTGTTATCTGCCAGCTGAGGATTTCGTCGGCCTGACGCGCGCTGCCGTGGCCCGAGGATCGTTGTTCTCGATTCTAGAGGGCGCCTACGGCATCCAAATCGCCTACGCCGACGAGGAAATGGACGCAACCGCTGCCGCGCCCGCCATCGCAAATCTCCTGCAAGTGGAGCACGGCGAACCGCTGCTGAGAATCCGCCAACTGATTTTTTCCTCTGCTGGAAAAGCCTCGATCTACGTGCTCGGCCTCTATCGCTCAGATCGGCACACCTTGCTGGTTCGACGATTTCGATAGCGCTGCCGAAGTCCACCTGCAAGCAAGCAGCGCGGCAGGTGCATTCTCTCCTTGCCATCCCTTGGGAAAAAAGCCCAATTTCATTTAACGCACCGGCGCACTGGCCACGCCAATGCTTTTGTCGGCAGCGCCGTAGTAAAACAGCCAGCGCTTGCCATCCCGAACCATCCCCTCCACAAAAACAACATTCGGGACCTGCCCCACTTTCTCCCATTCCTTTTCGGGCGAAAAAATCGGATCCTCTGAACGCGCCAGAACTTTGGTCGGGTCTTCTTTGTCAAAAAGTACCCAGCCGGTCGAGTACACCAGCTTGTCATCTGCGCCGTTGTAGATCAGAAAAATCCCCTGCTCTGTGATGACCGGCGGAGGTCCCGGCTCGACCACTTGCGAGTCAAAAGAAGCCGCACGGCTTGCCATTACCGGATGGTCGAGCGCCTCGGTCCAATGCAGCGCATCGTCGGAATACGCCACTCCCATCTGAGTGTCCTTACCTTTCGCGTCGCCCAGATAGTACATCCAGTACCTGCCATTTATTTTCCGCGGAACAATCGCGCCTGACTTGGTCCACTTCACATTCCATTTCCCTTTGAAACTTGGAATGATGACGCCGCGCCGATCCCAATGAATCAGATCTTTCGACGTGGCCAGGCAAAGTTGTGCATCTCTCTTTTCGACCACTCCTTCCCCATTGTTATAACCGGTGTAAGTCAAGTAATACGTGCCATCGATTTGCTGAAGCCTCGGATCCTCCACGCCACCACCCTTTTCGTACGCACTCTCCGCCACCATTACGGGCTCGCGACGGCGAGTGAAATGAATGCCATCGTCACTGGTGGCGTACCCGAGGGATGACTTGCCAGCTTGATCTTGCGCTCGATAGAGCATTACAAATTTCCCGTCCTTCTTAATAACCGCTGGATTAAAAGTTCCCGCGGATTCAAACGAATCGCCTTGCGGGGACAAGATCGGTTCCTCGACTAGCCGGGTCCACTTACCAAACGGAGGAGCGAAGGAAATGGCAGCGAGCGCCGCTACCGCTGCCAGAGCGATTCCGGCTACACTCGCCCTGCGCCCCTTGCATCGTGCGGGAAAGCGAACTTTGATCATTACAAGCTTCCTTCCTTGCCTGCTACATTTGCTTGAGTCGATTTTCACACATTGCCTCTGGCGCGTGCTAACCATTAACCGCTCCGTCCAGGTTGCCACCATCCTGCCTCGCCTCAAGTACCTCAAGCTGGCCTTTTAAGTTGCGAAAGCTTCCGTGTTCTATGGACCCATCTATAGTTTGCCGCGCCCTGAGCCTGTAGCCTTCCGCCTGCTAAAATCACAGTTCTTTTATCGAGTTCGTCCATCCGCAGAAGCTGCGGCTCTGGATCTGCCACGTCCGATGAATCATGTGCGTTCTTGCTCGAACCCGCCCAACCCGAATCGACCCCTCAGCAGGAGATCATTCCCATGCAGCGTAGAGATTTTCTTAGAAGTACGGCCGCGGCTGCCGTAGTCGCAGAACTTGGATTGGGTAAAGCGCCGGCGAAGGTTTCCGCACACAACTGGGGAAACTACGATTTCGGCTCCGGCCCTCCCGTGACCGATCGCCTCAATCAAGGTCCATTCCCGCAATACCCTCCCAACGCTGTCATCCCCTCTGACGATGTGGTCATGACCACGACCCCTTCGCGCGACGTCGTCCCGAACTATGGCAAGGGACTGGTCACCTATATCACGGCAGACAGTGGCACCACGGAAATCAAGTCCGACAACATTCCGCTCGCGATCGAAGAGCTGGTTCGATTTCCCTTGGGCCAGCAGCTTTATATCCGTCCGACCTGGAGAGAGATGCAGCCTGGGCCAGGACGCCTGGAGATGCCCGATTACGTGAAGCTCGTTCTTGCATTAGCGAAGAGCAACAATAAGCGGGTCGGATTGCGAGTGCAGATGAGCGCTCCAGACTATACCCACGAAGCCGCTTTACCCGACTTTGTCCTCGACAAAGTCCCGAAAGTCGACTTGGTCGCGAGCGATCAGGAGAGCAGCGCTGAGGGAAAGAGATTCCTGCAGAATCCCCACTCGCGTTACCAGCCGCGATTTGACCACCCTTTTTTTCAACAGTCATTTCAAGAGCTGGTAGGCCTGCTGGCGGCCGAATTTGATGGCAACCCTATCATCGAATTTGTCGATACTTTCATGTACGGTTTTTGGGGTGAAGGCCATACATGGCCATTCGCCAACAATCCTTTTCCGGATTACCCGACAGCCGAACGCACCTGGACCCATATGCTCGAAGTTCAACTCGAGCACTTTTCGAAGACTCCTTTACTCACCAATACGCAGCCAGACTATAGCCGGGTTGGGAACGCAGAACTGCTCGACCGCACGGTCCGCAGCAACAATTGGATCCGCAGCGACACCATCTTTATTGAGAACGAGCAGATTGAAGCTCTCAGCAATCGTCCACCCTGGACCGCAGCCTTGCTCGAGCAGGGGCTTCCCGGCAAACCTCCCGATCCAAGCGCCGCGGAGGAAGGAATATCTCCGGCTGAAAACATGATGGCTCATGTGATCGACGTCGGCGCGAATTACTGGTCGCTCTGGAACTTTCACCAGATCAGCGCCCAGAATTTAATGAGCTACTACCAGGCTTATCCGGCAGCCTTCGACCAGATCAATCGCCGCATCGGCTACCGGGTGCGGCCGTCTTTCATTTGGAGCTACAAGGACACCGGTCTCCTGGGTCTCATTGTCGGCTTCGCCAATGACGGAATCGCCGGTGTACCCGGCGTATTGCGAGTCACGGTGGAGAGCCCTGACGGAAAGGTCCTCAAGAGCGGTTGTCTGGATGCCGGTTATCCCCTACCGGGCAAGATCCGGCAGGCACAGTTCGTTCTTCCCAACGTCGCCGAGTGGAAAGGCTTGAAACTTAGAGCTGAAATTGAGGTAAAAGGAATGCGCTACCCCGTGCGCTGGGCTTGTCACCAGAAGCTGAATGACGATGGTTCGCTAACGCTACGTCCCAACCTTCGTCAGGGAACTTAGAGACCGTCTAAACGACGCACAATAAGAAATAGACATAAGGTCCTCCCAACCTCAGAATAGGAATGAGCGGTCAAAACGTCCCTCATTCCGGTGATTTTTGGCCAAGAGAATCGCGCCGAAAGACATTTGGCCAGTTTCCTCTCGCTCTTTTGAAATTTGAATCGAAAATTTGCAACAATGCGTCCACTATCCGACCATTCGGCCCTAAGTCCTTATTCCAGAAGACTTTGGCATAAGTCCTTTCGAATCAAAGACCAACTTAAGAAATTCCCGCTAAGCTCATGATTCCAGTAGACCCAGGGGGGAGGGGGTGGGGGTATCGGATGGTTATTATCCGTATAGTAAACCGATCAAACCGACCAAACCATGCCCGGGTTCGCCCATCTTCGCCCGGAGCCCAAACCTGAGAAATCACTTCCCCTTAACCGCGCCTCCCCCTAAACTAAAAACAAGTTGGTCCGAGGCTTTCCCAGTCCTCGTCCCGTGGGGGTTCCGTGCGCGTTCTCGTCACAGCTGACACGTTCAGCGGAGTCTGGACCTACTCGCGCGAACTCGTCACCGGACTTGTCACCCACGGCTCCCAAGTCATCCTCGTCAGCTTCGGAGAAATTCCACTTCCCCACCAGACCGCATGGATGGATGGTCTTCACGGCCTCGAATACCACCCCACCGCTTTTCGTCTCGACTGGATGCAAGAGGGCGAACAGGATTTTCAAGCCGCTCAAGATTATCTATGCGAGATTGTTCGCGACTCGCGTCCCGATTTTCTCCACCTCAATCAACTCAGCTTCGGAGCCTTGCCCGTCCCCACTCCTCGCCTCGTGGTCGCCCACGGCGATGTGATTACCTGGTGGCTCAGCATCCACGGACACGAGCCTGCCGAATCGCCCTGGCTGAAGTGGTATCGCGAAACCATGGTGGAAGGCTTGAAGCGCGCCGAGGCCGTGGTCACCACCTCCCGTTGGATGGGCGACATGTTGCGCGAAGCCTATGGCGACGATTTCGAGGCCTACGTTGTCGCTCCCGGACGCAATCCCATCTACTTCAATCCCTTCGTCACAAAAGAAGAGTCGGTCCTCGCCATCGGTCGCCTCTGGGACACCGGAAAACAAGTCGCTCTCCTCACGCAACACACCCACGGATTACCCGTCTGCATCGTCGGCGCCGATAATCCGATTCCCGCGCCCTCCTTGCCGATCCGCGCCGATATCCGCGTCTCCACTGGCAACCAGGAGATTTCCGTGAAGGGCGCTCAAACAGAATCGCAACTCCGCTCCCTCTACAGCAAGTCCACCATCTTCGCCGCAACTGCGCGCTACGACCCTACAGGACTCGCATCCGTCGAAGCCGCATTCTCCCGCTGCGCTCTCGTCGCCAACGATACCGAGCTTTACCGCGAAATGTGGGGAGACGCTGCCCTGTACTTCGAGCGCAACGACGCCGACAGTCTCGGAGAAGTCCTCGCTCAGCTCGACGGAGACCGCGAACTCGCTCGCCTCTACGGGACCCGCGCCTATAATCGCGCCCGCGAACGTTTCACCGCCCGCCGCATGGTGGACGACTACCTCCGCCTTTACCGCCGCCTCCGTCCCTCAAAAATCGCTGTCGCGTAAAAGGCGAATTTGTATGCAAGATTTCGGACCGAGTGTGCAATTTTCTGGCCTTCCCGCAGCTCGCTTCACGATTTCATCTCTCGTTCATATTGCAGTCACGCTGCAGAAACATCTTCCGCCTACTGTTCTCCCATCTTCTCGCCACGTGGCAGGTGTGTGCCCTGCGCCGGGCAATTCGAAGACAACGGAGAGAACTCAGCATGTTCGAACAGAAATCACCCTTCGCCAAACTTCGGCGGGTAATGTCATCGCTACTGACGATGTCCATAGCCCTGGGACCGACGGTCGTTCCCGCTTTCGCATCTTCTGCCAAACCCACCACAAAACAAACGGCGAAAGCTGCCACTGCCACGCCGATTCAATACCTCGTCGTGATCTTTCAAGAGAACGTTTCTTTCGACCACTACTTCGGCACCTATCCCAACGCCACCAATCCCAAGTTTGAAAATAAGTTCAAGGCCAACGCCAACACCCCTGCCGTTAATGGACTGACCAACGCACTGCTCACCCACAATCCGAACTTGAATCCCGCCAATAATGGCGGCGCCGTCAACCCCTTCCGCATTGATGTCACCCAGGCTGCTACATCGGATCAGGATCACAACTACCTTGCCGAACAACAGGCCTTCGACGCAGGCCTCATGGACCTCTTCCCCTTGTCCACCGGCGTGGGTGGAACCGCGGGCAGCCAAGTCATGGGTTACTTCGACGGCAATACCGTGACCGGACTCTGGAATTACGCCCAGCATTTCGCCATGAGCGATAACTCCTTCGGCACCACCTTCGGCCCCTCGACTCCTGGCGTCATCAATCTGATCTCTGGTCAGACCAACGGAGCTACCGCCACCCTCGGCACTTTCGAAGTGAATGGTGGACCTGACGGATCTTTGACCGTAGTCAACGACGCCGATCCACAGGGTGACGTCTGTTCCAACCCAAGCCGTGATCAGGTCACCATGGGTGTCCAGACAATCGGCGATCTCCTGGAAGCGGCGAATGTGACTTGGGGCGGTTTCATGGGCGGTTTCGACCTCACGGCCATCAATCCGAACGGGACCACCGGCTGCCTCCGCAGCACGAAGTCGAATATCACCGGCGTGACCGAGCAGGATTACATTCCGCACCACTCGTTTTTCAACTATTACGCTTCCACCGCTAATTACGCCCACACCCGGCCCGCCTCGGTTGCTGAAATTGGCAATGACGGCCCCGCCAATCACCAGTACGATCTGAACGATTTCTTTGCCGCCGTTACCAACGGCAATCAACCCGCCGTCAGCTTCCTCAAGGCACAAGGCTATCAGGATGGCCACGCCGGCTACTCCGATCCGATCGACGAACAGCACTTCCTCGTCAACACAATCAACTTCCTGGAAAACCCCGCCAACAATCCAAATTGGGCCAGCACCGCCGTTGTCATCATGTATGACGACTCTGACGGATGGTATGACCATCAGATGGGACCGATCGTTAACACCTCGACTGGCCCACAAGATGCTCTCACCGCGCCTGGCGCTTGTGGCACCGCCGCAACCTCGCTTCCTGGCGTCAATGCAACCGCCAACCCGCATGCTCTTGGCCGTTGCGGCTACGGTCCCAGACTGCCGCTCCTCATCGTTTCACCGTGGGCGCGTCCGGATTTCGTCGACCATTCTGTGACCGACCAAACCTCTATCATCCACTTCATTGAAGACAACTGGCTCGCCGGACAACGCCTGCCTGCCGGGTCCTTCGATGCCCTCTCCGGTTCGCTCTACCAGATGTTCAACTTCACAAAAGCTGCAACTCCTGGAACTCTGTGCTTGGACCCGCTTTCTGGGGAGGCACAAAACCCGCACCTCTGCGGCCTCTAATAGTCGGCCTCGATATATTTGAAGAGGCACGATTCCAGTTGCTCAGCGGGCTTGCGAAAGATCGATCGCCAGCCCGCTTTTCTTATTTGCACGGTCCTCTCTTCGTACGTGCAACAGCAGGGGCTCTCTTCTAGCTTCGGCTGGTCGCTTAACACTCCCGCAACCAGCCCCATGCTATACTTTTTAAGCAGCTTTCCTGTCAGTTTCAGCCATTAGCATCAGCCGACGGAGGATCGTATCGACAAACGTTTTATCCGCATGAATGAGCGTATCCGGGCGCGGGAAGTTCGCGTCATCGGGGACGAAGGCGAACAGATCGGCGTCATGCCTCCCTTCGAAGCGCTCAAGATGGCCCGCGAACGGAACCTGGATCTGGTCGAAATTTCCCCAACCGCGCAACCGCCGGTTTGCCGCATCATGGACTACGGGAAATTCCTGTACCAGAACGAGAAGCGCGAACGCGAGGCCAAGAAGAAGCAAAAGACCATCACCGTCAAAGAAGTGAAGTTTCGTATTAACGTCGACGATCACGACTACGAAACCAAGAAAAATCACGTCCTCCGCTTCCTCGATGAAGGAGATAAGGTCAAAGCGACCATCTTCTTTCGAGGACGCGAAATGACCCGGCAAAGTCTGGGCCGGCAAATTTTGGAACGTCTGATCAAAGATATCGATCAGAGAGGTTTGGTGGAATTTCGGCCACGCCAGGAAGGCAACACCCTGCATTTGATTCTGGCGCCGAACAAGAAAGAAGGCGGACCCAAAGAGAAGCCGCACGCTCCTCCCAAACCCGCACCACCTCCCGCCCCGCGGGGCGGAGCACAAACCGCGTAAACAGAGGTTGTCAGTCATCGTTGGTGAGTCATCAGTAAGACCCTTGCCGCGTTCACTCCCATCGCATAGGTCTGATGCTCTAACTGAGAACTGAGAACCGGGAACTGAGAACCGACTTTTATGCCTAAACTAAAAACACACAAAGGCGCTGCCAAGCGCTTCAAGAAAACGGGTACGGGGAAGATCGTTCGTCACAAGGCAGGATTGCGGCACATCCTGTCGTCCAAAGCGAAGAAGCGCAAGAAGCAACTGGGCCAACCGACTTTGGTAAGTGACGGAGATTACAAAAAAGCCGCACGAATGATCCCGTATATGTGATGTAGTAAAGCGACGGGCGTCCGCGCCCGTCCTTAACCGAGTAAGCAATAAAGTCTGCAGAGCAAGTTGCCCTGCAGCGGCGTGTGAAGAGGCCGGGCTTTAGAAATCCCGCTTCCCTCCGGGAAACGTGGTAGAAGCCTCCTTACCTCCAGCCGCCAGCTGTAACAGACGTACTCAAAAGGAGAACAGCTATGCCTCGTGTAAAACGCGGAACCAAACGCCGCGCCAAGCGCAAAAAGATTCTTGAACGCGCCAGTGGATACTTCCTAACTAAATCCAAACTTTACCGCTCGGCGAAAGAAGCCGTCGATCGCGCCCTGAAGTTCGCCTACTCCGGACGCAAACAGAAAAAGCGCCAGTACCGTTCCATCTGGATCGTGCGCATCGGCGCCGCCGCCCGCCTGAACGGCCTGAACTATAACCAGTTCATCAGCGGACTGAAAAAAGCCGGCGTGGAACTCGACCGCAAAATCCTCGCAGATCTCGCCGTAAAAGACGCTGCTGGATTTGCGAGCTTGGCCGAGCAGGCGAAGAAGGCGAACGCCGCCGCAGTAACCGCGACCGCATAGCCATCAGCTGTCAGCCATCAGCTTTCAGCCGTAACTTAAGTTGTCATCCTGAGCGGAGCAAAGCGATTCGCAAAACGAATCGCTTTGCGGAGTCGAAGGACCCCTATCATCAGCACGGATTTTTGGAGCGCGTAGGGGTCCCTCGCCGCGCTAGGAATGACAATTGCTTAAGCGTTCTTGAGAAGAATGCCCTACTCTGTCCCCAAACTAGCTGACTTCTCGCCCGCTGCGCTCGCCAGCGCCACCGGCGAACTCTTGTCTGCGCTCGAGCAAGAGTCCACGGCGGTTGCCTCCGAGAACGACTGGAAAACTTTCCGCGATCGGTGGATGGCGCGCAAGAACGGCATTCTCACCGAAGTTAACGACCTGTGGTTGAAGCCTGCGCCAAGAGAAGCCAAGCGCGACGTCGGACAGCGTGTCAACGATCTCAAGACGAAAGTTGAACAAGCCGTCGAAGCGGCGCTCACCCGGATTCAGAGCGGCGCATCTTCCGGCAAACTCGCCGCCGAACGCCTCGACATCACCCTCCCCGGCATTCGCCGTCCCCTCGGCGCCGAACATCCTGTCATCAAGACGATGAACGAAATCGTCCGCGTCTTTCGTAATCTCGGCTACTCCGTGGAGGAAGGCCCCGAGATTGAAAGCGACTATTACAACTTCGAGGCCCTCAATTTTCCGCCGAACCACCCCGCCCGCGACACCCAAGACACACTCGTCATTGCCGGACAGGAATCGAAGCCGCAACGTGACCGCCTGCTCCTCCGCACCCACACTTCTCCCGTGCAGATTCGCACGATGCAGAAGATGAAGCCTCCCGTGCGCGTCGTTTGTCCCGGAAAAGTTCATCGCAACGATGCACCCGACGCGACCCACTCTCCCATCTTTCATCAGGTCGAGGGCTTGGCCGTCGATAGCAACATCACCTTCTGCGACCTGAAGGGTACGCTCGATCACGCCATGAAAGCGCTCTTCGGATCGAGCGTGAAAACGCGTTTTTATCCTTCATTCTTTCCTTTCACCGAGCCCAGCGCCGACGTGCAGATCAGCTGCATTTTCTGCGACGGCAAGGGCGTGCGCGACGGCGGCCCGTGCCGCAATTGCAAAGCCAGCGGATGGATCGAACTCCTCGGCTGCGGCATGGTCGACCCGAATGTTTACAGCTTCGTCGATTACGACGCCACCAAAGTTTCCGGATTCGCGTTCGGCATGGGCGTAGAACGAATCGCAATTCTAAAATACGGAGTCGATGACATTCAGCTGTTCTTCCAGGGCGACGTTCGCTTCTTGGAGCAGTTTGCTTAAGAACGCTTTTGGCTATTGGCTCTTAGCTTTTAGCGAAAAACCAAATGTACCCACTATGTGCAAAAGCTAATAGCCAAGAGCCAAGAGCTAACAGCTAAGAGCTTCTTACATGAAAATTTCTCCAGCATGGCTACGCGATTTCGTTGATCTTCCCATCGACTACCCTCGCCTCGCCGACGAACTCACCCTCGCCGGAGTCGCGGTCGAAGGCATCTCCGGCAATGGCGAAAACACGGTCTTTGAAATGGAGATCACCACCAATCGTCCTGATGCAATGAATCACTATGGCGTCGCTCGCGAAGCCTCGGCGCTCTACGATCTGCCGCTGCGTCCGATTGACCCGAAACTGCCCGCCCCGCAAGGCAAGTCCGATGTGACGATCGATATCGAGGAGCCCGATCTCTGTTCCCGCTTCACCGCCCGCGAAATTCGCGGCGCGACCATCCAAGCCTCGCCTGCGCCCGTCGCCCATCGCCTCCACTTGCTCGACCAGCGCCCCATCAGCAACGCCGTCGACGCCACCAATTACGTTCTCTGGGAGAGCGGCAAGCCCACCCACGTCTTCGATCTCGATCTGCTCGAGGGCCGGCGCCTCGTCATCCGCAGAGCTCGCGCCGGAGAAACTCTCAAGACGCTCGACGGCATCGACCGCAAACTCTCGACCGAAGACCTCGTCGTTGCCGACGCGAAAAAGCCAGTCGGCCTCGCCGGAGTCATGGGCGGCTTCGACACCATGATCACCGAAAGCACGAAAAATATTCTGATCGAATCCGCTTGGTTCGACCCCGTCGCCGTGCGCCGCATGTCGAAGCGCCACGGCCTGCATACCGACGCCTCTCACCGTTTCGAGCGCGGAGCCGATTTCGAATCCACCGTCCCGTCCGCGAATCGTGTAGCCGAACTCGTCCTTGCATCCGGAGGCGGCACCCTCATCGGCGACTCCATCGACGTGATCGCGCGCCAACTTGATCTTGCTCCCGTGGAACTCAATCTCCGCGAAGTGCATCGTATCCTCGGTGAAAAAATCAGCGCCCTCGAGATCAACCGCATTCTCACGCGTCTCGGATTCACCGTGCTGCCCGGGAACGAAGATCGCTACCTTGTCCACATCCCCAGCTGGCGTCTCGACATCGAACGCGAAATCGACATCATCGAAGAACTCGCCCGCCTGCACGGGTACGACAAATTTCCCAACACCCTTCCCTCCTTCAGTGGAGGCGTTCGTGAATTGCCCGACGCCGAAAAAGACGCGAAACTTCGCGCCGCACTTCTCGCGCTCGGCTACAACGAAACCATTTCACTCACCTTCATTTCCAAGGATGATGCCCGCCGCTTTTCGCCCGCCCCCGAACTCGACCTCGCCAATCCCTTGAGCGACGAGGCTTCTGCCATGCGGACATCGATGGTTCCCAGCATGTTGAACATGCTCGCCTACAACCTGAATCGCGGCAGCGACAACGTTCGCCTCTTCGAATCCGGAAATGTTTATGAAGCCTCGGACGCGAATGCCCTCGAACTCAAGCGCATCTCCATGGGCGCGACCGGAAGCGTGGATGGAAACACAGTCCATGGATTGGTGCCGGGCGCGGCCGCCCGCCCGCTATCTTTCTTCGATCTGAAGGGCGACGTGGAAACTCTGCTCGCCCCTTTCAGCCAGTGGACCTTCTATTACGATACCCAGACCGCCGACTATTATCATCCCGGCCGCTCTGCTCGCGCCCTGCTGGATGGCGCCACCGTAGCCCAGTTCGGACAGATTAATCCCGATCTGGCGTCCGCTCGCAAGTTGCGCCAGGATGTCTTCATCGCCGAAATTTATCTCGACCGCCTCTATCAGCATGACCTACGCGAAGTCCGCTACGAAGCCCTGCCCCGGTTCCCCGCCGTCGAGCGCGATTTCTCCTTCGTATTCGCGGACGAAGTGGAATTCGAAAGAATTCACGCCACGATCGACAAGCTAGCCATTGCCGAATTGCGCACTTTCGTTCCCGTAGAAATCTTCCGCGGAGAAAAAGTAGGCACCGGCAAATACTCAATCCTGATGCGCGCCACCTTTCAGTCAAGCGACCGCACCCTGCGCGACGACCAAGTATCGCAATGGGCAGGAGAGATCACAAAAGCGCTGGAAACGCTCGGCGGAGTGCAGCGGGCATAGGGCTGCTCAAGTTCTCGATCCCGTTTCTGGATAATTAACGTTGTGACCATCAACCATCACGGAGCGAGAAATAAGCATGAAAATCTTCGAGCCCTTCTTTTCTCGTAACCCCGCGCCAAAGTAATTGCCCCAGCGTTAGCGACTCATAGGTGCTCACCGGTTACACCGAAATAAAAAAGGGCATCCCAAAATTCAGGATGCCCTTTCACTTCTCTTATCTGAAGCTCGCCGCTACGCTCCCGGTGGCTTCTCTTGCTTTTTCTTGTCCTCTTCCTTTTTCTGCGGCGGCGCTGGTTTCGGCTGCTGTCGCGGAGGCGGCGGCGCCGGCTTGGACACTGCCGGAGGAGGCGTACGTTGCGGTTGCCGCTCGGCCGGAGGTGGCGTTGCCGGACGCTCAGCGGGAGGATTCGGGCGCGTAGCCTCGGGACGGTTATTCGGTTGGGTCGCAGGCTGACGCTCATTTCGCGCCGGCGGTTCGGCCGGACGATTCTCTGGACGTGCCTCCGGAGCCCGCTCTGGCTGCGCCGGACGATTGTTTTGCGGCGGCGGCGTAGCCAGTCGATTGTTGTTGACCGGCGGTGCAGGCCGGTTCGGTTGTTGACGATTGTCTTCCGGACGATCGTTCTGTTGCGGTGGCGGCGTAGGACGATTCGGCTGCGTAGTCGCCGGACGATTCATTGGCTCCTGATTCGCCGGACGTTGACTCGGATTCGCCGGATTCGCATTCGCCGGATTCGGACGCGCCTGACCCGCATTCGGCTGACCCGCATTCGGCTGGTTCGGTCTCGGCTGATTCGCTTGCTGCTGGTTACCCGGACGATTCCCCGGTTGATTCGCCGCCGGTTGTCCCGGACGTCCCGCAATCGCCGGATTCGGATGTCCGACCGTGGCCGTCGCCGGCTTGCCCGGTGGCGCTTGCTTCACCATCGGACGCGCCGCCGCAGTCGCCGCGGGACGCATGCTCTGCATCTCACTCCGCGCAATCGGCTGTCCCGGATGCGCGGCCAAGGCCTGCTGCTGTCTGGCGAACGGAACCGGCGGCGGGGGCGGCGTCTTCTTCGCAACCACCTGCCGGTTCATTACCGCCGCTGGCGGCGCTGACACGTGCCCTGCGCTCGAAGCTTTCGCCCCCAGCACGCTCTCCCGGGTCGGAACCACTGCAACT
>Ga0302278_10003849_pt1 | contig 15959 bp, 9 predicted proteins | sample III_Bog_N3_2_FD_194543 | JGI IMG/M metagenome (GOLD analysis project Ga0302278, IMG submission 194543) | Peat permafrost microbial communities from Stordalen Mire near Abisko, Sweden - III_Bog_N3_2 | ecosystem: Environmental > Terrestrial > Soil > Wetlands > Peat | place: Sweden: Abisko...
GACGTGGGCGCCAGCGCTATATGCGGCGACGCTAAAGGCCTATCCCAATGCGAAAGGCACGCCGATGCCGAATAGTCATGAATCAGCCGCGTTGTGTCCGAGCGATGCGGATGGATGGAAGGTGCTCGAAGCGTACGTGAAGGAGTGGGCGGAGCAGTGCGGGGCGGATGGGATTTCGGCGACGTTCTGGGACAACTATAGTGCGTTTTGCCAGGATGCTCGCTGCCAGGCGAATGGGCTGGATAAGTTTCCCAACGAGGTCTACGAGTTTCTGTCACGCTATCATGCGCTGCTGACGCCGATGGGGCAGAAGCTGCATATGCGGACATGGTCGTCCGGTTGCCCGCATTGGCTGGGAACAAACTATGTGCACGCGCCGGGATATGGGCAGTTCGGGATGAGCCACCCAGAACTGTGGGGGCGGGTGATCAAGGAGACGCCAGCCGACCTGATTATGCAGACGAAGATTTACCACTCGGACTGCGAGCCGAATGCGCGGTTCACAACGCTGCTGGGCAAGTGCAAGCCGCACATCGAGATGGTGGAGTACCAGCAGTCGGCGCAGTTTATCGGGCGGCAATACTTCCCCGCATCGACGGTGAACTACACGGCGACGACGATGAAGAAGGCGTTAGAACTGGTGGGGCCGCATGGCGGGGTGCAGATCAGTCCGGCCGGGGAGAGTCAGCCGCCGCAATATGATGTCTTCCAGGACATCCTGAACAACGACTGCATCTATGCGTGGCGCGAGCTGACGTGGAACATCAATGTGAATCTCGACACGATGTGGCACGAGTGGGCGACCCAGATCTACGGTGCGGCGGCGGCACCGGCGATGGTGAAGTTCGTGCGGGCGAGCGAGGATGCGGCGACGTGGTGCTGGTGCCCGCTGGGACATGGGTCGTCGACCAATGGAGATTTTGCGGGCACGATAGCACGGCGTGAGGTGCTGCTGCGCTATACGAATCGGTACTATCTGCCGGAGTATGCGGCATATCTTGAACCGACCCTGGAGAATGTGATCAGAATGGAAAAGCAGAAGGCCGATTGCCTGGGCAAGCTGGACGAGATGGCGGCGGCATTCGGAGATGCGAAGCCGCATCTGACTGCGGAACAGTCCGCCGAGATTACGACAAGGCTCGACTGGTTCCGGCACTTTGCCGTCTGCAATACGACGCTGGATGTGAGCCTTTGGCGATTCCGCTATCTGCGCGGACTCGCGGCGAAGTTGACCACCGATTCGAAGCAGATGAAGGAGCTGGCGGCGGCGTTTGACACGATCGAAGCGGAGCAGCCGAAGTTGTTCCAGTATGACAAGGCGCAGAAGATCAGCATGTATCGCGTACCGCTGGGCGAAATTGGCAGGCCGCCGGCGCTGGGGAATCCGCGGTCGCTGATGCATGAGATTTATGCGCAGTCGCTGCAGTTTGTGATGGAGAACGTGGGAGTGGATTATCTGCCGAAGGAGTGGTTGCGTGGGACAATGCCGCGGATGAACGTGCCGACGACGCTGGGGTAAAGCGGCTGCTATAGGCCTTCAGGAACGGCTTCATACCGACGAACACCGATGGCCCCGACTTTGAACCGGTCATGGGGAGAAGAGCGCCAGTTGTGATCGGCCATTATCGCGATGAAGAACTTCTAGTTGGCAGAAAGGTGCGAGCGGTTGAGGTGAGGCACACTTCATCGGGGTCCTTCGACTGCGGTCGCGATGCGACCTTCGCTCAGGATGACTTTTCTTGTTAGGGAGGATGGATGGAGCGACGAGAATTTGTGAAAGCGGCGGTGGCGGGAGTCGCGGCGAGCGCGGCGGGGAGTGCTATGGGTCAGATTGCAGGGACGGCCAAGGTGGGGACAGAGTTTTATCAGTTGCGGAAGTATGCGCTGCGGAATGGCCCGCAGACCGCGCTGACACAGGGGTACTTTGAGCGAGCGCTGATTCCTGCGCTCGGGCGGATGGGGATGGGGCCGGTGGGAGCGTTCAAGCTGGATGTAGGGCCGGAGACGCCGACGTATTATGTGCTGATTCCGTCGACGGATGCGGCGGCGATGGTGTCGCTCGATGCCAGACTGGGCGCGGACGCGGAGTACGTGAAAGCCGCGTCTGGGTTCCGCGATGCGCCTGCACCGGCTCCGGCGTTCGAACGAGCGGAGCGCACGTTGCTGTCGGCGTTCAGCGGATGGCCGAAGTTGACGGCACCGAAGTTGGTGGATGGCAAACTGTCCAAGCGCATCTTCCAATTGCGCACGTATGAGAGCCCGAGCCAGGTGGCTCACACGCGCAAGATGGCGATGTTCAACGAGGCGGAGATTGGGATCTTTGTGCGGACGGGACTGACTCCGGTGTTCTTTGGCGACACGCTCGTCGGCACGCGCATGCCGAGCCTGACTTATATGCTGACGTTCGCGGACACGGCGGAGTTGACGGCCCATTGGGCTGCGTTTTCCGCAGATCCGGAGTGGAGGGAGTTGGTGAAGAAGCCGGGGAATACGGATGCGGAGATTGTGAGCAACATTTCGAACCTGTATTTGAGTCCGCTGGCGTGCTCGGAGATTTAGGGGCGCAGAGACATATACAGGAGTCCTTCCCTGAGTTCGGGATGTCGCTCATCTTTGGCAGGTTGACGACCGTGGATGACTGCACTCACCGGCGAGAGCTGTATTGGATGACTGCCTTTGGGGTGCCATCCGTTGAGGGGGACAATAGAGAACCGGGAAGCTGCGGTTGGCAGCTTCCCGGTTTTTGTGCGGAGGGGCGACAGACCTGGGAGAGGTTGTTTCCCCATCGCAACCCTTTAGTGGCCCGGAAGGTCGAGCTGAAGTTCCTCTCGTTCTCCATTTCGGGGAGGAACAATGCGACCCGTTCGGCTGTAATAGACGGGTGTACGCCGGGGACGTTTACGGGGGTAGGGAATTTTTAGTGGCTACCTGGCTAATGGTTAGTCGAGTGGTCAGAAGGTGAATGGGGGGTATCTCAATGAACCTTATTTAGTACACTGCACTAAGGAAGGTGCATACATCGTGATCGAGATCGAAGAGGCGCGGACAGTGAAAGAAGCGGTTGCGTGGCAGCTTGCCCGAGCTATGAAGGACAAGAAAATCTCGAAGAACAGAATGGCGGCGCTGCTAGGGACGAGCCGCACCCAGGTGGACCGACTACTGAACGCGAAGGACGATATCACGTTGGGCAGCTTGCAGCGCGCGGCTGCGATCTTGGGGCGGCAGCTGAGGATTGAGTTGGTAGGCGGGGATCCAACGCCTGAGAAGCGAGATATAAATACCCGGCGATCCAGCTCCGGTCGCGATGCACCCGCGTCTGACATGGAACACCCGCAAGTTGAAGTGTTGGAAGAGTCCGGGTGGCTAGGGTGATTGGGGCGAAGAACCCAACCGTGCCACGATAAGGCTGCTTCCTGGATGGGCGGCTCGCATACGAATCATGCTGCGATGCGATTGATGTTCGGCGTCGCTATCGAGTGATATTCACCGCCTGCGCCATCCTGTTGATGACGACAAAACCTCTTTGCTCCTTATTAATCCTTTACCCCTTGCAGATGGCGCATGCGTGCATCAGAACGATGACACGGGAAAACCCGTGGCGTCGCATAGGGCCCTCAGATCAACTGTTCCTGATGGCGCGGCGCCGCGTTCCAGGCGCCTCACAGGGTTTCGCCGACGGAACAAATGCAACTATCGAGGGGGACAAAAGCTATGCGGAAAAACTTGTATGTCTTGGGGTTAGCAATTTCAATCCTGGCCACGCCGATTGCCGGTATGGCTGCCAATATCACCTACACCGTCAACGAAGCGGTTGGACCGGGCAGTGTGACCGGCTTTATCACGACTGACGGGGCGATCGGTACGCTCGCCACCAGCGACCTGCTGAACTGGAATCTAACCTTGAAAGATGGGTCGGGGGGATTATTTGTGCTCGGAGGACCCGGAAGTGGGGGTAACTCTGGGGAGATCGTCGAAGGCGCAGACCTAACCGCAACCGCCAGCCAGCTCCTCTATAACTACAGCGATGCCGACATGGGGCTGCTGCTGTTTGAAACTCCGACGCCTGGCACCAACGGCCCCTTTCTCTGCTACACCTCATCTCTGGACTGCTCCGCGGATTCCTCAACTGGCATAAGTCTTGCCACGGAGCCGGGTGAAACCCTAACCGTCGACAGCCCGATTACGGGCACTGGCGCAATTGCCGCGATAGGAACGGTAACTCCGGAGCCCTCCTCACTTCTGTTGCTGGCCTCGGGTATGTGTGGGCTTTTTGCCGTTGCCCGGCGCCGGGTTCCAGTTACAGCGCGGCCATGAGCGCTTGCCGCTCGCGCGGCGGGGGGAACTAACTCGGCCGCGCAATGGGCAGCGTAAACGTGAACACCGAGCCGTGGTTGAGCTGGCTCGTCACCGAGATAGTCCCGCCATGCGCGCTGACGATGGCGCGAGCAATCGCCAAGCCCATGCCGGTTCCGGAGACGCGGTTGCGCTGGCCCTGCCCGCGATAGAACTTGTCGAAAATCATGGACTGCTCGATGGCGTCGATCCCAGCGCCACGATCTGCGACGGAGATGGCGACGGTATCGCCCTGGCGGTCGGCGGTGACGTGGATAGGCGGGGCCTGCCCGGCGGCGATGGCGGGGGAATACTTGATGGCGTTGCCCAGCAGATTGGCGATGACCTTGTGAATCCACCCGGCATCGGCGAGCACTAGCGGCAGCGAGCTGGAGAGCGAGACGCGGAACTCCCGCGCGGGATTGGCCAGACGGCTCTCATCGACGGCGGCGTTGACGAGGTCGGCGACGCGCAGCGGCTTCAGGTCAAGCTGTACCTTGCGCGCGTCCAGTTGTGCCATCTCGACCGCCTGCTCAATCAGGTGATTTAGCCGGTCGGACTCTTCGTCGATGACCGTCAGCAATTCCTTCTGCGACGCCGAATCGAGTAGTGCGTCCTGCGAGAGCAACGAGCTGATGGAGGCCTTGATGGCGGTCAGCGGAGTCCGCAGTTCGTGGGTGACGGAGTCCAGCAGCGCGGTGCGCAGGCGTTCCGTCTCTTTGGCGGCCTCGGAGCGCGCGGAATCTTCGAGCGCTTCGGCGCGTTCAATGGACATCGAAACCAGACCGCTAAGGGCTTCCATCGTCTCGCGCGAGAGGCAGATGCCTTCCAACAGCAGCGCGCCGCTGGGACGCACGCCAATACGCAGCGGAATCGCGGTGGGCAGGCCCCCAACCGGCGAGCGGAAGATGGGGAGCATCATGGCCTCGCGCAGGTCGGCGACAATCTCCGCGCGGGTGCGGTCGGCGTAGGCAACGGTGCCAGGAATCTCGGTGGCGCTCCACGGAATATTGGGGCTGGAGATGCGCTTGGGATCGGAGAGGTAGATGCGGTCGCCGTCGCAAATGTACAGCGTGACCGCAGGCGAGTTGAAGGAGTTCGCCACGCTGGAGGGAATGTAATTCAGCAGTTGGCCGACGTTTTCCGGCTGCAAGAGTTGGCGGCCCAGACGGTACAGCATTTCCGACTCGCGGCGTCTCGCGTTCGCGTCCTCTGACTCCTCGCGAATGCGCGCGGCAAGATGGCTGGCGTAGATCGCCGTGCCCAGGAAAGCGAACAGTGCAACCCAGTTCTGCGTGTCGGCGATGGTCAGGGTGCCCACCGGCGGAAGGAAGTAATAGTTGAACAGAAGAGTGGCCGCGAGCGAAGCGCCGACCGCGAAGCGCAAACCCCAGTTTCCGGCGAGCACCAGCACCAGCAGCAGCAGCGTAAGCGCGACCGTGGTATGACTGGCGGTCTGGAAATGTCGGTAGAAGGCTACAATACCGGCAAGCGCGAGTGCGATCGCAAGCCAGCGCGCAGCTTCAATAATGCGCTTCGTGTACACAGTGGGAATTGTATGCGGGTTGAGCGCGTTTGATTGAGAGTCTTACAACCTTTTAACGGCTTTGGGGTGGAAGATGGTAGATAGGTTGCCGCGCGCCAGCTACCCGCTTCCATGCACGGGTGTAATGGCGGGGGAAAGGGTCAAGTCAACGCCGGATGAATTCTGAACAGACGCATACGAAGACTCCGGATGAGTGGCTGGCCTCGGTTGAGGCGCAGAAGCGCGGGCGGTTCAAGGTGTTTCTCGGATACGCGCCGGGCGTGGGCAAGACGTTCAGCATGTTGAGCGAGGCGATCCGCCGCAAGAGCCGCGGCGAAGATATTGTGATCGGCATCGTGGAGACGCATGGGCGCGCGCGCACCGCCGAACTCGCCAGCCAACTGGAGCAGGTGCCGCGCAGGCAGATGGAGTACAAGGGCACGCTCTTTGAAGAGATGGACGTGGACGCCATTCTCGCGCGCAAGCCCGAGGTGGTGCTGATCGACGAACTCGCCCACACCAACATTGAAGGCAGCTTGCACGCAAAGCGCTTCCAGGATGTGCTCCAGATCCTGGAGGCCGAGATCGACGTGCTCTCGACGCTGAATATTCAGCACGTGGAGAGCATGACGCCCCGGGTGCAGAGCCTCACTGGGATTACCGTGCGCGAGACGGTGCCGGACTGGGTGCTGGACCGCGCCGACGAAGTGGTGCTCAGCGATCTGACGCCTGAGGCGCTGGTCACCCGCATGACCCGCGGCGATATCTATCCGGTGGAACGGGCGGAACGGGCGTTATCGAACTTCTTCCGGCGCGGGAATTTAATTGCCCTGCGCGAAATGGCGTTGCAGCGCGTGACCCGTGCGGTCGACCGTACGCTGGACGACTACGTGCAGCGCAAGAAGCTGAGCGGGCATTGGCAGATCGCCGAACGCATTGCCGTCTGCATCAGCGCCAACCCCGAGTCGCGCGACCTGATTGCACGCGGCGCGCGTATGGCCGAGGCAATGAACGGCGAGTTCTACGTGGTCTACGTCGAGCTCGATTCGGACATTTCCGAGACGCGGAAACGATCGCTCGAGGGCAATGTCCTGTTCGCCGAAAACGTTGGCGCGCGCGTGGTGCGCCTGCAGGGACGCAGCGTTCCCATGGCCACCGCGGACTATATTTCAAAGAACAGGATTACTCAGGTGATCTTCGGACGCAGCGCGGTCAAGGGCTGGAAGGCCTACCTGTACTACCATGCACTGGGAACGTTTATGCGCCACGCGCCGCACGTGGATGTACACATCGTGACGCAGGTTGCAAAGTGAGGCAGTGGTCGGTAGAGGCAAATACGAGATTTTTTGGCTGCGCCAGAATGATGACGTAAGGGCAGGTCAGAATGTTGGCGTAGGTGAGCGGCAGAGGTTGGGAAGCTGGTAAGCGATGCATATCCTGGTTGTCGATGATGAGCCGCAGATCACGCGGGTCTTGCGCACTTCGCTGCAGAGCAACGGGCATGAGGTGACGGTGGCGCACGACGGCGCGGATGCGCTCGAGCAGTTTATGAAGGCGCAGCCGGACCTGGTGATTACCGACCTCGCGATGCCCGTGATGAACGGTATCGAGCTGACGCGGGAGATCCGCGAGCGGTCGAGCGTCCCCGTAATTGTACTGAGCGTGCGCGGTAACGATGCGTCCAAGGTGGAGGCGCTGGACCAGGGCGCGGACGACTACATTACCAAGCCGTTCAGCATTCAGGAGCTGCTGGCGCGGGTGCGCGTGCAGGTGCGGCGGCTGGCCGCGGTAGACGCGCCGGCCGCGGAAACCACCCTCGAGCTGGGCGACTTCCGCATCGATCTGGAGCGGCACCAGGTCGCGGTGCGCGATGCGGAGGTGCATCTGACACCGAAGGAGTTCGACCTGATGGTGTACTTTGCGCGTAATTCGGACCGCGTGCTGACCCACAAAACCCTGCTGCGCGCGGTGTGGGGCGCGGCGGGGATGGACCAGCCGGAGTATCTGCGCGTGCTGGTGGCGCAGTTGCGCAAAAAGATCGAGCCGGGCGGCGAACCGAAGTACATTGTCAGCGAGCCGTGGGTGGGGTACCGTCTCAGCCCGGCCGGCGACGATGCGCCACGCCCGGAGTAGCGCCTCGTTTTAGCGTCAAATTCCTTTACAAAATCTTTATGTCCTTCCTACGGACTTTCTACATAGGTGGGGAGCAGACTCACGTTAGTGATCCTGGCGCGCCTCCTGGTGTGCGCGTGGGGACCCAAAAGCAGACCCGGGGTCGCGCCAGTAACGACCCGGCCCTGGGACGCTTCAGGAGAGTGCATGAGCGATATAGCGTTTCTTGCGGCTTCAATAGTGTTTTTCGTGGTTGCGGTGCTGTACGTCCACGGCTGCCGGCGACTGATGAAGGGTGGTGGCGACAATGCTTGAAAACGTGCTGCTCTTGTTGCTGACGGCCGGCTTGCTGGTCTATCTCGTGTTTGCGTTGTTGCGTCCGGAGAAATTCTGATGACCTCGAATGGCTGGCTGCAAATTGCAGTCTTTTTCGTATTGGTGCTGCTCGCCGCGAAGCCCATGGGGCTCTACATGGCCCGCGTCTATGAGCGCAAGAAGACGTGGCTCGACCCCGTGCTGGTGCCGGTGGAGAAGCTGCTCTACAAAGTGACCGGCGTCGACTCGGAAACCGAGATGCGCTGGACCGAGTACGCCGTATCCATGCTGGTGTTCTCGCTGGCGACGCTGCTGCTGACCTACGCCGTCGAGCGGTTGCAGCACGCGATCCCGCTATGGAACCCGCAGCACCTCGCCGCAGTCGAACCGTATCTCGCCTGGAGCACCGCCGGTTCGTTTACTACCAACACCAACTGGCAGGCCTATGTGCCCGAGACCACGATGAGCTACCTGACCCAGATGTTTGGGCTGGCGACGCACAATTTCTGGTCCGCGGCCGTCGGCATGGCGCTGGCTATCGCGTTTATCCGCGGGATTGCGCGGCGCGAGGCCAGGACCCTGGGAAATTTCTGGGTGGACCTGACTCGCGGCACGCTGTGGGTGCTGGTGCCGATGTGCCTGGTGTATGCGCTGGCACTGGTGTCGCAGGGCGCAATCCAGAACTTCAAGCCGTACGATACGGCGACGCTGGTGGAGAAGCAGAATGTAACCACTACCGGCACAGATGGAAAGCCTGTAACTACCGCAGTTATAACCCAGACGATTGCGCAGGGCCCGCTGGCTTCGCAGGAAGCCATCAAGATGCTGGGGACCAACGGCGGCGGGTTTATGAATGCGAATTCGGCGCACCCATTTGAGAACCCGACACCGCTTACCAACCTGATGGAAATGTTTTCGATCTTCGTGATTCCCGGCGGCCTGTGCGTGACGCTGGGGACGATGACCGGGTCGAAGGGGCATGGCTGGGCGGTGTTCGCCGCGATGTCGATCCTGTGGTTCGCCGGCGTCGCCACCTGCTACTGGGCGGAGGCGCAACCCAATCCACTGTTGAAGGGCGTTGACCAGACGGTGACGCAAACCGGGCCAGCCGCGGCGTCGAGCTCTGGCGGCAACATGGAAGGCAAGGAAGTCCGCTTCGGCATCGCGAATTCGGCGCTGTTTGCGACGGTGACAACGGACGCAAGCTGCGGCGCGGTCAACTCGATGCACGACTCCTTCATGCCACTGGGCGGAATGGTGCCGCTCGCCAACATCATGATGGGCGAGATCATCTTCGGCGGAGTCGGCGCGGGCATGTACGGAATGCTCATCTTCGTCGTGGTGTCCGTGTTCATCGCCGGACTGATGGTGGGCAGGACGCCCGAGTACCTGGGCAAGAAAGTGGAGGCATACGACGTGCAATTGTCGATGCTCTACCTGCTGATTTTTCCCCTGATCATCCTTGGCTTCGCGGCGCTAAGCGTGCTGCTGCCGGCTGGACTCGCGAGCATTTCGAACAAGGGGCCGCACGGGCTCACGCAGATTCTGTACGCGTACACATCGGCCGTTGGGAACAACGGGTCGGCGTTCGCAGGACTCAACGCGAACACCCACTGGTATCTGATCACCCAGGGAATCGCCATGCTGGGCGGGCGCTTTCTGATGATTGTGCCGATGCTAGCAGTAGCGGGAAATCTGGCGACGAAGAAAATCTCGCCGCCCAGCGTGGGCACCTTCCCAGTCAACGGCACGCTGTTCACCGTGCTGCTGGTGGGCGTAATTCTAATCGTCGGTGCGCTGACATTCTTCCCAGCGCTCAGCCTCGGGCCGGTGCTGGAGCACTTACTGCTCCGGGCAGGCAGCGCCTTTTAGTAGTTCTTGATACGTGGTCCATGGTCGGTGAAGGCTAGGAGAATTTGATGAGTGCAACACATACAGGAACGGCGAAGAAGAAGAATTTATTCGATGGGGCGATTGTGCGCCGGGCGTCGGTGGATGCACTGAAGAAGCTGAACCCCATGCTGATGGCGAAGAACCCCGTGATGTTCGTGGTCGAGGTGGGCAGCGTGGTGACGACGGTCCTGCTGTTTGGGCACGGCGGACACTTCGCGTTCAACCTGCAGATCACGCTGTGGCTGTGGTTTACGGTGCTGTTCGCCAACTTCGCCGAAGCCATGGCGGAAGGCCGCGGCAAGGCCCAGGCCGATGCTCTGCGCAAGGCGAAGAGTGAGACGACGGCGTACAAGCTGAGCGCGGATGACACCATCGAAGAGGTGCCCAGCTCGCACCTCCGCGTCGGCGACAAGGTGCGCGTCATCGCGATGCAGATGATTCCCGGCGATGGCGAGGTGATTCAAGGGGTCGCGTCGGTAGACGAGTCGGCGATCACGGGCGAGAGCGCGCCGGTGATTCGCGAGGCTGGCGGTGACCGCAGCGCGGTGACCGGTGGAACGCGTGTGCTCAGCGACATGATCGTCGTGACCATCACGGCAAATCCTGGTGAGACGTTTCTCGATCGCATGATCGCGCTGGTGGAAGGCGCGGAACGGCAGAAGACGCCTAATGAAATCGCGCTGAATATTTTGCTGGCCGGACTCACAATTATTTTTCTGCTGGCGGTCGTCACGCTGGAGCCGTTCGCCGTCTATTCGGGCGCGCCGCAGACTGCGTTCGTGCTGATCTCGCTGCTGGTGTGCCTGATCCCGACAACCATCGGCGGACTGCTCTCCGCCATCGGCATCGCCGGAATGGACCGCCTGGTTCAGCACAATGTGCTGGCCGTCAGCGGGCGCGCGGTGGAAGCAGCGGGCGATGTGAATACGCTGCTGTTGGACAAGACTGGAACGATTACGTTGGGCAACCGGCAGGCGTCGGAATTTCTAACCGCAGCGGGTGTCAGCAGCGAAGAACTGGCGGACGCCGCGCAGCTCTCTTCCCTGCCGGATGAGACGCCCGAGGGCCGCTCGATTGTAGTGCTCGCAAAAGAGCAGTACGGCCTGCGCGGCCGCGAACTGGCGAACCTCAACGTGGAATACATCCCGTTCAGCGCGCTCACTCGCATGTCCGGCATCGACATGGAAGGCCGCAGCATTCGCAAGGGCGCAGCCGACGCGATCGACAAATATTTGAAGGAGAACGGCTCGGGAATCGGCCTGCCCGACGAGGTGCGGCAGAAAGTGGAGCAGGTAGCCCGCAGCGGAGGCACGCCGTTGGTAGTCGCTGAAAATGGCCGCGCGCTGGGCGTGATCCACCTGAAGGACATTGTGAAGGGTGGGATGCGCGAGCGCTTCGAGCAACTGCGCGCCATGGGCATCAAGACCATCATGATAACCGGCGACAATCCGCTGACCGCTGCTGCAATTGCGCGCGAGGCTGGCGTGGACGACTTCCTCGCCGAGGCGAAGCCCAAGGACAAGATGGACCTGATCAAGCGCGAGCAGGCGCAGGGCAAGCTGGTGGCGATGACCGGCGACGGCACCAACGACGCGCCCGCGCTGGCCCAGGCCGACGTAGGCGTGGCCATGAACAGCGGCACGCAGGCGGCGAAAGAGGCCGGTAACATGGTCGACCTCGACTCCAACCCAACCAAACTGATCGAGATCGTCGGCATCGGCAAGCAGTTGCTGATGACGCGCGGCGCACTGACCACCTTCTCCATCGCAAACGACGTCGCCAAGTACTTCGCAATTATTCCAGCCATGTTCATGGTTGTGTTTCCGCAACTCGCGGTCATCAACATCATGCATCTGCGCTCGCCGGAGTCGGCGATTCTCTCCGCGGTCATCTTCAACGCACTGATTATTGTTGCGCTGATCCCGCTGGCGCTGCGTGGCGTGCAGTACAAGCCGATGTCCGCGGCGGCGCTGCTGCGAAGGAATTTGTACATCTATGGCCTCGGCGGAATTGTCGCGCCGTTCATCGGAATCAAGGCGATCGATATGTTGATCGCAGCAGTCCATTTAGTTTGACAACCAGGTTCCAAGTTCACGGTTCCAAGGTTACGGTTCAAGGTTCTAGGTTCGAGGGGAAAACATGAAGAAGCACATTATTACGTCGGTGCTGTACACGCTGGTTACAGCACTCGTTCTTGGCATCGGTTATCCGCTGGTGGTAACAGGGCTGGCGAAGGTACTGTTTCCGAAGCAGGCGAACGGTTCGCTGATTTATGCTGCGGACGGAACGCTGGTGGGCTCACGGCTGATCGGCCAGACGTTCGCCGGACCAGGATATTTCTGGTCGCGGCCGTCGGCGGCGGGCAATGGATACGATGCGTCGAACTCGGGCGGCTCGAACTACGCGCCCACCAACGCGGCACTGGTATCGCGCGTGGCCGGGACGGTCCAGACGCTGAACCCGAAAGGGACGAATCCGCCGGTGCCAATCGATCTCGCGACCGCATCGGGCTCGGGCCTGGATCCGGATATTTCTCCGGCGGCCGCGTACTACCAGGTGGCGCGCGTGGCGGCGGAGCGACACATGAGCGAAGATGCGGTGCGCACGGCGGTAACGGCGCACGTAACGCCGCGCCAGTTCGGCCTCCTTGGCGAGCCGCGCGTGAACGTCCTCGAGCTGAATCTGGATCTAGATAAAGCAGCGGGAAAATAGTGGACTAGCTAGTCCGCTCCAAGATCAAGAAAACTGGCCGTGTAGGTGATTCGATCCGGCGCGACTTGAAACTGATCGGCTATCAACCGCACAAGTTCAGCCCACACCGCGTCACGAGTCCAGCCGTCGGCCACTGCAATAGGGCGGGGGACGGATGGTCGATTGATTGGCTGAAGCGTATCGGGATCGGAAAGATTCAGTTGCGCGCAGATGATTTCAAAAAGCTCGCCGACAGTTCGAGTCGATTCGAGCAGATGACTGTCCAATTCGACCCCAAACTCTTCCTCGCAACGAATGACGAGTTCGACAACATCAAGACCCATGCGCTCATACTCCCAGACGTTCTAACGAAAGGGAAGCCATAGCCGCGCACTCCGAGAGCGACGCCTCCTACCATCTTGCGCCTAGCAAATAGACTCTATGGATTTCTTTGCCGGGGAGAAGTATTCCTGACAGCGCCCTATTTTTGTTGCACTTCCGCTGAATTTCTTCATCGAATCCTCATTTCCTCCCTGTTACAACCGAAGCACCTCACAAATTCCAGGTAGCTTTAGCGAGATTCTGAATCCCCGTCCAGGAGACATCGCATATGTTCAGGCAGACGTGCATCCGCATCTTTGCAGCCATCGTATTCGTGCTGGCGCTTCCCCTTAGCGCCAAAGCGCAGCAAACGACGGGAGGCATTACCGGGTTGGTGACGGACGCGCAGGGAGGCACCCTGCCCGACGCCAAAGCGGACCTTGTCGGCGATGAGAACGGCCTGAAGCGGAGCCAGCTCTCGGGCAGCAACGGATACTATGCGTTCGCCAACCTGCCGCTCGGGCATTACACCATCACAGTGACCCACGACGGATTCCAGACCGAGGTGCTGCCGGCGATCGCTGTGCAGGCGGACCGCACAGCAACAGTGAATGTGACCCTGACGGTCGGCGCGATCTCGACGTCGGTCACGGTCACCGCAACGCCAATGATGAACGCAACCGACACCACCAACGGATACGTGCTGGACCGGACCCAGTTGGAGTCGATCCCGCAGCCCACGGGCAGCTTTACTGGAGTGGCCTTGCTGTCGCCAGGCGTCAATGCGGAACTGCCGTCCGGGACAGGGGCAAACGACGGCCTCGGCAACCTTCCCATCTGGGCCAACGGCCAGCGCGATACGTCGAACAGCTTCTCGCTCAACGGCGTGGATGGCAGCAGCCTGTTCAACGGCAAGAGCACCAGTGAGGTGGGTTCGGCGCGCGTCATCAACTCGACCGGCGTATCTTCGAGCACCACCAGCACCGGCGTCATTCCATCGGCCGCCTCGCTCTATCTCTCCATCGGCAACGCCATCCCGACCCCCGCCCCGGAGACAATCGAAGAGGTGCGGGTGAACGCCTCGATGTACGACGCGCAGCAGGGTTCGACCTCGGGCGCGCACATCGACATCGCCACCAACTCCGGCACCAACGACCTTCACGGCTCGCTCTACGCACATCGCGGCACCAACTGGATCAACGCCGATCCCTTCTTCTACAAGAACGACACCATCATGCCGTCCTACCTGAAGAGTCCGGAGCTGCACCGGTATGTCGCCGGCGGAACCGTGGGTGGGCCGATTATCAAGGACAAGCTATTCGGCTTCGCGTCCTACCAGCATCTGCATGTGTCCGACCAATATCTGGGCAACTCCTTTCTGGATGTTCCCATCGGCTTGACCGACACCAATCGCAATCCCCAGCAGTTTGCCAGCATTGTCAGCCAGCAATTCCCTGGTAGCAGCATCCGCGGCGACAATCTGATGGCGAGCGACATTGACCCCACGGCCATGGAGCTGTTCCAGATTCCTGCCGTCGCAGGCGAAACCACCAGCCCGTGGCTGGTTCCAAGCGACATGGGATCAGGTGCGCTGTCGCTGCAGCACAACTACAACGCAATCATTCCTGGCGTCGCGCGCTTCACCGCCGATATGGCAGTCGCCAACCTGGACTGGAACGCGACCTCCAAGGATACCGTCGCGCTGAAGTACTTCTACCAGCACGACCCCACGCTGTCGCCCTATTCCTTTTCCAACGTGCCCGGCTTCACCGAGCATCTGGATTCCGGCTCGCAGGTGGCGGCCATCAACAATACCTACCTGATCAAGTCGAACCTCAGTACCACGGAGAACGTCGGCATCCTGCGCGAGAAGACTTGGCTGGACAACGAGCAGCCCTTTGGGCCGAGCGCCATTCCCTACTGCCCGACCGGCCAGATCCACTGCGCCAACCCGTCGACTTTCTCAATCAATACCTTCGGGTCCAATTACTTCCCCGGCGTGTCGATCTTCAACTTGCTGAGCGATGCATATGTTGGTCTCTTCCCCGGCAGCAACAGCGTCCTCAACATCGGGCCGAACTCCGAAGGCCAGGCGCCAAATACGGGCGCGTTCCAAAACCGCATCATGCCATCGGCCGACGCGGTGTGGACGCTGGGCCGACACACCGTAAGCTTTGGCACCAGCTACAGCTATACGCAGTTGAACACTATCGACAAGCGCACCGGGAACGGCACCATCGCCACCAGCGACCTCAGCGCAATGGCGCAGGGCTTTGTCACCACCGGCAGCGCCGCTACCGGGTTCTACGTCACCTCATTCCTCCAGGGCAACGCCAGCCGCTACTACCGCGCCAACCAGGTCGGCAGCTACGTGCAGGATAAGTTCCAGGTAACGCCTACCCTCTCGCTCACCGCAGGCGTGCGCTACGACTGGGATGGAGGGTTTACCGAGAAGTACGGCCGCATCTTCAATTTTGACTTCAGCACACCGTGCTCTACGCCCACCGCCTACTGCTACACTCCCACCTCCAGCGAGACAGCGGGAACCATCCCCACCACCAACGGCATCGTCATCGCCGGCAATAACACCAACCCCACCGCGGGTGTCAGCAACACCACGCTGACGGGCCGGCAATGGGGCATCGCTCCGCGCGTCGGCGCCGCATGGCAGCCAGAGATGTTCCACAACAAGGTAGTCGTCCGCAGCGGCTTCGGTATGTACTACGACCGCGGCGAGCTGTTCAGCTACTTTTCACCCGGGTATGCCATA
>Ga0302278_10003852_pt1 | contig 15952 bp, 12 predicted proteins | sample III_Bog_N3_2_FD_194543 | JGI IMG/M metagenome (GOLD analysis project Ga0302278, IMG submission 194543) | Peat permafrost microbial communities from Stordalen Mire near Abisko, Sweden - III_Bog_N3_2 | ecosystem: Environmental > Terrestrial > Soil > Wetlands > Peat | place: Sweden: Abisko...
TTAGAGCGAAGGTTTTTCCGCAGCCTACAGACCTGCGATCTTTCAAAATAGAGCACTTTCCGATTCGTTTTACGCCGGGCGTTTCCCCTCGTTGAGCTGGAGTCGCGCACTTCGTGACTTTTCCCAGGCAATTAACTGGTCCAAGTCATAGCGAAATGGACCATAGGCAGTGAACGACTTCTCGTCGAAAAGCCGCATGGCGCCGCAACTCAGGCAAACCTGATACGAGTACCCATCGACACCCACCGGCCAGCCCATCTTGCCGTGCCAGCAGCCCTTTAGCGCGGCAACCGCAACTCCTGCCAAACTGCTGGCAACAATTCCCGGCCACCACCAACTGGACTTCCTGAGCCGGTCGGACTTCAACTGCAACATCGGGTCATTCATCGCATCTCCGAACTTTCCTACGGCAACCTCCTAACCATAGGACGATTCGGAGCGAAGAGCAAAATCTGAAGGGTCGTAGCTGTTTTGAGCAAGATCTAACAAGATCTAAGAAGTTCGTGCGACTACGCGCTCCGGCCGATCACAAGCCCGTCATGCGCTGAATGTGCTCGGGATACCGATCCCCCTCAACCGTGATTTTCGAGGCCGCGCTGTCAATTTCACGTACATCGTCGGCTGTAAGTTCGATTGCGACCGCGGCAATGTTCTCATCGAGGCGAGACAACTTGGTCGTTCCAGGGATAGGCACGATCCACGGCTTCTGCGCCAGCAGCCAGGCGAGAGCGATCTGAGCCGGTGTCGTCCCTTTCTGCCTGGCGATGCTTTCGAGCAGATCGACCACGGACTGGTTCGCCTTCAGAGCCTCGGGCGTAAAGCGAGGGAGAGTGCTGCGGAAATCGGAGCTGCCAAACTTGGTATTTTCGTCCATCTTGCCGGTGAGGAATCCTTTGCCGAGAGGGCTGTAGGGAACGAAACCAATTCCGAGTTCCTCGAGCGTGGGCACAACTTCTTCTTCCGGCTTTCTCCACCACAACGAGTATTCGCTTTGCAAGGCGGTCACGGGCTGAACGGCGTGGGCGCGGCGGATGGTTTTCACTCCGGCTTCCGAAAGCCCGAAGTGTTTAACCTTGCCGGCTTGAATCAGTTCCTTCACCGTGCCGGCGACATCTTCGATGGGCACGTTTGGATCAACCCGGTGCTGATAGAGAAGGTCGATGGCATCCACCTTCAGGCGCTTGAGCGACCCCTCGACGGCCTGCCTGATGTGAGCCGGCTGACTGTTGACGGGAGCCGCGCCGGGGCGCTTATCGCCGGCACTGAAATCGAATCCAAACTTGGTGGCAATCACGACGCGGTCGCGCAGGGGAGCTAGCGCTTCTCCAACGAGCTCTTCGTTGGTATAGGGGCCATAGACTTCAGCGGTATCGAAGAAAGTGATGCCCCGATCGACGGCGGTGCGCAGGAGAGAGATCATCTCCTGCCTATCTTTCGGTGCGCCATAGGAAAAACTCATGCCCATGCAGCCGAGGCCGAGGGCGGAAACTTCCAGGTTACTTTTTCCAAGTTTGCGTTTTTGCATTGTTTCTCCTTATGAAATCTTTTTACTCAGACCTGAGGGAAGCCATATCGATGGAGAAGCGGTACTTGACGTCGGACTTAAGCAGTCTCTCGTAAGCTTCGTTTATTTTTTGGACGGGAATCACTTCCACATCGGCGGTGATGTTGTGCTGCCCGCAGAAGTCGAGCATCTCCTGGGTTTCGGGGATACCTCCGATGGGCGAACCGGAGAGGCTGCGGCGGCGCATGATGAGGCCGAAGACGGAGACGGCGAGAGGTTTCTCGGGCGCGCCAACCATGGTGATGTTGCCATCGCGCCGCAGCAGATTGATGTAGGCGCCAATGTCGTGGTCGGCCGAAACAGCGTCGAGAATAAAATCGAAGCTGCTTTCGTGCTTCTCCATTTCGGTGGCGTGGCGAGAGATGACGACCTGGTCCGCGCCGAGGCGGAGCGCGTCGTCTTTTTTGTTTGGAGATGTTGTGAAGACAACGACGTGAGCGCCGAGGGCGTGGGCGAACTTTACGGCCATGTGGCCTAATCCGCCGAGGCCGACAACGCCAACTTTCTTGCCTGTAGTGACGCCCCAGTGGCGCATGGGCGAATAGGTCGTGATTCCGGCGCAAAGCAAGGGAGCGGCTCCGGCGAGATCGAGGTTCGAGGGAAGGCGCAGGACGAACCTCTGGTCGACGACAATACTGTCGGAGTAGCCGCCATAGGTGACGCCGCCGAGGTGCTTGTCGGGGAAGTTGTAGGTCAGAGTGAAATTGGGGCAGAACTGCTCGAAACCTGCCAGGCACTCGGGGCAGGTGCGGTCGGAATCGACCATGCAGCCGACGGCGGCGAGGTCTCCGGGCTTGAACCGGGAGACCGCGGAACCCACCTTGGTAACGCGGCCCACGATTTCGTGTCCGGGAACGCAGGGATAGACAGTGGGCATAACGCCGCTCCACTCGTCGCGTACCTGGTGGAGGTCAGAGTGACAAACGCCGCAGAACAGGATTTCGATCTGTACGTCTTGTTCGCTGGGATCGCGCCGCGTGATCTCGGTGGAGGCCAGCGGCGAGGTTGCGCCAGCAGCGGAATATGCCTTCGTTTTGTACATGGACTTCTCCTCTTTACCGCCGATATTGTTCGTCGCTGACCTGTTCCATCCAGTCAACAACCTTGCCGTCGAGCTTTTCCTGAATGGCGATGTGAGTCATGGCCGTGGTCGGCGTGGCCCCATGCCAGTGTTTTTCGCCGGGGGCGAACCAGATCACGTCGCCGGGGTGGATTTCCTCGATCGGTCCTCCGGCGCGCTGAGCCCAGCCGCAACCAGCCGTTACGATAAGAGTCTGGCCGAGCGGATGCGTATGCCAGGCAGTCCGGGCACCGGGCTCAAAGGTCACACTGGCACCTTGAACCAACGCCGGATCGGGCGCCTGAAATAAAAGATCGATCCGTACCGTGCCGGTGAACCACTCGGACGGTCCCCGGGCAGAAGGTTGAGAGCCAACTCGCTTGATTTCCATGGTTCTGCTTCCTCCAAGAAATGTGTCACCGCATCTGAGCGACAACGGCGACGTCGAACTTGGAATAGTATTTTTTCACATCGCTGGTCCCATACTTGGTGCGGAATTTCTCGATAACCGACAAAACCCCCATTTGATCCGTAATGGGAACGGCCCGAAACTCAGCGTCTGCGCCGCCGGCGTCGATCTGAATGGACGAGTGTTGGAGCACGTTCTTATACCACTGCGTGTCGGAACCACGGACTGGCAAGAGGTAGAGCTTGTCATTGTCATTGTCATTGTGATTGTCATCGTCCCATACGAACCAGACGGGCTGGGAGATGGTCTTTCCTGACTTTCTGCCGGTCACGCTGAGGTTAATTTCGTGATCTCGAGAGAGGCGGTCTTTCAAAGTATCGTTCGGCGCTGGCATGCGTGCTCCTGTATCTAGCCACCCAAGATTAAGATTAAAAGCAGTGGAAGCGGTAGCCCGATCCTTCCGACTTATTGCCTATTCCTCTGGGCATGCGAAAAAAGGTTAGTGCATACGGCGTCGTACCAGATATCTTGAGGCAGGGACGAAAGAAACCTTTAGACATGAAAAAAACGAGTAAGAACGCCTCTGCGGTGTCAAACCGGGCGCGGGAATTGCGCGCCGAGCTGGCTCGAAAGATTGTTTTGTTCATGGGCTCCGAAGAGAATCGGGCAACGGCGATTCCGGGCCTGACGGTACATCAGAGGAGAGCTCCGACGGCTCCGTGCTCAATGACCTATGAGCCGGGCGTGACGGTGATTGCGCAGGGGCGAAAGAGGGTCGACCTTGGACGAACCACATTCATCTACGGGGAGTCGCGCTATCTGCTGACCTCGGTCGATTTGCCGATCGTGAGCCAGATCGTTGAGGCGAGTGCAGAAGTGCCCTGTCTCGCGATGTCGCTGAAACTCGAAATGCCTGTGATTCGAGAACTGCTTAGCCGGGAAGAGATGCAGAGGGCGGCGATCCCCTCGGACAGTCCCGGGATGGCAACCGGTGAAGCGACGGTGGAGTTCCTCAGTGCTTGCTGCCGGCTCATGGACCTGCTGGACACCCCGGAGGATATTCCTTTTCTAAGTGGTTTGATACAACGCGAAATTGTTTACCGAATTCTTCGTGGGCCGGAGGGAGCGCGGCTGCGAGCGATAGCAACGTTGGGAGATCAGAGCCACCGGACGGCAAAAGCAATTGGGTGGATCCGGGCAAACTACGCCAAGCCGATGCGGGTAGAAGACCTCGCACAAACGGCGGGCATGGGCGTGTCCACATTGCACCATCATTTCCGGGCGCTCACGGCGATGAGTCCTCTGCAGTACCAGAAACAGCTTCGGTTGCAGGCAGCGCGGGCACGAATGCTGGTGGATGGGCTGGACGCCGCCAGCGCGGCTTTTGAGGTGGGGTACGAGAGTGCCAGCCAATTCAATCGCGAATACAGCCGTGTCTTCGGGCGACCACCGATGCGGGACATTCGTACTCTGGTGTCGGGTGCTCTGGCCCTGGAGTCGGTCAGCAATCCACAAAGAGCGATATAGGCGATCCCAAACCGCGAGTTGCGAGTTGAATTGTGAGTTGAATGGGAACCGCGATTTTCGGCGCGATAGGACATGTACCATCGGACATTGCGGTACAGCCCCAAAGACTATTACGCTGAGAATTCGAAGTGCCATTTGTGGCCCTAGACGGCAGGCGTGCGTTGAACCAGCAGCGTACCTGTTCTTCGTTCGAATTCTTCCAATCCGACCGAGAATTGCCGATTCATTCCGCTTCATTCAAGAACAACTGGTCGAACCCGGGCAGTGGCACAATGACGTTGATCGGCGAACATCGAACCAAGAACGGCAATGAGCTTCGAACTAGCCCCGGATACGATGAATACAAGTGTTTGATGGTAGGGACTTTGCCGGTATGAGCGCCACTCCAACTCGAATCGACTGGGACGCGACGGCGGCGGAGACTGCCAATCCCTTGCAGGAAGGCAATCGCGTTCTGGAATCGATTGCGCGGCAGGAGGCGCTCCCCGCGCTACAAGCGTTCTCTGGCCTTCATCTACAGATTCGAAACCGGCAGATGGCGACCGGAGGAACGCCGGATCGCGATTTGTTCGAGACCGAACGTTTCATCCTCGATGAAGTCTTACAGTTGATCTGCGATCGCGCTCAGACGCTGACGCGAGCGGATGGCGTAGTGATAGCCCTGGTGGCGGGAGCCGACGTGGTTTGCCGCGCCAGTGCGGGAGCGCTCAGCGTGGAGCGTGGAACTCGTCTCATCGGCGATTCCGAAATCTTGCAGGACTGCCTGGAATCGGGGCGTATCTTACGTTCGGACGATTGTGAAATCGACGCTCGCGTGGAGTTGGACTTCGCGCGCCAGATTGGAGCGCGGGCCACGCTACTGGTTCCGCTACGCGGCCGGCGTGAACAACTTGGCGTGTTGCAGGCGTTGTCGAGCACCCCCTGGGCATTCACGGATCACGACATCCGCAGTTTTGATTTGTTCGCCGAACTGGTGCTGTCGGCGCTCAAACCTGAAGATCAGGATCGCAGGATTCATTGGCTGTCGGATGTAGCAAGCGAAGTTCTGCAAGCCAAACCGGCGGATGCGGCTGCGATTGTAGAGAGCGCGACGACGAGCGCGATTGCTGAACTGGCTGCTTCCCAGATCTTAGCCGCAAAAAACCCCGTCGCAAAGGAGGCCGAACCGGTTGCAGCGGCTCTGGTTGCGGCCGCTCCTTCCAACGAGGAAAAGGCGGAAACGCTTCCGGCTGTGCCATCGGTTTTGGAATTAGTGATTCCGTCCGCACCAACCGTGGTGAGGGCGGCGACGGCGGCAGTGCCGGATTCTGGCCTGGAAGTTAATTCTCCCGTAGCCGACGAACTACCGGAAGTCCGAACGGAGTGCTCGGCCGACGTTACGGATGAATTGGTCACGGACGATTTACCCTCGGACGATTTTGTCGCTTACGACGCTGCGAAAAATGCGGCGACAGCCGTGGAAATTGCGCCTCGAGTGCTGCTGCCATTTCCGGGACGGATTTCACCTGCGGTTGGCTCGCGTCCGGGACTAGCTCTCGTGGCGGGATTGATCGCAGTCGGGGCATTATTTTCAGCAGGCGCGTGGTGGGGAATGCAGGCGCACGAAAAAACTGGGAGCGCCCGGGCCACGACGGCAAAAACCTTTCTTCCTTCGGATGGGATGCAGCTCTCGCCCGTATCGGTCAACACGCCCCCGGCGCCTTCATCGGCCGTTCTATCACCCTCGGTCTCGGACAACCTGCTGGGTGCGGAAAAAGCTGGGTCAGAGGTGACTGCACTTGAGCCGGTGCCAGCCGACAAACTGGCGGCGCTGCCAAAAGTTACGGGCGTTCGCCATTGGTCGTCGTCGATGGGTAGCACGGTGGTGATCGACATGGAAGATCAGGTCCCTTATGAAGTGCATCGCCTGATGTCACCCGAGCGCATCTATTTCGATCTCCACGACACCGTGTTGAAGCGGGAGTTGGATGGAGCGACCATGGAGGTAGGCGACGCTGCGCTGAGCAGGGTTCGGATCGCGCAACCGGTGGCCGGCGTGACGCGAATTGTTCTCGACACAAGAGACGGATCGAACTTTTCCGTCAGCATGGAATCGAACCCGTATCGCCTGGTGGTGGAACTGCGCGGGTCGGAGAAAAATCTGGCGGGGAGCCATCTGGCTTCAAACCGCCTTGCGCCGAACGCTCCGATTGCGGCGAAAGCGGTGCCCATGGCGGCGTTAGCGGCGAGGACTGCCGATCAGACTATGCCTGCGAAAACTGGCAGATTCCGAATTGTGCTCGATGCAGGCCATGGCGGGTGGGACCTGGGCACGGTGGGGCGTCAGGGATTGCTGGAAAAAGATCTGGTGCTGGATGTGACCCAGCGGCTCGGAAAACTTCTGCAAGCGCGATTGGGATCGGACGTGACGTTTACAAGAACGGGGGATAGCTATCTGCCGCTTGATCAGCGCGCGGATATTGCGAACCAGGCACAGGCTGACCTCTTCGTATCCGTTCACGCCAACTACAGCAGTTCGGCTGCGGCACGTGGGGTAGAGACGTATTACACCAACCTGTTTTCGGCTCCAGGTTCGCGCGAAATTGAGAAACATGATGACGGAACTTTAGCCAAGTTCACTCCGGTGACTCTGTCCGCCGGAGGGTTGCACGAAAAGATTGAAGAGTCACGCCGGCTGGCGACCAACGTCCAGCACTCGCTCTATGCCACTTTGGCGGCGGGCAGCCCAGATATTCGCAACCGCGGCATCAAGGACGCGTCGTTTGCCGTGCTAACGGGGACGACCATGCCGTCGATTCTTACAGAGATTTCTTTTGTGAGCAGTCCGGCGGATGAGCGTGCCCTGCAGAGTGCGAGTTATCGACAGCAGATTGCAGAGGCACTTTATCAGGGGATTGCGCGCTACGAACAGACTTCGCCGCGTACGAGAGTCGCGCAACTGCAAACAACTGCGTCGCGACGCTAAGTCAGGCGGCCTGAACATGAGTCCTTCGCCTCGCTAACGATTAAAACGGCTTAGTTCCTCAGCGGCTTGCTGTCGTGGTTTCTCACGACATGGCTGAAGAGACTGCGGAAAAAGTGTTTTCCGAGCGCGGCATTCCCGCAGCGGCTGGAAGCCGCTATTGATTCCGCGGCAGTGACGGCACGAGTGGAACTCGCGCCCTTCCCAAAATCGTTGTGAATCGAGAAAACGGACGGGCTGGATTTGTGGAATCCCACCCCTTCGGCTCGGCTCAGGGCAGGCTCTAACGTCGCAAAGGTGCGACGTCAGGATGGGGCAACCGGCTCCTCCGCAGTTGAGCAAGGCGATAGTCCATACTAGTTCGTTCCTCCCAGGCCGCCATATTTTGCCAGCCACTTCAATTCTTCGCGCACTTTGATTTTGCCGTGCCAGGGATTTTTTCCCAGGGAATGTCCTTCGCCGGGAAAGATCAGCAGATCGCTCGGAACATTGAGCTCGTGCAGGGCGCGATCGAGCAGGTAGTCTTCGAGCACCGCAACCCTTATGTCATCGGCTCCGGCGACCATGTGGGTCGGGGTGCGAACTTTGTTAATTTGGAAAATCGCACCTTCGCTGCGATAGCGGTCTGGGGCTTCCCATGGAACGCCGCCAAGAAAATACGCATCATCGAAAGTTGTGTCGTCGTTGCCCCAGTTGGCTACATGTTCGACGGCGCCTGCTCCGGTAACGGCGGCTTTGAAGCGCGTGGTTTGGGTTATGAGCCAATTCGTCATATATCCGCCGTAGCTGTATCCGCCGACGGCCAACTGGCTGGCGTCGGCGATGCCGTCTTTTACAAGGGCGTCGACTCCAGTCAATATATCTTTGCCGGGACGGGAGACAATCTCAGGAACGATTTGCAACGCGAACTTATCGCCGTAGCCGGTGGATCCGCGATAGTTCGGCTCGAAGACGAGCCAGCCCGCCGTCGCGGCCAGACGATCCCATTGATACCAATCGGCCTCGAAGTGATTGCCGTCGGCATCCTGTGGGCCGCCGTGAATGAAGACGAACATCGGCAGATTCTTCGCTTCAAATTTGCCTGGAGGATACATCAACATTCCTTCCACGGGCGTGCCGTCGTCGGAGGTCCAGCGATAGGGCTTGGCTTGGGGCAGGTCGCGCTCGGCGAACAACTTGTTAAAAGAGGTGATGGGTCGCGCCTGCGCCAGTTTGTCGGGCGAATCGGCAATATAAATCTCGGTGGGACGGAGGGTGGACGAATAGGCGAATGCGAGGCGGCTGGCGCGCAACGCGGAGTCGGGAGAATCGTAAGTGCCGGGCCATCCGTCACGTTTGACGGCGGCAGCCTTCGGATTCGCTTGCGACATGAATTGAATTTCGGTTCCGAGGCGGCAGGCACACAGTACCGACCCGTCGGGCAGACCCGCGTAATGCGAGACTTCGCCAGGAAAGTCGGCAAACCAGCGCTGGGGCTGGGGTTTGTCGGATGTAGCGTCGATCCAGTAGAGACGTGGTTGGGGATCTTCGTATTTACCTTCCAGCGACCCAAGATTGACTTGGAAGAATAAGTGGCGACTGTCGGGAGCCCAATTCAGATTGAGTTCGACGGCTTCGTTGCGGGTGAGTCGGATGGGCGCGGTTTCGGGGGAGTTGTTGGTCAAGTTGACGAGGTAGAGTTCGATGTCTTCCACTTTCTCCTGGCGTTCGGAGACGGACGCAGTAACGAACGCCAGCCGCTGGCCGTCGCGTGAGATGGTGAGTTGATCGATCTTTAGAGGCGTGCGCGAGATGGCCGTCGCTCCTGGGGTGGCGTCCGAATCTTTTTCCGAGTCGGGCAATTCTTTGGAGCCGAGCGACGCGTGACGCGCCAGGGCTTCGTCGAGGTTGAGGCGAAAGATCACATCGCCGCGCTCATCGCCGCGATAGCGGATGACGTCTTTCCATTCTTTCTTGTGGTCGTCATTCTGCTGTTTGATCCAGGGTTCGCGAGTGGCGAAGATAATTGATTTCGAGTCTGCCGACCAGGCGAAGGCGTGGACTTCTTCTTCCCCAGAGGTGATGGCGAAGGATTCTCCTCCGTTGGGCGAGATGAGAAAGAGCTGAGCGACGTCTTTGCTTTTGTCGTCGTCTTTATTCATGGCGTCTTTAGTATTGACGTCTCTTCCTTTGGCGTCGCCTGCGTCGGCGTCTCTGTTGTCGCCGCTTTTGCGTTCGGAGAGAAAGGCGATCCATTGTCCGTTGGGCGACCACTGCGGAGAACTGTCGTGACCGGACTGCGTCAGCTGTATCAGGGCTGGGGATGAAGCGCCGCCAGAACCATCCGCATGGTAAAGCCAGAGCTCTTTGCGGAAGATCTGCTGATCCCAGTCGGCCCTCTCTGTCTCGATTACGACAGAGTCGCCATTCGGAGAGACTTGCAGCGATGGAAAACTGACGGAGTTGAAAAATTCATCAAGGGTGAGTTTGGGTTTGGCGGTTTGCGCGTAGGAGGCAAAACTCGCACCAATAATAAATAAAAGCGGCAGCAGACGACTTGACTGTTTCAAGGAAGATCGACGCATAAGTTTTCGAAACTGCTCTCCAGAGTTTGCACGAAGTAGATCATTCTTAGTTGGTTCACGGTACGGCGGGCTGAGCGTTACGTAAGGCTTCGTCGAGCGACTGGTTGCTCGGTATATTTTGCTCTACGATGCGCCATCCATCATCGTAGCCACGGAATCCGACGGTCGAACGGTAATGGACTCCGCTATCGTACAGCGCAGTTCCTACTTGGTTGATGGCAATCCAATGCCAGATAAATTCGACGTCAGCGAAATTGCCGGACTTGCTGATTCCAGAGACGCCGAGCAATTCACGGCGCGCGACTTGAATCCCGATGGGACCATTGTCGGGAAGCGCGGTCGAGATCAGCGGGCGAATGGTATCGACTCCATGCGGTGAAAGGACGATATCCCAGCACGGTGGAGGATCGACGTTGGGTGGACATGGTTGCTCTGTGCCGATGATCCATCCGCGTCGTTGCAAGACCATGGACTCGGGAGAGCTGAAATCTTTGTTGGAGACGATGCCGGTTTTGAGCCAGAACATCTGCGGTGATTTGAACGTGTCGGAGGCGGAGATTAAATCAGAGGCAAGGCGGCGGGAGAGAAAATCGCGCGGTGAACACCCTGCCGCCAGGATCGATAAGGCGAGACTGGACGAGGCGAGACACAACGTGACCGTTAATCGCAATGGACTTCTCTGGCGCATGAAAGGTGATTACCTTTGCGAGAGGATTTTAACCAATTGCGTCCGCTTGCGGGGTAGAAAAGGAGAGGCTGCAATCTGGCCGTCAAACTTCTTCGACCAGCGACCGGGTACGGGCGTGGCGCAGGCGGGGCAACGGCCTTCAGGCGTCAAATTATATTTTTCGATGGAATATCCGTAACGCTGAATCAACAATTCGCCACACTGATGGCAATGGGTATCTTCGAGTTCTGCGACCTGGCCGGGCAGGTTGCCAGCATAGATATAGCGCAATCCGGCAGCGCGGCCGATGGCGGCGGCGCGCTGCAAGTCGTTTGGACGCGTATCGGCCGGCGAGGTCATTTTGTAGTCCTGATGAAAAGCGGTGACGTGCCAGGGGATGTCGGGCGAAACCTCGGCCAGGAACGCGGTCAGCTTGCGCAGTTCGTCGTCACTGTCGTTGAAGCCGGGAATCAGCAGAGTCACGATCTCCAGCCATATGCCCATCTTATGGAGGCTGCGAATAGTGTCGAGGATGGGCTGGAGGCGTCCGCCCAGTTGACGGTAGTGATGATCGTCGAAACTCTTGAGATCGACTTTGTAAAGATCGATCCACGGATGAAGATATTCGAGCACTTGCGGAGTGCCGTTACCGTTCGAAACGAATGCGGTCAGAAGGCCGGCAGAGCGAGCCTTTTGGAAGACGGCTACCGCCCATTCGCTGGTGATGAGGGGTTCGTTGTAGGTGCTGACGATCACCTTTGCGCCTTGCAGCAGCGCGTCTTTGACCAGGATTTCCGGATCGGCTCGCAGCGGCTGCGATACCCCTTCTGGATCTCGCAATGCCTGCGACGTGACCCAGTTCTGGCAATAAGAACAGTGGAGATCGCAGCCCAGCATTCCAAAACTGTAGGCGAGCGATCCAGGATAGGCGTGGAAGAACGGCTTCTTCTCGATGGGATCGCACTGTACTCCGGCCACATATCCCCACGGAACGTAGAGCTTGCCGCCCTGATTGAAGCGAACTTTACATACCCCCGATTGACCCTCGTGAATCGGGCAGCGGTGGCCGCAGGCGTAGCAACGGATGCGATTGCGGTCGATCGTTTCGCAGAGGGACGGGTCGGCCCGGCGAACGTTTTCGTTGAGAATGTCGCGCAGGGTGGCCACATCTGTATCTTACGACTGGGGATTGCGTCTGTCGCAGGGAGGGGGAGAATGGTGAGTCGTATTTTACGATAGGTAGGGAAGGTCAATTCGCTTCGGATCGCGCGCGCTGACTATGGGTGTGGATCCAGGTATCCGCTTCCTGACGGGCGGCGGAAACTTGCTGACGGGTCATTTGCGACGCTAAACCTTCGAGTCGCGCTTTGCTGATTTCGTCGCCTTGCGCAGTTGCGATAGCAGACCAGAAATAAGCTTTGTACAAGTCTTCTGGAACGCCGCGTCCAGCCCAGTAGTAAGCACCGAGGTGTGATTGGGCGTCGATTTGGCCTTGATCGGCGGCGCGTTCAAACCAAGTCATTGCCAAGGCATCGTCTTGCGGAACATCTTCGCCATTGTGGTAGCGCACGCCCATTTGCCATTGCGCGTCGGGATCTCCTCGCTCGGCGAGGCGACGCAATTCTGGCAGAGACTTTAGCTGTGCATTCTGGTCGCTGGAATGAGCGTTAAACGCGGCCTCCGCTGTTTTCACGAACGACGAATGCGAAATCAGGGGAGCACTCCGCCAACGCTTTTGGATAGCGGGACCGAGGAGGTATCCAATGGCCACCACAACGGCGGCAATCGTTAAACCGAGCAACGCGCGGTAGACCAAACGAGAGGGAATCGCGACGATGGGAACTGGACACGGGTCGGTGCCGCGCTCGCGAGCGGGTTCGTTAGTCGGATGAACTACCGGATCGACGATTTGTTCAGGCGTGACTGCCTCAACTCGCCACAAGGGAGTTGCCGCGATCAGTTCTGCGGCGGCCGACGGCGCGATCGGCTCGTCCCCGGGAACGTTGGCATCGACTTGAACTGCACAGGATATATTCAACGCGATGCGTTCGGTTCGATTCGATTCCAACCTCGCCGGCGGGACCACCTCTGCGATGAAATCGTGGGTGAAGTCGACGACTTCCGGCAGTGAATCGTACGCGCCGGAAGCTTGCATTTTTTCGTGATCAGCCAGGACGCCGGGAACCATTTCCGCAAGACGCTCCAGAATCCTGCCATGCGTGCTGGTGAAATTGTGGAAGTAGGGAGAGAAAATCTCGAGCAATCCAACCACGCGAAAATCGGAGACGATGGGAGCAGCCATCAAAGAGCCAATCCCCAAAGCGCGGACGACCTCGGAGTCGAGACGGGGATCGTTCTCGGTGTCTTCGCAAGACACGAGTAGGCCGGTACGAACGCACTCTCCGGACAAGCCTTTGCCGACGTCGAGCGGCGCTCCCAGGGGTGGCGCCGGTTGCCCGACAGTTGCGCGGCAAATCATACAGTCGTCGGAGAGGTAGGCCAAAGCAGCGCCTGTAGCTCCGGTGAGGCTCAAAGCACGCTCAGCAATGGTTTGAAAGGCAATAGTTTGAAAAAGTGTATCGGCATTCCCGGGGGTCGGTTGCACTTCGGAATGCGCGTTTTCGAGCGGGGCAAACCCGAGTGGGGCAATCTGATCACTTCGATCGGAGATGGAGACGATTTGTGCGGATCGATGAGAAGAAAGGTCGGCAGGGTGCGGATCGGCGAATTCATGTACGGAGGCGAGTTCGGGGGCCGCTGGTTCCTGCGCCTGGTCTATGGTCTCTTGTGTCTCTTGTCCTTGCCTCGCTCGTTGTTCGCTTCGAGCCGCATGGTTGGCGCAACCAATCAGCAGATTGGCAAAGAGCCACTGCTTGAGAATTTTCGCAGAAGTTTCGGAGAGCGGAGAGAAACGGATACCGCCGCGGCCGGTCTCGTCGCTCCACATCACTTCGCCGGTGCCATGAATGAAACTTCGAGTTTCGGGCAGATCGAGACAAATGGTAACAGCCCGATGGGGTTCCATCCGCGCGCTGGTCTGTACGGCGAAGCCCTCCTCGTGGAGATCGACGAGTTCGCTGAGATCCACAACCATGCCAGTTTGCGGACCATTGAAAGTGGCGTAGACGGGTGTATGAAGTTTTTGTCGAACACGATGGCGCCGATCTGCAGTGGAAGCCGCGACGGCCAGGTTCGGCAATCGGCGGACGCTCTGTTCCATAATTGTCACCATATTAACTCAGAGATGATAAGGAAGGGACCAACAATAACGGAGAAAATCGATAAAGGGACACGATTCAACAATGCCTGCGGATGGGAGTTCGGCCTTCGAAAGCGAACTGGCTAAAGGTTCGCGGCCATCAATGACGCCTCGCCCTGGGCGACCGGGATCAGCGCTGGGGACAGGGTAAGTACTCGATCGAGTGCATCTGCCAGAACAACGGGGAAATCGGATGTCAGAAGATTTACGTCGAGTTGCAGATCACGCGAGCCATACATACGGTACACGATGAGTGAACCCCGCCGCTGATTTGTGGTGGTCACCAAGTCAAGGGTCAGTTTCCAGGAGGGCTGGCTGGAAATGGCCATCATCTGGGGAAACTTGCTCCAATGAAAAGGACGGCTTGCTTCCACGTGCATCGACTGCTCGGAAGAAGAGTGCCTGAGTTGCAGTTCGAAGGCATCGAAATCATTGCTCTCGAATGCGGCGACTAGCACACTGCGCAACTGCTCGAAATCGCTGGCGACTCTGAGTTCCTGTACGGCGCGGCGCACGGAAAGATTATTGATTACAATTTGGCGCTGATCGATGGTGCGTTGCGCGACACGGCGCAGTTCACCGAATTCAAGGTAATTCAGATGCTGGACGCCGAGCCAGATGCCAGTGCCCACGACCGCCAAGACCAATCCCAGGGTGCTGCCAGTTGGCCAAAGCAGGAACAGGCTCAGCATGGCGAAAACAGCTGACACTGCGTAGAGAACGATCACCACCTGGCGGTGAGAGAAGCCCATCTGCAGCAACTTGTGGTGAATATGTTCGCGGTCGGCGGTAAAGATGGGACGTCCGCTAATCAGCCGGCGCACGATGGACAGCAAAGTCTCAAGGATGGGCAATCCGAAGGAAACCACTGGGATCGCGACGGCCACAAATGTTGGGGCTTTCTGCGCTCCAGCGAGGGCAAGCGCACTCAACATAAAACCGATGAACAGGCTGCCAGAGTCGCCGAGGAAAATTGTGGCGGGATTAAAGTTAAAGCGAAGAAAACCGAGAATCGCGCCAGCCAGGGTCACGGACATCAGCGAACCGAGCCAGGAATGGTTTACCAACGAGACGACAAAGAACACCATCGTAGAAAAGAGGGCTGACCCCGCGGCGAGGCCATCCAAGCCATCGATAAGATTGAAGGCGTTGGTTACGGCAACCACCCACAAAATCGTGAGCGGTAATCCGACAAACCAGGGCAAGGCGTGGTATCCGAAGAGTAGCGGCAGATCGAGAACGCGCATTCCGCCCACGAAAAGCATGGTCGCCGCAATCGCCTGGACAGAGAACTTCAAATAGGGCCCGGCACCGCGAAGATCATCGTAAATGCCGAGACAAAAAATCAGACAAGCGGGAACGTAAATGCGGAGCAGCGTGGCTGGTGCGAGTCCCGCGACCAGCCGTGGAAATAGAAGAGAAAGTCCGAGCCACATGCTCAGACTGACCGAGAACGCGAGGAAAATGGCTACGCCACCCAAGCGCGGAAGGGCGGACTGATGTACGTGGCGACCACCGCGCGGAACGGAAACCCATCCTCTGCGCATCGCCAAATCTCGTACTTCGCGCGTGGCTACGAAAGAGAGAGCGAGGGAGAACGCGAATAATCCAAAAAACAGGAGCGTCAAATTGTGAGATCCCTTCCATCTGAAACATCCGGTGTCGCAGTCCCGAGCTGCGCGGAGGTTTCAATCAATTTCTTCAGACGGAGTTTCCCCATGCACTGGCGCATGTGACAAATCAAATGTTGATTTGCAAAAACTATACAACTCGAACCTGTGGTCAGGCAACTGCGAACACCACCATTAGTGCTAACTACTTTGGTTAACTCGGCTGGCGCTGAACGGAGATACGCACAAAGAGCGGCGGGGGTTTAATTACGAATGCCCAGCGGCTACAAGCCGCGATTTATTAGAGGCATTTGCGGCTTGGCTAAAGCC
>Ga0302278_10003857_pt1 | contig 15929 bp, 10 predicted proteins | sample III_Bog_N3_2_FD_194543 | JGI IMG/M metagenome (GOLD analysis project Ga0302278, IMG submission 194543) | Peat permafrost microbial communities from Stordalen Mire near Abisko, Sweden - III_Bog_N3_2 | ecosystem: Environmental > Terrestrial > Soil > Wetlands > Peat | place: Sweden: Abisko...
CTCAATTTTTCTATGCGAGCGAGCGGTGAAGGCCATCAAAAGCCTTTCTGGTATTACGCCCAACTTCTTACCGGCAGCTGGTCGGGCGGATTGATCTTCGCCCTGGCCTGCATCGGTTTCTCGCAGTCCGCGAAAAAGCGCGATCCGTCGCCGTATGCGTTTCTCTCGTTCTATGCCTTCTTCCTTGCCGCGATCTACAGCCTAATTCCGTACAAGACGCCCTGGTTGGCTCTGAATTTCTGGCTGCCGATCGCTCTGTTCGCCGGTCTGGCAATCGAGTCGCTCTGGCGCATGAAGACAAGGTTTCCCGCGCTTCGCCTCGCCAGTCCAGCCCTTTGCATACTGATTGGAGTCGTGGCCGCCGGTACGGTCGCCCACGATACAAAGCAGCGCGTCTTTCTGCATCCTGCCGATGAAACCAATCCGTATGCCTATGCCCACACCTCAGAGGATTTGCTTGGGTTACCCGCAGAGATTGAAGACCTGTCGCGCAAGAATGCAATCGCAGTGCCGCGCATTGCCGTCATCGCCTCCGATCCATGGCCGTTGCCATGGTATCTGAGGCACTTTTCTGAAGTCGGATTTTGGCAGCCAGGCCAGCCAGCGGGAAAAGCGGATTTTTACATCACCTCCACCGATGCTGCAGAGCAATACAAAGATCAATTGCAGAATTTCACCCCGGAGTTTTTTGGAGTCCGGCCCAACGTGTTGATCCTCTTGTGGTCGCCCGCGCCGAAATGAGATCGTATGGCTGACATCCACCAATTTCATCATCGCGCCATGGCGACATTCTTCGACGTGCGCATCGCCGACGAAGAAAGAATGTATGCCGCGCAGGCTGCGCAGGCCGCGCTCGATCTGCTGGATAAGCTGGAATTGCAGTTGAGCCGCTTTCGCCCAAACAGCGACATCGCGCAGATCGCTCATCTGGCGCCGGGCCAAACGATGCGCCTGAGCGAGCCAACTTTTGCCTGCCTGGAAATAGCAAAGAGGATGGAGTTGGCCACCTTTGGCGCGTTCTCAGTCACAGCAGCCGCGCTGCAATCGCAAACATCTTTGCCGAGATGGAATCTGCTGCCGGAGGAGTTATCGATTCGGTGCGAGAGTGGGCGGTTGCAGTTCGATCTGGGCGCCATTGGAAAGGGGTTTGCGCTCGACCGCATGGGCGAGTTACTGCGCAACTGGGATTGTCCCTCGTTCTTGCTGGTTGCGGGCGGCAGTAGCATTGTGGCGGGCGATGCACCGAAGGAGACTGCCGGCTGGTCTTGCGGCCTGGGGGATGACCACGCAGCGCAGCGATTCTTTCTGAAGCGCACTTCATTGAGCGGCTCGGGGCTGGCGGTAAAGGGGAACCATATATTTGATCCGCGCACTGGCCTACCGGCCCTGCGGCAAGACCGCGCCTGGGCCCTTGCCAATACTGCGGCTGAATCGGACGCACTCTCGACTGCGTGCATGGTCTTGAGCGAACCGGAACTGGAAAAAATTCTGGCGCAGGATCTCTCGTGGCTGTTCTTCTTCGAAACTCACGGCAGCGTGCGAACAATGGGGAGCCTCGCACTTCCGCCGCATGCCTGATCCCTCGCAGCAGGTTCTTGGGCAGCCCAGCGACAATCAAGACTGGAATATCTGGCGCGGCCACTGAGCCAGCTTGCAGAAATATCCGTTCTCACAACGCTACCTCTCTATTTCGGTGTTCACTCCTCGCTATCCGACTCGGCGAAGCGGTATCCAATGTGCGATTCGGTCAGCAGATACCTGGGGCTACTCGGATCGTTTTCAATCTTGGTGCGAATCTGGCGGATGAAGGTGCGCAGATACTCCAGTTCATCGCCGTACTCCGGACCCCACACTGAGCGCAGCAGCCTGCCGTGAGGAACCGGCCGGCCGGCGTTCACCATCAGAAACTGAAGAACATCGAATTCCTTCGGTGTCATGTGCACCCGGCGGCCATTCCTGGTCACCGTGTGCCGATCGGGGTCGAGGCGTATCTCCCCAATTTGTATCGGCACATCCGCTTCAACCGCGGGCTTGTTGCGCCGCACGGCAACACGGAGCCGCGCGGTCAGCTCGCCGAGATGGAATGGTTTGGTGATGTAATCGTCTGCGCCTGCGTCCAAGGCCTGGATCTTCCGGTCTTCGCTCCCTTGCACGGTCAGCATCAGGATGGGCAGATTCTGCACCAGCTTGCGAATCCTGCGGCACACATCGATTCCACCGATGCCGGGCATGTTGATGTCCAAAAGAACAGCATCGAAGCGCGCCGTGCGCACCAAGGCAATAGCTTCTTCACCGCGACTGGCCTCCACGATGGAGAATCCAAGCGTGGACAGAATCGTGCGGAGCGAGACGCGAATCGAGCGTTCGTCGTCGACAATCAGAACCGTATCCTGGTTTGCGGTCAATGAGACCTCCTTCCGGCTTGGGGCAGGGAGAGATAGAAACTGGTGCCTTCCTGCGCATCACTGATGACCCAAGCATGCCCCTGGTGAGCATCGGCTGCCATGCGGACCGTGGAGAGCCCGATACCGGTGCCCTTGGCCATCTTTCTTGCCGCATCGCAACGGTAAAACCGCTGAAAGATCCGCTCCCGCTCGTCGATGGGAATCGACGGCCCCCGGTTATGAACCGAGATCAGAACCTCTGCATGGCTGGCCTGCGCCGTCACCCGAATCGGTGTGTCCTGAAATGAGTATTTCGCCGCATTATCCAGGTATTGCGAGAGCGCCATTGCCAATAGTTCCGCATCACCCCGCACCGTAATCGCGGGGTCCGGCACGCTGACTTCAACCGGGTGGCCGGCCATGTGGCCGTTCTGCCTCTTCAGCGCATCGGCCACCAGTTCCGACACCGCAATCTCATCCTTGCCAAGGCTGATCTCGTCCGCCTCCAGCCGCGCGGTCTGCAGCAACTTTGTACAAAGGTTGCTCAACTGATTGATCTCGGAATCGATGAGGAGCGACAGTTCACGCTGCGCTTCATTCATTTCGCCCACGCTCGATAGCCCTTCGCTGGCGGCTTGAATCGCGGTGAGAGGTGTCTTGACGGCGTGTGCCAGCGAGTCCAGAACGGCGGCCCGCAGCCGCTCGCTTTTGTGCGCGGCCTCAATGCTGCTCTCCTTGGTAAAGGAAACAAAGCGGTCGAGCGCCAGCGCAGTCAGTGCAGCCAGTGCATCCACAATCAGCGGATTCAGCGAGCCGCGAATCGCAATGGCGCCGGTGGTTCGGGCGCCGATCCGCAGGGGTCGCCGCCAGGTTGAGGTGCCCCTTTCGTCATCGCTTGCATTGAGCAGGAAGCAATCGCGCGCGCAATCCCGCTCCCCTTCTTCCCAGTCTCCAATCCACTCGGAACAACCTGATTCCGCATCGAAAATCGCAACGGCCTTCGCGGCGAAGATGCGTTGAATCAATTGCAGCAGTTGGGGCCCTGGATTTTGATGCAGGTTGATCAACAAGGTGCTCCGGCTAAGTTCATACAGCTGTTCCATGGCCGTGCGCTGCAGCACGACCTCGCGCGAACTTCGCTGTTCCCGCGAAGAGACCCGGCTCACCACCAGAGCGCTGATCTCAAAGGCGCCCAGCGCAACCCAATCCTGCGGATCGCTAATTGTAAGTTGTAAAACAGGCGGGTAGAAAAAGTAGTCCAGGCACCCACATGCCAGCAACGAAACGATAGTGGCCTGCCAGAAGCCGCACAGGATCGCCATCGATACAACAACCAGAAGGAACAGAAAACCCATCGATGCCGAGTTGAAGTGCAGAACCCATCCGGAAAACGTGAGCAGTGCCACGACCCAGCATCCAATAAAGCTATGGCCCAGAAACTGCGTCCTACTCCATTCCAACTGCTGCCCGGCAATCCTGGAAAGTTTGCGCATCGTTCGGTAAGCCGCAACACCGATCTGCGATCTCAAATTCATGCTACCCATAGGCGCATCAATAAAACCTAAGCGAACGCGAAAGGATCCGTTAAGATTTTCCCGCCCTCCTTTACGGAAGGGCGGGACTTTTTCAGGGACATACCGTATCCAGTAAGGCCCTGCTATTGTGCCGCGGCCAGTTCTTCGAAATGCGCCGCGTGTCGCGCGGCAGTTTCCGCCTTGGACTTCAAATACTCGTAACGGAAGCGCGAGGAGTCAGCCGGGCGCGGATACTTTGCTGCCATGCCTGCAGAATTCCGGCTGCGGCTCTGCCACTCCGCCTTCTCAGCCTGCGCCTCGAGATCCAACGCCGTCTGCTGCTGATGGAAGTAGATGGCCAGCACGTGGTACTGCGTTGTGGAATGCGCCGAACGCAGCAAAGCTGCCACTTCGGCGTGCGACGACACCAGCTGCGTGGACGGCTCCGCTTGGACTGCCGCGGTTGCCATAGTCACTAACAGGGAAGCGATTGCACTGACGAGAATCTTTTTCATCTTAACTTTCCTCCTTCTTCTTCAGTATGGGGATCATCTCCTAAACAATGCATGAGCGATCCATGTCTTAAACATAAGGATGTGGAAGCATCGATGCCGTCCAGCGTTCGCCTAGCTCAACTCGCGCGGCCTTCGTGCACATAGCCTAGAAAACGCCTTGCCAGACCATGGATGCGCTGGCTCTGGCGATGCAGAACCGCCTCGCGCGGAAGCAACTCCATGCCAACGCCGATCGCCGCAGCGCCAGCCTGAATGAAACCGATCGCCGTTTGCTGGTTGACGCCGCCCGCTGCGATCAGAGGAATATGTGGCAGCGGAAGTTGCAGCGAACGAATATAAAGATCTCCGCCTACAGCAGCAGCCGGAAATATCTTTACAAAATCGGCGCCCGCCTTCCATGCCGAGATCACCTCCGAAGGCGTTAGCGCGCCAGGCACCACGACAACCTTGCTCTTAACCCCTTGCTCGATGACATCGAAGACAAGACCGGTGCTGGTCAAAAAACGCGCTCGGCAATAATATCCACAGCGCCCGGCGTAGTCATGGTGATCTCCGCAACTCGAATCCCAGACTCGTAAAGCGTTTCAGCCGCATACAGTGCATCCCCAGAATCCGCAACCCGTATCGCTGGAAAGATGCCAATGTGCGCAATGGTCTCTTTGACTTCTTCTCTTGTCATGGAAATACTCCGTTTGTTCCTCTGCGGAATCCTCTCCGCGAACCCGGCAGATGTTCAGGCTCGTGGTTATTAATCTGGCCTCAAATGGGTGGGATGCCTACACACTATTTACGTGCCGGATCAATAGTGCAGAACATCCTTTCCCACGGCCAGATTCAGCTGGCCTGCGGCGCTCAGATACGATCCGATCAGTTCGAGATAGGCAAGCTCCACCTGCCGGTATTCGCTCTCTGCATTCAGAAAGTCCATGAGCGAGGCGCCCCCGTGCTCATAGGAATAGGTCACCGTTTCGCGCACCTTGATTGCCTGCTGGTTGTACTGGCTCTTGTAGGGCCGCAGTTGGGTGATGGTGCTGGCTACCAGCGCGTAGGCTGAATCCACATCGGCAAACACCTGCGCGCGCACCGCTTTGCTTGTCTGCCGGCTGCGATCCACGTCGATCTGCGTGCGCTGCTTCTCGCCCTGGTTGCGATCGAAGATGCGCAGCGGAATAGAGACGCTCGCCCCCACCGTCTGCGTCGCATTCGGATTGTTCGTGGAAGAATTCCATGTGTACCAGCCGCTGAACGTTGGGTCCGTCGATCCGTTGGCCACGGCCAGTTTGTGGTTCGTCTCCGCCTGGATAATGGTGGCTAGCGCAGCAGCCAGGTCCGGACGCGCATCGAGCGCAGCCTGATGGAACTGTTCAAGCTCCGGCAGCACATCGGAAAACTCGTAGCTGCCGGCAACATCGAAATCCTGCACCGGAGTGCGTGCGTCGAGCAACTGCAACAGTTGAATCTTGGCCGTCTGCAGGCCAACGAGGGCCGCCTGCAACTCGGCTTCGTACTGAACGCGACCCAACTCGATGCGATCCAGATCGATCTGCGCCAGATCCCCGGCATGAAAGCGGGCGCGGCTAATCGCGATCACCTTGTCGTAGTAGTCCAGATCTGCCTTGGCCGCCTGCACCACCGCCTTGGCCTGCAAGGTTGCGACAAACGCCATGCGCAATCCGAATTCGAGATTTCGTTTGAGGTCTTCGTGTTCGGTTCCGGCAATCCCCGTGCCTTGCTGCGCGCTTTGCAAACGCAATTCGCGCTTGTGCTCGCGCTCGTGCAGATAGCTCAGGTTTGGTGAAACAAACGTGCCCGCCATGGGCTGCCATACTCCGTTGTGCCGCGCAATCTGCGAGCCATCCACTGTTGCGCCAAGCTGCGGATTAGGACGGAGAGAGGCAGTGATTTCCGCGGCGCGCATTTCATCTACACCGGCGGCATCGGCTTTCAGTGCTGGGTTCATTGCTTCAAAACGAGCTTTTACTTCGTCCCAACTCAACGGCTGCTGCGCGTTGGCTATAGCAGCGGCAACAGCCAGCAATACACCTACCATCAGCAGAGAAACTCCTCGCCTGTGCGCCGCCTGTGGAAGATTCGACCAGATCCACTTAGAGTTCAAAGTTCACCTCCGGCTCTGCGTTCGGCAGAACGTCTCCGTCGCGGGCGACCCAGACGTAAAGCGTCGGCAGCAGGAAGACGCTCATCAACAGATTGGCAATCAGTCCTCCGACGATCACAATCGCGAAAGGCCGCTGCGAGTCGGAGCCAATGCCGTGCGAGAGCGCCGCCGGCAGCAGACCCAGCGTGGCCACCAGCATGGTCATCATGATGGGCCGCAAGCGCAGTACCGCTCCCTCGATTGCCGAGTGTTCGATGCTGTTGCCGCGGGCGCGCATTTGGTTGATGTACTCAAGCATGATGACGCCGGTTTGCACGGAGACGCCGAACAGCGCCAGAAATCCAACCTCCGATGAAACGCTGAAGTTGGTGTGCGTCAGCAGCAGTACCAACAACCCGCCTACGCTCGCCATGGCTACTGTGGCCAGAATCAACAGCGCCCACTTGAAGGAGCGGTACATGCTGTAAAGGATGATGAAGATAAGAAGCACAGTGACGGGCACGATCAGCGCCATACGCGCCTCTGCGCGCAGCTCGCTCTGGTACTCGCCCTCCCACGCAAGGTGGTAACCTCGCGGCAGGTTCACACGCGTATTCACCCTCGCAATCGCCTCACGTACCGCATCGCCCAAAGCACGGCCCCGAACGCTGTACTTGATCGCCACATAGCGCTCGTTGTTTTCGCGGAAGATCTCCGAACCCTCGTCTGCCTCGTGAATATCGCAGAGCTGGGCGAGCGACACTCGTTCGCCAGAGGCCGACAGCAGACGGATGTTCTCGATCGCCTCACGCGTGTCACGGAAGCGTGGTTGATAGCGCAAAGTGAGGTTATAAACCTGCTCGCCTTTGAGCACCTGCGATAGCGCCGTGCCGCCCACGGCAGTCTGCACCGCGTCCTGCACTTCCGCAACATTCACACCCCATCGCGCAGCCTTGGCTCGATCCACGGTTACATCGAGATCGGGCTGGCCCGTTACTTCCAGAATGCCTAGATCCGTGATGCCTCGAACGCCAGCCAGCACCGCCTCAATCTGCTGCGCCTCCTTTTCCAACACATGCAAATCGTCGCCATAGATCTTGGTGGCAAGCTCGCCCTTCACTCCGCTCACCGCTTCTTCCATGTTGTCTTCAATGGGCTGCGAAAAACCCCAGGCCACACCCGGATATTTCTTTTCGAGTTGCAGACTCATGGCCGCAACCAGGTTGTCCTTGTTCTGGTCGAAGATGGGCCGCCACTGCTCCTTCGGCTTCAAGCCAACAAAATACTCGGTATTGAAGAAGCCTGTATGGTCGGTTCCATCATCAGGGCGTCCAGCCTGGCTTGTGCATTCGGTGGCTTCAGGAAAAGAACAGAGCAGCAGCCTGGCCTGGTTGGCAATGGCCACACTGGCGTCGGGCCCAGCACTCTGGTGCATGGTGCCGCGAACCCACAGCGCTCCCTCGTCAAGATGCGGCAGAAACTCCGAGCCGATGACGCCGCTGAAGGCCAGATAGAGAGCGAGCACGAGCGCGGCTACTCCCGAGCCAATCACGATCCGGTGATGATGAACCGCCCATCCAGCGCCATGCCGGTAATGGTTGCGCAGGAATTCCATCACCGGGTTATGCCACTCCTTGGTGTTCTTGCCCAGCAACATGGAGGCCAGCACCGGCGCCAGAAACAACGAGAAGGTGAGCGCGCCCAGCAGAGCGAAGGCTACTGTCCACGCCATCGGCCGGAAGAGACGGCCTTCCACTGACTCCAGCGTGAAGATCGGGAGATACGCCGTGATGATAATGCCGATGGCATAAAACACCGGCCGCTGTACTTCGTGCGCAGCGGTGCGGATCTTCTCGATCGGTGTGCCGCCGTTATCGCGCGAAAGATGGCGAACAATGTTCTCCACCATCACCACCGCGCCATCGACCACCATGCCGAAGTCCAGCGCGCCCAGCGAAAGCAGATTGGCAGGAATGTGACGCAGGTCGAGGCAGGTGGCCGCGAACAGCAGCGAGAACGGAATGGTAAGCACCACGATGAATGCGCCGCGCACGTTGCCCAGAAACAGAAACAGGATGATGGCTACCAGCACCATTCCTTCGGTCAGGTTGTGCATCACCGTGTGCGTGGTGAAGTGCAGCAGATCGCTGCGGTCGATGAAGGGGACCATCTGCACGCCACGCGGCAGAATGGACTTGTTGATCTCGCGCACTTTGTCGTGGAGCGCATCCAGCACCGGCTGTGCATTGGCGCCCTTTTGCAGCAGCGCGATGCCGGTTACCACGTCGCTGTTGTCCACCAGCTTGCCGTCAACGCGCCGGTAGGTCTCGCCAAACTGGCCAAGCCTGATCATCGGCCCTTGCTCCACCACGCCCACATCGCGAATGCGCAGCGGTGTTCCACCTTTGTTTGAGACAACGATGTCGCCGACGTCGCGTGTGTCGCGCACCAACCCGACCTCACGTACGTTAACCTCTTGTGATCCCTCCTGAATAAAGCTGCCGCCGCCATTAGTGTTGTTGCCCGACAGTTGCTGCTCAATCTGGCTCAGGCTCAGGCCGTAATCCACCAATTTTTCCGGATCGATCCGCACCTGATACTCGCGCGTGGGCCCGCCGAAGGGATTGGTATCAACAACGCCGGGCACTGACTTCAGATGCTTCTCAACGACCCAATCCTCGAGCGACTTCAGATTCATCACGTCGTACTCAGGATTGACACTGCGCAGCGTGTAGAAATAGACCTGACCCACCGGGCTCCAGTCAGTACCCATCTGCGGAGTCACTCCGGCCGGCAGCGTTACCTGGCCCAGGCGCTCCATCACTCGCTCGCGATTTTCAAAGTCGGTGGTGTCTTCGCCGAAGACCAGCTCCACGGTGGACAACCCGAAGATCGACCAGGAACGCACGTGCGCAATCCCCGGTATGCCATTCATGGCAATCTCAAGCGGGATGGTCACCTGCTGCTCTACCTGCTCGGCAGAGATGCCGGGCCACTGGGCAATTACATCCACATAATTATTCGCTACGTCAGGGTAGGCCTCAACGGGCAGCCTGCGGAACGAGACGATCCCCCAGGCGAACAGCAACATGCCGAGCGCCAGGACCAGAAGACGGCTCTCAAGAGCGCTATCGACCAGCTTGCGGATCATTGCGCCTCCAGAGCTGACTCCAGTTGAAGTACATCCTTGACCACCTGCTGGCCGGGCGCGAGACCGGAGAGAATCTCCTGCCTTCCATCGCCGAGCACTTCACCGCTCGACACCTCAATGCGGTGGAACGTTCCTTCACCGGCAGGAACAAAAACCCACTCGCGATCATGCAGGTGCAGGATCGCGCTGGCAGGAACGACCTCATGCACCGCGGAGCTTCGCCCTTGCAGTGTGACCGATGCAAACATGCCCAGCTTCATCATCCCCTGGTTCGGTACTTCGATACGTACCTTGGCGGTCCGAATCGTTGGATCGAGCACCGGGCCGATGTCGCTCACGCGTCCGGTTATCGTCTTTCCTGGATAAGCACTGAGGGTTATCTGCGCCTGTTGTCCAAGTGCAACCCGGGGTAGATCGTTTTCGTAGACGTCGCATACAATCCACACCACAGATAGATCCGCAATCGTGAAGGCCGTCGAGGTTCCCGCGTATGTTACACCCGCCGCAGCCGCGTTGGTGATGTTCTGCCCCACCACGACACCACCGATCGGTGCATAGATGCTGACAATGCTGCTCGGATGCTGTTTGTCGATCCCCAACGTGGCCATCTGCTGATCGGACGCCTCCAGATCCGCTCGAGCATTTTTCTCCGCGTCTTCAGCCTGCTCCAGAGCGCCCAGCGCAATCGCTCCGTGTTCGTAAAGGTCTTTGGCGCGCAGATAAGCCTTGTTGCTCATCTGCTCGTCGTTGACCGCCTTCAGATATACATCGAAGGCAGCGCTGATGTCGGGGCTCTGCACCTTGAACAGGAGTTGGCCTTTGCGCACGTTGTCGTCCAGGCGTGCACGTAGTTCAACAACCTTGCCACTGGCAAGAGAGATCACTGGCACTTCGCGATTGATGTCGGGGAAGACCGATCCTGTGACGCTCAACTTGTCAGGAGCATCTATACTGGCAGCCGAGATCAGAGCGAATTGTTCCGAGTGGTTGACCTGCACCAAGCCGTTGTTATTTCCGTCCACCACTTGCGCCGGGGTTCCCGTTGCCTGGGCCGGATCAAAGTTCTTCTTGCATCCTGCCGCCAGCAGCGCAAAAGCGAGCAGCGCCAGGCTGACCGTGCATGTGACTTTCATCGTGAACTCACCTCACACCGAGCGGTGTGGCTGGTTGCCGGCGGCCGCGGAAACCTTTCGATACCATCCGGCAGCCATAGTCCTGCCGCTCTCGCGGCAGAGAAATAATGCGGACGAGCCAAGCTTTGACCGGCCCGTCCGCAGCGTTGGCAGGCTAAAACTTCACCATAATGTCGATGTCGATATACTGCTCATCCTTGCGCAGGTCGGGATACCAGATACCGCCGTGAGGGCTGCTGCTAGTGCCGCAGTAGGCGCCGACATAGGCGGGTGCTCCGAACCCACTTGCATTGTTGGGAACCTGCCCAATCGACTGCCCAGAGGGAGGCGCCACGGCCGAGCCGTCCATGCAGGCAAACTCAGTCGGACTTCCGTTGTTGGTGCCGAAGGTCGATCCCGCATAAGCAGGAGGCGTCATGCCGCCATGACCTGACCAGTAAGGAACATTGGCCCCGCGGATGCCGTACTCCCAGCGCCATGTCAGCCATTGGACCGGCATGTAATCGTAGGTAACGGTAGCGTCCCATGCTTTAAACGGATCGCCGGCGTTGCCTGTGAAGTATGGCGCATTGATGGCCGCCGACGAGGCCGTTTCGCCGTTGATGGGCGGAAGCAGAACCAGGTAGCGTCCGGGATTGTTGATCTGTCCGCCACCGATGGTCACTCCGTGATGGTCGTTCTTGAACCATGTGCGGTTATAGATCATGTACCCGGCAAAGCTCTGCTTGGGGCCCTTGGGCGAAGACGCTGTGCCGCCATGGCACTCAACTCCGTTGCCAAATTCGCAACCCAGATCGCCAGTAAAGCTGAAGGCCATCTTATCAAGGAATTTCTTGGGCTTGTCGTAGTACTTGATCTCCAGGCTGTTGTCGGTGTGAACGCGCTCGCGGCCGTGCACGCCCAGATCGTCATTGCCCAGTCCGTAGTTATTGCTGATCACGTTCATCCACGGATAGGGCGTCCACTTGAGCTGTCCGCCAATGCCCTTGCGAGAGTTTGGGGTGCCATACGACTGCCAGCCATTGATGATCCACGGCTCGATCTTCAGATGCGCCGTAGGAAAGAGCTGGATGCGAAGGCCTTCAAAGAACCAGGGCGTGTTCGACGACACATAGGATGGCTGATAGGCCCAGTTATCGAAGTTATAGTAGCTGAACAAGCCGACGTACGACATGAAGATGCCGGCGTCGATGTTGATGCCGTGCATCACATTCGTGATCTGATAACCAGCGTAGGCTTCCGATAGATACCTGTCCGCATTGCCGATGTCCCACTGGCCCTTGCTATAACTTCCGTCGTTGCGCACGGTCGCGGTCGAGTACATACCGAACTGCGTCATGAAGCGCGCGTGCGCATGATCCAGATGGAAGTCGCCGCCCAGGCCGAACTGCTCCAACTGGATTTCGTTGGTGCGGAACAGCTCGCTCGAACCGCTCATGGTGTCATCGGTCGGACGGTTGAAGTCATAGTTATAGCTGACGTCGGCACGAATCTCGGGCGTGAAGAACTTCGAGTCCCAGGCAACATCCTTGTTGCGCGGATTGCCGTTCAGCCATGTCCAGTCCCAATCGGCAAAAGCCGGTGCGTGCGGGTCCTTGGCCGCTGGCGGCGCTGGATCTGCCGGCGCCGCTGCCTGGGGAGCCGCTGGCATAGCCATCGGCGCCACAACGCTGGCCTCGAGCGTTTCCTGCTTCTTCGGCTTCGGCGCTCGTGCCGCCCCTGCGGGCGCATTCAGTTCGCGCTCTGCCTGCTTCATGGCCGCGGTATCGGCTGTGTCGGCCAGCATGGCCGCTCGGGCTTCCTGTACCTGGCGCTGCAAGGCATCTATCTGCAGCTTGAGTTCGCGAAGCTCTTCCCTCACCCCGCCCTGCGGCTGCGCATCTGCGTCGGGCTGGGTCGCAGTAGACGTCGTCGCATGAGCTGGGTCAGCCGGAGGCTCGACGCGCGCCACAAGAACAGCATGCTGAGCAGCAGTAACCGCACTCTGCGCAAAGCTTGGAGCCGCTGCAAATGATAGAACTGCTACAACCGCCATGGCCTTGAAAAGATGATTCGTCATATTCGTTTTCCTCTTCGTCAGATTGATTCGTGCTTGCTCCATCGACTGAGAATCTTGCATACTGTGGTTGCGCATCTGCGATCTCAGTGCGGTATTCGGTGCTGGGCATAAGCTAAGCCAGACTTCATTACCCCTCTTCGATCGCAGGAACAGTGCGACCTTGAACCGCATTTGGCAGGCGAGCCTGGTACGAGAGGGTGGAATTGCTGCTACCTTCCCGCGCACTCTCCTTCTGCACACACATGGACCCTCCGTCTGTGAGACAAATCCTGCGCCTCACCAGGTGTGAGGCCCGGTGGCGTCCGATCTCCGTCGTCGGATTGCGCCACGCGATGGGCCGTTAGGTCTAGGTGAAGCGGCTCCGGCAACGCCCACGGCTTGCAGCCGCAACATCTCTGAATTGAGGATGGTCCCGGATGGATAAGTTAGGCATAAGTCCGCCATAAGGGGGACGTAAAGGGTCCGCATCCCCTTCGAAAGAGTCGATTTGCAGGCTCTGAGACGGCGGCCGGAGGATGCCGGAAGATGCCCGTGAGGCGTCCCGAATCAACGACTGTGTCAGCGCCCTGTGCCGCTCACAGCCGTTCGTGCGCCATGCGATTCCCGCCTGGAGGCAGCAGGATGGTGCGCAGACAGCTCCACAACGCAGGGCTCTGTAGCGCGATGCCGCTGCATCAGGGATGGTGAACACGCGCTTGCAACTGTACGGTCCTGATCCGTCGTCGGCAGCTTCATCCGCAGTTGCTGGCGCGCTCGCTAACCGAAGGTCGCTCCCTCGCTGAGGCGCGATTCAGAAGGGCAGAATCTTCGACATCCAATTCTTTTGTCGATGAGTCAGCAGATTTCCGCTGAATGGATTTACTGCGTCAGCAGCCTGCTGTGGACGATCTATTGATCCGGCCCATAAATACTGATATTAGGTGCCCCATCCATTCCGCGTTTTGTGCGGAATGGGTGGGAGAGCGTGACACTGTTTGAGGGCCGGATCAACAAGGCCCTGCATGTACGACGAAGATGGAAGGAGTGCCGAGACGGACAGACCAATCGCACGCTCGCGCAACATCTGGCGCGCCATAACCTAATCATCTCCAGGATTCAGGCATCTCTCCGTGGTGGATTTCCTCGCTGCTCTTGATCGTTTGAACCGATCAACTCTTCTAGCGATTCGCACAACCAGGAATCGATGTCGCGCACCTCTCTCTATCTCGCCTCTAGATCGTAAACAGGCTCTAAGAAGAAAAGCATTTATGTATCTATGGAGCCGAAAACCGCACAGCTACCGTTCTTGATTCCTGCTTTGTAAGGTTGAAGGTTTTGTGAGTTAAATGAAGACCTGCAAGGTGACGGCGTTCTTAGCCACGTGTCATCTTGCAGGTCTTTGATTGGATCACTGGTGCCGCAACTTCTCGTTAGAAAATGAGCTTTGCCGCAAACTGCCAGACTCGTTGTGTACCAACGGTCGACGGTATGTTGACACTCCCCGTGCTGCTGCTGGTAGCTGTGATGGTTCCAAAGGCCCCCGAAGAAGCAGTCGTGTTGGGGTTGGCAAGGTTCGTATGGTTGAAGGCGTTGAAGGCTTGCGCCTGGAACTGGCCATGAATGCGACGCTCGGGCAGGATGTCCTTGAACACCGAAAGATCGACATCGTCATAGCCGGGCCCGCGCAGAGAGTTGCGGGGCACGTTGCCGAACGACTGCGCGTAGTTGTTTGCCGCCGAGGGGAGCGGGTTTACCGCAAAGGCCGCGGTGTTAAACCACTCCGCAGTCTTTGAGACGCCTGCAGGACGGGCAGTGCTGACGCCCGTGTTGTAGACCGCGTAGTCGTTGCCGATGCCAGAGAGTGAATTGTCCACGCCGCTGGTTATGGTAAGAGGCAGACCGTCCTGAAGGACGACGATTCCGTTGGCCTGCCAGCCGTTCACAACCTGTCCAACCGTATGGTTCACGTGGAAGACAGGCAGCACGTAGTTGGCCGAGGTTGTGAAGCGGATCGCCTGATCGAAGTCGGCGACTCCGCGAGAGCTGTTCAGGTTGTAGGGGTTGGGTGGGCCGGCATTGCCTTCTGCGCCAGACGATGTGTTGTCGATGGTCTTGATCCACACCAGGTTGGAGAGCAGGGTGAGGCCGTGCTTTGAGCGGCGGGTGAGATTGAGTTGCAGGGAGTTGGTGATCTCATATTCGTAGGCATCTGCGAGTTCCACCGCACCCAGGCCGGGATACAGCCTGCGAGTATTTTCGTTGCCAACCGTATTGCCCGCGTTGGGAGTGTAGACAGCCGGGTTGAACTGCCGCGACCCCATGATGTGCTCGGCATGGTCACCGACATAGGCCACGGACAAGGCAAAGTTGGAACCCAGGTCCTGCTCAACGGCGAGGTTGTAGTCTTGGGTGTACTCCCCATGCGAGGCAGGATTCAACACACCGCCAGCAAGTGGCGTGATGAACGTGTAACTCTTGAACGCCGAGCTTGCGATGTGAGCGCGCGGGAATGGATCGCCACCGGCATACCCGGTATAAACGTTATCCCACTGCGGCGGGTTGGCGATATTGAGGTAAAGGTCCACGGGCTGCATGGCATCGGTTCTCTGATAGAGCAAGCCCTCCGGGGTGCCGTAGAACAAACCGTATGCGCCACGGACCACCGTCTTGTTGTTCCCAAATACGTTGTAGGCAAAGCCGATGCGCGGCGCAAAGTTCCCCCAGCTGTTTTTGAAAACAGAGGGTGAAAGGCCGGCATCGCCGTTGAATTCCACGCCCTTTGGCGCGTTTGGCGCAACCGTGGACTGGAAGCTCGGGTTAGCGAGATTGAAGCCAACCAGCGTGCCGTTGAGATCGGTCGGAGGCAGCGTTGGTTCCCAGCGGACTCCGAGGTTGAGGGTCAGCTTGCTGAGGATTCTCCAGTCGTCCTGCACGTACAGCGAGGGCCGGATCTCACGAAGATAGAGCTTGCGCCCGTTGTCCTGGAAGAAGCTGGATTCGTAGCCGGTATAGAAATCAGCGAAGGCGTTGCCGCTCTTGGTGAATCCAGTTGGCAGAGTCGATCCAACTGGCACGGCGGTGCGCGATCCGTTGAAGGTG
>Ga0302278_10003858_pt1 | contig 15920 bp, 12 predicted proteins | sample III_Bog_N3_2_FD_194543 | JGI IMG/M metagenome (GOLD analysis project Ga0302278, IMG submission 194543) | Peat permafrost microbial communities from Stordalen Mire near Abisko, Sweden - III_Bog_N3_2 | ecosystem: Environmental > Terrestrial > Soil > Wetlands > Peat | place: Sweden: Abisko...
ACGTTACTCGAGAAGAACTGAAGAAATATTGGAAGCATGAGCTCGAGGCGAGCTTGGTCAACGCGGATATCTTGGCAGTATGCACAGTATGCGATGTCAGGCTTCAAGACGAAGAGAGGAGGCCGGCGATGCTCATGCATATTGAAAACATCGAGGGCGAGTCGTGGGACCTGCTCCAGTACTACGAACGGAATGGTGCGGGCATCGTCATCACAGAAGTGCTATGTGACGAGTCCACTGGTTGGCTTTTCCCGAATAAGTCGCCAAGTTGAGATGACATGGCATAAACACAAAACGGCGGAGGAGCCTGGCTCCTCCGCCGCTGTAATTTGCGAACGAAAGCGAACTACTTTGCCACTGCCTCGCCGGCGTAGACCTTCGTCATGTCGGCCAGCGAAATGGGCTTGTAGTCGCCGGCGTGTCCGGCCTGGCCGAACTGCGTCATGCGCAGGGCCACGACCTTCTTCATCGCCTCGCGCGCGGGCTTCAGGTAGTCGCGCGGATCGAACTTCTCCGGCGTTTCAGAGAAGACCTTGCGGATGGCTCCGGTGATGGCCAAACGGTTGTCGGTGTCCACGTTGATTTTGCGTACGCCGTTGCGGATGCCGAGCTGAATTTCTTCCACCGGCACGCCCCAGGTCGGCTTCAGTTGACCGCCGTACTGGTTGATGACGTCCTGCAAATCCTTCGGCACCGAGCTCGATCCGTGCATGACCAGGTGCACGCCGGGCAGACGCTTGTGGATGGCGATCAGCACGTCCATCTTGAGCACGCTGCCATCCGGCTTCTTGCTGAACTTGTAGGCGCCGTGGCTGGTGCCGATGGCGATGGCCAGGGCGTCCACGCCGGTCTGCTTCACAAACTCGACGGCCTGTTCAGGGTCAGTCACATGCTCCAGGCCCGTTCCGCCCGCGCCGTGTCCGTCTTCAATGCCGCCCAGCACGCCGATCTCACCTTCGACGGTGACGCCGTGCTTGTGCGCCAGTTCCACAACCTTGCGCGTGACGGCGACGTTCTCCTCAAAGCTCGCCGGGGTCTTGCCGTCTTCCTTCAGCGAGCCGTCCATCATCACCGAGGTGAAGCCCAGCTCGATGGCCGACTTGCAGGTCTCAAAGCTGTTGCCGTGGTCCAGGTGCATCACCAGAGGAATCTCCGGATAGAGTTCGCTGGCGGCCAGCATCAGGTGGTACAGGTACAGATCCTGCGAGTAGCTGCGCGCGCCGCGCGAGGCCTGGATGATAACCGGCGACTTGGTGTCGCGCGCGGCCTCCATGATGGCCTGGATCTGCTCCATGTTGTTTACGTTGAAGGCACCAACGCCGTAACCGCCCTTGGCGGCCTCGTCCAGCAACTGCCGCATCGAAACCAGTGGCATGACCGAATCTCCTTGTGCGCGTCAGCACGCGCAAACACTCTTTGCTGCCGCCTTATGCCGGCGGCTAGCGTCCGAAATACTTGGCGTTACGCTCGGTGAAGTGCTGCCACTTCTCCGGCAGGTCGTCGGCCGCGAAGATGGCCGAGACCGGGCACACCGGCACGCAGGCGCCGCAGTCAATGCATTCCACGGGATCAATGTAGAGCATCTCCTCGGTGCCGTGCGCGGCTTCATCCTTCTTCGGGTGGATGCAATCCACCGGGCAGGCGTCCACGCAGGCGGTGTCCTTGGTTCCGATACACGGTTCAGCAATCACATAAGCCATAAACGTCCAGGGTCCTTTTTCTACAAAGTGAAACGCACAACCAAACTGATGATTGTAGCAAAACCGCGCCTGCCGGGGCTGTTACTGCCCCTTCAGGAAATCGGCAGGCAGGGGCAATTCCTCCAGCCCGCGGCCGGCAAAGATCTCCTGGAAGTTCTGCATCAGCTCGTCGTGCAGCAACCCGTTGGTAGCCAGCGTCTCGCGGCTGTCCAACAACCAGGGGGAGCCGTCAAACCGCGTCACCCGGCCTCCCGCCTCGCGCACCAGCAGCACGCCGGCCGAGGTGTCCCAGGGATTCAGGTTGAACTCCCAGTAGCCGTCAAAGCGCCCGCTGGCAACGTAGGCCAAGTCAATGGCCGCCGACCCGGCGCGCCGTATGCCGTGCGAGCGCAGAGTGAGTTGATGATAAAAGTGAATGTTCGGATTCTTGTGGCGCTTGAAGCTGGGAAAGCCCGTGGCCAGCATGGCCTCCCCCAGCCGCTTCACTCCGCTGACGTGCATTGAACGGCCGTTCAGCGCAGCACCGCAGCCCTTTTCGGCCGTGAACATCTCATCGCGCGTGGGGTCGTACACCACGCCTACAATCAGTTCGCCGGCACGCTCCAGCCCCATGCTGACGCAAAAGACCGGGAAGCCATGCGCGAAGTTCGTCGTGCCATCCAATGGGTCAACGTACCAGCGCAACTCGGAGCCATGCTCGTCACGCGTTCCCTCTTCGCCCACAATGCCGTGCTCGGGAAAGGCCGCGCGCAACCGGCTGACGATCAACTTCTCGCTGGCGCGGTCGGCCTCGGTCACCAGGTCGGCGTCGCCCTTGTACTCGTATCCGATGCGGCGCTCAAAGTAAGGCATCAGCAAATGCCCGGCCTCGCGGGCAATTGCCGTGGCCTGGCTCAATACTCCGCTGGCGGCCGTTGCGCTCACCCTCAGGCTCCGGGAGCGGCGTCTTTGATAGCCGTCCGCCGCGGCTTGCCTGTGGTCAGTTCCCCTTCGGCGATGTAGGCAATCTCACTCTTGAAGATGAAGAGGTTCGGCGCGCCCTCGCGGGTCAGCCGCAGCATGTTGCGGTCGTAGTACTCAATCCACCCGTGCACCACCTCACCACCCAGCAGGCGGATGCTGACGGCTTTCTGCTTTTCGCCAAGCTGTTTCAGGTAGCTGGCTTCTTCCAGAGTCTCTTCGGGCGGCGGAGTCTTGCTCTTGGTGTTGGGGCGGGCAGGCATGCCACGATTCTAGCCGAAATCCGCGCCCAGCGCTTCAGCCCTTTTGCCCGGCCCTTTTTCGCAGGTTTCCGCGCATGCCTTATTCGATTTTGCTGTTGTAGTACCCGGTGCGGTAGCGCAGTTTCAGAGCCCGGCCCACGCGCTCGTGCGCCGCGGGCGTCAGCTCCAATTGAATGCGGCGGAACTCCGCTCCCACCTTACGGTTGGGATAGTAGGCCAGCAGGTACTGGGTGCGCAGCTCTTCGCTGATCCGCCGGAAGGCTTCCTCCAACTGCGTGGTGGAGGAGGCATAAAAGTAACGGCCGCCGGTGTCCTCGCTGAGCTGCATCAGTGCGTGCTCTCCGCCGGTGTCGCGCCCGGCGTCGGCCGCAACCGGAACCATGATGATGGAGAAGATCATGGCCTCGGAGATCTGCGCCGCGCGTAAGGCCTCGGCATAGTTCGTCTTGCTGCTGGTGTCTCCGCCGTCGGTGATGAGCACGATGACCTTGCGCCCGTTACGTTTCTCCAGGGCCGCCGCGCCCAGGTAAATTGCGTCGTACAGCGCCGTGGCCGCGCCGGTCTTCAGGTGGCTGAGCGCCTGCTCCACCGTGCGCGCGTCGCTGGTAAAACCGTGCACCTGGCTGACGAAGGTGGAAAACTGAAAGACGGCGATGGCATCCACCGGACGCAGAATAGCCCGCGTAAAGCGCCGCGCACTGGAGATCTCCAATGGCAGATCCTTGCGCGTACTCATGCTGGTGTCCAGGGCCATGACGATGGAGAGCGGTAGCTCGCTTTGCTTTTCAAAGATTGCGATCTTCTGCGCTTCGCCATCTTCCAGCAGGCGGAAATCCTCTTTTTGCAGGTCGGCAAAGGGTGCGCCGGCACGATCCTCCACGCTGGTCAACACGTTCACCAGCCGCACGTTCACCTCGATGGTCGGAGTGGGCACGGTGGATTGCGGCAGGAGCGGCGGCGGGGATTGCGCTTCACGCTGCGGCGCGGATTGCGCCGCCAGCGGCAGCGCGCACAGCAGCAGAGATGCGAGAACCAGTTTCATGGATGCGCCATTATAGGCGCCTGGAGCAGCGCGGCAGACTTGCCAACCTCGGCGGCCAGCGCCTCACTTGCCTGCCCCCGGCGTCACTTCCGGAGGAAAAGGATCGCCCGCGGCCCACTCAGCGCCATCGGCAAAGAACTCCCTCTTCCACACCGGCACGGTCTTCTTCAGCGAGTCAATCAGCCAGCGGCAGGCCTCAAAGGCCGCGGCGCGGTGCGCGCTGGCAACCACAATCACGACGCTGCTCTCGCCAATCTCCAGCCGCCCCACGCGATGCGCCACGCGCACGTCGCGAATGGCGAACTTGCTGAGAGCCTCCGCGGCCAGCCGCTCCATCTCCGCCACGGCCATCGCCGGATAGCTCTCGTACTCGAGGTACAGCGTGCGCCGCCCGCGAGTGTTGTTGCGCACCATGCCGTCGAACAGAATGGCCGCGCCGTCCTCGCCCGCGCGGCAGGAGGCCATCAGCGCCGCCGAATCCAGTGGCTCGCCTTGCAGGGTCGCGTGCTCGGTGCGCAGCGGCAGCGCCTCGTCTTGACGGCCACCGCTTACCGGAGGCAGCAGCGCCACCTCGTCGCCATCCTTCAGCACCGTGTCGTGCACGGCAAACTGCTGGTTGACGGCAATCGCCAGTGAGCCTTCATAGGGTGCAAGCTCGGCGTGAGCGGCCTTCAGATTCCGCCACAGCTCACCCACCGTCGCGCCCGAGGGCAACTCCACCCGGCTCTCGGCGGAGAGCAAATCGCGCAGGCGGCCGAAGCTGAGAATGCGCAGCTGCATGATCAGGAAGATATCAGTTTTGGCCAATGTGCGTCATTTATGCGTCTTTCCGGGCCGCAGAAAAAGCCGCCAGCGCAGTGGTTGCTGCGCCGGCGGCCGGATGTGTATCGGTGATCTTAAAAGCCTTGCTTCTACTTCGAGGTCACCACCAGTTGCAGGGTGGTAGTCACGGTCGTCACGGTTGGGCCCGAAGAGGTCGCCGTTACCGTCACCGCATAGCTGCCCGGTGACAGGCTCGACGAACCGCTGCTCGAACTGCTGCCGCTGCCGCAGGAGGCCATGAACATTACCAGGCAGATGGCCAACACCACGGCCACCGCCTTCCAGCCCGCACGGCGGCCAAACAGTACCGCTCCCAGGATGGTGAACGGCAGCAGAGCGTAGAACACTCCTCCCGCCGCGTGCAGCGATGGACGCTCTGCCGGACGCAGGGCGGCCGAGCCGCTCTTCGTCGCCACCGTCAGAGTGGTGGTCTTCGTGGTCGTGCCGTCCATGGCCAGCGAGGCCGGCGAGAAGGTGCAGGTAGAGCCGGCCGGGCTGCTGCAGGTAAAGCTGATCGTCTGTGTGTAACCCGATTGCGGCGCCACGGAGAACGAATAGACAGCCGTGCCGCCTTCCACCACGCTTACGGACGTTGCCGAAGGCGTGAAGGTGTAAGGCCCGGAACTGACCGTGCTGCTGCCCGTGCCGGTCAGGGTCACCGACTGCGGTGAGTTGGCCGAACTGGCCGCCACCCTCAGGAAGCCGGTCTCAGTGGCGGCAGACGTCGGCGAAAAGGTCACGCTCACCGTGCAAGTGCCGCCGATGGCCAGCGTAAATGGCGTCGCGCCGCAGGTCGTCGAACTGATGGAGAAGTCCGGGTTGCCGGTGGTCGCCACGCTGGTGACGCTCAGTGTCTGCGTAGTCGAGGTGTTCGTGATGGTGATCGCCTGCGGTGTCGCGCTGCTGCCCTCCGTCACGGTGCCAAATGGAATCGAACTCGGCGAAAGCGAGAGCGCGCCCGTGGCGTTGATGCCCGTGCCCGTCAAGGTCACCGACTGCGGCGAGTTGGTCGAGCTGCCGCTCACGGTCAACGTGCCGGTCTCCGCCGTGGTCACCGTCGGGGTGTAGATCACATTCACCGTGCAACTGCCGCCGATGGCCAGGGTAAAGGGCATCGCGCTGCAGGTGGTGGACTGAACCGAGAAGTCCGTGCTGCCCGTAACGACGACGCCATTCACCGTGAGCGTCTGCGTGGTGCTGCTGTTGGTGATGGCCACCGACTGCGCCACGCTGGTCGTGGTCAGCGCCACGTTGCCAAATGCCAGCGTGCTGGGTGTCAGCGTCATGGTGCCGGAGCCCGCGATGCCCGTGCCGGAGATTGCCACCGATTGTGGACTGCCCGTGGCGTTATCCGTGAAGATCAGGCTGGCGGAGCGGAGGCCCAGCCCCGTGGGCGTAAAGGTCACGCTGACGGTGCAGACTCCGCCGCTGGCCGCCACCGTGCTGCCGCAGGTATTGGTCTGGGCATAGTCGGCCGGATTGCTGCCGCCCAGCAGGACGCTGGTCAGTGAGAGTGCTCCGTTGCCATTGTTGGTCAGCGTGACGGTCTGCGCCGTCGAAGTCGTATTCTCCGCCTGGTTGCCGAATGTGATGGTAGCCGGGCTCAGGCCTACCGTTGGCGTGGTGCCGGTGCCGGTCAGCGGGAAGACGGCCGCGGTGGTCAGCGCGTTGCTTGTCAGCGTCAGCGTTCCGGTGCGGCTGCCCGTCGCGGTCGGAGTAAAGACCACGGCAATCACGCAGTTGGCCGATTTCGCCAGGGTTGTGCCGCAGGTGGTACCGCTCGCCTGTACCGCAAAGTCGCCGGCCATCACCGGAGTGCCCAGCGTGATCGGATACGCCGGATCGTTGTTAGTCACCGTGATGGTCTGCGCCGCCGTGGTCGAGCTTACCGGCTCGCTGGGGAAGGCCAGGCCAACCGCAGGCGTCGGATTGAAGCTCGGCGCCGCAGGCTGCACGCCCGTGCCATACACCGCCACCGTCTGGGTGGCGGGCGTGGCATTGTCGGCAATCACCATGCTGGCGCCCTGGCCGTTCAGCGCCGAAGGCGTAAACACAACGTTGATGCTGCAACTGTTGCTGGGAAGCACCTGCGTGCCGCAAGTGTTGGTCTGGCTGAACTCGGTGGCGCCTCCACCGGTAAAGGTGATGCTGCTCATGTTGAGCGCGGCCGTGCCGTTATTCGTCAGGGTCAGCACAATGGCCGTCGAAGCCTCGTTCAGCGGAGTGCTGCCGAAGGCGACGGAGGTTACGTTCTGCGTGGCACCCTGGCTGAGGGTGACCGACGGCGCCAGGCCCACGCCCAGAATGCCTACCGTCTGCGGCGAGGCTGCTGCGGCGCTGGTGACGGTCAGCGTGGCGTTGCGGTTGCCCGGCTGGGTCGGCGTGAAGTAGATGGCGTAGTTGCACGATGACGAGGCTGCCAGGCTGGTGCCGCAGGTTGTGCCACTGGCCTGGACGGCAAAGTCGCCGGCCGCCGCACCGCTCAGCGTCGCGCTAGTGATGCTGAATGGGAAGCTGCTCTGGTTGGTCAAGGTGGCGTACTGCGCCGGGCTGGTGACGCCCACCACGGTGCCGCCAAAGGTGACGTTGGACGTCAGGGTGGCCGTCGCTCCGGCCGTGCCGCTCAGCGTGATCGTGGCCGGCATCAGACTGCCGTTGCCGGTGATGGCGAGCGTGCCGGTGAAGCTGCCCGAGGTCGTCGGATCAAACTCCACCTGGATGGCGCAGGTGCCGCCCGGCAGAATCGCCGCCGAGGTGCAGGTGTCCAGGCTGATGAGGAAGCCCGTGCTCACCACCGGCGTGTTGACCACCAGGTTCTGCGTGGCATCCGTGTTGGTGATGGTAATCGTCTGCGGCGCGCTGGCCGCTCCGGTCTGCTGCTGCGGGAAGGTCAACGACACGGCCGAGAAGGTGTTGGCCACCAGGCGGCCCGTGCCGGTCAGGCTCACCACATGCGGGCTGCCCTGGGCGTTATCCGTTATGGTGACGTTGCCGTTGCGCACGCCCGCGCCGTTCGGCGTAAAGGTCACGCTGATGGTGCAGGTTCCACCCGGCGCGACCTGCGTGCCGCAGGTGTTGGTCTGGGCGAAGTCGCTGGCGGAGGTGAAGCCCTCAGCCACAAGGCTGGTGATGTACAGCGTGCCCTTGCCCGTGTTTTGCAGGGTAATGGTCTGCGCCGCGCTGGTCGTGCTGACGCCCTGTGTGGCAAAGGTCAGGCTGCTGGTGGAGAGCACGTCATACGGCGCCGCTCCCTGGCCCAGCAGGTTGATGACGTGCGGGGCGCTGCTGGCCGAATCCGTGATGGTCAACGTGCCGGACGTGGTGCCCACCACCGTCGGCGTAAACACCACCCAGATGTCGCAGGCCGTGCTGGCCGCAATCACATCCGGAGTGCAGTTGGCGACGCTGCCGCCGCTCACAAAGGCCTGGCCGAAGTTCGCGCTCGGGCTGAATTCGATGCTCTGGATGGTGACGCTGGCCGTGGTGCTGGTGTTGGTGTACTGCACCGCCTGCGCCGCGCTCTGCGTATTCAAGTCCTGGTCCACAAAGTACAGGCTGCCAGGAGTCACGGTCACGGCCGGCAGTCCGCTGCTGGGGACCATGGCCGCAAAGCCGTCGCCGTTGCCGGCATTGCTCGTCTGCGGAGGTGTGTATGTTGCCGTCGTCGTCCCGGTCGTTTGCAGGTTCAGCGTCGTTTCCAGGTCAAGAGACGTGCTGTTGCCCGCTACATACATGTTGCCCAGGTTCGTCGGATCCACTGCGATGGCGTTGGCCTGGTCGCTGCCGCTGCCGCCCAGGTAGCTGGAGAAGATCAGCGCCGTGCCGTCACTGGTGAACTTGGTGATGAACGCATCCTGCCCGCCGCTGAGGGAGAGCTGCACCGAGCTGTTCGGATTCTCCAGTGAGTTGATCGTCGGGAAGTCAGGCGACAGCGTGGTGCCCGTGACATAAGCCGTCTGGTTCAGATCCACGGCCACACCCAGCGCCTGGTCGTTCTTGCTGCCGCCCAGGTAGGTGGCGTACTCAATGGCAGATCCCTGGTTGTTCAGTCGCAGCAGGAAGGCATCGGTGCCGCCCACCACGCTCTTCTGGTAAGCGTTGTTGGAGATGTAGATGGTGCCCGAGGCGGTGCCGGCCACATAAGCCTGGCCGCCGCTATCCACGGCAATGGCCCGGGCCGTGTCAATGGTCAGCGTCTCGTCGGTGGCGGTCGTTTCCAGCGCCGTGCCGTAGATGAAGTTTCCCTGCGCGCTGCTCAGCTTGATGACCCATGCGCCGGTGCCGCCGCGCGCGTTGTACAGGTACAACGGGCTTGAGAGCGCGGTGGTGTTGGTTCCGCCGGCCACGAAGATGTCACCCACCGGGTCCAGCGCCACGCCGTAAGCCTCGGTGTAAGCCGTGGATGGAACGCCGGGTTTCCCCACGTTCTCCCAGTAACAGGTGCCGTCTATGGTAATTCCATAAATGGTCGTGTTCCAGGTGGGAACGCCGGCGCCCGTGGTGCAATATCCACCCGTCAGGTTGAACTGAACGTCCGGAGGATTGTTGGTGTCCTCAACGACCGCTGCGTAGATATAGGTCGCCACGGAGGCATAGGCCACCGTCGCGTACGGGGGCACGGACTGGCCGCCGTAAAAGGTGGAGAAGTAGCAGGCCGCGCCGCCGCAACTGGCCGGAGCCGGCGATTGCGCCGAGCTCGTCGGGTCTGCCGGGCCGCCCACATGCAGGCCGTTATCCACCTTGGTGACAAACGCCACGCAGGCCTCGACCTTGGTCTCAATCGCGTTGTAGGCCGGGAAGTCCTGCGAGCAGGTCTGGCCTACGGCGGTCACTGTGTTCACCGGGACGCCGCCCACCTTCGTCGTATCGACCGCAATGCCGTAGCCGATCTCGGCGTCGCTGCCGCCCAGGTAGGCGGTGCGCACCATGGTGCCAGCCGCACTCAGGATGGTAATGAACGCATCCGAGTCACCGCCCTGGTAGTTGTTGATGATGCCCGGCAGATCCTTGAAGCTTGTGCCGCCCACGATGTAGGCCTTGTTCGAACCATCCAGCGCGATTCCGTTGCCCTGCGCAAAACCCAGGGTGGGGTTGGTGCCGCCGATGATCGTGGTGTAGCTGAAGGTCTGTCCGTCGGCGCTCAGCTTGACCACATACGCGTCACTGCCGCCCGTGAAGCTGTATCCACTCGGGTTGTTCGGCTTGGGAAAGTTCGACGATGCCGTCTGGCCGGTGATGTAGGCTGCGCCGGTCGAATCCACCGCAATGCCGTTGGCCACGTCAATGCCGCTGCCGCCAATGTAGGTGGCATAGGTCACCACGGGATCAATCACCAGCTCACTGGTCTTGTCATACTCGCCTAGCTTCAGGCGAACCACGTTGCCGGCCGTCAGCACATAGCTGGCTTCCACGGCCTTGGTGCCGCCCGTAACCCGCTGGTAGGCGTAGGGACGGGCAAAGCGCACGGGCTGGCCCAACACCTCGGCCACCAGGTCGCCGTTGCTCTCCGTGGTTAGCCGCTCCATGCCATCAAAGCGCAGTGCGATGTTGTTGGGATTGGCGCCGGGCGCCACGTTGAAGTCGAATTCCATGCGGCGATGATCGCCGTAGTACACCACATCCACGCCCGGGTAGACGCCGCGCGCCTGCACCCTGCCGAAGTTCTTCACGCCCAGCCGCCACTGCGCCGGATCGTTGCCCAGGTAGTAGTTGGTCACGCCCTGCTGCTCGTCCATGGCCGCCAGTGCCGCCGACGCTACGCTCTGGTCAAAGCGGAAGCGTACGGATTGGCTGCGCTCGGTCAACCGGTCGCGCACGGCCACAGCTCCGCCCGTGGCGCTCACCGTCACCAGAGAGGCTCCGCTGTGCGCCACGTACGCCGTGGCATCCGGCGAAGGCTCAAAGCTCAACGGAAGCTTGCCGAACATCCTGGCTGCCTCCGTCTTGCGGACGGCCTGTTCAGGAGTGCTCTGGGCAAACAGCGTGAGCGCGCTTACTAGCGCAACGGCAACGGGCAGCAACGTGCGGAGCTTCAGCTTCATGTTCGGCCTCAGGTTCGCAATCGCATCAAACCAAGTAACGCCGATCGCGAATCATTCCAACGCTTTTCAAACAAACGCCGCAGACCCGTCTCCGGGCGCTGCGGTAGATCAAAATCCATCCATCCGGAAGCAGGCCCATCGCCATGCTTCCCTCTGCTCCGGCAGCCAAGTTAGTTGCCGGTAAATCCGCTCGGCGCCGGATAACCGGTGCCGTCATAGCAGCCGCCCGCGGAATCCACGCTCACAAACGCCTGCGTCGAAAAACCCTGATAGGTGATGTTCACCGTGTAGGGCTGCGTAGTGTAGGCAAAAGTGCTGTCGGTTGAATTCGTCGGCGTGGCGTGCCAGGTGCAGGCCGCATTCACCACTTTCAGGATTCCCGAGTTGTCCAGTGACAAAGCGGCAATCGGTGCGTTGGCGTCGCCGGAACCTTCCAGCTCATAGGTCGCGTGCACCGTCACCACGTTGCTCTTCGTGTTCGAGTAGTGCGCCGTCACGATGAGTGAGTCCGAGTCGCCAATCCCTTCCAGATTCGTGGAAGCCGTGCCGGTCGCGGTCGAAGCAACCGTGATTGACTGCAACTCATAGGTCTGGCCGCAGCCCGTCCACAGCAGAGCCAAACACGCAATAACCAGCACAACCATCGCACGACGCAGCATCCTGAACTCTCCTGACCGGGAATGATGCTTCATCTTCGCAATGTGGTAGGTGCAACACAAGGGGGATACAGGTGACAACCTAGATACTCAAGTCCCTGCACCTCTGGTGCCTTCCCGGGCTTGCACACTTCCCCGACCCGTGCATCCCGCCAGGGCCGCCACTCCCTCGAAACAGAGATTCGTCCTCCACCGCAGCCTCCGGAACCGGTTTCGCAGACGCAAAAAGCCGGCCCCATGTGGGACCGGCCCTTGTGATTCTCCAGTGAATACGCCTAGTTCGCCGTGTCGGCCATCAACTGCTCGCGCGTCGCGGCATCCTTCTGCGCCTCGCCTTCGCTCTGCGGAAGGGCCAGCGCCAGCACCTCTTCAATGCTGGCTACGTAGTGCACGCTGACGCCTTCCATCTGCTCCGGCAGCACATCTTCTTCCACGTTCTGCTGGTTCTCCGCCGGGAAAATAATCACCTTCACCCCGGCGCGCTTGGCCGCCAGGAACTTCTCCTTGACCCCTCCGATGGGCAGCACGTTGCCGCTCAAGGTGATCTCGCCGGTCATCGCCAGGTGCGGACGAACCTTGCGATCGGTCAGCAAACTGACCAGCGCCGTCACAATCGTCACGCCCGCCGAGGGCCCATCCTTGGGGATGGCGCCGGCCGGAACGTGAATGTGCAGGTCGTAATTGGTGAAGACCTCCGGGTCAATGCCGAGCACACTTGCGTGCGCCCGCACCCAGCTATAAGCCGCCTGCATGGACTCCTTCATCACGTCCTGAATCTGGCCCGTGATGCGGAACTCACCCTTGCCCTTCATCTTGATCGCCTCGATGAAGAGGATGTCGCCGCCGGTCGGAGTCCAGGCCAGGCCCACCACGACTCCGGCGTGCTTGGTGCGCGCCGCAATCTCGGTGTCCACCCGAACCTTAATGCCGCCGAGCATCTCCTGCACCACCTCGCGCGTGACGACCAGCTTTTCGGTGTTGCCCTCCACAATGCGCCGCGCCTGCTTGCGGCAAATCGTGCCGATCTGGCGCTCCAGTCCGCGCACGCCGGCCTCGCGTGTGTAATGCCGGATAAGGAATCCAACGGCGTCTTCCGTGAACTCGATCTGCTCCGGCTTCAGCCCGTTCTCCTCCGTCTGGCGGCGGATCAGGTACTGGTAGGTGATGTGCCGCTTGTCCTCCTCGGTGTAGCCGTGCAGGTCAATGATCTCCATGCGGTCGCGCAGCGGATCCGGAATCGTATCCAACTGGTTGGCCGTGGTGATGAACAGTACCTTGCTCAGATCGAACGTCACGTCCAGGTAGTTGTCGCGGAAGGACGAGTTCTGCTCCGGATCGAGCGCCTCCAGCAACGCCGCCGTCGGATCGCCACGATAGTCACGCCCCACCTTGTCAATCTCATCCAGCATGTAGACAGGGTCGTTGGTCTCGGCGCGTCGAATGCCCTGGATGATCTGTCCCGGCATGGCTCCAATGTAGGTGCGCCGGTGGCCGCGAATCTCCGCCTCGTCGTGCATTCCGCCCAGGCTCATGCGCACAAACTTCCTGCCCAGCGCCCGAGCAATGCTCTTGCCCAGCGACGTCTTGCCCACGCCCGGAGGCCCGAAGAAGCAAAGAATCGGACCCTTCATCTTGGGATTCAGCGAGCGCACCGACAGGTAATCCAGAATGCGGTCCTTCACCTTCTTCAGGTCGTAGTGGTCCTCATCCAGCACCGTCTTGGCCTTGGTGATGTCCACCTCCGTGCCGCTCGACTTCGCCCACGGCAGCACCACCAGCCACTCCAGGTAGTTGCGCGTCACGCTGTAATCGGCCGCCATGGGAGACATCCGCGAAAGGCGAGTCAGCTCCTTCATCGCTTCTTTCTTCACGTCCTCCGGCATGCCGCTCTGCTCAATCTTTTCCTTGAATTCCTCCACATCGCGCGACGCGTCGTCCTGCTCGCCCAGTTCCTTCTGGATGGCCTTCATCTGCTCGCGCAGGTAGTACTCGCGCTGCGTCTGCTGCACCCGGTCCTGCACCTCGCTCTGAATCTTGTTGCGGAGCTGCTGTACCTCCAGCTCCTTGGCCAGGTGCTGGTTGATCTTCTCCAACCGCAGGCGCACGTCATAGGTCTCCAGCACGTCCTGCTTGTCGCGGGTGTTCAAGGAAGGCAGCGAGCTGGCCACAAAGTCCACCAGCCTACCCGGCTCCTCAATGTTCATCGCCACCGTCGAAAGCTCATCGCTCAGCGTCGGCGAGCCCGACACAATCTGCTGGAAGAGCGTCAAAATATTGCGCTGCAGGGCCTCGACCTCGGCATTCAGCTCCGGAGTCACCTCGCTCACCGTGGCCACCGTCGCCTTCATATAAGGAGCCAGTTGCGTGTACTCCAGCACGCTGACTCGCTCAATGCCTTCGGCAAACACAAACAGGCTCTGGTTCGGCATCTTTACCACCTTGTGAACCGTGGCCAGCGTGCCGATCGGATACAGATCCACCGGCTGTGGTGAATCAATCCGCGCCTCGCGCTGCGCGATCACCACAATCGTCTTGTCTTCTCCCAGAGAGTTGATCAGTTGCACCGAGCTCTCGCGTCCCACCGTCAGCGGCAGCACCGCATGGGGGAACAACACCGTGTCTCGCACCGGCAGCACGGGAAGGTCACGCACAGGCCGGGTATTGGCTGCAATTGGAACATGGTCAAGATTGCGGGTCTCGTTCGCCATCGTGGCTCCTTGAGTGAAACGTACTCAACTTTGATGACTATCTTATACGAAAAGTTTCATCACAGCTAACTCTATGAAAAATATCAGATTTTCACTTCACTTTCCCGCCTGTCGCTGTAACTTCCGCTAAAAGCTGTCATTTTCAGCACGACGGGCATACCCATCCACCGCCGGAGCAGGGACTTCCAACACAATCCTCAGGGGCCGGATTGTAGCCCCCAAGCCACGGCGAGGCAAGAAACTTTCTCGCCGCACACCCGGCTCATCCTCCCAATTCCCTTTCCCCGCCGCCGCGTCGCACGCAAAGCAAGAGCCTCCGCGCGCGGCGGAGGCCCTTGTCTTTCGTTCTGTCCCCAGATTACTCCTGCGCGGCACTGACCAGGCCTTTGCGCTGTTTCTCCACCCTGCGCAGCTCGCGACGATGGCCAGCGTCCTCGTAGCGGCGGCGCTCTTCCACCGTCTCGGTGACCACGGGCGGAACCATCAGCTTCCGGCCCTCCCGGTCCACGGCGACAAAGGTCAGATAGGCCGAGCTGACGTGATGGCGTTCGCCCGTAAAGTAGCTCTCCACCCACACCTTGATGCCCACCTCCATCGAGGTGCGGAAGACGCGGTTCACCGAGCTCTTGAAGATCACCAGGTCGCCGACGTGCACCGGAAACAGGAAGTCCAGGTGATCGGTACTCGCCGTGACCACGTAGTTGCGCGAGTGGCGATGCGCGGCCAGCGCTCCGGCAATGTCAATCCAGTGCATCAGCCGCCCGCCCAGCAGAGCGTTCAAAGGATTGGCGTCGTTCGGCAGCACCAGCTCCACCATCTCGCTGGCAGACACCTTCACCGTCCGCGGCGTCAGGTCTGGAGAATTCTGCGCCGCCTTGTTCTCGACGCTTTCCGCGCTTTCGGCAGGATGATTCAGCTCACTCGTGTTTAGGGAATGATTCAATGCAGTTCCTCGCAATTCGAATGCTTTGCGTCGTCGGCGCGGTGTGGCGCCCGCTCTGGCAAAGTTTCATGAAAACTAATATCTGCTTAGATTGCCCAGCATGCCCGCAGGTCGCAACCGATTTCCAAACGATGCGCCAGCCGCAAAATACCGAGCCCCTGTGATAGGCTCTGGCTTATGAGTGCAGCACGCATCAACCACCTGCAGCAGCTCCTTGAGCAGGAGCCCAGAAACACTTTCGCACGCTATGCCCTTGGCATGGAGCTGGTCTCCAGCGGCCAAACCGACCTGGCCATCGCCGAGTTCCGCGCCCTATTAGAAGTGGATGCCGACTACGCCAACGCCTGGTTCATGGGCGCTCAGGCCCTGCACAACGCCGGACGCACGCCGCAGGCCATCGAGTGGCTGCACAACGGCATCGCCACGGCCACGCGCACCGGCCAGCGCCACGCCCAAAGCGAAATGCAATCCATGCTGGAAGAGCTGGAAGGCTAGCTCGGTTCACAATAATTTTGGAGAAGGCCCAGCTCGGTGACGCCGGTGCGGTTGCCCGCCGCGCCCAGCGTGTAACCTCCTGTTTCATCCACACTCCTGAGGGTGCCCCATCCTGGCCGTTGTTGCCAGGGTGGGGTTGTTGACCTTTATCTTCGAACTCGAGACTTCCTCACCCCGACAGTGTAGGCACCCCTGCCCCGCGGCCTCAAGCGCAGATTTCCCAACAACGCAAAAACCTCCCGGATGGGAGGTTCGCTGACTCCCACGTCTGGCCAACAGTGGGCCAGACA
>Ga0302278_10003862_pt1 | contig 15912 bp, 13 predicted proteins | sample III_Bog_N3_2_FD_194543 | JGI IMG/M metagenome (GOLD analysis project Ga0302278, IMG submission 194543) | Peat permafrost microbial communities from Stordalen Mire near Abisko, Sweden - III_Bog_N3_2 | ecosystem: Environmental > Terrestrial > Soil > Wetlands > Peat | place: Sweden: Abisko...
CGCCATGGTCTTCAACTGGGTGCGCTTCGGCTCGTATTTCTTCTGCAGATCGGCAAAGTTGCGCTGGAATTCGTTCGTAGATTGGACCGCCCCTGTGAAAGCAATGACGGCAACCTTGGCGGGACCAGCCGGCGCTGCGGGCGCTGCTGCGGGTGCGGGTGCTGTTTGTGCGGCGGCGCTCAGGGCAATGCCTGAGGCCAGCGTGAAAATAAGTGCTAGCGAACGCTTCATTTGAATTTGAAACTCCTTCGGAATTCCTGTGCGGCTGTCCGCGTTTCAGCGCGAAGCCAAGCCCGTGCCCCCTGAGAAACCTCTCGCTCTCTCTTTCAAGAAACTCCGCGTCAGGCGGGGCACAGACAAGAAAGGACGCGGACGGCGACGTCAGCAGGAACTTAGTAGGATTATAGGAGGGCTGGGTAGGAGCGTCAAACCGGCAAAGGGTGATTTCGCCCGCAAACGCCAGCCGCACTCCGCCTCACCATCCACAAACTCAGCGGCAAAAGCCCGTGATTGCCAGGCCCTTGCCGTCGTTTCGGCAGCCGTCTTTTCCTGGCTGCCCATCAAGCAATTCGATTCCTCTCAACGCGTGGGCGCGGCAGGCGGCTTGGGAGCGGCCTTGGGAGCTGCTTGCGGCTCTGGCGCCGAGGGCGGCTGCTGTGGCGGCGCGGGTATGCCCGATTTCGTGTTGTATGCGTCGATCACCGCCTTGGTGATCTCAATGCTCGGCACCGAGTACAGAACCAGCGGTGGCTGCTGCTGATTCGGATTCTCCGTCTCATCCAGGACCATCGCGTATCCGTGTTTCTTCGCGTAATCCGTCATCACATCGCCGACCTTGCCGGCCACCGTGGCAAACATCTCCTGGATCTGCTGCTGGTAGTCGCTCTGCGCGTCGTCCTGCATGCGCTTCGCCTGCTTCTGCTTCTCGTCGATCGTTCTGCTGAGTCTCGAGCGCTCCGCATCGCTCAGCTTGTCGCCCTGCGTCTGAAGCTGTTTCTCCAGGGTTGCCATCTCATCGCTGAGACTCTTGATCTGTTGGCGCTGAGGATCGAATTTCGTCTGCAGGTCGGTAAAGTCGCGTTGAAATTCGTTGGTCTGCGTAACCGCAGTTTGAAACAGAATGACGGCAATGCTCGTCGCGCCTGACGCCGCAGCAGAGGGCGTTGCAGAGGCGGGTGCGGAAGCGGCGGGCGGCGTTTGGGCGGTGGCGCTCAGGGCAAGCCCCGACGCCAATGTAACCATAAGTGCAAATGTGCGATTCATTGCGGTCGAAAACTCCTTCTAAATTCCTTGTCGGGCCACCCGAATGCGGCACGGACCCGAAACATGCTTAGAACGTGGTGGACACCGTAAGGCGAAATGTCTTGCGCGGCTCCCGGAGCAGATACCGCGCGCCGTAACCTGCCTCCACTTCCTGGTAGGTGTAGTCGCCCGCCCCGCCCGACGGAAACAGATCGCGTGTGATCAGCTCCGCGGTGCAACTCTGCCTGTTTTCTCCGAGGTTGACGTCGTTGCAGTAGGGCCTCTCATACAGCCGAAGCGGATTGTACGCATAATACAAGCGGAAGGGCGCATTGATGATCGGCATGATCACCGAAATCTCCGCGCCGGTGGACATGCGAGGAACAAAGTTGGTTCCCGCGACCGGCCGGATATTCGGCTGGAAGCCAACCATGTTGCCCGGAATCCCGCCCTGGCACGAGCCGTTGTTGTATACCGGGCAGCCATACAGGGGCGCGGTCAGAGAAGCAAATCCCTCCGGGCTCTGTTTCAACTGCCCCTTGTTCAGTGCCGTGTCGATGCCGAAATCGTCAAAGAAGTCGATCATCACCGGACCGGCGATGGGAATTCGGTACTCAAGATTGGAAATGAACTGCGTGTCACCGCCGATCGACGCCACGCCGTACGTGGGCAGCGGTACCTGAATGCACTGGTTGTCCTCAGGATTGGTCGGGTCGCGCGGTACGCAGGTCCCGTCCGGATTCGTCAGTTGCACGTTGATCCGGTTCGGCACGTATCCGTAGGGCGTTGCTGCGCGGATATCGAAGCCCCTCAACTCATTCTCGCCGCCGGAGTAAAAGCGGTTGTTCGGAGGTGCCACGTCGCCGCCAAACCCTTGCACATAACTCAACTGCGCGCGAATGGCCAGTACGTTCCGCCCGGTCGGCGAAAACATCAAATAATGAATTGGCCTGAATTCCTTGAAGGCCACCGCCGGCGAAATAAACCTTACGTTGCCCCCGATGCCGGCAAACTGAAACGCTGCCGTGTATTCCTTGCCCTGCCGCGGCCGCAAGGGGTTGTTCACGGTGTTATAGATATAGCTGAACGAGGCCGAGCTCTTCACAATGCCCGCCAGCGCGTTCGATCCCTGAATGCCCGATCGGAAGCTGATCGTCTGGAAGAACGTCTGCGACGCCGTGCTAAAGGCCGTAATCGTCGACTTGTCCAGCGAATAGGTCAAGCCCACGCGCTGGAACACGTGCCGCCGCAGAGGGTAGCTTACCGAAAAATTCGTTCCTGTCGAGGCCTGGTTGTAATTCTGCGTCAGCGACTGCTGCGCGGCGCTTATGTTCACCGATGCCCCGGTCGTCGTCTGGTAGTTCTTTGCCGCGTTGTAGTCCTGCTTGGTGTTGAAAAGCTGGAAGCCTAGGTTCAGTGGCCGGTTGCGCACATACGGTTGCGAGAATCCGAATACAAAGTTGCGCTGCACGTTGCCCAGGTTGGCCTGGATGCTCAGTGTTTCTCCCAGGCCCAGAAAGTTGTTGGTCTGGTAGTTCAAGCCCAGAAACGCGCCTGACAATCCGCTGATGCCGCCATTCAACCCAATCGAGTTCTTGCCCTTCTCTTTCACCTTCAGCAGCAGGTCCACGGTTCCGGCGTTCTCGTCGCGCTGAACCTCAGTATCCTCGTCAACCTTGAGCGGATCGAAGTACTGCAACTGGTTCAGCCGAAGCAGGCTGTACTCCCAAAGTTGCGAGTCGTAAATCGAGCCTTCGTCCAGCATCAACTCGCGCCGTATTACCTTGTCGCGCGTAATCGTGTTGCCGGTAAACTCAATCCGCGATACGTAAAACTGCTTGCCCTCGTCAATATCGATGTCCAGCGAAACCGTCTTCTTCGCATCGTCGTATACCGGCTTGGGAATGGCGCCGAAGTTGGTGTAGCCCCTTTGCCCGTAGGCCTTCTTCAGGTTCTCCAACCCCTTCTGGATCATCGTAGCGTTGAACCAGTCCCCGTCTTTGATGGCGAATATCGAGCGCAGCGCCTTGGAATCCTTCACGGCCTTGTTCCCGCTGAAGGTGATGCTGCCCAACCGGTAGCGCGCGCCTTCCTCAATCGGCATCAGAATGTCGATGCGCTTGCCCTTATTGGGCCGGAAGGTGAAAAGGTTCAACCCGCCTTCGTCGCGAATCTGCGTCTTCGGCTCCTCCACCGCAACGTTGTAGTAACCCTTGTCGCGATAGGCCAGCCGCACACGCTCTGCGTCCTCCTCCAGCTTCGACGCGTCGAAGGTCTGCGAAAAAATATCCTCGAAGATCAGCGAATACGGAATCCCGATCGGCTTCAGGTTCTTCATCGACCGGCGCAGTGTCAGGCTGTCGATGTGCTGATTGCCCGTGAACTTGATCTGCCCCACCTTCACCGTCGGGCCTTCCTTGATGTTGAAGTTCACTTGCACCGACGCCGGAGGTATCGTCTTCACTTCGGTTTTGATGGTGGCAAACTGATGCCCGTGCTCCGACAAAATCTCGCGCAGCACCGTCTCGGCCTTCTTGATCTTGGTCGGATCGTACTGGCTCTCAACCGACATGCCCACTTTTTCCTTCTTGAACCGGTCCAGCACGTCAGACTGAGACACCACCTCCAGCCCCTTGTAGTTGATCTCCCGGATCGTCGGCCGCTCATGAACAAATACATTCAGGATGATGCCCTGTTCCGTATCCTCGCGCTCAATCCGCAAATCCTCGAAGTATCCCGTATTCCAAAGCGAATTGAAATCCCGCTCGATCGAGATGGGGTCGTAGGCGTCCCCTTCGTGGGTAAAAAGACGCGCCAGCACCGTCTCCTTGGGTATCCGCCGGTTGCCGATCACCCGGATATGCGCGATCGTCTGACCCGCCTGAGCCCAGCCTGGCGTCGCCAGCAGCGCCATCGCCAGCACCAACAGCGTGCAGCTCAGGCGCAAAATGCCCGGCCGGCGGCTTTCCACGCCCCGAAAACTTGAGATGCAACTTTGCCTTGTCTTCACCGGGCTGTGGCCCTGCGACGAGCAAAAGTACTGGTACGGTCCATAGTTCGCCTTCAGGTTCGGCTTCACGGGAAGAATAATGACACCCTCACTGCTGAAAAATCTGATCCTGCCTCACGGAAAGACTCATTATATTGGACTGCGGTCACCCCGCCCAAACCGCCGGACAGCCATTCGGAATGGAAACCGTGTCTTTCCCAGAATTTCCCACCCCGCTCGACCGCCGCGGACCAGGGACTGGATCCCCAACCCACAGTCTACCGGACGCAACCGGGTCGCGACTGCTTTGCATCTCTGCCTCGCCATGCCGCATCCCTCTTAGACGCAGCCAATTCGCACTTGACACCCGCATTCAGTGGAGGTTTTTAAAGGTGTTTGACGATACCGTTTATCGGTTTTCAGCCCCGCTCCTCAACGCTGAGCCCACAACGCCGGCCTCGGCAGAGGCGCCAATCAGCCTCGGCGAGTTCCGCGGAAGCGTCCTGCTCATCGTCAATACCGCCAGCAAATGCGGCTTCACCCCGCAGTACGCCGGCCTGGAAAAGCTATTTCAAACATATAAAACCCGCGGCTTTCAGGTGCTCGGCTTCCCCTGCAACCAGTTCGGCGCGCAGGAAGCCGGCTCTGAAGAGAAAATCGGCGCATTCTGCCAGAAGAACTACGGCGTATCCTTCCCCATGTTCGCAAAAATCGAAGTGAACGGCCCAGGCGCCCATCCCCTCTATCGCTTTCTGAGGGAGAAGCAGCCCGGCATCCTCGGCATCTTCGGCGTAAGCAGAATTCGCTGGAACTTCACCAAATTCCTCATCAACCGCCAGGGCGAGGTAGTATCCCGCCACGGCCCCTCAACCACCCCCAAATCCCTGGCCCCGGCCATCGAAGCCCTCCTCGGCCTATGACCGCTTAAGCCTCTACGAATGAGGGTGCCCCAGGTCTCGGCCTTGAGACCTGGGATCCGACGCACCTACCCAGACAGTCGTCTCGCCCAACCGGTCACAAAATGTATCAAATTGAGGGTGCCCCCGGTCCCTCGCCTTTGGGGACCGGGGAAAGCTCAAACCCCACCCCTTTTCCGAAACTTGGGGACAGACGGGATGTTCCCCGAGGAAATCCCGGAAACGTCCCGTCTGTCCCCAGGTTTCCCGGCCATCGAAGCCCTTCTCGACAACCGATGACCAGCCAATAGTTGTCCCGTCCTGGCAGCACCTCGCCCAACCGGTCACAAAAAAATTGCCAAAGACAAACGCATTTGCGAAGCTTGGTTCTCAAGTTCTTTCAGGAGACGGCGCGATGCTCATTGACCGGCAAGACATTTTCTACGCCATCCGGTCCGCCCGCCGCACACCGCTGCTCACGTTTATCGTGGTGCTGGCTCTCTCCGTTGGAATCGGATTGAACGCAGGCGTATTCACCATCCTCAACTCCCTGTTCCTCGATCCTTTAACCAAAAAAGATCCCGCCAGCTTTGCCCAGATCTATCCCCGCTATCAAGGCTGGTATTTGGGAAGGCCGCAAGATTCGTCTTTCAATGCCCAGGACTACGAAGCGATCCGCGCTCAGTCGCATTCACTGGCCGACGTTGCGGCATGGCAGAGAATCGGAATCACGCTCGACGACCTGCGCCAGCCCGGCGATTCAACCCTGGTTACCTGCAACTACTTTCGTGTGTTTGGAATCGATCGCCCGCTCCTGGGAAGGTTTCTCAATCCCGACGAATGCACGCCGGGTGCGCCGCAGAGGATCGTTGTGCTCAGTGAGCATTTCTGGCGTGACTATTATTCTTCCGACCCGCAAATCATTGGAAAGGTGATCCATATCAGCCGCCAGCCGCTCACGGTGATCGGCATTGCCTCCGATAGTTCAGCCAGCCTGCTGGCTGGAGACACCTGGATGCCCTACACACTGCAACCCGCATTCAATCATGGGAACAGTGCCTTCCAGGACCCCAACTGGGCCTGGCTTACACTTTCCGGGCGCTTGCGCCACGGGTACTCGCGAGCCGATGCAACGGCGGAGCTCGAGACCATCGTCCGCCAGCGGGACCGCGTCTACCTGCAGCAGAAGATATTCACGCTGGACCGGAGAACCTCGCTGGTGCTCACCGATGGATCGTTAATCAAAAATCCGGCAATGCAATCCGTGGCCATGATCCTTATGGCGTTGATCATGGGGCCGCTCGCCCTGGTGCTGCTGCTGGCTTGCACCAATGTCACCATGCTCTTCCTGTCCCGCTCCGTGGTGCGCCGCGGAGAAATTGCAATCCGCCTCGCGCTGGGCGCCGGACGCGGACGTCTGATGCGAATGCTGGCCTTCGAAAGCTTCATTACTGCCGCCGCTGCCGGTGTTATCAGCATCTATCTCGCCGCGCGCATTCCATCGCTGCTGTTCGGAGTCGCCGATCCATCCCACGCCAACGTTGCCTCATCCATCCAGCCTGACTGGAAGGTCTTCGCGTTTCTCGCAGTGCTCGTGCTGATTGCCACCGTTGCCTCTGCACTCGCGCCCATGCGCGAGTCATTCCGATTCGACCTGATTACCGCGCTCAAGGGGCGCGAGGGCGCAGCGACCATGCGGTCGCGCACAACAAGTGCGTTGATCGTGGTGCAGCTGGCCATGAGCTTCGTGCTTCTGGCCGCCGCCGTTCTCTTCGCGCGTTTGCCATTCATGATCACCAGGCTCGATCCTGGCTTTGAAACGCGTCAGACAATGACTGTTCCTTTTTACCTCCAGGCTCCTCGGTACACGCAGAATTCCGCGCAGGCTTTCATCCGCTCGCTGGAGGCGCGCATTCTCCTGATCCCCAATGTGCAGTCACTGGCCTGGGAAACCGTCGCTCCCTTCAATGTGGCGCCAATCAGTGAGGTTCGACTCGACAATCAGGCCAAAGGGCAGGGCCGCCCCGCATCCATAGACAACGTAACGGCGGATTTCTTCCCTACCTTCGGAATCTCTCTGATGCACGGCCGCTCCTTTCAGGGCTCGGACGCTTCCGCCTCCGGCAGCGCGCAGGTCGCCATCGTTTCGCAGGCTTTTGCCATGGCGTTCTGGGGTAACAACGATGCTGTCGGCAAGGTGGTGGTCACACCGGATGACCGCCGTCTGGTCGTGATCGGCGTTGCCAGAAACACGCGCTCCGAGCAGTTCAGCATTCTCGACGGTCCAAAGCTCTATACACTGCAGAATCCGCAATCGCGCGATGGCCAGCTCTTCGTCCGTTTCAGCGGCAGTGCAACGCCTGTTTCCGCAGCCATTGGCGGGATCGTCAACAGCCTCGATAAGAGCCAGGAGAGCACGCCCTCCACAATTTGGGATTTCCTTGAGACCAACGCCACATCGATGCGCTCCCTGGCCAGGATCATTCTGTTCATGGCTGGCATCGCGGTCGTCCTCGCCATCACCGGCGTCTACGGAGTGCTGACCTTCGCGATTAGCCAGCGCACGCGCGAGTTCGGGATTCAGATGATGCTGGGAGCGACCCGCCAGTCCATCTTCCGATCGGTGATGACGAAGGGCATTCGCCAGATCGCCCTTGGCCTTCTGTTCGGGATGGCGCTGGCCATGCCCGCCGCCTGGGCTTTCATACGCATCACAGAAAAATCCTGGTTGCGCATCGATACCTTCGATCCGTCCGTCTACGCCACCTCGGCGATCATTCTGCTGGTGGTCTCCCTATCAGCGATGTGTCTCCCGGCGCACCGTGCAACTCGCGTAGATCCATTACAGGCGCTCCGTAACGATTAGCAGGCGCCCGCTGGAGTACGCTCCCCCTGTTCTCTATTCCATATTCCCTATTCCTATTCCCTGTCCCCTGATCCCTATTCCCTATTCCCTATTCCCTATTCCCTATTTTTCACCGAGCTTATCTCGCCACGACGCCCGCCTGCTGCGACTTTTTATTGCCACGCAACAATCCAACATCTGCAATAATGGCTGCACGTTTGGCGGCGCGCCAGTCCCCCTCACTGCCCAGCCGAAACGCGGGAGGACCAGTTGGGTGCACGAACGATCGCCTTCTGGGTGTTGATTGCGGTTTTGGCTGCCGCGCCACTTCCATGCCTTGCCATTCAGGCCGGCTCGCCCCAGGCTCACCCCAAACCGCCGCTGGCCAGGCCGACTGGCCCAACGCTTCTGGTGCTGTGCGACCTGGCCTGCGACTGGAAGCTCGACGGCGAGGCCAAAGGCCGCATCGAAGCCGGAGCTTCGGCCAAGGTCAAGGTCGAGCCCGGCCAACACCTCGTGCTCGCCTCAACCGATGACGGCGCGGATCAGATCAAGCAGCACATCGAAGTCAAATCCACCGGGCAGACGCTGGATGAGATAGACCTTCAGCCCGTCCGCGACGCAAGGCTCAAGGCGCAGCGCGAAGCCAAGGATGCTGCCGAGCAGGAGGCCAAAGACAAGACCGCGCAGCAAGAAGCCGCACGCTTGCAGGAGTTGCGCGATCATGCCGCCGAGCGCTTCAATCAGGGACGGGCGCTCTACAACCAGAAAAGCTACGAAGAGGCAAAGCCGCTATTGGAGGCCTCATGCGACGGCGGAATTATGTATGGCTGCGCCATGCTCGGCAAGTTATCCCAAAATGGCTGGGGTGCTGCCCAGGACTACGCCCAGGCCCGCACGCTTTACCAGAAAGCATGCGACGGCGGAAGTGGGGGCGGATGTTACAACCTCGGCTTTCTTTACCAAAATGGCCTGGGTGTCGCCCTGGACTATACTCAGGCAACCACGCTGCAGAAGATGGCCTGCGACGGAGGCAGTCTGGACGGGTGCTATCTCCTCGGCGTCCTTTACCAGTTCGGCCGGGGCGTGACCCAGGACTATGCACAGGCAGCCACGCTCTTCCAGAAAGCCTGCGGCGGCGGAATTGTGCAAGCATGCTCCGACCTCGCCGGGCTTTACCAAAATGGCCAGGGAGTCGCCCTGGACAATGCCCAGGCGAGCGCGCTCTATCAGAAGGCCTGCGACGGAGGGCTACAGCCATCCTGCGCAATGGCCGCAGCGCTGGGCGGGCAACTGGAGCAGCACGATCCTGCACGCCAGCAACAAGCTGCACCCGCAGCCGCCGCCGCCAACACGCAGGATCTGCGCGATCATGCAGCCGAGCGCGTCATTCAGGGGCAAGCCCTCTACAACCAGCAGCGCTTCGGCGAGGCGATGCTGCTTTATCAACAAGCTTGCGACGGCGGGGATGCGCTTGGCTGCCGCAACCTCGGCTATCTCTACCAGTATGGCCAGGGCGTGAAGCAGGACTATGCCCGGGCGCTCGCGGCCTACCAGAAGTCCTGCGACGGCATGTACACCAACGGATGCATCTCCGCAGCTTGGCTATATGAAACTGGCCGGGGCGTATCCCACGACATTGCCCAGGCGCGCAAGTTGTATAAGAAGGCCTGCGACGCCGGGGACCGGGAGGCCTGCGCGGACCTGCGCCAGTTGCCCTGAAGAACGGGCCCACCTATTCCATCAGTCCCTAAGTCCCTTAGTCCCTTGGTCCCTCAGTCCCTCAGTCCCTAAGTCCCTAAGTCCCTAAGTCCCTGCTTTGGAGTATCCTTTCTCCATATCCGGTCGCGCTGTTTTTTGGTAACGTATTTTGGTAACCTAGTGAGCAGCCGTTCCAGAATTACCACCGCCGGGAGACAGCCATGCGCCGCGATCTGCCCATGATCCTCATTCGTGTGGCCATAGGCTTGGTATTTCTCACGGAAGGCATTCTCAAGTTCAGGCGGCCGGCCGAGTTCGGCGCAGGTCGATTCGCCGCCATCGGATTCCCAATTCCTGAAGTGCTGGCGCCCCTCGTGGGCGGTATCGAAATCACCGCTGGCGTTGCAGTCCTGCTTAATCTCTTTGCCGGCGATGCGGCGCTTCTCCTCCTCGTAATCATGGTGGTCGCTCTGGTCTCCACCAAGGTGCCCATCCTGCTTGCCGCACAGCTCGGCCCCTTTGCGCTCGCCAAGCTGCCTCGCTACGGGTGGTCGAGCTTCCTCCACGAGGCGCGGCTCGACCTCACGATGACCCTCAGCCTCATCGCCGTCCTCATCGACTCCGGCCTGCGCATTGGCCGCCGCAGGCCGTGGTATCAATCCAAGGGACTCTGATACACCTGAACCATGCCTGCGCCCCACACTCAATCTCCGCTTACCCAGGTGGCGCGGCTCTTTCTTCGCCTCGGACTCACCGCCTTCGGCGGCCCGGCCGCCCACATTGGCTTGATGGAGCGCGAGGCGGTAGCACGCCGCGGCTGGCTGAGCCGCGAGCAGTTCCTCGACCTGGTAGGCGCATGCAACCTGCTCCCCGGCCCCAGCTCCACGCAGGTTGCCATGGCTCTTGGCTACAATCGTGCCGGCTGGATGGGCCTGGCGGCCGCGGGCGCTTGTTTCATCCTGCCCGCCTCGCTCGCAACCTTGGCCCTGGCCTGGGCCTACGTCCGCTATGGCAGCCTGCCGCAGGCGCAGGGGATTCTCTACGGAGCCAAGCCGGTTATGGTCGCCATCGTGGCCCAGGCCATTTGGAATCTCGGCCGCATGGCATTTCGCCGCTGGGGGCTTGCTCTGGCCGGCCTGGCCTGCCTTGCCGCCGCCGTTGCCGGTGCGCCACCCATTGCAGTCCTGCTGGTGTGCGGCACGGCGAGCCTATTGGCGGTTTGGCTGCGTACGCGCCGTAAAACTGCGTTGAGCCTCGCCATCTTCCCCACCGCATTGGGAGCCGGCTCAACCGCCGGCACCGGAGCCGCCGCCGTTGGATTGCTCCCGCTCGTCCTCATTTTTCTCAAGCTCGGAGTGGTGGTCTGGGGCTCTGGTTACGTCCTGCTGGCCTTTTTCAAGGCCGACCTGGTCGACCGCCTCCATTGGGTCACGGAATCTCAGTTGCTCGACGCCGTCACCGCCGGACAGGTCACCCCAGGCCCGGTCTTTGCCACTGCCACGTTTCTCGGCTACCTGCTTCAAGGATGGGCCGGCGCAGCCCTGGCAACCGCAGCCATTTTTCTCCCCTCGTTTCTCATGGCCGGGCTGGTGGCGGCGCTGGCCGTCCACATCCGCAAATCGCCGCTCGCCGGGGGCTTTCTGGATGGCGTGAATTCCGCGGCCATAGCCCTCATGGCCTTCGTACTGATCGCAATGGGCCGCGCCACGCTGATCGATGGCTGGACTTGGGCAATTGGATTGCCGAGCGCGCTGCTTCTGGTCCGCTACAAGGTGAATGCAACCTGGCTCATTCTGGGCGGCGCAGCCCTCGGCCTAATCCTGCGCACTCTAGCCTGAGGCCACTGCACCTCAAAGTCCGTGTCTCGGGAAACCAAATCACGGCTGGAATAAGCAGCACAAGAATCGCACAAATGCCCCGTGCCCCATCCATCGCGCTTTTGCGATGGGTGGGATACCACAAATCTCAACCGCGCCGTTTATCGGAAATCGCTCTTCAGTCGAACCGATATGCGCTGATAGCCGCGCCCATTGGCTCATTCCGGAAGATCCGCGCACCGGCCGCATCCCCACCTGCGCCCGCGGCAACCAGCAGAGGAATCAAGTGCTCCTCGCGCGGATGTGCGTAGGCGGCAAACGGAGCCTTCCGCCACGCAGCCAGATAAACATCCCGCTCCGCAGCCGGCGACTCCACAGCGCGCGTCAGCCACTCATCGAAGGCCCGCGCACGCTCCGCGGTCTCCGGCTTGAAGTACCCGCGCAGGTTATGAAAGCTCATTCCACTGCCCACAATTACAACTCCCTCATCCCTCAGCGGAGCCAGAGCCCGGCCGGCCGCCAGATGCAGTGCCGGATCAAGCGAACCCGCCAGCGACAGCGTCACCACCGGAATCTGCGCCTCGGGAAACGCCACCTTCAGCGGCACAAACACGCCGTGGTCGAACCCACGTGTGGGGTCGATCGCTGCCGGAAGGCCTGCCTCCTTCAGCAGTCCCGTCACCCGCCCGGCCAGTTCCGGGTCGCCCGGCGCGGGCCATGTCAGCCGGTAAGTGTGCTCGGGAAAGCCGGAGTAGTCGAAAATCAATTGCGGTTTTTCCGCCCCGCTCGCGGTAAACGCCGGCTCTTCCCAATGGCCGCTCACCACCAGCAGTGCTTTCGGATGCTCGGGCAGCGTGGCTGCAACCCCTTCCAGAAAGTGCTGCGTCGCCTGCCAGGTGTCAGCCGGACCCCACGTCCAATCCATGAAGAAACACGGGCCCCCGCCGTGCGGAATAAAGATAGCGGGCTGGCGATTAGATTTGGCGGTCATCGGCTTCCTCCTTGCATCCAGGCGTGAAGCAGCACGCCAGGACGATAGCTGTTTGAACAACTACCCTGTTAGATGCCCCGGCCAGCCCCGCGATTCAAGCCTTCCCGCCCCCTACACCAGCGGCTCCGCCAGAACATATACGTACACCAGCATCCCTACGCCGATAAATCCCGGAAGCAGCCCGCAAAGATAGACCGGCGCCCCACCAATCAGCGCGCGCAAAAAGATCACCAGCCCAATCCCCACGCAGACGTTGATAATTCCCGCAATTTTCATGCCTTCGCGAGTCTTCTGGAGACCCATCCTGTGCTGCTCGCGCAACAGCTCTACGGTAGTCTTGGCGCTGTCGCTGGAGGCCTCCGCGACACGCCGTATGGTCTCCGACTTGTAAAACGCGTCCCGCTCCTTGCGCCGGTTCTCCATCCACGTTGTAAGCGGAATGAAAACCCCAAACAACGCAACCGCGCTGATAGAAAGAAACGCCCACAAACCAAAGCTGCCGAAAACTTCTTCGCTCCCGAAGAGCAAAACTCCCAAATGCGTCATAGAATCCTCCTGGAATCCAGTTTGATGTGTTGCAGGGGTTTTTTCCCATGCAACCGGTGGGACCGCGGAGTCCGCAACGCGGTTGCATTTTCTTCTCAGGCCCGTCCGGCATAAAAAAATGCAACCGCGCCGCCAACCCGCGTGTCCTACCCGGCAGAGAGACACGAATTGAATGCAGCCTCCCAAAGCCCGCCTGAAATAACCGCGCCGGCCGACCCCGACCTCGCCGACATCATCCGTGTGCTGGCCGGGGACATTCAGGCGTTCGAAGGCATCGTTCGCCGCTGGCAGGGCCCGCTCATCAACATGGCCTGGCGTTATTGCCGCGACCGAGGACGCGCCGAGGAGCTAGCTCAGGAGGCATTCCTTCGCGCCTGGCGCGCCCTGCCCCAGTGGCGGCGGGAGTCAAGCTTCTCCACCTGGCTCTTCGCCCTGGCGGCCAACGTTTTCCGCTCCGACCTCAAGCGCTTTCCCGCCGTCGACCTGCCGCTTGAAGCCGCTCCCGAGCCCAGCGGCGCGGCTTCGCAGCACAACGCGCTGGCCGCCCAGCTCAATGCCGAATCGGTGCGCCGCGCCGTCCTCGCGCTGCCCCACCGCTATCGCGAACCCGTGGTCCTGTTCTATTTTCATGAGATGGACGTGGCCGCGGCGGCGCGCACCATGCGCCTGCCGGAGGGAACCGTAAAAGCTCGCCTCTCCCGCGCGCGAGCGCTGCTGCGAAAACGATTTCCGCACCTCGAAGCCCAGCACGAAGAGATGGAATTCGGCGCTCTCAACCCAGGAAGGGAGGCATGAAGATGAACCCGACGCAAACCAACCAAGCTGACAAGTTGCATACCGAACTCGACCCAACCGCCATCGATCGCATTCTGGCAACAGAAGACCAACTCGTCCCCACTTCAGGCTTTCTGGCCTCGGTAATGGAGCGCGTTCGCGAGGAGGCAACCGCACCGCCGCCAATCCCATTCCCCTGGAAGCGAGCCATCCCCGGCATCTTGCTGGCCGCGGTAGTCTTCGGCGGAGGCGCATTCGAGTTCGTCCGCCACGGCCTGCCCGCCGTCCGCGAGCTATCGCTAACCCAGCCGCACCTCTCCGCAGCGCTCGACCACTCCATCGAGCAAGCCGCATGGGTAGCTTTGGCGCTGGGTGTCTCGCTTTTCTCCTGGCTACTGTCGAAGCGGCTCGCCGGGCGGTCCGGGCTGCTGTAGAAAAGATCGCCCGGAGCCCAGCTCCTTAGGCAATCGTCCAATCCTCAGTCTTCAGCCCATCAACAAACGAAAACGCCGCGTCGTGCGTCACCAGCGTCAGCCCCAAAGACAGGGCATGGGCGGCAATCATCAGGTCTTCAGTACTCAAGACCCGACCTTTCCGCCTCAGCGACTCTCGCGTAGCAGCACAGTATCGAGCCGCGCCAGAATCCCAGGCGAAGCACTGCACCTTCACAAGAAAATCCGCAACTCCAAGGAAGATGCGCGAGCTAGCCGGCCGGTTGATCACCCAGAACAGAAGCTCAGCTTCTGTAACCGAGGAGATGGCCATGGACTCCAGGGGAGTGCTCTCCATGCGCCGTCTGGCTGCCGGATAATCTCCTCGCACTGAGTAACTGACGATGTTCGTATCGAGCAGATAAGCGGGAGGCATCTAGAAGAAATCTCGCTCGATTGGCGGTTGTTGACTGCGCTCCAGCGCCTGGTCGTCCGGCGAGCCCAACGCATCCCATTCGGCAAACAACTCCTGCCAGGAACTCCGCGCAGCGTGCTCTCTGCGACGAGCAAAGAAATCCTCCGGATATTTTGCCCGGTCGAAGATCTTGTAAAGCTGTTCCGTCGTCAATTTCCGGGGCTGTGGCGGAAGTTTGGCAAACTCCTCAGGCGGCGCGTCATCCGCGATCGCATCGTAAAGCGCAAACCATTCGTCGAAGCTCAGGGCAGGCTCGGCAGGCGCCTGAGACAGCCTGACCTCTCCCGTCGCCGGATCGCGGCGAATGATCACCTCAGTCCCCTCGAACCGGAACTCCTTGGGCAGCCGCACCGCCTGGCTACGCCCATTCTTGAACAGCTTGGCAGTCTTGATCCCAGGCTGACTCGATGGGCCTTTCTCGATTTGCGGCTTAACAGAGGAATTCGTCGCGTTCATCGCAAGCCTCCCAAGAACGGTCTATACCGCAGTATATACCATTCTCAGAATCCCTCCATTTCCTATTTTCGGACAGCGCGTCCCCATGAACGACTTTCGCTGCGGGAGACACTTTCCACCGCCCCCGAAACCCGAAGGCGACTGCCCTCGTCCCAGCGGGACGGCGTGAAAATAGCCCAGGACAAAGTCCTGGGAATGCCGTCAGAAAGGATGGTTCCGCCCCGGAGCGGGCGGATTGAAAACTCGGTGCTCAGCGGCGTGGCCGCGCATGGCTTTGCCCCAGCTATTTCGGCCCGTACTTCATCCCAAACCGCCTTAGCTTCTCCAGCGTAACCGCCGCCTGTCCCGAATCGATGGCCTCCGCACCCAACCCAACGCCCTCCTTCAGATCCACAGCCAATCCCGCGGCCACCAGCGCCGCCGCCGCGTTCAGCAGCACAATATCCCGCCGCGCCCCCTTGATCCCCGTAATTACGTCGTAAAGCAGCCGCGCATTGGTCTCCACATCCCCGCCCGTAAACTGGTCCAGCGTAACGCGCGCCAACCCAGCCGTCTCCGGAGTCACCTTGGCCGCATGAAGCGTCGGCCCACTGCCATCCTCCGCCTCTTCCACCCGCGCCACCACCGATTCGCCGGTCGTGGTCAGCTCATCGATCCCGTCCGTCCCATGCACAACAAACGCCCGCCTTGCTCCCAGCGCCGCCAGTGTCCGCGCCACCAGCAGAACGCGGCTGGGCGCAAGCACGCCA
>Ga0302278_10003864_pt1 | contig 15907 bp, 17 predicted proteins | sample III_Bog_N3_2_FD_194543 | JGI IMG/M metagenome (GOLD analysis project Ga0302278, IMG submission 194543) | Peat permafrost microbial communities from Stordalen Mire near Abisko, Sweden - III_Bog_N3_2 | ecosystem: Environmental > Terrestrial > Soil > Wetlands > Peat | place: Sweden: Abisko...
CTGCGTCGATCGTCGTTAGCAGACACCCGGTATGCGTCACTCCTCACTCCTGGAACTCGAAAAAATTGGCTCCCGGCGCCACCGCGCCAGTAGTGTGAACAGGCCCTAGTTGGTGTAAAGCCGCACATAGTCCACCACCAACTGCGAGGGAAACACTGTCGTCGCATTGGGCGAACCCGGCCAGGTTCCGCCAACCGCAAGATTCATGATGATAAACTGCGGACCCTGATCGAAAGGCCATGTGCCCGCCTGGGTAGTCGATTTGAAGGTCTCGTAAGGCTGCCCTGGTCCTGTTGGGCTATCAACGTAATACTGAATCTGCCCTTTCGACCAGATCATGCCATAGGTATGCCAGGCGGCCGCGGAAAACCCTGTCGTTGTGTACGGAGTGCCGCCGTTCAGGTTGGTTCCATGGACCGACGACTGGGTCCAGTCGTAGCCCAGATTCTCAGGGTTGCTGCCGTTGATGTGCTCCATCACGTCGAGCTCGCCGCAGGCAGGCCATGGGTCGTAGTTGATGTTGCTGCCCAGCAGCCAGAATGCGGGCCACATGCCCTGCGACTCGGGTATCTGCATCCGCGCCTCGATGCGTCCATATTGAAAGCTGAACAGGCCCTCGGTCTTCATGCGCGCCGAGGTGTACACCGCCGTGCCCGCAGTGGGCTGCTGCGCCACAATGTGCAGATAGTTGTCGGTGCCCACATAGGCATTCGGGCTGGCCGTATTGCACGGAGCAGCTGTAGAGCCCCAGGCGCAGTAAGTTTCCAGTTCGCTGTTGCCAAAGCCGCTGTTGCCGGTGTCGTAGGTCCACGTGGCCGGATTTGGCTGGGCATTTGAGGCGCCGGAGTTCGTGAATTCGTCCGACCACACCAGCGTTCCAGATGCGATGTTTGGCGAAAAAGACTGGGTAGTGACGTTGCTTACAGTGTCGCCGGAAGTTTGGGCGATCGCATTCACCGTCAGGTTTGAGGCCACCAGAAAAGGCGCCTGGTATTGCTGCGACGATGTGCTTGGCACAGTGCCATCGGTTGTGAAATAGATCGATGCGCCCGAGGTTGACGAGGCCAGGCTCACGATCACAGCGCTATTCTGCGCCGCTGCGGTCGTCACCGTGGGAGCAGCCGTCTGAGGCTGCACTGGGGTCAGGCTTCCACCGCCGCTGCTGCTGCCGCCGCCTCCGCATCCGCACAACAAAGCACCTGACAAAAGAATTGCAATCATGATCGCCGCACCCGTTCGCATCCCAGAATCTCCCTATTGAAACGGGCAAGTCACGCCCGTCCCGCCGCAACCATCAAACCACTGTAGGGAGCCAATCGTCAATTGCGAAACCGTGGGATTGGGACGGGAGTGCCTGGAGCATAACAAAGATCGGCTCTTGAGCGGAGATCCCGATCGCGACCGTCTCGTCAGAAGAAGGGCAACCCGCAGAAAAAACGAACGGCAGGGAGAGCCGCTGCCGTGAAGCGTTGGCGCCCTGCCGTTCGAGGAGGACTCACATGATTTCTGCTGCTCTAACTAGACTTTGCCACAGGTGCCGATAATTCTACGCAAAAGCATGAGCAGGAAACTCCAAAGTCAGCCAGCCGTGTATCAGGGCACGACTTCACAGGCTGCGGAAAAACTCGATTCGGAGGGAGGCGGGGTCCCCAGCGACGGGTATTTGTCGCTGGGGTGGAAGAAGGGGGTTTCAACCCCCGCATAAAGCCGACAGAATCAACGCCGGCTTTAGCCGCGGAGGGACGTTTTCCGCGAATTTCATTCAAGATTCCGAGTTTTTCGGCAGCCTGTTCAGCCGTGCCGTAAGTGGCGCAGAATCAATGCGGGCTTTAGCCCCTGAGGGACAGCTTTTTGGAGTTGTCGACTTTCGCCACGGCCGTCGAGGGCAATCGCATGAACATCTTCCGCTACAGAGGCTGGCTCTATTGCCTCTTAAACAGCGAAAGGGCCGCAGTTCCTCCCGTAGGGAGGGGCGAAAATAGCCCAGGGTGAAACCCTGGGATGCCGAAAAAGTAAGAATCCACAGCCCCGTAGGGGCCTTGCGAAACCCAATCTTGCTTTCTATCTTTATTCTTGCCATCGCCCGGCTCACACAGGCGGCGCAGGCAAATGTTGCTTGAAGGCCTGCCGCAGCCGCAGGCTGCCAGCCTCCTCCACGGTCTGACTTACTCGCGCGCGCAATTCGGCATTGGGAGCGATTCTTCCAATGGCCTCGATGGCCGCCGGCGCCTCGCGCTCGTCCCGCCCGATCATCGCGATCAGAAAGTCGAAGGCCTCGGGCAGCCGCGTGAGCGCAATGGCGCTCAGCAGCACCGACCCGAACCACGCGTCGGCCCCGGCGTGCAGGCGTTCAATGAGCACTGCCAGCGCCTCCGCGGAGCGCATATCCGCAAGCGCAAATGCTGCCTCGCCGGCCAGGTCATCGCCTTCGTTCAGAGCGGCGGCCACCAGCGGAAGGGCGCGCCCACCCTCCAGCGAAAGCAGCGCCGAGTAGACCGCGCCCAGCACCTCCGCCTCGGCCTCGTCTTCAACTGCGGGACCCAGCATCGCGCGCAGCCGCAGGATGAGCGCCGCGCTCACGCCGCCCACCGCGGCAATGGCCCGCGCCCCCTCGATGCGCACGGTCTTGTCGGTGTCGGTGAGCGGCTCCAGCAGCGCCGTCAGCAGATCGGCGTCGCTGATGCCGGGGCAATCGACCAGCGCGTGGGCGCAAGTAGCCCGCAAGCCGCCCGCCGAGTCCACCGGGGGCCCCCAGCTCGCCTCCATCTGGTGATGCCTCATGCCGCGCAGGTAGGCGTCCTTAGCGCGATGCTCCAGCTTGACCAGCGCCTTGGCCAGCGCTTCCTTCGCCCAGCACTTCGGATCGGACTTGGCCGCATCGACGAAGAAGCGGTCATAGGCCGCCAGCGCCTCCGGCAGCAGCGCAAAAAGCTCCGCATCGGCAATCAGCTTTGCGGCCTTGGAAACGATGAAGTTGTTGCGATGGGCGAGCGATTTGCGCAGATGCGCAATTGAGGCAGCATCCAGCGCAGCGCCAGCCTTCATCGCTTCGCCTAGCACCTCCAGCTCCGCAAGCTCCTTATCGAAGTTGCGCGAAGTTGCGGCTGGCGAGGAGGCGCGGCTTGAGAATTTAGGAGTCATGGGCTGATGCAAGAAGGATAACGCAGGGGCAAAGCGGAGGCACATGGGGACCGGCGGACTGCCGAACTTCGGATCAATGAGGCTTGTGCTTGCCCAGTGCAGAGAATCCGGACCCTGGGGGACCCAATTGTATTGGGATGTTTGGATCGGGGCAACTGCCACATTTTTCCCAGCCATGCGCCAGGAAAAAAGCGCTTGGATGGAGGAAGACCAAGTCAATAAGTGAGCAACAGCCGGTCCGTTACCTCATGTTCTTCCAGACTGCGGCCATTCATTTGGAACCGCTTCAGCATTGAGCGTCCTAAAACTAGAAACACTTCGCGCTCAAACAAATTCTCCGGGACGGCAACGTCGCAAAGTTTACGACCAGAATACTTTGTGCCGTCGATGCTCAGCGCAACCCGAACACCCCGTTTCTTGCAATCCGATATGGCCTCAAATAAGCGATGGACCGAGAATCCTTGCGCACCGTACAGAATTGTTTGGCTGTCAACATAAGGGGGATCGCAGTAGACGAGGTCGCCCTTTGCGGCGAGTGACATCGTCTCGGCGAAATCCGCATGGATAAAGCGTGTCCCCATTGTTCGCGCATGCCAGAGATCAACCCGATCGGCAAAACTCTCTGGCGGCACTGGATAGTGGATACCGACTGGCGTGCTCATGTATCCGTCTGCTTTTCGGAAACGAACAACGCCTCCATAGCAGGCGCGACATAAAAACACCAAGTCAGCGCCGTTTGGCTTCGCATTATAGCTTCCGAGCACATATTCGTAGCATCTTTCCTTCCCCATGACATGAAGGAGTGCATGTCGATCAGCATAGTGGCGTTTAAGCCGCTCTTTATCTTCCCGGAGGTCTTGCCAGATTTCCATCAGCGGAAGGAAGCTATCGCTAGCAACCGCCCGCTCAGGCGCGAGAACCCCTAGAACTCCGCCACTGCCCAAGAACGGCTCGAAGTAGGTTCCGTACTGCGCTGGGAAATACCCAATGATCGCGTCTGCCTGCCTCTGCTTGTTCCCGATCCACTTGAGAAGCTGAGTGCGGAAGGGCCTCTCCTGGAGGAGGAGGTCTTCGGGGGGAAATAGCGAGGCTTGGGAAGTCGATTCGATCTTGAGCATTATCGTGATCTTCTACTCCTCAACACGCATATTCGAACTTTGAATATTCTAAACCAGAATATATGGTGGCGTCTATGAAGAAACGCCGCCTAGCAGCCCTCCTGCGACAGGCCCGCGTCGAGGCAAGTCTCACTCAGGGTCAAGTAGCCGAGAGCATCGGACAGACCCAGTCGTATGTTTCGAAATATGAAACCGGCGAGCAGCGCCTTGATTTGATAGAGTTGGAGGCCGTCTGCAAGGCGGTGGGTACCCCGCTTACGGAGTTCGTGAGGCGCTACCTTGAAGGCTGATCCGCGCTTTGTTCGACAACCGAAGGAGTTCTGGGCGCACGTTCGAACCATCAGCCAAGAGGTGGGCTACACTGATCGCCGTACAAGCGCGATCCGTGTGCCCATGCTAGACGAGATTCGCGAAGAATTTCTGCGATTGGGCCTAAGCACAGCTCACATCGCAAACGCAGCCAGCGAACCCACACCTTTCGGCCAACTACTCTTTGAGTATTTCAATTACCGCGCGAGTGTCCTGAACGACACCGTTCAAGGGCAACTCATGGACAAAGCCGCTGCACAAACAGAGTTCAAGCGGCTCAAGGCCCGATTAAAGCCCAAGTGTCCGTTGCCTATGAATAAGCAGAAGGGCAACAAAAAGAACTTCGCCTTCCTGACCTGCATCGTAAACATGCTGGTGCAAGCAAATATCGGCGATGCGCCATGCGATTTCGACCCGAGAAGTTTAACGACAATCACGCATAACGCAATGCCGCAACGTACTCTGGCGCGTCGCGTTGACGGTGCTTTCCCGTCTGTCGTGAATCCTGTGGGAATATGGGAAATCAAGGAGTATTACTACACGACGACGTTTGGCAGTCGCGTTGCTGATGGCGTGTACGAAACGCTATTGGATGGGATGGAATTGGAGGAACTCGATGCCGCAGTAGGCCGCAAGGTCGACCACCTATTGATTCTTGACGATCATTTTACTTGGTGGAAATGCGGTCGTTCTTACTTGTGCCGAATTATTGACATCTTGCACATGGGCTTTGTCGATGAAGTGATCTTCGGGCGGGAAGTGTTGGTACGGTTGCCGGAACTGGTGCGCGAGTGGAAGGAACGTTTTACTCACCTTAAATAGCCGGGTGCCTCAGATCCTGATTCTGGGACCTGGAATTCCTTGGTCGCACGCTATCCCGCTGAATCATAGTTCAGATTCTGCCCCAGCCAGCGCTCGACCTCGGCAACGCTCATGCCCTTGCGTTCGGCGTAGCCGGCGACTTGGTCGCGGTCGATTCATTCACCCCACGCGCCATTGCAGGACCTCTTAGACAAAAAATGAGAATCCGGAATCTACCCGCTCATCGGCGCTGCTTCTGAGGCTAGGGTGATGGCGTATCGTCAGATCGCTCCCGATCTATCCGCATCGCGACTGTTTTCCAGACCTCGGCGCTGCTCCGGCTGAATCGCCCGGCCACTCGGACGTAGCTGTTGACAGCCGTGAACGGCCGGTGGCGCTCGGTGAGGAATTCAAGCAACTCCGCAACGGAGCAGACTTGGTCTGGATCGCCGGTTCCACAAAGCTGGCGGAGCGCCAAAAAACGGTCGAGATTCTGACGCGCGACTGGACAGGCTGCGGAAAAACTCGGGATTTTGGATGACATTCGCGGAAAACGTCCCTCCGCGGCTAAAGCCGTCGTTGGTTCTGTTGGCTTTACGCGGGGGTTGAAACCCCCTTCTTCCACCCCGGCGACAAATACCCGTCGCTGGGGACCCCGCCTCCCTCCGGATCGAGTTTTTCCGCAGCCTGTGAAGACGCAGGGCCGCTATTCCTCTATGCGGTACGTGTACTCTTCGATCACGGGGTTGGTGAGCACTTCGCGGGCGATGCGCTCCACCTGGGCCTTGGCCGCATCGGCGCTGAGGCCATCCGCCAAGGAAAGCGCGAAGTACTTGCCCTGGCGCACGGAGGTTACATCCGCAAATCCGATCTTGCGCAGGGCGTTGTGGATGGTCTGGCCCTGCGGATCGAGGACCGACGTCTTCGGCGTGACATAGACATGTGCCTTCATCATCAACGATTATAGTATCTCCGGCAGCCGAAAAGCGGCCGCGGTGGCTTCGGCTCGCTTCCCTGCGCCGGACCCGGCATTCCCCAGACAATCAGCACCAAAAGAAATTGGAGAGTCAGCAATCATGGTTAATTATCTTGAACTGCCGATCGGCGAACGTTCGCCGGAGGTCTTTCGCGTAGTCATCGAAATTCCCAAGGACGGAACCAACAAGTTCGAATACGACAAGGAACTGCACGTCTTCAAGCTGGACCGCAACCTGCATTCCCCGGTTCACTACCCCGGCGATTACGGCTTCATCCCCTCCACGCTGAGCGACGACGGCGACCCGCTGGACGTGCTGGTGCTGGTGCCGGGTCCCAGCTTTCCCGGATGCGTGCATGAGGTGCGCCCCATCGGCCTGCTGGAGATGCTGGACCAGGGCGTGCTTGACGAAAAAGTGCTGGCGGTGGGCAAAAACAACCCGCGCTTCGCCAACGTGTGGAACTACACCGATATTTACCCGCACATGCTGAAGGAGATAACGCACTTTTTTTCAATCTACAAGGATCTTGAGGGCAAGCGGGTCGAGGTGAAAGGCTGGCACGACGCAGCCTATGCTCGCGACCATGTGGTGCGCGCAGCCAAGCAGTTCGAAGAGAACAAGGCCAAAAAGGCGGATGCGTCCAACGCGCCCGGGTAGCTGCTGGCTGGGGCACTGTCCCCGGCCTCGAATCGAGTGCCGCGGCGCCCTCTGACACATGCTTTCTATCTCAACTCAGGGATTAACCTGAGGAAAGCGAGTGATACGCCTACTTCGCAAAGACGGTCAGGAGCCCTGGGGAGTCTTGGCCTGAAACGCTGCCGCAGCGATCGGGCGTGCTGATCCCGTCGCGTCGAATCCGCTCAACGCTGAAGGCGGCCGCGTGAGAATCGGGATGACAGAGACGCCTCTTCAGTACACGAATCTTGAGAAAGGGAAGGTTGGCCAGCGCGTCCGGCAACCGGGCAATTCCGCGGCCGTCGGTGAGAGCTTCTTCATGCCACATCTGTAGCTGCAAGTCGCGCCGGTCGTAGCCCGCGACTAGAAGCAGACGAACATGGGCGAGCGGTTGGCCGTTCTTGCCGCTGAGAATGCGGATGGCAATGGGTTCATTATGAATCACCGGGAAGGTCTCGACCGCCGCGCATGGTTGAACCGCCAGCAGGGCGAGACCGGCGCCAAAAGAGAGTGCGAGAAATCGCTGCATGAGTTCCGCCGTAAAGGAACCTATCGGCGGCGCGCGCAACTCGAAGAGATTTCTCATGAACTTTTCTCTTCGGATGCGCGGCGCTCGGGAGCCGTACAGCCCATCAAATGGCGCGAAGGACTCGAACCGGGAGCAAGATGACTGCGCTGACCAGTTCCAGCACCCCGCCCACGGCAATTCCAACCAAGCGAAACGGCAACAGAAGCAGCCACACCACGGGATACAAAATCAGGGCAAGTAGCGCCAGCGGCCAGCACAGCACCAGAAGAATGCACCACAAGAGAAACTTCACCATGGCATTGTTGCCTCAACACGCGGGCGATTACGTCGCGAGCGGTTCACTCCATCATACGAAGGCGCGGGTGGTGTGGTTCCCGCTGCCGGGTACGCCGTCTGCCGGCTTCTGAGAGTTGGCTTCCCCTTCAGCTTATCTTCGCCTTTTCCGCCGCAGCAAGCTGCTTCATTCGGTCGCGGACAACTTTGGCGCGCTCCTTGTCCGGCAGGGCCAGCACGGCCTTGGTGCGTTTCGGCAGCTTTTCATGGATGAGCGCATGAGCGCGCGCAAGTTCGTTCTCGATTTCGCGGGGGCGCAGCGCATTCCAGTGCTCGAGCGCGACCCAGTGGGCCCTGGCCAAATGGGGCGCGGGGTAGACGCCCTCGTTCTCCAGCAGTTCATGGTAACGCTCAGCCCCACAGTGAAAGCTGAGTACAGGGACATCCATTCCGTCGGCATTGGTCAAGGCAAACATCTTGCCGCCAATGGCGCGATCACCCACCCAATAGACGAGCACGTGGCCCCAGTTGAGGGTCTCGGCAGTGTTGGGAAGAGCCAGACAAATCTCGCGGATTCGCTCGTTGTCCATGGATTGAGTGTAAGGCGGGAACCTGAAACCAACCAAGAGAATTGGTGGGTAAGGCCTCCGGTTCGCCTCCAAACCAAAGGCCATTGCCACAGAGGAATTCGTTTCGAGCATGCCGGCTCGCGCTTTTGGAACACCGAATTGGCACTCAAGTTTCTGGCGAGCGGCAACTCGAAGAGGTGAATGGACTACCGGCTGAAGCTCACATACCTGCGTCCTGAGTAAAGCCGAAAGCCGGCGCCCGCCGGGTCAGCTACCACTTGCAACGGCGTAGGCCGCTTGAGCCCTGGATCGTCGCCCGACGTCACCGTCAGAACGTCATGCCCGCCTACATCGGTTATCACACATTTGCTTTCCGCCACAAATCCAACCCCATAGATACCGGCAGGCAGATTCTCGCCACCAAATTTGATGGGAACTTCGGCGATGAAGTAGGCCTGATACTTGCCCGCGACACTGGTCGAGTAACCGCTGGTGTCCACCAAGGTGGACAGCACAAAGAATCCGTCGGCGAACTTCACGCCTCCGGAGTTCCGCAACTGCGTGGTGGCAGACTGGCCTTTGTAATAGACGCTGGCCGGCAGCAACTTTTGCATATCCGCCGGCTTCAGCACTGTGTCGGTTCCTTGCGCCATCATCGACCCCGGCGCCGCCATCATCGTCACGGCCAGCACGCCGGCCGCCGCCAACTTCACAATTCCGCTTGAACGCATCGTAAAACCTCCTATTTTCTGTCGCGTAGAGGAGTATACCGCACCATCCTCCAGTCGGGCTCGTTGCTAATCCTCCGTCGATAGCACGTCGAAGTAGTAGTTGATCAACGCTCGCTTGGCCGGGGCCGGAAGCTTGGGCAGTTGAATGGTTTGCTCGGCAGTCATTGTACCGAGTATCGCCGCCGATCCGAGGCGCACCACTCTGCCATCTGTCAACTCTAAATAGATTGGGACCAGCATCCTGAAGTTTGCCGGGACTCCCGATTGAGTCAATTTGAAATGGAGGCTGCTTGCATCTCCGTTCTGCGCAATCTCGCTCTCGAAGCGATAATTGGGCAGGTCTGTTCCATACACATACTGGTTGAAAAACCAATCCATGCGATGGTTTCCATCCAGGTCCATCGCCCGACTCATGTGCCTTTCCACCACGGCCTTGAAGTCCTCGGTGGTGGCCGCCTGCAGACGGTAGCTCGCAAAAAAGTCGTGCATCGTCACGCGAAAGAGCGTATCCCCATCCTGGGGTGACCACATCATCATCCGGATCATGTGCAGAATATAGGCGCCCTTGGGATAGACCAGATTCTGATAGATATTCCACCCGGTCTTCGTCGAATTAAGCCGGAAGCCCATGGTTACAGGGCCCACATTGATTGGCCGGAAGCCCATCGCATTCTTTTCCGCGATGAGTTTCCGCTGCTGCCTCCAGAACTCGATAAACTGCTCGGGTTTAGTTTGGATGGCCTGGAGGTAGATGGAGGCGGAGGCGTCGGCAAAGCCCTCGCTCATCCACTGGTCGCGATAACTTCGGAAGCCAACTGTCTGTCCCCACCATTGGTGCGCAACCTCATGCGGCGTGACCACCCTCCAATACATATCCGCGGGACGGACCCCCATCATGTATTGCTGCGAAGAGTCCATGAAGGCGCAACTGGGCAAGAAGACTAGCATCGGCCAGCTTTGTCCATAGTTGCATGCAAACTGCTGCGTGACGGCAATCTTGGTGAATGGCAGCGTGCCAAAGTAGCCGGTATAGAGCTGCGCCGCAGCCTGTGCCTGCGTCAATTGCGCTGGCAGCTTCGACGGCGCGTCGAACTTTCCCATGGCATCGGCATAATAATCAGCGCTAGCCTCACGCTGAGGGCCAGTATCCATGGGGACAAAGCTGCTTGGCGGCGCGGTGTTTGCATAGGCGTCGATGGTCAGGCTCTTGCCACTGGTGCTATCCAGCTTTGCCTCTTTCATGACGAACTTGCCCAAGTTGAAACCAACCACCGCTAGCGGACCGTCCGTCTCCCACTCTGTCGTCGTGATCTTACCCTCGGTGTTCTCGCCCACTTTGGAACCGGTAGCTATAAGTTCCAGACCCTTCGGAACGTGAAAAAGCATGTGATATGTGACGAAATCGCCCAACCCACTTGACGAATTCGGGTACCAGCTCTGGCGCGCGATGGGATAGTAATTCTCGCCGCCTTCATTCCTTACAACGTCTTTGCCACTGTAGGCGACGCGAATCGTCGCGGATTCACCCTTCTTGAGCGGCTTGGCCAGCACCACTCCAAAATCGCCATCCTCGTCCCTTTTTTCTTGCACAAAATCCATCGGGTCGCTTCTGTCGGTCTCTACACGGCCCACACGCAGCGTGGGATATAGATCGAACCGCGCCACCGCGACGCCGTCCTGCTCGGCTGTCATGTGAACCGTAGCCAACCCAGTAAGAAAGCCGCCTCTCTCAATGGAAACGTCGAGGTCTTCGCGATCGATGCTGTAAGTTGCATTGCGCTCATGGCCATTTCCCCCGCCACGAGCGGCGTCCGAAGCCTGATGAAATGCTGTCAGATAAGTCTCACCCCACTCGTTCCAGTTCAAAAGCAAGACTTCCTCGGGCGCAACCTTGCCCACTCCTTGAGGATCGAGCGTGAAAATCAGATGCGGGTTCTTCTTACCGTGAATCGCGGCCATAAAGTACCCGCTCGCCGCGGGGCTCAGAATATCTTCAAGGAGGCGCAAATCGTAGTTCTCGTGCAACTGCAGTCGCGCAAAAGTTCTAAATTCCTGCGCCACCTTGGCATAGGCCGAGTTCGCCTCGCCGGTGCCAGCCGAGGCCTTGCGCAGTTCCTCCGATGTTTGGTCGGTAAAACGCAACACAACCTCGTCGAAGTCCTCGTCGAACTCCTCGGCATGGGTCAAAATAACCAGGTTATGGCGCTCGCCGGCGGTTGGCGGCGTCAAATGAAAATGGCCGTCGCCCTTGAAAACCGCGCCTGTCACCCTTCCGTTCACTTCCCCGAACAAGGCAAAGTTGCCCTTGCGAAACGTGAAAGTGGCCGCATCGCGGCGCAATTCCATGCTGTTGACTGAGATCACTTCGCCACCGGGCAATATGCCTCTCAACTGCTGATAGGTTGCGTTGCTATTCCCAAGGCGCTGTCCAAAGGCCGTTCCAAGGCCAGCGGCAAGCAGAATTGCAAGAGACCAGAAGAATAAGCGAACGCAACGCGGCACAGGATGGCTCCCAATTAGGATTGATTTCGTGCGACCAGTATGAAGGAAACTAGCGACTTTACGCTATGATTGTTGCGAATCGACTAGATTATTTGTCCAAGCCGTATTGCGACCATTCTTCTCATTACGCCAGTCCGGGCATCCCGGCTTCCCCAACAAGGGCGTGCGGTGCGACAATCTTGGCGTCGGGGCAGTCCATCCAAAATCAGCACTCTGCCCTGAGGAGAAACATCGCCATGAAGAGTTTTTTAGTCTGCACGGGCATTCTGATCGCCGCCACCGCCTTATTCGCCCAGCCCGGCCCGCCGAAAAGCCCGCCCGCCACTGAGTCGGCCACCATCGCCGGCAAGGCCATCGCCATCACCTACAACTCACCAGGGGTGAAAGGCCGCGAAGGACACATCTTCACCAAGGATGGGCTCATCGGCCACGATCCCCAATACCCTGTGTGGCGCGCTGGAGCGAATGCCGCCACCAAGTTGCATACCGCCGCCGACCTGAGCATTGACGGCCTGAAGGTGCCCAAGGGCGATTACACGCTGTTTGTCGACATCTCCGACCCCAACGGCTGGGTTCTCATCGTCAACAAGCAAGTTGGCCAGTGGGGCCTGGCGCACGACCCAGCCCAGGATCTCGGCCGGGTGAATATGAAGATGAGCAAACCGCTGGCCTTGGTTGAGAACCTGAAATACACGCTCACCGATCTTGGCGGCACCACCGGCAAGCTCACTCTCGAATGGGAGAATCACTCGGCATCCGTCCTGATCGCCGTGCATTGAGGCTAGCGGGAAGCGCGGGACGCCCATCCTTTTCGCGGTCTTTCCACCCCAGCGACGGCTACCTGTCGCTGGGGATTCCGGTTTGCGAAGAGGATTGGAGAGCCCTGGCTTCCAGGCAATTGCCGTCCTGCCGATACAATAGGCACAGTGGGTGATGTTTTCCCCAAGAGGTAGACGACTTTGCCGCTGTATGCGTATCGCTGTACCCAGTGTGGCCACCGCTTTGAAAAGATCCAGAACTTCAGCTCCGCGCAGGAGCTTGTGTGCCCCAAGTGCCAGGGAGTGCTGGAGCGCCCGCTCACCGCTCCGCGCCTCCACTTCAAGGGTGCCGGCTGGTATGTAAACGACTACGCAGCCAGCAGCAGTGCGCCCGCCTCAGAATCCGGGTCCGAAACTGGCTCCGGGACCGCGTCTGAATCCGGAAAGGGCGCTGCCACGTCGGAGGCCAAGGCTCCTGCCGCCTCTGGCGAAAGCACCCCTGGCGCCCCCGCCTCAACGCCGGCGCCCAACTTGAAGCCGAGCTCGGCGACGCCCAGTTCGACCTCTTGAAATCGATAGACCAGCGAGTGCTCCAGCTCTAAACTCCGCGCTGTAAACCAGGAATAGACGGGGGAGACCGCCAAGAATCATTGGCGATCTTCCAAAAGAGAACGGGGAAAGCACAAAGGTCGCCGCGCCGCTCAAGCTACCCAGCGAAATCCGTGGGGTTGCAGGCTCACGCTGGCTCCGACTCTATCCCGGCTTATGATGTAGACTTCTCTGCGAGAGGATTCTCCCCATGCCCGCATCCAAAGGTTACGGCACACCCAACGCTCAGTCTCCGCTTGCTCCGATCAACTTCACCCGCCGCGAGCCCGGCGCTACTGAAATCGTCATTGACATTCTCTACTGCGGCGTCTGCCACTCCGACCTGCACATGGCGCGCAACGAGTGGGGCAACGCGCGCTATCCGCTGGTTCCCGGCCACGAGATCGTGGGCCGGGTCACCTGGGTCGGCAGCGCCGTTACCAAGTTCAAAGAGGGCGGCATTGCTGCCATCGGCGTCATTGTCGATTCCTGCCGCCAGTGCGCGCCGTGCCATCGCGGCGAAGAACACTTCTGCGATAAGGGCGCTACGCTCACTTACGCCAACACCGACCGCGTAGACGGTTCGACCACTATGGGCGGCTATTCGTCAAACTACGTTGTGGACGAGCGCTTCGCCCACAGCGTGCCTGCGAACCTGAATCTCGCCGCCGTTGCGCCGCTGCTGTGCGCGGGCATCACAACCTATTCGCCGCTGCGCCACTGGAAGGTTGGCCCCGGCAAGAAGGTGGGCATTGTCGGCCTGGGCGGCCTGGGCCACATGGCGCTCAAGTTCGCGCACTCCTTCGGCGCGCACGTCGTGCAGTTCACCACCAACCTGCGCAAGCGCGAAGACGCTCTCAAGCTGGGCGCCGATGAAGTGGTACTCTCAACCGACGCCGACGCCATGAAGGCTCACTTCAAGTCTTTCGATTTCATTCTCGACGCCGCGTCTTCGCCGCACTCGCTCGACCCTTACACTGCGCTGCTCAAGCAGGACGCCACCATGTGCCTTGTCGGCCTGCCCGACAAGTTTCCTGTGGTGAACGTGGGCAACCTCATCTTCAAGCGCGCCGCGCTCTCCGGCTCCATGATCGGCGGCATGCCCGAGACGCAGGAGATGCTCGACTACTGCGGGCAGAAGAACATCGTCTCCGAAATCGAAGTCATCCCCATTCAGCAAATCAACGAGGCCTACGAACGCATGTTGAAGCAGGACGTGAAGTACAGATTTGTAATCGACATGAGTTCGCTGAAGTAGAAACGATCCATCAGAGGCAGTCGGCCGAGCGAAGTATCACTTCTTTGTTAGATTGATTAGTGCTTGCATCAGCCTAAACGCAGATGCAAGCACCGGACCGCCGAGCCGGTCCCTGCCAAGGGCATCTATTGGGCCTTGGCCAAAGCGAAGACCGCCCGGGGTCAAGAGGTTGATCCTTGCCTGCCCCCTGGCTGGGGCAGGCGGTCTGTTCTCTTTCCAAACACCGACCGCCTGCGCAGTAGCCATGCCAACCCGCAGAAGATCGTCAATTGCCTTATCGAGAAGATCGTTCGGTCTTTCCCAAACCACCCCGGCGCCGCTGAAGTTGTAGTACCTCGCATGATGATCGGGGTATGCGGCAACAAGATCGAGGCCCTTTTCCATACCTACCTCTACGACGACTCCAAGAAGTGTCTGCTCCTCGTCCTTGTGCGGATTCATGCCCAGTTCCCGAAGGAAATGCCATGCCTGCAAGTAATGGCGGGATTCAAGCTGCGGCGTTCCAATAATTTGCTGAAGGTCTTCCGCAGCGGCTTTTGGTTCGCCGGAATCAATGAGTTGCTTTGCAACCAGGAAGGACGACCACGGCTCCAAAGCTAACACCTCTGATGAGATAGCCAGGAACCGCGACATCGGCATGTCACCGAAAAGTGTGTCTCTGATTTGAGGAGGCTGCGGAACCTTCTTGGTTTTCAAAAAGTCGAACAATTGATCCTCCTATGCGCGCCGAATTCCAACAATATCAAATGGCCAGCATAGTCACTTAGAATTCATCCGTAAGTTGCGTAATTGAGTAGCGCCGCTTGCCAGATAAGCTGTACTGACGGCGTCCTCGCCGCCAGCATCCGAGCGCGGCCAGGGGGCCCGCACTACAGCCGACCAGGAGGTCGGCGCTACCTATGCCCGACCGGTCTTGTTTAGCTCGCTATAGAAGCCCAGATCCTTGCCGGTCAGACTCTTTGCGATATACAGAATCTGTCCATAGTGCATTCCAAAATGATCTACGACATGATAGACGGCTTCCAGCCCGGTCACGCTGTAGCCCTGTATCTCATACCGGGCAAGCAAATCTGCCTCTGTCAGGCGCCCGAGCACCTGCGCTGCCTCAGCAAGGGTTGCGCCCAACTTCTCCAGCAACTCTGAAGCGGAACTCCCATCCTTTGCAACGAACTCCGCCGGGCGATTGCGATCGCTCTGCAAATGATCGAAAGAGGTCACCAGCCACTGCCGCACATTCCCGTTCAGATGCAGGAGCAGATTCCCAATACTGTTGCTGGCCTCATTGGGCCTCCACCATACCTGCTCATCCGTCAGCGATTCCACGCATCCCCTTAGCCGCGGCCACGACTGCTCGATAAACTGCTGCCGCGAGCACGCGAGAAACAGCGTGGTCGTGTTCACATCGATGTTTGTCATTGGATAAGCCATCTCCTTTGCTCAAAAATGCTTGCCAAAAGATTGCCGCCTGGGGCAATGATTCTCGGCACTATTGCCTGCTGTGCATCGGGAGTTCCCTCAGGGGCTAAAGCCCGCGTTGATTTTGCCGCTTCTGCGGCACGACTGAAGTCATGCCCTGTTACAAAGCCCGTCCTCTTCTGGAGCCGCATAGCCCCCGTTCTATTGCATTTGCGGCACAAGGCTTCTCCTTGAAGCACGACCTAGAATCCCGCCGGGCGCT